>Ga0111539_10002145_pt1 | contig 26384 bp, 21 predicted proteins | sample RhiMethybrSRZTD1_FD_79667 | JGI IMG/M metagenome (GOLD analysis project Ga0111539, IMG submission 79667) | Populus rhizosphere microbial communities from Tennessee, USA - Rhizosphere MetaG P. TD hybrid SRZTD1 (version 2) (version 2) | ecosystem: Host-associated > Plants > Roots > Rhizosphere >...
GAACGGCGAAGAACAAAGCACAAAGAACTAAAGGTAAAGAGAGTTTACGCATCGTTATTTGCCCTCCCCGGTTTTCTTTGACGCTTCAGGCAAATAGTACAAAACCATTCGATTCGCATCCGTAAAATATTTCTTCATCACTCGTTGAACGTCGGCCGCAGTGACTGCCTGCAGTTTGTCCAGATCGGTATTAACCCGATTCGGATCGCCGAGCAGAACTGCCGCTTCACCCAGCGCTTGTGCTTTCCCATTACTGGTTTCACGTTGTCGAAGTTGATCGGTGATGATCTGGTTCTTGGCTTTGTCCAGTTCAGCGGCCGACACTGGCGTGTCCTGGAGCTTTTTGATCTCGGCGAGCAATGACTTCTCCACGTCTTCCGGTTTTTTGCCTTCGGACAGAATGCCGATGATGTAGAAGAGACTCACGTCTTCACGAACATCCGCACTCGCGTCCACTTCAGCCGCGAGCTGCTGTGTGTACACGAGCGCATTATAAAGACGCGAAGATTCACCAGCAGAAAGAATCGCGTCCACAACGCGAAGCGCGTCGGAATCGGGATCGGCCTGACGTGGCGTCAGGTAAGTCAATCCGACAGCAGGCAGATCGTTGCTGCCGTATCCGGTCACGCGCGACTCGCTTTTGCGTGGTGGCTCCTTGACTTGCACGCGCGGCAGCGGGCGATCCGGCTTGGGAATTGACGCAAAGTATTTATCCACCCACGCATCGAGTTGCTTTGGATCGAAGTCGCCGACGACGACGATAGTCGCATTGTCAGGTCTGTAAAAAGTGCTATGAAAGTCCTGTACGTCCTTGAGCGACGCCGCGTCGAGGTCTTCGATACTTCCGATTCCGGGACGCTTGTAGGGATGCTCGACGAACGACTTTTCCTGGAGCAGATAAAAAAAGCGTCCGTACGGCGGCGCCAGCACGCTCTGTCGAAACTCTTCCTTCACGACGTCACGTTCCGACTTGAAGTTTGCGTCGTCGACATTCAAACCGGAAAGACGATCGGCTTCCGCCCAGATCAGTGTCTCGAGATAGTTTGACGGCACCACTTCGAAATAAACGGTCACGTCGTCAGCAGTGAATGCGTTGTTGAAGCCGCCGACGTCTTCCGTGAGTCGATCCATCATCTCCGATTTCATGTTCTTCGTACTCTTGAACATGATGTGCTCGAACAGATGAGCGAACCCGCTGCGTTTGTCGGGATCGTCTTTCGAACCGACGTGATACCAAACCTGTATAGCGATAGTTGGGCTCGCGTGATCGGGAGCACTCAACACGCGCAGGCCATTGGGTAGTGTGCGATCGGTGAATTTGAGCTGTGGCATCCGGGTTTGTGCCAACCCGGCTATTTGAAGTATTGCGAGGAGACAGGCACTGAGAATCAGGCGAGTTGAAATACGAGCCATCAAGCGTTCTCCAAAAATTGTTAATCGATGTCCATGGGATTTATAAAGGGCTTGTCTTTCTCTTTCTCAGCCCTCCTCATTGCTTCCTGAAACTTCTCTTCGAGAATCCGGTCGCGGTCTTTCATAGAACTGAGCTCCTGCGCAAAGATCTGTTCGCGCATCTGCTTCTGTTTGTCGAGACCTTTGACCATCTCATCGAATGAAGCCAGCGGCTTGGACTTTTCCTCGTGCGAGAGGAGCGCGCCGGTCTGCGCATCAATCGTCATTGTTGCCTCGCAGCAGGGGCAAATGATCGTAAACCTCGAAGTGTCTGCCATCGGATTGTCCTCCTTGCCACGAGTAGTATAGCCACAAAGAAGGAAAAAAAGACAAAGAACTAGCCACAAAAAGGCACAAGAAGCACAAAACAAGTACTCTTTCTGTTTTGTGCTTTTTGTGCCTTTTTGTGGCCTGATTCGTTATGTGTCTTTGGTGGCTCTTAAGGGATAACTTTTTTGACGGCACCGCCGACTTTCTTTGCGCCGGACACTGTCTTATCGCCAACTTTCTTGGCGCCTTCTACAGACTTGTCGCCCACCTTCTTGGCGCCCTCAACTGTTTTTTCTCCAACAGCCTTGCTGGTCGAGACGGTCTTGTCCTTGACGTCTTCTGCCTTGTCCGCTGTTTCGCGGCCTACGTCCTTACTCTTGTCCGCCACAAAGCCTGCGGCATCGGCTACCTTGTCGCCGGTGGCTTCCAACACGTTCTCGGTCGTGCTTACCACCTTCTCCTCACCACTCTTCGAAGTGACTTTCACCGTTCGTACGCCGTTGTGCGTCGTCACTGTTACTTTCTGAATCCGTGGATTATCACGGAAGGTTCTCGTTTCGGTTCGCGTACCACTGGCGTCTACGCTGGTGGCGATTTCTGAATTGTCTGGACCAGGCGCCGTCGTCGGCTGCGTTGCCGTGGTCGCGTTCGCGTTGGCATTCGTCGTCTCATTCGTAGTCGTTGAACATCCGATACCCAAAGCCGCAATTAACGGTATCGTAAACAGGCATATCTTCTTAGTCACTCTTCTCTCCTCCTAACTGAGCAAAGCTAGTCGCCGATTGAGCAAGCAATGTGCCAGATGAGTTTAGTCACAAACTAACACGTTTTCTTGTCGCCGTCGTTCAGTAACAATACGAGCAATCGATATCTCATGAGATGCTCCCGGGCGTCTCTTTGTCGCCGACTTGCTCATGGTTTTTCATTGACTTTCGACCGGAATTCCTTTAGAAGCACTCTTACTTTTCAGAGTAGCCGCCGGTAATTCTTCTTTGGCGTTGAGACCTGACATTATTGACTGCCAATAAACATCCCCAAGGAGCCTTTTCTATGCGCAGACTGCTTTTTGTTGCAACAGGCGCTTTCTTTCTGATCGTTACCCTGCTTCCCGCGCAGCCACGTTTCGTCGTGCACGCCGTGTCAGACGGCGAGCGCCTCGCGATGTACAGCAAGCCGGCGGTAGTTCGCATTATTGATGGGGTCATCGGAAAGATCTGGTTTCAATTGCCGGGCTACCAGGGACAATCATATGACGTCTCCGCCATCAGCCTCGGGTCCGGATTTTTCATCAGCTCTAACGGGTACATCGCGACCAACGCACACGTCGTCACCACGACCCACGATGGTGAAGATAAGGCGAAACAGGCCCTCTTCTGGCAATTCGTGCAACAAATCGCCAAACAATACGGCAAGGACCCGCGCAGCTTAAATACAAACCTACTTAACGAACACAGCCAACTGCAGAGCTTCCAGCTCATTCACCACGTCATCATTCCTGACGGCACTGCACTTCCCTTCGAGATCAAGCAATACGGCGCTCCCACCGGCGAAGGTAACGATCAAGGTAAAGACGTCTCCATTATCAAGATTGAAGTGAAGAACGCTCCCATTCTCAAGATGGCTGATTCTGACAAAGTTCAACTCCAGGATCACGTCACGGTTATCGGTTATCCAGGCGCAGCAGATACCTTCAATTCCGGACTGCTCAGCAGCAAATCGTCGCTGGAAGCAACTATCAACGACGGCAAGATCTCCGCAAAGAAACAGGCTTCGAGTGGCGCTCCGATTCTCCAGACAAGCACTGCGGCGACCCACGGAAACTCCGGTGGACCCGTATTGAACGATGCGAATGAAGTGATCGGCCTGCTCACTTTTCGCGGCGACACGATAAACGGCCAGGAAGTGTCGGGCTTCTCGTTTATCGTGCCTTCAAATACGGTGATGGAGTATGTGAAGAGTGCCGGTTCGACTAATGACCTGGGTCCAACCGACACGATCTATCGAGAGGGACTGGACAATTATTGGAATCAGTATTACTCGGCGGCGATTCCGAAGTTTGAAGAAGTAAAAAGACTATTTCCACAGCACTCGGAAGTCGACCGGTTAGTGCAAAGCAGTCAGCAGGCGAAATCAGAAGGAAAAGAGAAATCGAGTTTTCCGGTATGGATTGTTGTCGTCGTGGTGATTGTTCTGCTGCTGATACTGCTGCTCATCATCATTGTCGTGGTTGGTATCGTAATCGCGAAAAAACGAAAGAAGGGTAAAGCTGCCGGACCGGCGACTCCGGACGTCAAGGCGCATCGACCGCCGGCACCCGCACCTGCGCCGCCCCCTCCTGCTCCAGTGCCGTCTCCGATTGTGCATGCTCCTGCACCGCCGCCACCGATGCCGCACGTGGTTGGAGTCGATCAGGGTATGACCGTCGACCTCTCGCGGACGGTCGCGCTCAACACCGCAGACGACGTATTTCCGAAGAGCTGGGGATCGATCAGGTTTGTTTCGGGGCCACTGTCGGGGCAGGAGTTTAAGGTTGATGCGGAAGGCGATTTTATCGGCCGCGACGGTGGTTCGTCTCAGATCGTTATTTCAGATCCGAGAATCTCGAAGCGCCATGTGTGGATCGGAGTCAAGAATGGCCGCGTCGTTATTGAAGATCAGAATTCACGCAACGGCACGTTCGTGAACGATCCGCGATCCGCGCGCGTTACCGAGACTTCATTAAACTCGGGCGACACCGTGATCCTCGGCGAATCGGACGTCGCGCGTTTCGAGTATCACCAGTAGGGGCGGCCCTCTGTGGCCGCCCCTTGCGTGAATTTAAACCACCATCGAAAAGAGTCGTTGCCTCTCGCGCGGCTCAGACCAACATGGGAGACCTCGAATGCCACGAAGGGGCGGCCACGGAGGGCCGCCCCTACAGTTACGCCCAATTCGTTTTTATTTGTGGGTCGAATAACGACGCTAGTGTGTCTGCGGGTACGGGCTTACTGAAGAAATATCCCTGAATTTCGTCGCATCGAAGTAGCTGTAGAAACCTCAACTGATCATCAGTCTCTACGCCTTCAGCAACCACCTTCAATCGTAAGTTGTGGCCAAGCGTGATGATGGCCATTACCAAAGCCGCATCATCGGGATCAATTGTCGCCTCCCTGACGAACGACTGATCGATCTTCAGCGCATCAATCGGGAGTCGCTTGAGCGATGCGAGCGAAGAGAACCCGGTGCCAAAATCATCAATCGAGATATTGACGCCCATGCTCTTCAACTGATTCAACATGCTCGCCGCAAACTCCTCGTTCTGCATGATGGAGCTCTCAGTCAGTTCCAGCTCCAAGTACTTCGGCGAAAAACCAGTTTCTTCAAGAATGCGGATCACAGTCTGCGACAGATCGCGATCGTGAAACTGTCGCGCTGAGATATTCACGGCAATCGGAATTGGTGCGAACCCTTCTTCAATCCAACGACGGCCCTGCAAACAAGCCGCACGCAAAACCCACTCGCCGATTGGCACGATTAGACCTGTGTCCTCTGCGAGCGGAATAAACTCAGACGGCGAAACCAATCCCAACTGCGGATGCTGCCAGCGCACCAACGCCTCGAGACCAGTTATTGCCAGCGAATCAACCGAAACCCGCGGCTGGTAGTGAAGCAAAAACTCTTCGTTATGAATGGCGCGACGCAGGCTACTTTCAAGCGCCAGCCGGCTTGCAGCCAGCTCGTGCATGTCGGCGGTAAAAAATTGATAATTCGCACCGCCAGAGCGCTTTGCCTTATACAGTGCAGCACCCGCATTCTTCAGCAACGTCTGGCAATCATCACCATCGACCGGAAACAAACTCACTCCGACACTTGCCGTCGCGAACAGCTCATGTCCAGGAAGATCGAAGGAAAACTTCAACACCTGCGAAAGCGAACCGATGGTTTCGATCACGTCTTTCGTGCCGTCGATTTGGGTTCGCAAAAGCGCAAACTCGTCGTTGGCGAATCGCGCCACCGTGTCTGACTTGTTAATGCAACTCTTCAGTCTCTCGGCAAACTCGCGCAACAGCACGTCGCCCGGACCATGTCCGAGTGAGTCGTTCACCTTCTTGAACTGATCGAGTGAGATAAATAAAACGCCCAACGACTGGCCCGTGGCCTTTGCAATCGCGACCGCCTGCTCCAAGCGATCTTCGAACAACGCGCGATTTGGAAGTTGTGTAACGGTGTCGTAATTGCCGAGCCAATGCACTTCCTCCGTGCGCTGTTGCAGGAGAGTCTCGATCTGCTCCTTGTCGCGACGCTTTTCCTTCAGCAGGTTGCTTTGGTTAATGGCTCGTTCAACGGAGGCTTCGACGTGCCGAAGGTCGATGGGTTTGGTGATGTAATCAAAGGCGCCGACGCGCATCGCCCTGATGGCAAACTCGATGTCCTGGTTTCCGCTCACCATCACAACGACAGTGTCCGGCGAGAGTGAATGAACTCGCGGCACGAGTTCCAAGCCACTCATTCCGCCCATGTCGATATCGCTGATTACGAGGTCGAAGGTTGTCTTCGCAAGCGCAGCTAGTGCTTCCTCTGCCGAACCTGCGTCTGAACATTGGTAGGAGGCGCCCAGGACGTCGATTAGTAGATTTCTGATTTGTTCCTCATCGTCGATGATGAGAACTCTTGGCTTCTGAGTTTCAGCCGTTTCCATCGCCTAAAGTGCCTTGCACATACCCGGGAGCCACGGTTCGCGCAGCACGCGCTCGTAGCTTTCCTTTACCTCGGCAAGATTCCAGGCTTTTCTTTGCCAGATTGTTCCGTCTGAAAATTCTATTCGATTGACGACCACATTTTCTTTGAACGCCGCACCTGAATCGAGGGTCCTCACATCCACCACATCGCTCGGGCCCGACAGACTAAACCCTTCGAGATCCTTTGTCTTCCCCGCCGCGATATTCACTCCACACAGAAACTGTCGCCGCGCTCCCAGCTCCGAATTTGCAGGATCATGGAATTGATATTCCCAGAAAACAATTTCGACCAGCTTCGTGGTCGTGTTCTGCACCTTGATGTGATACGCATAACCATCCATTGGTTTGGGTTTGGGTGCGCGAGACTCGGCGACGCTCTTTTCGAGTGCCGCACTACGACCATCAATCGTATCTTGATTCGGATCTCGCGCCCCGGCCGGATCATTGATGCGGGCGTTGCGCGCAAAGATTCGGTTCTGCGGAATCATGGCCCGCTGCGGAGAATTTCCTTCAGCTTCAGGCGCTTCGATCGTGCGTCGAGCTCGCGACCATTTGAAGCCTGTGACTGTCAGTGGTGAATTAGTCAGGACAGGAGTCTGCACGGATGTAAGAAGACTCAGGAGAAGCGATAGAAGCAAAAAGGTCTTCATAGTGCCTCCGCCACATGCTTGGTCCAGGCAACAAGCTGTTTTTCAGTTCGCAGTTGAGGAGAGGGGGCGCGACCATCCCCGACGCGCGCAGTATGCGCCACTTAGCTCGCTGATTCAACTGTTTATCCACAGATTGCGCAGATTCATTAGAAAACAATCTGTGTAATCTGTGGACAAGAATGTAAAAAACTTAACTCTTGACTTTCGCCACTTGAAGATCGTTTTATACGCACTGTTCTGCAACACCTCGCGTACCTAAGGCCGCTCTCTGTTTCCAAGGTTGAGAGTCCTTAATCCACACTTTTGATGATCGGCATCCTGGCCGATAAGGAAGGCTTTTCAATGAAAAATCTTAAGCATTTACCCTCCGTGCTAAGTGTCGCCTTTGTGCTTGCATGCTTCAACATTTTGGTCCTGGCCCAATCAAGTGATCAGTTTGCAAGTGTCAGCAGTCTTGGCTCGAGCGTTAGATTCGACGTCAGCGCGCCGCATGCGGCCGTGACTCTGACCGTTATTGGACCAGACGGCATTGCATTCTCGAAAGAATTCAAAAACGGAAATTCTGCGGAATTTAAGCTGAATGATGCCAAAGGCGAAAGACTGCCGGATGGAATTTACACCTATGAACTGCGGGTCGCTCCCAACATTTCCGCAGAAATCAAGGCAGCGTTAAAAGCTGCTCGCGAAAAAGGCAACGAGTCTGAAGTGACGCGCGATCTGCGCAAAAAGGGCTCACTGCCACAGTCGCTCGTTCAATCTGGCAACTTCACGATCTCGGGCGGTTCGGTCATTCTTGCAGGCGCTAGCGAAGAAGGCCCGAAGCAAGCTCGGGCGACGATCGAAGCACCAGCTACTCAGGCTGTCTCCACAGGCCGTACCAATTTCAAAGTTCAGCGACACCACCCGCGCTTTATGGTCTTTGATTTTGTCATCGCTGACGATCTCATCGTTCAGGGCAGCACTTGCACCGGTCTCGACTGTGTGAACGGTGAAAACTTCGGCTTCGATACGCTCCGATTGAAGGAAAACAACACCCGCATGCAGTTTGACGACACCAGCACCTCCGCTGGATTTGCAACCAACAACTGGCAGATCAGAGCCAACAGCTCAGCCAGTGGCGGCGCCAGTTTCCTCGCGTTCGTCGATCAAGGCGCAACCGGAAATTCTGAAACCGGAACGATCGTGTTTGAGGTCGATGCGGGTGCAGCGGCAAATTCACTTAAAGTGGCCAGCAACAGCAACGTGGGTATTGGAACGGCGACTCCTGTGTTGGACATCCACGTCAACACTACCGACACCCCGGCAATGCGACTTGAACAAAACAACAGCGGTGGTTTCACTGCACAGACCTGGGACGTCGCCGGCAACGAAGCGAATTTCTTCGTACGCGACGTGACCAGTGGATCACGTTTACCTTTCCGCATCCGCCCAGGCGCACCAACCAGTTCGATCGATATCGCGGCTGATGGTGACGTCGGTGTAGGGAATGCGAGTCCAGCAACCAGGATGGACATCCGTTCCGCCGATGCAGCCACTGCCAGCGTCGCGAATGTCGCCAACTCTGACGGCACACGATTCCTCAGTTTCTTCAGTGGCAGAAGCGACAACAACGGCGCCGCCTTGATTTGGGACTCAAACCAGGCGCTACGCTTCGGCAACGGAGACATCGCCGGAGCAGTGTCATTTACCGAATGGGCCCGATTTACTAATGCCGGGCGACTCGGAATCGGCACAGCCTCTCCTGACTCGCCGCTGACTGTTAACGGAAACGCCAGCAAGCCCGGCGGCGGATCGTGGAATTCGTTTTCAGACATCCGCTTGAAGAACGTCAGAGGCAAATTCAATACGGGCCTGAACGCGGTTATGCAGTTACAACCGCTTCGCTACGAATATCGTCCCAACAACTCGCTGGGTCTTCCGTCTCGTGACGAACACATCGGATTTTCGGCTCAGGAAGTTCAAAAAGTAATTCCGCAAGCCGTTACTCAGAGCGAGAGTGGTTTCCTGATGGTCAACAACGATCCCATCATCTGGACCATGCTCAATGCCATCAAAGAGCAACAGAAGGAGATCGTCGAGCTGAAGAAACAGATTCGCCAGCTACGTGCAACACGAAGCCGGCGACGGTAGCTTTAACGCTGCGGATGAACGCAGATCAGCGTTTCTCTGCGTTCATCCGCGGCTATAGTTTTAACCGGTAGTCAACGACGTTCTGGCAAGGCTTGAATTCAATGTCAGTTTTCCCTGCTTCGGCTTCACGGCGAAGACTGGTGCGTAACTCTGTTGCATCTGGTTCTCGCAACTTCGTGAGCCCTCCTTCAAGCGCAGGGCGCGATAACAACCAGTAACGTCCGGGCATGAGATTACTCAGTTGGATCTTTCCGTCGGGATTAACTTCCGTCCCATAAAACCGCAACACCTCATCGCTGCTCTCTTTCTCCGCAGGCACGAGATAGACAAACAATTTCTCGGGCACTCTTTCCCCTTCGGCTAACGCAACCTGACCATTGAGAGACGCTGCACCCTCAGCGAGAGTTATCTTCAATCCCGAGATCCGTTCACTAGTCTTAACCGTGGTCCAAACACGCGCTGCGTCCACCACCTTCTTTGTTGTCGACGACGTGAGCGTGATTGATTTCAGATACCACGACTTCGCCGGAAATCGCGTTACGAAGTAGTAATCACTGGGCGCAAGGTTTTGCAGTTTGAAATTTCCCTGCGCATCTGCACTGGCCGGTGTTCCCATCCCCCAAAGAAAATTCGGCAGTGCTTTCGCCGCTTCGTCCTGTCTGTGCCATGCAGAGACGAGCGTTTCAGAGACTATGGGCGCTTCCCTCGTACCACACTCTTTTGTTTTCAACTCTTCAAGTACCACCTGCCCGCTAATAGATGCCAACGGTTTCAGTGCCAGCTCGATGCCAGTGACGTCGGCGCCTCTGACGCTGATTCGTTGCGGAGGTGAAACGGACCACTCGCCACTGTTCTGCATCGTTCGAGCGATGATCGTGTAGTCACCGTCGTCCACGCCGTAAATAATAAATCCGTCGCCTTGCGGGAAACCGACTGCGTGCAACTGCGAACCGCCCTCACCGGAACTCAAACTAACAAGAACCCCGATCAGACCCGTCGGTGCATTGCTCACGGTACCGCTTACAGTCCGTCCGGGTTCGCCACGGTAGCGAATATCAACGTTCGGAGTCTCGTCCCCCAGGCGCACAGTGATCACTGTTGCCGTATCGCGAGTTGAGGCTGGTGAATACGTTGGGATATCAACGTCGTATGGATCATCGGAGGAAAAGCCACCGCCGCCGCCCGCCGACACAACATACTTGCCACTCGCCAAGCCATAAATTCGATAGACTCCGCGATCGTCAGTCTGGCGTTCCTGGACGGTTTCGCCCGCCGGAACCGAGGTGACCCGAACTCGCACACCGACCACTGGCTCGCCGGTCCGTGTTGTGACAGTGCCTGTAATCACGCCGCCTTTCACCATCACCAGTTTCACAGAGTCACCGACGTGATAGTTGTTTGGTGCGCCGTCCTCACGCCGAAGACTGTAGACAGTGTGTCTGGCGAAGATCTGATAGCTCTGCGGTTCGAGGCCACTCACCTCAAAGTTTCCTTCACTATCGCTAACAGCCATTTGCACGTTTCTCATCGAACTGAACGCGCGTACATAAACTACGACGTTCTGAAGCGGCTGGCCGTTTTCGTTTACGACTGTGCCGGTGATGGCTCCCGGTTTTGTTCCCCGCAGGTTCGAAGACTGGCGTTGCGCAACCGCGGAGGTAGCGGTGATAAGCAGCATCGCAAAGATGAGGAGGTTATTCATAAATGTCGGAACTTCTTTGGACTGCGGCGGCCTGGCGCCGCTTTGTTATCGATCGGATCGCACCGAGACAAAAGCGGCGCCAGGTCGCCGCACTCCAAAATCAGGGATTGAGTTTAATCGTCACTGTCACTTCACTCACCGAGTTGTCAGCAACCGTGACCTGCTGTTTGAAAATTCGATTACTGTCGTTGCGGCCGTTTTCAAAGACTGCAATATTGATCTCATAGTTTCCTGCGGACAGTCCTTCGATCAAAAACCTTCCCCGAGCATCTATCTGCGGACTCCCATTCCTATTCATCACTCGACGACTGTCGTCCAGCGGTACCAACCAAATCGAGAAGCGTGCATTCGCGGGTAGCTCACCACCTTCCACCTTCACCTGACCCCGGATTGTGGCTGTCAGCATTTTGGCGATCAGCCGGACGCCCGTGATCTGCTCGCCGTCTTTTATGCTCACTCCGGTCGGTTGTAGTACCCCATCGCGTTCGACTCGCTCCAGCGAGATCGGATTATTTCCGCTGAAACCAAACGAACTCAGTGCGAGGAAAAAGACACCCGGTGAGAATCCCTTAATCGTGAAACTTCCATCCGGCCCAACCGCTGCAGCATAACTTCCAAAAATTTGTCCCGGCCGCGGCTCAGACATCGCAGTAACGTAAAGCTTTCCAAATTTGGTGAGCGCAGCCGGATCATCTGTTCCTTCCATAACCACTACGCCCGACACACTGGCTGCTTTTACAGTCTTGAGCACCAAACCCGTCACATCATGATCGACAACCTCAAACGAAACCGGCTCGGACCGCACTTCGGAGTTTTGTTCCGGCATGATGAAGACGGAATACGTGCCCGGCATTACACCCTCAAACTTGAACTCTCCCTTCGCATTCGAAGTAGCACCACCACTCGTGGAGTGGCCTCCGTTCTCGCCGGTACCTTGATAGATACCGTACCCGATGTTAGGCACTGGCTTGCCTGTTTCGCCGTCGACGATTTTCCCCGTGACCTTGAACGAAGTAAGCGGCCGGCCCAACGTGATGTCGATATCACGAGCTTCACCTCCTTCGGTCACTTCAACGGCAGTTGCTTTTTCTTTATCAGTAACTGATGGATAGTACGTTTGCCGGTAAAGGCGTGTGGTTCCGGGCAGCCGATTCTCGCCCTGACCGGCGGATACTCTGAACTTTCCCGCGGGCAGTCCGAAAGCTCTATATACGCCTCGATCGTCCGTCATGGTGCCGTTGTAGTACGGTATTTGCGAATACGGCCCCTCGACCGCCTCAATAATGATCTCTTCCTCAACCAGCGGCTTGCCTTCAGCGTCGGTGATTTTCCCGGTGATGACGCCTCCTTGAATCATAGAAAAGTCGACGTCTGCAACGTTGTCACCTTCTGCAATCACCACTGACTTTTGCGCTAACTCATCGTTGCGGACCAGACCAGGTGCGAGTGGCGCTACGTTATAGGTACCAGGAAACAGGTTCGTGATTCGATAATTTCCGTGTTGATCGGTAGTGGACCGGTAACGAGATCTCCCTGGACCTCCCGACTCAAAAGATCTGGCCGCCACCACGATGCCGGCAAGAGGTTTAGTCCTGAGCATGACCTTTCCACTGATTGTTGCAGTTTTTACGGGGGCGACTTGCGACTGCGAACATACTGCGGCAGCAAAAATGAAAAGGAAACAGGCGATTGCCTGCCGGGCTGAGGAAACCATAGTTGATCCTAAACTGCAGTATCGGGTTTGAGGTAGCGAGCAACCAGTCGTGCCAATTCGGACATGTCGATCGGCTTCGCCATGTACTCGTCACAACCTTCAGCAAAAGCTTTCACACGCGTGTAGGACATTGGATAAGCCGTGACAGCAACTATCGGTACATGCTGCTTCTCGGTTTGCTGTCGAATTCGTTGCGTAGCGACGATGCCATCGAGGATCGGTAGATCAAGATCCATCAGAATGAGATCTAAATGTTCACGGCCTGCAATATCGACGGCTTCCTGACCGTTGGATGCTTCCAACACACTGTAGCCAAGTCCTTCGAGCCCCGTTTTTAGCAGGATGCGCGTGTCGTCGTAATCTTCGACCACCATGATTGTGCGTGCGGATAAATCGTTCGCCATTTCTGCAATTCTACGATCTTTATCCACAGATTACACAGATTGTTTAGAATATGCTTATGAAAGTGTCTGGTGTGATTGCATTGGGAGTCATCGTGCTGGCCTGTTTGGCGTGTAATTCAAAGCCCGGCGCCAACAGCACGCCGGCAAGTCCGAACGCGGGTCCTTCATCTTCGAGTGACTTTAAGTCTTTATTCTTTGCCGACCAGTCACTCCAACAAGTCTCAGAAATGGCAAAGCCCGGTGTTCCAGCCGGCCAGCCTGATCCGTGGTCGTTGTTCGCCTCGGCTCTGGCCGCGTCTCGCGATGGTAACGCCGCCCAGGCGAAGACGGACTTGAAAAAGATACTGGACATACCCGATGGTGAATCTCGTGTGCAACTCTGGGCCTGGAAAGCTTTGCGTGATCTGGGAGAAAAGCCTCCAGCCGATATTGCCGATGAGCTCCAGGGCGTCGTTTGTGAGCTGCATAATGACGCTGGAGTTGGGACAATTGCGGCGTATGTTGATGGTCGTGCACGGTGGCAGGGCGGACCAGACAAGAAAATCGTTTGGGATGCGGCCAATACTGATGCCGGGATTGATCGTCTCATCTATGAGTTGTTGAAAGCATCTCAGCCATTGATAACGAGAGCTTCTCTCTCAGAGGTTCACAAGACACCCGAACCCGCAGCCGAGTACTTTCGAGTAAGCCTCCTGACTTTCGGCGGGATCCGCACTGTCGAAGTCTTCGGCCCCGACATCGTCGAGGATCATCCGCTGGCGCCGGCACTTGTCAGCAGTGGAAAACTCGTCGACGCGTTGGCGAAAAGGACCACAAAGTAACCCGGTTTTACGGGGAACTTTTATGCGATGATGCGTGTCAAATGAGAACTGAATAATGAAGTGTATATTCGTCAAACTCGGCGTGGCACTCGTTACCTTCACTCTCGGCGTATCACTCACAACAATTTACTCGCTCTACTACTTGCCGGACGCGGTCCTGCCGGACGTAGCAAAAATCGAGGCGCACTATTCCTGCTTTCCGGGTTTGTCCTTGAGAGCTGTGAAGGCAACGACTCAAACAGAATACGATTTGTACTCGAGCTACCTGAAAGTCATGAACGAGGTCCCGCTTGCCTCACTCGTAGACGAGGACGAAAGCTACCGTTTTCTTTGGCTCCGAACTTTTCATCGCCCGGTGATGGTCCACGTGTGGCGCGCAGGCGATCGCTATTTCACAGTTGTGAAACGGTTGAAAGGACGAGGCGGCTATGCGCCGGGCACATTTGACTTGTACTGGGCTCGTTCACTCTCCGAGGACGACTGGGATGCCTTCACGATGCAACTCGAGGATTCACAGTATTGGCAAATGCCAACCAGAGACAATCGGATCAGGCCGCAAGATGGGGCTCAGTGGATAATGGAAGGCTATCGTGAAGGGCGTTATCACATCGTCGACCGTCAATCTCCCGACGACGGCGCGTACCGGGATGCATGTTTGTATCTACTAAGACAGTCAGGCCTGCTTGCAGAAATTCCCGCCAACGAAGTTTATTGACGCGTGTCTAAAAATTTTTTCCGCCTGCACCTCTCATTACTTGTCATTCAACTAATTTAGAATTAGTCTAAGATAAATGAATTTGGAAAACTTGGGACTTACGAAACAGCGCCGAGCTGTCCTTCGGGTGATCCGCGAATCAGACGAACATCTGACTGCGATCGAGGTCTATGAGCATGCGCGACTGCTCTTGCCGGGTATCGCATTCGCAACCGTATACAACTCGCTCCGCTACTTGAAGAACGAAGGACTGATAGGCGAAGTCCGCTTCGGCGCAGATTGTACCCGCTACGACCGCACGCTGAAGCGGCACGATCATGCACTCTGTAACGGCTGTGGAAAGCTCGTCGATCTTGAACTCTCGATCCCCGACGGACTAATTAAAGAAGCCGCAAAACGTTCGAAATTTGAACCCGGATCGATCGAGGTCACGCTGCGCGGTCTCTGTCCTGAGTGCAGGATCTAAACGAACGTCAACACTTTTGGAACTAACCGGGAAGACGAATCACCTGATTAGTTCGCCAACATAATCAGATGGAAGGAAAGTGAAAGATGGAAAGCAACGGAAACAACAATAAGGATTCAAACGGATGTCCTTTCACCGGAGCGTCGAAGGTCCGTATATCGAACCGGCACTGGTGGCCTAATTCACTTGATTTAAGCAGCCTTCGCGCAAACTCTTCGCTGTCCGATCCGATGGGCAAAGATTTTAGTTATGCGGAAGAGTTTAAAAAGCTCGACCTGGATGGCGTGATAAAAGATCTGCACGCGTTGATGACCGATTCCCAGGACTGGTGGCCGGCCGACTTTGGTCATTACGGCGGCCTATTCATTCGCCTGGCCTGGCACAGCGCGGGCACCTACCGTGTTTCTGATGGACGCGGCGGTGCCGGTGGCGGCCAGCAGCGTTTCGCGCCTCTCAACAGTTGGCCCGACAACGCTAACCTCGACAAGGCGCGCCGCCTCTTATGGCCCATCAAACAAAAATACGGCCGGCAAATCTCCTGGGCCGATCTTTTTGTTCTCGTGGGCAATGTCGCACTCGAGTCGATGGGATTCAAGACGTTTGGGTTTGGCGGCGGACGCCCGGACACGTGGGAGCCGCAAGAGCTTTTCTGGGGTCCTGAGGGTACGTGGCTCGGCGACGAACGATACAGCGGCGAACGCGAACTTCATAAATCGCTCGGCGCGGTACAAATGGGACTCATCTACGTGAATCCGGAGGGACCGAACGGCAAGCCCGATCCGGTCGCAGCCGCTCACGATATTCGCGAGACATTTAAACGCATGGCGATGGATGACGAAGAAACCGTCGCGCTGATCGCCGGCGGCCACACGTTCGGCAAGACCCATGGCGCCGGTGATCCTTCATTTATCGGACCGGAACCCGAAGGAGCTTCAATCGAGGATCAAGGCCTCGGCTGGAGTAGCAAACACGGTACCGGTTTCGGCCCCGACACGATTACCGGAGGCCCCGAAGTTATTTGGTCTCAAACACCGACGAAGTGGAGTAACAACTATTTCGAAAACCTCTTCAAGTTTGAATGGGAATTGGAGAAGAGTCCGGCTGGCGCGCAACAATGGCGCGCGAAAGACGCCGAGGCGACCGTTCCAGATCCTCACGATCCTTCAACCAGGCGTGTGCCAAAGATGCTGACCACGGATCTTTCCATGAAAGCTGACCCCGCTTACGAAAAGATCTCGCGACGCTTTTTAGAACACCCGGATGAGTTTGCAGATGCGTTTGCGCGCGCGTGGTTCAAGCTCACACACCGCGACATGGGTCCGATACAACGTTATCTCGGGCCGCTCGTGCCGAAGGAAATATTAATCTGGCAGGATCCGATCCCTGCAGTGAATCATGAATTGATCAATAACGAGGACATCGCAGCGCTGAAGTCGAAAATCCTTGATTCGGGTTTGTCTGTTTCCGAACTTGTTTCGACTGCCTGGGCGTCTGCGTCGACTTTTCGAGGGTCTGACAAGCGTGGTGGTGCGAACGGTGCTCGAATTCGACTTGAGCCGCAGAAGAGCTGGGAAGTTAACAATCCGGCTCAGCTTGCAAAGGTGCTGCAAAAACTCGAGAGCATTCAAAACGACTTCAACAGTGGTCAATCCGGTAACAAGCGGGTTTCCCTTGCGGACTTGATCGTGCTCGGCGGATGCGCGGCTATTGAGAAAGCAGCCAAAGACGGCGGGCACGACGTGAAGGTTCCTTTCACGCCGGGTCGCATGGATGCGACACAGGATCAGACTGACGTGGAGTCGTTCGCGCCGCTCGAACTGACTGCTGACGCCTTCCGCAACTACTACACTGGCGAACAGCTCATGGCGCCCGAAGAGGCGATGATCGATCGGGCAGACTTGCTGAGGCTGTCAGCGCCGGAGATGACGGTGCTCATCGGCGGCCTGCGAGTTCTGGGCGCGAACGCCGGTGGATCCGGGAACGGTGTCTTTACCAAACAGCCCGGGACGCTGACGAATGATTTCTTCGTCAACCTCCTCGACATGCGCACGCGCTGGCAGCCTAACGGCGCCGATGGCGTGTACGAGGGCCACGATCGGAACACGAACCAGTCGACCTGGACCGCCACGCGGGTCGATCTAATCTTTGGCTCGCATTCCGAACTTCGCGCGCTTGCCGAAGTCTATGCCTGTGCGGATTCGAAGGAAAAGTTTGTGAACGACTTCGTCGCGGCATGGAACAAGGTCATGAACCTTGACCGCTTCGACCTGGCGTGAGTTTCAATAGGGTAGTTGTTGAATAATAAAGGTGGTCGCGTGACCGGCCACCTTTTTCACTGCGACGAAGTGACGAGCCCGTTCCAGGACCACTTGGGGATCTGCAAAGAGTCCGGCACATCATCGGCTGAGCCGTGGTAACGAGACATCGTGGTCGTAGTTGCCCACGCAAAGTAATCGTGCAGCGACTGTCTGAGTCGCTCATCGCGGTCAAGTCCAACATCTTGCAGGGCCTGATCGAAACACGCAATCGCTCTCTGGTCCATCTCCTCGTGCGGTCCGTTGCCACTATGAGTCCGCACGACGGAGGTCTCATCACCGTATTGTTCGGAGTACGTTGCCGGCCCTCCGAGTGCCTCCGCCCAGTACGCGGCAAGCCGCTCCGTGTGCTGAGGGTGGTATCCGTGGCTGAAGGCATGGCTCACCACTTCGTCCTCGAGCACCCGCGTGTGCCAGGCATGTGCCAATCTCAGCATCATGTCGAAACCACCCATCGCTTCATAGATCGTTTGCATGGTTTAAGTGTCCATTCCCGGATTTTTGCCAGCATTTTAACAAAAGGAGCCGGAAATGGACGCATGTCGGTCCGGTGAGTTTGCAACTTGCCCTGTACATAAGGCATCATAAAGCCTGTTAACCCTTCTCTCGCGCATCGACGGTGATGCGCTCCGCGCACAAACAATCAGCGCCGGACGTTTTGGATGGTTCGAGAGCAGGCTTGTTTACACACATCGAAGCCGCTCGACTTGAGAGCATCCGAACCTGATCCTTCGAACGCTACCGTTCGCCGAAGCCAAATCCGATTCGCAGCTTCTTTTCATTCCTCTACAGGAAAAGGTATATCTCTACACAAAGGAACCTATGAATTTTTCTCAGTTAGGATTAGCAGATGCACAACTGCGCGTTTGCGAATCCCTCGAATACTTAAATCCCACCCCAATCCAAACTAAATGCATCCCGCTCATTCTGAGTGGCGACGACGTCATTGGCTGTGCCGAAACCGGAACAGGCAAGACAGCGGCATTTCTCCTTCCCATCATTAACAACCTGAGCGCACAAAAGCGCCCGGGGATTCGTGTGCTCGTGCTGGCACCTACTCGCGAACTCGCACTCCAGATCCAAAAGAACTACAACGAGCTCAATCATCTGAAGGGTAATCGCAGCGTGCTCGTTATCGGTGGAGCCAATATCAATACGCAGATGGCCGATATACGTCGTAAAGCAACGATCGTGATTGCTACACCCGGCCGCTTGCTCGATCTTACAGAACGTCGGGCAATCGATCTCTCCACTGTTGAAGTCCTTGTTCTCGATGAAGCCGATCGCATGCTGGATATGGGTTTTCTTCCGGCAATCAAAAGAATTCTCTCAATGTTGCCGGTGAAACGACAGACGCTGTTGTTCTCAGCCACGATGTCTCCAACCATTGAGAGTTTGGCTCGCTCAACAATGAGACAACCGAAGTTGGTTGAAGTAAACCAGCGCGGCCATGCGGCGCAGATGATCGAGCAAACTGCGTATTCAGTTTCGCTGGCAAATAAGACCGCTCTCTTGCTTGATTTGCTTGAGCGAGAGAACGAAAAAGAATCGCTGGCGAAAGTTCTGGTGTTTACGCGCACTCGGCGCGGCTCCGAACGACTGTCACACATTCTCAAAGCCCGCAATCACAAAGTGAATCGCATTCACGCCGACCGAAGTCAGCCACAACGCGAAGCAGCTTTGCGCGACTTTCGCGAAGGCCATACACGCGTGCTGGTAGCCACAGATATTGCGGCACGTGGGTTGGATGTTGATGCCGTCTCACACGTCATCAATTACGACGTGCCCGCTGTTCCTGAAGACTACGTACATAGAGTAGGTCGCACGGGCAGAGCGGGTAAGCAGGGTCGGGCCATCACGATCGTCACGCCTATCGACGAATTATCGATGAAGGCCATCGAGCGGCTGATTGGACAACCCGTAAAGCGCGTCGTGCCGGAAGGATTTGGTGGAGTGCACGTCGCTGCGTCCAGCACACGCAAACCGTTCGTGCCTTTCGGTCGAGCGTCCAGGGCCGGCGTGCGTTCTTTCAGACCGCAACGCGGGCGCTGATTCGCGAGCGTCGCACTTTTGTAATTTCTCTGTGCAACCCCCCTTTTCTTTCTGCCTCTGTGTTTAGATAGCAGCAGAGCGCAGATTAAATCGAGCGGTCTACAACGTACCTACCGCTAACGCGGATGGTCCGACTGTGTCCAGGTAAGGTTGAAGTTCAAGGAGGGTTGTTGTGAAGTCAGAAAACCACATTGGAGCCACATTGGCGAAAAGTTCTACTGTTAACTGGGGAAGCGGCATTTTTCTTATTCTTGCGCATCTTGCTGCCGTCGCAGCTCTCTTTTTCTGGAGCTGGCCGGCGGTGATTACCGCGATCGTCCTTTATTGGGTAGGTGGAAGTCTTGGTATCGGCATGGGTTGGCACAGGCTGCTGACTCACCGCGGTTATAAAGTCCCCAAAGTGGTTGAATACTTTCTTGTGACTTGCGGGACGCTGGCCCTCGAAGGTGGACCAATTCAATGGGTTGTGACACACCGAATACACCACGCACACACAGATAAAGCAGGCGATCCGCACACGCCACGCGATGGTGGCTGGTGGGCACACATTGGCTGGATATTGTTGGGCACTGCACAGAATCACAGCGAGGAAACCTTCGCCCGCTATGCCCCTGATTTGATCAAAGATCGCTACTATCGTTGGCTCAATACCTACTACTATGTTCCTCTATTAGTGTTGAGCGTGCCACTGCTTGTATTTGGCGGTTGGGCCGTATTGCTATGGGGAGTTTTTCTGCGTCTAACACTGGCTCTTCATGCGACCTGGCTCGTCAATTCGGCTACGCACCTCTGGGGTAGAACCAGATTCCAAACCGGTGACGACTCGCGTAATAGCTGGTGGGTAGCGCTCCTGACATTTGGAGAAGGATGGCACAACAACCATCACGCTCATCCAACCTCAGCGCGTCATGGTCTACATTGGTACGAAATCGATTTAAACTGGCTGGGTATTCGTGCCCTGCAACTTTTTGGACTCGCCCACAGCATCAAGCGCCTTCGATTTAATCGCGCTTCTTCCGCGTGGCAGCTTGTGCGTGGTCCCGTGAGATCCGAACGTTAATGAAAATCCTACTCTATAACCCGGACAACGGTGTGACGCGGAACTTCATGCCACATCTCTGGATGTTTCTCCTGCAATCCCTCACACCACCAGGCCATGAGGTATTACTTATAGATGGCAACGCGCGCAGAATGAATGAGGAGGACCTCGTTCGATTTGTTCGCGAACAAGATGTCAAACTCGTTGGTATCGGCGCGATGACCCGGATGATAGCCAAGGCGTACCGCATGGCTGACGCCATTCGCGCTGCGGGTGTACCCGTTGTAATGGGCGGGCCTCACGTGACTGAAGTTCCGGACGAAGCGCTCGGGCGAGACGGCGGGCCGCGCCACGCGGATGCTGTGGCTCTTGGGGAGGCCGACGAAACCTGGCCGGAGATAGTCAACGATGCCGCCAGTGGCAGACTCAAGGAGATCTATGCGCCATTAGACGACAACGGCAAGGATCGAAAGCCCAGCCTTCAACCCTATCCCTCAATTCCCTGGCGGACAATGGATTTGGATCAGTTCAATCTGGTGCCGAGATTTGTCGCCCCAATGCTCAAACGACATGGAACCGGCTGGGGATCCTTTCGACTAATTCCGATTGAATCCGGTCGCGGGTGTCCGTACGGCTGCGAGTTCTGCACTGTGACTGGTTTCTTCGGTGACTCCATCAGGTTTCGTACAAACGAAAGCGTTGTTAGTGAGTTGTTGGAACTGAAAGCTCGGGCGGCCAGTGAGCGCGGGCAAATCGCCGTCTTCTTCATCGACGACAATTTCGCCATCAATATAAAGCGCACTAAATCATTGTTGCGCGACATCATCGCTGCCGGCGCACAAATGAATTGGATTGCACAGATTAGCGCGAACCTGTTGCGCGATGAGGAACTCGTCGATCTTATAGCAGCCTCGGGAGGCAAGTGGATATTTATCGGGATGGAGTCAATCGACCCGACTAATCTCGCTGATGTGAATAAGGGTTTCAATAAACCGGCTGAGTACGCGGCAGTCCTGGACAGGCTTGCCAGGCGGCACATTTATGCAATCACTTCCTTCATCTTTGGAATGGATAACGACACGACGGGTACGGCAGAGCGGACGCTTCAGCAAATTCGCAGTTGGCCGCCCGGATTGCCTGTCTTTGGAACGCTAACGCCCTTCCCCTCAACTCCCCTTTACAAGAGGCTTGAAGTGGCCGGGCGGCTCACACGGCCCAAGCACTGGCTGGACTTCCGGGCTTTCACGATGGCCCATACACCTTTGAAGATGAGCATTGAGCAGACTCAAACAGAGGTCCATCAAGCGTGGACGAATTCCTACAGTCCCGCGGGCATCGCTAGTGCCATCGATTCGATCAGTGACCAACCCGTCGGACAGCGCGCAAGCATTCTGATTGCCCGCCTTTGTTTTCGTGGTATCTACTTTCCGCAAATGGGCAAATGGGCCTGGACGAAGGTGATCGCTCAGAATTGGCAGACGATTTATAGTCTCGCAAGAGAAGGCATGGTCACCCGCCGCGCCGTACGAAAGGCCCGCAAGGTTAGCGCAATCCCATCGTCAGCAGTCTAACAAAGGCATTGAGTGCTTTATGCCTTCTGTGCTTTTTGGTGGCGTCGTAACGGTTGAATTTGAACGGTGGGCTTTTCGCCGAGAACGTGCTGCCGGTAAAGACGAGCCATCTCTTCACGCGCAGTCTTTGGAATATTCATTGAGTCGAGATCAGTCTGGGCGGCCGCAGCAACTGCGTTGGCGTCGAGCGCGAGAGAATGCTCGGTTGACGGCAACGGTACGCTCTTGCCTGCCGCAAAGATCTCGTGACGACCGTAGGTTTCATACCACTTTGCCAGAGTAGCGGTGAGATGCATTTTTTCGACGATTTGACGCCAACCAACTCCGGTGTTGTATGCGCAGAACGAAATCTCTCCTTCCTGAGTTGCGTAAGGAATGATGCACATTTCAGTACGTCGAAAATCGTAATTAAATAAGTCCTGAAACCACATACCGGCGATGAAGAGAAAGTTCCAGCGGTCTGTCTTTTGCCGTGCAATCCGCTGCGTGGCCGTTTCAATTCGCACCACCTCATTCATTTGCTTTCCGCTTCCGCCGAATTTCTTTTTGAACTTCCCCAGCAGATCGACGAGCCGGAAATCTTTAGGGGCCTGCATTGGATCGTAGTTTCGCAGCAGTGCGAGCGTCATGCCCGTAATCGAGAGAAGAGGTCCACGAGCGGCATCGTTAACGCTTTGGAGGTCTCTGGCGAATTGTTCGGCACGAAGAAAGGCCGTCATCGGTACGGCTTCTTTAGTGAACTTATCCACCATCACCGCCATGCCGGTGCCGCAGTTTGGATGACAACCGCAGGCAAGTTGTCCCCACTGCGATTCAGGGCCATGCACCAGATCGGCCCAATCCGAGAACGTCGACATAAACGAAATCGGAAACCAGTCGCGCACCGGCTCGCCGATGCCGGTCTGTTTTTTGACGTCGTGAGCCAGGTGCGACAACGTGTAGCGCTGCGCGTGCCGGCGATCCTCGGAAATCTCTTCGTCGCGACCTGAGAATGAGACAGGCTGAAACGCAAGGAGGGTAATTTTCTTCGGGTTATCGAGCGCAAACTGAATCACCCGCCCGACTTGCTCGTTGTTGACGCCATTTACGATCGTGATCACCGGCACAATGCCGACACCGGCATTGAACAGGTTCTCGATTGCCTGGAGTTTGACGTCGAACAGGTTGCCGACCCCGCGATGGGAATTCGGACCATTGCCGATGCCGTCGAACTGTAGATACGCATAACGCAGGCCGGCTTCAGCAGCCGAGCGGGCCAGTTCAGGATGTTTTGCGAATTCAATTCCGTTGGTCGCGACCTGGATAACTTTATAGCCGGCCTGGCGCGCATACCGTATAGCATCGATGAAATGGGGTGAAAGCGTCGGCTCACCGCCTGAGAACTGAACGGACAACTGTCGCCGCGGCCTAATGGAAATTGCGTTGTCGAGTAATTGCTTGATGTCGTCCCAATTCAACTCGTGCACAAAACCGATTTGATTCGCGTCCATGAAGCACGGGTCGCACATCATGTTGCAACGGTTCGTCAAATCGATCGTCAAAACAGCGCCGCGACCATACTGGATCGAGCTGCTGCCGTGATTGTGAAGCTCGTCGTCACGATGTGCTTTGATGTCGCGTCCGGGGAACGACTCTTCCAAATGCCGCGAGAACGCCGGATCGATAGACATCACATCCTCGAAGCGGCCATGCGTTTTGCAATCCTTGACCATCAGGATCCGGCCTTCACGTTCGATGATGGTGGCTTTGATCTCGCCTACGTTATCAGTCTGCAATACGCTCAGGTCTTTCTTGCCATCAAGAATTTCCTCTCGTGCCTCGCGCACGCACACCGGGCAGAGCGAGTCGGTTTGACGAGGCCATCCGAGTAGCGGCTTGGTTTTTTGCCATGATTTCAGCAGTGGCTTGTCAGACCAGCGCGGCGTGAACGAAGGGTTAGGTCTAATCCGATTGATACGACTGAAGGCAAACCAGCCGGCGTTGGCAACAACGGTCAATCCCTTCTCAACATATTTGCCGTAGGCGTGCATAATCTGCGTTAAAGTAAAGCGCGAGGTCAGGCGCTATTCTACGCTCGAATCAGTCTTTTTCAAGATATTCTTCTCTGTGCGAAATAGACCACTAGATCATGGATGATCGACTTGTAGCCATCATTCCCGCTCGCATGGGCTCATCGCGATTTCCGGGTAAGCCGCTTGCACACCTGCTTGGGCGACCAATGATCGAACATGTGCTCAGACGCGCTGAGATGTGTACACAACTGCACGCGGTTTATGTCGCTACCTGCGACGAAGAGATCAGGATCGTCGTAGAAGGACTGGGCGGCCGCGTGATTATGACCTCGCCAACCCATGAACGTGCAACTGACCGAGTTGCCGAGGCGGCGGAGCAAATCGATGCCGGCATCGTCGTGATGATTCAAGGCGACGAGCCGATGATCACTCCGGCGATGATTTCTGCGGCTGTCACTCCTCTACTGGCGGATCGATCCGTCGAGTGTGTAAATCTGGTCCGTCGCATTACGAAGCGGCACGAATACTTAGATCCCAATACCATCAAAGTAGTGAGGGACGTAAACCACGATGCCCTCTATTTTTCGCGCGCGCCGATTCCAGCGCTCGAGTTTACCGAAACCGATCAGTTACCAGTGTTCAAGCAGGTCTGTGTGATTCCGTTTCGTCGTGAATTCTTACGAGAGTTCACGCGCTTACCGCCGACGCCGCTAGAACACGCAGAATCGATAGACATGCTGCGCCTGATTGAACACGGACGGCGCGTGCGTCTCGTAGAAACAACCGTAGAAACTCATGCGGTCGACACTCCTGAAGACTTGCGACTTGTCGAGACGCTCATGGAGGGCACTGAATCAGTTTGAACAAACGCCGAAGGCGTTGGCTAATTTCAGCCCCGGGTTCGAGCGCAGCGAGAACCCTGGGTAAAAACCAAAACGATCCTGGAACCCTGAAAGGGTTCATCCCAAGGCGAACCCTTTCAGGGTTACTCGCTGCTTTTATTATGATCCCAGGGTTCTCGCTACGCTCGAACCCTGGGCTTAGGTTAGCCAACGCCTTCGGCGTTTTCCAGAGCTTAACCAGTACTTGTCGGCGTTTGCAAAACTGAACACTACCGCTCGGCGTTTTCAGAACAGTACCTCATGGAGACCGTATGACGTGGCGCGTCTTAATCAGTGCCCCGAAATTCCTCTCGGCAGTTGAAGAGTTTCGTGCACGACTGGAGTCCGCGGGCATCGAGATTGTTATCGTGCCTGTTCGCGAACGGTTAAGCGAGAGTGAGCTGCTCGAGGTGGTGGAGAGTATCGATGGTGCGATTTGTGGCGACGATCGCTTTACAGAGCAGGTATTGCGCGCGGCGCCGCGTTTGAAAGTTATTTCAAAATGGGGCACAGGCATTGATTCGATCGACACTGGCGCGGCAGCTAAACTCGGAATCCGCGTTTGCTTCACACCCAACGCTTTCACCGACGCGGTCGCCGACACGACGCTCGGCTACGTCCTCAGCTTCGCCCGCGGTTTGCCGTTTATGGATCAAGACGTGCGCCGCGGTTTATGGATGAAACCGGATCTGATTTCGTTGCGAGAGTGCACCCTGGGCGTAGTCGGCGTGGGAAATATCGGCAAAGCTGTGGTGCGCCGGGCACGTGCATTCGGAACAAGAGTTATCGGTACAGATCCGGTGGCGATCGACTCGTCGTTCCTCACAGAAACAGGGCTTGTCATCACGTCACTGGGCTCGTTGCTGGAGGAAGCCGACTTCGTCTCGCTACATTGCGATCTCAACCCCACGTCCTTCCATCTAATCGGACGCAACGAGCTGAAGACGATGAAAGCGTCCGCCTGCTTGATCAATACAGCGCGTGGTCCAATCGTCGACGAAGCAGCTCTGGTTGACGCGTTACGAGAGAAATGGATCGCCGGCGCTGCTCTTGACGTCTTTGAAGTTGAACCACTACCGGCTGACAGTCCACTTCGCAAGTTTTCAAACTGTCTGCTGGCGACTCACAACGCCAACAATAGCCGGCAGGCAGTGAAACGCGTTCATGAAGCTACGGTTGATAATCTCCTGAACGCGTTGCAAGCGACGCAATGATGACGACCAGCAGTAAAGAGTTATCTACTCCCAACAGCGCGGAGCTCTATCTCGGCGTCAAGAACATGCTGCGGTGTGATGAAGCTGAAGTGGTTCACGGTATTGCCGGCTACGTGGTTTCGCAACATTGGACTCTGCGTTTGCTCTCGAACTTAATCGAACGCACTCGCGATACTCCCGTGCCCGGCTTCATCGGATTGATAGGTTGGGCCAGAAGTTTTCTTTCCGTCCAACCAAGCCAACGCCAAACAGGCGTGC
>Ga0111539_10002146_pt1 | contig 26383 bp, 27 predicted proteins | sample RhiMethybrSRZTD1_FD_79667 | JGI IMG/M metagenome (GOLD analysis project Ga0111539, IMG submission 79667) | Populus rhizosphere microbial communities from Tennessee, USA - Rhizosphere MetaG P. TD hybrid SRZTD1 (version 2) (version 2) | ecosystem: Host-associated > Plants > Roots > Rhizosphere >...
CTAGCCGTTCATGCGTTGCGAGGCTTCGGCGAGCACCTCGCCGAGGATGGAGACGATCTCGTCGATCTCGGCCGTGTCGGCCACGAGCGGCGGCGAGATCTGTATCACCGGGTCGCCACGGTCGTCGGCGCGGCAGATGAGGCCGGCCTCGAAAAGCCGGGGTGAGAGGAACCCGCGCAGGAGTGTCTCGCACTCCTCGTCGCTGAAGGTCTCGCGCGTTTCCTTGTCCTTGACCAGCTCGAGCGCGTAGAAGAACCCGGTCCCGCGCAGGTCGCCGACGATCGGCAGGTCGAGGAGCTGGGACAGCGCCTGGTGAAAGTAGTCCTGCTTTTCGGCCACGTGCTCGATGATGCGCTCGCGGCGCATGATCTCGATGTTCTTGAGCGCGATCGCCGCCATGACCGGATGGCCGCCGAACGTGATCCCGTGGGCGTACATCTCGTGGCCCTCGAGGAACGGCTCCATGACCGAGTCGCGTGCGATGACCGCGCCGATCGCGGCGTGTGCCGAGGAGAGGCCCTTGGCCGACGTGATGATGTCGGGGCGGATGTCGTAGCGCTCGGAGCCGAACCACGCCCCGACGCGGCCGAAGCCGGTGATGACCTCGTCGGCGCAGAGGAGGATCTCGTAGCGGTCGCAGACCTCGCGCACGCCCTTCCAGTAGCCCTCGGGAGGCGTGTAGGAGCCGCCTGCGTTCTGCACCGGCTCGAAGATGACCATGGCGACGGTCTCGGGGCCGGCCTGCAGGATCGCTTCCTCGAGATCCTCGAGCAGGAATGCGGTGAACTCGGCCTCGGTCTCCTCCGGAGGACGGTGATAGCGATTGGTGTTGTGCACGTGGATCACGTCCGGCACGAGAGGCTCGAACGGGACCCTGAGCGAGGCGATGCCGTTGATCGACAGGGCGCCCATCGTCGTCCCGTGGTATGCGATCCGGCGTGCGACCGCCTTCCAGCGGCGCTGGCTCGGGATCCGCTGCTCGATGCGCTCGCCCGCTGCCATGCGCTCCGCCACCTGCGCCCGCACGTTGTCGCCGCGCGCCGAGTAGTACTGGCGCGCGAGCTTCCAGGCCGACTCGACCGCCTCGGAGCCGCCCGACACGAAGAAGACGCGGTTCAGGTCGCCTGGCGCAACAGATGCGACCTCAGCTGCGAGCTCGATCGCGCGCGGGTGCGCATAGCTCCAGTTCGTGTAGAAGGGGAGCTCACGCAGCTGCGCGGCAGCGGCCTCTCCGATCTCGTCGCCGAAGCCGTAGCCGATGTTGACGGCGAACAGGCCCGCGAGCGCGTCGAGATAGCGCTTGCCGTTGATGTCCTCGAGGTAGCAGCCGTCCCCGCGCACGATGATCGGGATGTCCTCGCCTGTGTAGCTCGACATGCGCGTGAAATGCAGCCAGAGGTGTTCCCGGGCGGCCTTCTGCAGCTCGGCGGGGGACATCGATGTGACGGGGGTGCTCACACTGCTCCTTTCGGTTGACGGCGCCACTGCCACAGGACGTTCGCGAGCATGACCGCGACCGCGACGAAGAATATGGCTGAGCCGATGACGTTGATCTGCGGCGGCACGGCCACTCGGGCGGCGCCCCACACGAAGAGCGGGAAGGTCTGGTCGGCGCCCGCGACCAGGTACGTGATGACGAAGTCGTCCACGGAAAGCGCAAAGGCGAGGAAGAACCCGGCGAGGATCCCCGGCCAGATGAGGGGAAGAGTGACCTTGAAGAACGTCGTCAACGGACTGGCGTAGAGATCCGCCGCCGCCTCTTCGAGATGCTGATCCTTGCCCGCTAGGCGGGCGCGCACGGTCACGACCACGAAGCTGATGTTGAACATGATGTGCGCGATCAGGATCGTGACGAAGCCAAGCCTGAAGCCGAAAATCCCGAACGGCCCCTGGTTGAGGAAGAGCGTGAGGAGGGAGGAGCCCATCACGATCTCCGGTGTTGCCATCGGCAGGAAGATGAGGAGGTTCGTCGCGCCCTGCCCGAGAAACCGTTGGCGGACGAGCGCCATCGCCATCAGCGTCCCGATCACCGTCGCAAAGGCGCTCGAGAGGAGCGCGATCTCGATCGAGAGCCGCACGGCACCGCTGAGCCCCGGGTAGTCGAATGGATGGAGCCAGTTGTCGAGCGTGAAGCCCTGCCAGGCGAAGTTGAAGCGACCGATCGGGTCGTTGAACGAGAACACGACGACGACCACGATCGGGACGAGCAGGTAGGCGAAGGCGAGCACTGCGAAGAAGGTGAGCGTGTGCCTTCGCACGAGCGCCCACGCGCGGCTGAGCACGCCGGGCCTGTGCCGCGGGGCGGCGACTGTCTCGACCGCGGTCGTCATGCCGTTCCCGTCGTCACGCGCTCGGTCCCCACGCTTCGGGCGTAGATGACGATCAAGACGAGGATGGAGGCCATGAGGACGAACGAGAGCGCCGCTGCTTGCGGATAGTCCGCCGAGACCTTGAACTTCGACTGGATCACGTTTCCGATCATCAGCTGCTTGGGCGTGCCGAGCAGCTGCGCGTTGATGAAGTCACCCGCGGCGGGAATGAACGTCAGGAGCGTGCCCGCGAAGACGCCCGGCAAGGAGAGCGGGAACGTCACCTTGAAGAACGCCTTCGCCCGGTTCGCGTAGAGGTCTTCGGCCGCTTCGATCAGCCGCTGGTCGATCTGCTCCAGGCTGACGTATATCGGGAGCGCCATGAAAGGCAGGTAGTTGTAGGTGATGCCCGCGATCACAGCCGTCGTCGTCGCGAGCAGCCGGCCGTCCGAGGAGATCAGGTGCAGGTGCTGGAGGGTGGAGACAACGATGCCGTCGTCGGAGAGGATCGTCTTCCAGGCGAGCGTCCTGATCAGGTACGTGACGAAGAAGGGCGCGATGATCAGGAGGAGCAGCAGGTTCTTCCACCGCCCGCCGCGGAAGGCGATCCAGTAGGCGAGCGGATAGCTGATCAGGAACGCGAAGATCGTTGCGAGTCCCGCGTACTCGAGCGAGCGGATGAAGTGTGCTCGGTAGAGCGTGAAGGCATCGCTGTAGTTCTCCCACGCCCACGTGAAGGTGAAGCCGTTGAAGATGTCGCCCGAGTTCAGTGACGTCTTCGCCAGGTAGTACATGGGCAGGAGAAAGAACAGGGCCAGCCAGAGGATCCCCGGTAGAAGGAGCAGGTACGGCGTGGCCCAGCGATTGCGGTGGAGCAGGGCCGACCCCCTATGCCCCGGTGACTGCCTGGAACTTTTCCTTGTAGTCCGGGTTGTCGGCTGCTTCCGGATCGAACGCCTTCACCTGCGACATCATCTCGTCGGAGGGGAAGATGAGCGGGTTCTTTGCAACGTCGGGGTCGATCTTGAGAAGCTCTTCCTTCGCGCCCACGACCGGGCTGATGTAGTTGACCCAGTCTTCGATCTCCGCCGCGATCTTCGGGTCGTAGACGAAGTTCATATAGGTCGAGGCCGTGAAGACGTCGCCGCCGGTCGGGATGAGCATGTTGTCCGTGAAGATCATCCCGCCGGCGTCCGGGATGACGAACTCGAGGTTCGGGTTGTCGAGCTGGAGCTGAACGATGTCTCCGGACCAGACCATCGCTGCGGCCACGTTGCCGGACGAGAGGTCGTCGCCGTAGTCATTGCCGGTAAAGCGCCGGATCTGTCCGGAGTCGACCGCGTCCTGGAGCGTGCCGATCGCCTTGTCGAAGGCAGCTGGCTCGACCTTGGTCGGGTCATCGCCGTTGGACTGCATGACGAGGCCCATGCAGTCGGGCATCTCCGTGAGGCACGTGACCTTGCCCTTTAGCTTCGGATCGGTGAGCAGCTGTTCGATCGTGGTGATGGGCTCGGTCTCCTTCGAGTTGTAACCGATGCCGGTGAAGCCGGATTGCCAGGGAATGCTGTAGTCGCGGTTCGGGTCCCAGGTGGGATGCTGCAGCGTCGGAACGAGGTTGGCCTCGTTCGGGATCGCGCTCTTGTCCTTCTTCTGGACGTACCCGAGGCGCACCATGCGCGCGGCCATCCAGTCGGTGAGGACCGTGAGGTCGCGGCCGATGTCCTGACCCTGCGCGAGCTGGGCCTGGTACTTGCCGAACCACTCCTCGTTGTCGTTGACCTCTTCGATGTAGCGCACGGTCACCCCGGTTTGGGCGGTGAACTCGTCCAGGGTCGGCCGCTTCTTCCCCTTCTGGTCGATGTAGAGCGGCCAGTTCGCGAACACGAGCGTGTCGGCGAGCTGCTGATTGACCTCCGTCGACGAGCCACCCGAGCCCGTCTGGGCTGCGATCCCGCCGCCGCCACCGCAGGCCGCAATCAGAGACGGGAGGCTGAGAGCGCTGGCGCCGACGGCAGCGCGCTTCAGAAACAGGCGTCGGGTGATCGGGTCGTTCAACCGGGAGTCGGTCATTCGCTCCTCTCCTTCTCGGAATCGACCACGAACGTGGAGTCGGGGCTCCATGAAAGGGTCACCTGGTCACCGGGATGGACAGCCGCAGCGCCGGCGTCGCTGTTCTGGACGTAGACCGAGATCTGGCCATGGGGCGTGCTCACGATGTACTGGGTGGAGACGCCGATGTACGCGCGCTCCTCCACCTCGCCGCTGAGCGCGTTCTCGTCGGTACGGCCGATCCGGATCTTCTCCGGGCGGATCCCGACGGCCACGGGCCCCTGCCTGCCTTGAGCTCCAGGAGCGCGGACGACGGTGCCGTCGTCGAGACGCACGGAGCCGTCTCCGTTCGAGACGCCTTCCAGGAGGTTGGAGGCGCCGAGGAACCGTGCGACGAAGGGCGTCGACGGCCGCTCGTAGAGGTCGTCCGGCGAGCCGAGCTGCTCGATGTGCCCGTCACTCATGACGGCGATCGAGTCGGCCATCGTCATCGCCTCCTCCTGGTCGTGCGTCACGTGGATGAACGTGATGCCGACCTCCTGCTGGAGGCCCTTGATGAAGAGCTGCATCTCTTTGCGGAGCTTCAGGTCGAGGGCGCCGAGCGGCTCGTCGAGCAGGAGAACCTGTGGCTTGTTGACGAGCGCCCGCGCGAGAGCGACGCGCTGCTGCTGGCCGCCCGAGCACTGGCGCGGCTTGCGCCGCTCCATTCCCGAGAGCTGCACCAGGTCGATCATCTCCATGACGCGCTCCCGGACGTCGGACTTGCCGACGCCGCGGCGGCGGAGGCCGAAGGCGACGTTCTCGAATACGTTCAGGTGCGGGAAGAGGGCGTAGCTCTGGAAGACGGTGTTGACGTCACGCCTGTACGGCGGGAGATCGGTGACGTCGCGGTCGCCGAGGTAGATCGTGCCGTCGCTCGGCTCCTCGAAGCCGCCGATCATGCGGAGCGTCGTCGTCTTCCCGCAGCCCGAGGGACCAAGGAGCGCGAAGAAGCTCCCACGCGGCACCTCGAGCGTGAGGGCGTCGACCGCGACGACCTCGTCGAAGCGCTTCGTGACGCTGTCGAGGCGGACGTCCGGTGCGGACGTCTCGCCCCCCGCCGTCGCCGACGGCTCTACGCGCTCCTCGACGGCCATCAGGTCAGTCGATCTTTGCCATCACATGCTTGATCTGCGTGTAGTCCTCGAGCGAGTAGACCGAGAGATCCTTGCCGTAGCCCGACTCCTTGTAGCCGCCGTGCGGCATCTCGGAGACGAGCGGAATGTGGTCGTTGATCCAGACAGTGCCGAACTGGAGCTTCCGTGCCGCGTTCAGCGCTCGGCCGACGTCTCGCGTCCACACCGAGGCGGCGAGCCCGTACCGGACGTCGTTGGCCCACGCGATCGCCTGGTCGTCGTCCGCGAACTTCTGGACGCTCACCACGGGGCCGAAGACCTCGCGCTGGATGATCTCGTTGTCCTGCTCGATCCCGGTAACGATCGTCGGCTTGACGAAGAAACCACGGTCGCCGTTCGAGTCGCCGCCCGTGAGGATCGTCGCCTTCGACTCCTTGGCGCGCTCGAGGAAGCCGACCACGCGTTCCTGCTGGTCCTTCGAGATCACCGGGCCCATCTCGATATCGTCGCCCTCGGCCGGATCGCCGACGTGCAGCGACTCGACGGCGGGCACGAGCTCCTCGATGAGCTTGTCGTAGATCTTCGGGCCGGCGACGACGCGCGAGGCAGCCGTGCAGTCCTGCCCGGAGTTCCAGTAGCCGGCGATCTTGATCGCCTCGGCCACGGCGGCCGGGTCGGCGTCGTCGAAGACGACGACCGGAGCCTTGCCGCCGAGCTCGAGATGGACGCGCTTGAGGTTGTCCGCAGCCGTCCTGGCAATGGCCTTGCCGGTCTCGACGTCGCCGGTCAGGGAGACGAGGCGCACCTCGGGATGCTTGACGAGGGCCTCGCCGACGGGCACGCCGTCGCCGGTAATGACGTTGAGCACGCCGGGCGGAATCACGTCGGCGGCGAGCTCCATGAAGCGGAGAAGCGAGAGCGGAGTCTGCTCGGACGGCTTCAGCACCTGGACGTTCCCGGCCGCGAGTGCGGGCGAGAACTTCCAGACAGCCATCATGAGCGGGTAGTTCCAGGGAGCGATGCCGGCGACGACGCCGATCGGCTCGCGCCGGAGCATGGAGGTGTAGCCCCGCATGTACTCGCCGGCCGCGCGGCCCTCGAGCACGCGCGCCGCGCCGGCGAAGAAGCGGATGTTGTCCGCGGACACGGGCATCTCGTCCCGCGCGTAGGACAGGGGCTTGCCGACGTTTTTGGACTCGAGGGCCGCAAGCTCCTCCGCGTTCTCCTCGATCAGGTCGGCGAGCTTGAAGAGCAGCTCCGCGCGCTCCCCCGGAGTGGTCTCGAGCCATTCCGGAAGCGCGTTCTTGGCCGCTTCGACCGCATGGTTCGCGTCTTCGGCCGTGCTGCGCGCGACCTCCGCGATCACCTCGCCGGTCGACGGATTCAGGACCTCCATCGTCTCTCCGCCGGTCGAGTCGACCCACTCCCCGCCGACGAAATTCTTGTGCTGCGACACCGCCACGCTCATCTCAGACCTCCGGGTCCATTACTACGGCACGGCCAGCGTAGCCCGCGGGCGGTTCCCCAACAACCCTGAAGCGTCGTCCTAGGCCCTATTGGCCACTTGTACGGGATGGCCTAAAGACTGAGGATCGCTACTCCCGTTGCGACAAGGACGGCTCCGGCGAGCCGCTCTGGGCCCACCGGCTCCTTGAGCACGACCGCCGCGAACGCCGCCGCGATCACGATGCTCGTCTCCCTGACAGCCGCGACCGAGGCCGCCGAGGCGCGCTGCAGCGCGGCGAGCACGAAGCCGTAGGCGCCGAAGGTCGCGAGCCCTGCGGCCACCGTGGCCCAGCCCCATTCGGCGCGGAGGGCTGCGGGGCCGCGCAGGCGCACGATCGCAGCCGAGTAGCCGAGGCCGGAGAGGAGCATCGAGAGCTCGAGGTAGACGAACGGCGCGGCGTACCGGATCCCGTACTTGTCCACGAGGGTGTAGGCGGCGATGAAGCACGCGATCGCCAGGCCGAAGAGAACTCCCGCCGGCTCGGCCGAACGGCGCAGGCCGCGGACGAGGAGGACGCCGAGTCCGACGAGGCAGACGCCTGCCGCCTGCTGCGGCGAGCTGCCGAGCCCGAGCGCGGCCACGCCGACGACGAGCACGAGCACCGGCGCCGTCCCGCGCGCGATCGGGTAGACGACCGAGAGCTCGGCCCGCACGTAGGCCGCGGCGAGCAGGATGACGTAGCCGAGCTGCAGGAACGACGTGACGACGATGTAGGGGATCGCCGCAGGTTCGATCCTCCACGTGAGTGCCGCGATAGGCGCGTAGGCGACCAGCGCGACCAAAAGCGCGACCGCGGTCGCCGCCTCGGGGTCCTTCGCGCGCGCGATGAGCAGGTTCCAGAACGCGTGCAGGAACGCGGCGGCGAGGGCCAGCGCGAGGGCGTCCAGCGGCACGGCGATAGTGTCCCCTGCCGATGGGACGGCCGGGCGCGATCGTGTTCGACTTCAACGGGACGCTCTCCCACGACGAGCCGATCCTCTGCGAGATCTTCATGGAGCTCTTCGCCGAGCACGGAAAGCCGCTCTCGGCGCAGGAGTACTTCGACGTCCTGGCCGGCCTTTCGGACCCCGAGATCGTCCGCACGTGGCTCGGGCGCGACCATCCGGACGTCGACGAGGTGATCGAGGAGCGGATGCGCCGCTATCGCACCGCGGTCGCTGACGGGTCGAGCGTCCCGCCCGAGCTCAGAGAGGCCGTGCGCTTCGCCGCCGAGCGCGTCCCCCTCGCCATCGTGTCCGGAGCGGCGCGCCCCGAGATCGAGCCCGTGGTCGAGGCGGCCGGGCTCACGGGCTGCTTCGAGGCGATCGTCCCGGCCGAGGACGTCGAGCACGGCAAGCCGCATCCCGACGGCTATCTCCGGGCACTCGAGCTCCTCGACGGCGAGCTCGCCGCAGGCGACGTCCTCGTCTTCGAAGACACGGAGGCCGGGGTCGCCTCCGCGAAGGCTGCAGGCATGCGCTGCTTCGCCGTCCTCGGCACCCTGTCTCCCGAACGGCTGTCGCAGGCGGACGAGATCGTCGAGCGCATCGATCCCCCGCTCATGCAGCGGCTCTTCGACGAGGCGTGAGGCCGCTCATCCTCGCCCACCGCGGCGCCTGCTGGAAGGTGCCGGAGAACACCCTGGAGGCCTTCGAGCTCGCGATCGAAGAGGAAGCCGACTACGTCGAGTTCGACGTGCGGGCCCGAAACGGCGAGCTCGTCATCTGCCACGATCCCGGTCCACCCGAGGACGTGCCGACGCTCGAGGAGGTGCTGGCTGCCCTCACCGGACGCGTCGGCCTCTGCGTCGAGGTGAAGGAGGAGGAGACGACCGACGCCGTGCTCGACGCGCTCGAGCGCCACGCTGTCGATCCGGACGATGTCCTCGTCGTCTCGTTCCAGGCCGGGGCGGTCCGGCGGGTGGCGGAGCGTCGGCCCGAGGTCCGCTGCGTACTCCATACCGACGACCCCGCCGCGGCCGCCGGGTACTGGGGGATCGGCTTCGAGGAGCCCGCGGTCGCCGGCCTGATCGAGGAGGCTCAGGCTGCGGAGCTCGAGACCACGGTCTTCACCGTCAACGACCCGGCGCGGATGTTGGAGCTCGCCGCGCTCGGCGTGACCGGGATCTTCACTGACCGGCCGGCGCTGGCTCGGCGGACGCTGGCTCGCTGAGCGCGAGCACGCGCCCTCCGTCCGCCGGGAAGCTCGCTGCCACGCGTGAGCCGATGGGAAGCTCGGCGGCCTTGTGGCCGGGAAGGTCGGCCGAGAGGGTGTGGTCGCCCGCGTCCACCTTCACGCGCGTGATCGCGCCGAGGAAGATGTGCGCAACGACTTCGCCGATGATGGCGCCGGCCACCCCGCCTTCCGCGCGCTCGAGCTCGAGAATCTCGGGACGGACGAGAACGAGGACGCGCTCCCCCCTGGGCAGGTCATGCGCATCGTCCACCGGGAGGACACTTCCGCCGACCTGTACCTGCCCACTTTCGGCGACGGTCGCCTCGAGCCGGTTCATCGTGCCGATGAACTCAGCGACGAACGGCGTTCCGGGCGCGTTGTAGATCTCGGCGGGCGAGCCGATCTGCTCGATGCGGCCGTGAGAGAGGACTGCAACGCGGTCGGAGATCGAGAGCGCCTCTTCCTGGTCGTGGGTGACGTAGAGGGTCGTGATGCCGAGCTGGGTCTGCAGCCGGCGGATCTCCTCGCGGAGCTGGACGCGCACCTTTGCGTCGAGCGCGGAGAGCGGCTCGTCGAGGAGGAGCACGCGAGGCTCGATCGCCAGCGCGCGGGCGAGGGCCACCCGCTGCTGCATTCCGCCGGAGAGCTGGTGTGGATAGCGCTTCGCAGCGGCCGTGAGCCCGACCAGCTCGAGAAGCTCCTCGACCCGCGTGCGACGAACAGGGCCGCTCTCCCCTCGGATCCGCAGGCCGAACTCCACGTTCGCCTCTGCGGTCATGTTCGGGAAGAGCGAGTAGGCCTGGAAGACCATGCCCATGTCGCGCTTGTTCGCAGGAATGTTCGTGACGTCGTTGCCCTCGATGACCACCCGTCCAGAGGTCGGCGTTTCGAACCCGGCGACGATCCGGAGCGCGGTCGTCTTCCCACAGCCGGAAGGGCCGAGCAGGGACAGGAACTCGCCGGTCTCGAGAGCGACGTCGATCTCCTCGATCGCGGTGAAGTCGCCGAACTCCTTGTGCAGCTTCTGCAGCTCGAGATACGGCATCAGCGGCCCGCCACCGGGGCGACGCCGCGACCGGGCCGCCGTCCGACGAAGAGGATCCCTAGCAGCGCGAGCCAGGTGAGGCCGAAGCTGATGATCGTGAGGGCCGCCGCCGGGTTCGCCTGCGTCTGGCCGACGTAGTTGATGTACGTGGGGAAGGTGTTGAAGAGTGCGATATGAGCCATGGTGAACTCGCCCATGACGAGGGCGAAAGTGAGGAACGCGCCCGCGAGCGCGCCAGACGCGATATTCGGAAGGATCACGCGCACGAGCGTTGTCGTCCACCCAGCTCCGAGGCTGTGTGCCGCCTCCGTCAGCGTGTGCACGTCGATCGAGCGAAACGAGACGTCGAGCGCCCGGAACATGAAGGGGAACGAGAGGACGACGTAGCCGGGGACGAGGAACCGGGGCGACTCGATGAACCAGAGCGGCACGCGGTCGACGTTGTAGAAGTCGAGCAGCCCAACGATGAGGATGATCGGCGGGACCACGAAGGGAAGCACCGAGAGGAACTCCACCAGGGGCCGAAGCCGCGGAAAGCTCAGGTGCACGCTGTAAACGCCCGGGATCAGGATGAGCAGGCTCACCACGATCGTCGCGAGGGCGAGCTTGAACGAGACCCAGAGAAGGTCGCGGAACTGCGGGTCGCTGAGGATCTCCCGATAGGCGGAAAACCCGTAGCCGCTCACCTCCTTGAGGCTGAACTCGAGCGTCGCGGCGAGCGGGATGAAGAAGTAGGCAGCACCGATGCCGAGCCAGACCCAGCCCGAGCGGGGCATGTGTCGGCTCAAGAGGCCCCCCTCCGCCAGCGCGACGCCCGCCGCTCGAGTACGAAGTAGAGCGCCATCGTCACCGAGATGACAAGCGCCATCCCAACGGCGAGCGCATATCCCTGGTGAGGATCGGAGAGGACGTTTCCGCCGATCAGCTCGCCGATCTGGAGCGGGGTCAGCTCGATATGCCCCGACGTCAGGGCGTAGGCCGTCGCGTAGGCGGCGAACGCGCTCCCGAAGAGGAGCAGCATCGCGCCCAGGATCGAGGGGAAGAGGATCGGCAGGCCGACACGGCGCCAGTACTGCCACGAGCTCGCGCCGAGATTCGAGGCCGCCTCACGCCACTCCTCGCGGAGCCCGTCGATCGCCGGAGCGATGATGAGGATCATGAGCGGGATCTGGAAGTACATGTACGTGACGACGATCCCCCAGAAGCCGAAGAGGGTGAAGCCGTGTCCATAAAGGTCGATGCCGATCTTGTCGAGCCACCGGGTGACCGCGCCCACGGTGCCGAGGGTCGCGATGAAAGCGAAGGCGAGCGGCACGCCGCCGAAGTTCGCGGCGACGCCTGAGAACGTCGTCATGGCCGGCCTGATGAACCGCGGCGCTTTCGGCGAGATGGCCGCATAGGCGATCAGCAAGCCGAGCAGACCGCCTAGGACAGCCGTGTAGATGCTGATCTTGATGCTCGTGATGTAGGCCGAGCGATACGGCTCGTGAAAAATGGCCGAGACGAATTTCGTCGTCCAGGTGCCGTCGTCTGCCCGGAACGCGCCGATAAGGAGCGCAGCGGCAGGGATGAGCAGGAACGCGATCGCCCAGAGGAAGAACGGCGCGACGCCCAGCCAGGCAAGAGGGAAACGCCGTCCGGGCTGCCTTGGAGCGGCGGCCCGGACGGCGTCGATGCTTTCAGCGGTTGCCGCCAGGAGTTACCCCGCGACCTCGTTCCAACCGTCGGCGATCGTCTGCGTCGCCGCGTCGTTCTGCTCCGGGGTCGGAAACTCGATGTTCGCGTAGAGGTCCGCCGAGGGCAGCGCGTCGAGCAGGTCCTGCGGGACGACGCCGCGGTCGGACATGTCCTGGAACCGGGCCGGGTGCGAATACCCCTTGAGCCAGAGAAGCTGGCCCTCGTCCGAGTAGAGGAACTCCTGCCAGAGCCGGGCGGCGAACGGATTCGGAGCGTCGGCGTTGATCGCCTGGCAGTAGAAGTTCCCGACCGCCGCATCGGCCGGGACGGTCACTTCCCACGTGATGTTCGACTTGAACTCGGAGCCGTAGGCGATCTGCAGGTAGTCCCAGTCGATCGTGACGGGAGTCTGGCCGTTGGCGACCGTTGCCGGCGTGGCATCGACGAGGATGAAGTTGCCCATGTCCTTCAGCTCCGCGAAGAAATCGATGCCGGGCTGGATGTCGTCGAGCGAGCCGCCGTTCGCAACCGAGGCCGCGAAGACCGCGGCGAACGCCGAGCCCGACTCGCGCGGGTCGCCGTTCAGCGCGACCTTGCCTTTGTACTCCGCGTTCTTCAGATCGGCCCAGCTCGCCGGGAGCGGAGCGACCTTCGTATTCGCCCCGAGCGAGACCGCGCCCCAGTAGTCCCCCACCCAGGCGCCGTCCGCGTCCTTCAGGTCATCCGGGATCGTGTCCCACTGCGAGTTCTTGTAGTTGGCATAGAGACCGCCGCTCTTCCCTTCGACGGCGAAGGACGGCCCGACGTCGAGAACGTCCGGGGCGCGATCTTGGCCCTTGAGGGACTTGACGGCCTGGTTCTCCTCGGCCGAGGACCCGTTCGGGTTGGCGTTGTTGATCGTGATGCCGTACTTGGACTGGAAGGTGTCCATGATCTCGCCGTAGTTCGCCCAGTCGGGCGGAAGGGCGATCGTGTTCAGCGTCCCCTCCTCCTTGGCGGCCGCGACGAGGTCGTCCATGGAAATGTCGGCGCCCGACGCGGGAACCGACGGCGCGCCGCCGCCAGTGCCCGTGGCCCCGCTGGTCGAGGTCTCGTCTCCGCCGCATGCAGCCGCGATAGCCGGCAGCGCCGTCAGGCCTGCTCCGAAGACGACGCTGCGTCGCAAGAGCGAGCGCCTCGTAAGCCGGGACTCTTCGAGAGCACGCTTGACGCGCTCTTCCAACTCGCGGTCCTCCATGTGATCCTCCTCGCGTCGTGTTGGGATTCCGATGCTCTCACGGAGCTAGGCTCCCTTCAAGATGCGCACACACGTCTTTCTCCAGAAAGGCACCTGGCTCAAATGTGCGCTGCACGCGCACACGACCAATTCCGACGGGGAGCTGGCGCCCGCCGACCTCGTCCGCCACTACGAGGAAGCGGGCTTCGACGCGCTCGTCATCACCGACCACTGGATCCGCACGGTCGAGCCGTCGACGGAGCGGCTGCTTGTCGTTCCGGGGACCGAGCTCGACGCGCTGCGCCGGGACGGCAAGACGTACGCGCACGTGCTCGCTCTCGGCGTCGAGTCGGATCCGGAGCCACCCGCGGCGGATTTTCCCGGGCTCGAGGAGACGGTCGCGTGGGTCCGCGCGAACGGCGGCGTGCCCTTCATCGCGCACACGTACTGGAGCGGCCTGCGCACCGACGAGTTCGAGAGGATCGAGGGGCTCGCCGGCATCGAGGTCTTCAACGCTGGCTGCGAGCTCGAGGTCGGGCGCGGCCACGCCGGCCTCCACTGGGACGAGGCGCTCCAGTCGGGGCGCGACCTGCTCGCCATCGCGACCGACGACTCCCACCACCCGGGCAAGGACAGCGCGCACGCGTGGGTGTGGGCGCGCTGCGAGGAGAAGAGCCGCGAGGCGCTCCTCGCCGCCCTCGACTCGGGCTCCTTCTACAGCTCGACGGGGCCGGAGATCGACGCGCTCGAGACCGAGGGAGACGACGTGCGAGTCCGTTGCAGCCCCGCGCGCAGCATCACGCTTCTCACCGGCCGGACGAAGGGCGCGCGCGTGAACGCCGGCGAGGGCGCCTACATCTACGCGGGCGAGGCGCTCGCGACCGACGGAGATGGCCTCATCACCGAGGCGCGGCTCACGCGCCCTCGCGCGACACCGCATGGACGCCTCGAGGTCGAGGACGAGGCCGGCCGGCGCGCCTGGACGAATCCGCTATGGCCCTAGAGTGGCGCGGAGAGGCGCTCGAGGAGCTCGCGGGCCGCGAGTTCGACCTGCTGGTCATCGGTGCCGGGATCATCGGAGCCGGCATCGCCAACGAGGCGGGGCGCGCGGGGCTCACGGTCGCGCTCGTCGACAAGGGCGACTTCGGCGCCGCGACGTCGAGCTCGTCCTCGAAGCTCATCCATGGCGGCCTCCGCTACCTGCGTCTCGGCGACGTGCGGCTCGTCCGCGAGGCGCACAAGGAGAGGCGGGCCCTCATGCGCGTCGTCGCCCCGCACCTCGTCCGGCGCCTGCCGTTCCTCTTCCCGGTCTACGAGCGCGGGCCCTATCGCGCGTTCACGATCCAGACCGGGCTCTGGCTTTACTCCACTCTCGCGCGCGAGCGCCTCGGTGGCCTCGTTCCTCCGGAGCGATCGCTGCGCAGCATCCCGCCACTTCGGCTCGAAGGCCTGCGCGGCTGCGGGCTCTACGCCGACGCGTGGACACACGACAGCCGCCTGTGCCTCGCCAACGTGCGCGCCGCAGCCGATGCGGGCGCCACCGTCCTCAACTACGCCGAGGTGACGGAGCTCCGGAGTGAGGGCGGCCACGTCGCGGGAGCGGAGGTGCGCGACCTCCTCGGCGGCGAGACCGCGAGCGTCGGCGCCCGGGTCGTCGTCAATGCGACCGGGCCGTGGGTCGACCGGCTGCGGCGGCTCGAAGACCCCGCTGCGGCGCCGTCCATCCGCCTGAGCAAGGGCGCCCACGCGATCCTCCGCCTCGAGCAGCCGTGGAGCGCCGCGCTGACGATCCCACACGACACCGTCCGCGTCTCCTTCGCCGTCCCGTGGGAAGGGATGCTCCTCCTCGGCACGACCGACACGCTCTACGAGGGCGAGCCCGACGACGCCGCGGCGACTCCGGAGGACATCGACCAGATCCTCGCCGAGGCCGCGGTCGCGCTCGAGCCGGACGCACTTCGGCCCGACGCGATCCGCTCGGTGTACGCCGGGCTGCGCGTCCTTCCCGGCGCAGAAGGAGCGACCGCGAGCGCAAGGCGGGAGACCGTCTACCAACGCGGCCCGGGCGGGATGCTCACCGTCGCCGGCGGCAAGCTCACGACGTACCGGCAGATCGCGCTCGACGCGCTCCGGCAGGTGCGCGGCGACGTCGGGCTGCACCGCCTCCCCGGCAGCCCCGTACCCCTGCCCGGGGCCGAGGGACTGGCCGAGGCCGGCGTCCGCTTCGCCCGCGCGAACCCCGATCTCGAGCCCGCGATCCGCTCGCACCTGGCCCACCTTTACGGGGGCCTCGCCGCCGAGGTCGTCGAGGAAGCGGCCGACGACCCATCTCTCCTCGAACGGCTCAACCCCGAGGGGCCGGACATCGCCGCCCAGGCCGTCTACGCGCAGCGGCGCGAATGGGCGTGCAAGCCGGAGGACATCCTCAGGCGGCGCACGACCCTCGAGCTGCGCGGCCTGCGGCCGACGAGGAAGCTCGCGGAAGTCCTCGGCTAGAGCTCGACGATCACGGTCTTCGTCTCCGTGAACGTGTCGAAGGGGTGGCGCCCGCCGACACGGCCGATTCCGCTCCGCGAGCCGGCGCGCCCGCCGAACGGTAGGTGACTCTCCCAGTAGTTGGATGACTCGTTGACGTTCACCCAGCCGGCGCGCGCTGCCTCGGCGAAACCCAGGCCCCGGCGGAGATCCTGCGTGAACACCGCCGTGAGAAGGCCGTACGGCGAGGCGTCGATCAGCGCGAGCGCCTCCCCCTCGCCCGTGATCGTCGAGATCGGGACGATGGGCCCGAAGGTCTCCTCGGTCGAGACCTCCATATCGTGGGTGACGCCCGCGAGGACCGTCGGCTCGTAGTAGAGACCGGTCGGGTAGCCCTCGGCGCGGCTCCCGCCCGCGACGACCTCGGCGCCGCGTTCGACCGCGTCGCCGATGTGGCGGTCCATCTTCTCCGCGACGGGCTCGTTGTTCAGCGGGCCCATGGTCGTGTCGTCGGCGAAGGGGTCGCCCAGGCGGATCTCCTTCGCCATCGCGGCGGCGAGCTTGTCGAGATAGGCGTCGTGCACGGACTCGTGGACGAGAAAGCGCTCGCCCGCCGTGCAGCTCTGGCCCGCGCAGAGGAAGGAGGCGACGAGCGTCGCCGCGACGGCCTTGTCCAGATCGGCGTCCTCGAGGACGACCACCGGCCCGTTCCCGCCCATCTCGAGGAGGAGCGACTTTCCCGCCGCCCGCTCGGCGACCTTGTATCCGGTCGTGATCGAGCCGATGAAGCCAATCGCGTGGGTATCCGCGCTGCCCGCGACCTCGTCGCCGACGACGGAGCCCTGGCCGGTGACCATGTTGAAGACGCCCGCCGGAAGCTCGGCCGCGGCGATGCACTCGGCGAGCTTCACGGCCGCTACCGACGTCGTCGGCGCCGGTACCCAGACGACCGCGTTCCCGGCCGCGAGCGCGGGCGCGATCACCTCGGCGGGCATCGTGTACGGCCAGTTCCACGGCGTGATCACGCCGACGACGCCCTTCGGCACGCGGTAGACGAGCACCCGCTTGCCCGCGTCCACGGACGGCGGCATGGAGCCTTCGAGGCGCCGCGCGTCGGCCGCCGCCATGAGCCAGTACCGCTCGAGCTCGTCGACCTCGTCGTAGGCCTCCGCCTTGAGCGGCTTGCCCTGGTCGAGGGTCAGTGTGCGAGCCAGGTCGTCCCGCCGCTCGACGACGACCGCTGCGATCCGCTCCATCGCCTCGGCCCGCTCGAAGACCGAACGCTCAGCCCAGACGCGCCACGCTGCGTTGGCCGCCACGATCGCGCGCTCGGCGTCCTCGCGCGTCCCCTCGGGGAGAGTGCCGAGACTCTCGCCCGTCGCTGGGCTCGTCGCCTCCATGCGGTCGCCGGACTCGCCCTCGACCCACTCGCCCGCGATGTACATGCCGTGCTCCACGGCGAGAGTCTCGCATCAGTTCGTCCGTTCGCGCACGACCCGCCGTATGGAGGACAGCGCGTCCAGGCTTGACGGGCCGAGCCGAGGAGTTCAGGATCGTGACGCTATGGGCGGGCGTTCCTCCACCTGGACTGCCCTCGTCATCCTCGCGTCGATTCTCGCGGGCGCTTCGATCCTTCTCGGCCTGATCGTCGGCGCCGCCGCCGACTTCGACAAGAGCAGCGACCGCGGCTTCTGGATCACGTTCCTCGTCCTGTCCGGCATCCTGATCTTTGTCGGGCTCTGGCTGATCAACCGCAACGGCTGGCTCGGGGTGGCGCTCATCATTGTCGGGTCGATCCTCGGCTCGATCGCCATCTTCTGGTCGATCATCTACCCGCTCGTCGCGATCGTGGTGATCGCGCTGGCGATCCTTTGGGTCCGCCGCGAACCGGCCGCGCCCACGGCGCCCAGTACCTGAGCCCCGCGCCTCCGCGTCTAGCGCAGGAGCAGTAGCAGTGCGACGCCGATCGCGAAGACGACCAGACCGGCGACAAGGGCTGCCGGGCTCCCGGGCCCACCACGGCCGACTGCCGGATCCGGCGCCCGGTCCTTCGGCGGAAGGTTCGGCGGGGTCGGCGGAGTGATCTGGCTCACGGCTAGTGCGCTGGCGGTTCCCAGCCCTCGAGGACGGGCGGGTGGTAGTCCGTGCCCACTGTCTTCGAGCCCTCGACCCAGGGGCCGAGCTCGGGCTGGGGGAACTTGGTGTGCTGCTCCTTCAGCTGGATACCGTAGGAGTTCCCCGACTGCAGGTGCTTGACGAGCACCTTGCGCGCGATCTCGTTCTCTCGCCCCTCGGGGATGTCGAAGTAGATGCGGACGAAGGAGTTCGAGTAGCGGTCGAAGACGGCCGGAGTGCCCTCCTCCTCGAGGAGCTCGACGTCCTCCAGCCAGTTGATGTCCTGACCCGGCGTCGCGGCCTCGAGGTCAACGTCGTCGAGCTCGGAGATGTCCTTCTGGTAGGCCTGCCGCTTCCCCGACAGGTACTCGGAGTCGATGTCCTTGATCTTCTCGGGCTCTCCGCGAGTTGCCATCAGTCGGCCGCCCCGGCCATGTCCTCGCTGGACTCGGGCAGGTAGTCGACCGGGAACTCGAGGTGCTTCTCGAGCAGCCGCTCGATCTTCGCGAGCGCGCGCTCCTCGGTCACGCCGGGGATCCAGTCCGTGCCCGCGAGCGGCACCTTCGCCATCGCGGCCGCCTCGACGGTCAGCGCGCACAGGTCCTCGGGCTCGAGGGAGTGCACGTTCGTCTTCCCGCACGCCCGCGCGAGCATCTGCACCTCGAGCGTCAGCGTGTGGAGGAAGTTGTAGACACGCTCGGCCGCCTCGTCGACGACGAGCCGCTTGCGGAGCTCCGGATCCTGCGTCGTGATGCCGACCGGGCACCGCCCGGTGTGGCAGTGGTAGCACTGGCCCGCCGGGACGCCGATCGTGCCTTCGTAGTCGGTGACGCCCGGGATCTCCTTGTTGCAGTTGAGGGCCATGAGGGCCGCGTGCCCGATCGCCACCGCCTTCGCGCCGAGCGAGAGCGCCTTGGCCACATCGCCGCCGTTTCGGATCCCGCCGGCGACGACGAGGTCGATCTCGTCGGCAAGGCCGACGTCCTCGAGCGCGCGGCGGGCCTCTGGAATGGCCGCCATGAGCGGAATGCCCGTCTCCTCGGTGGCGGTGTGCGGGCCTGCGCCCGTGCCGCCTTCGGCGCCGTCGAGATAGATGATGTCCGGCCCGCACTTGGCGGCCATGCGCACGTCGTCGTACACGCGCGCGGCGCCGAGCTTGAGCTGGATCGGGATCTGGTAGTCGGTCGCCTCCCGGATCTCCTGGATCTTCAGGGAGAGGTCGTCGGGGCCGAGCCAGTCGGGATGCCGCGCCGGCGAGCGCTGGTCGATCCCCGGCGGAAGCGAGCGCATCTCCGCGACCTGCTCGGTGACCTTCTGGCCCATGAGGTGGCCGCCGAGCCCGACCTTGCAGCCCTGGCCGATGAAGAACTCACAGGCGTCCGCGAGCATCAGGTGGTGCGGGTTGAACCCGTACCGGCTCTGGATGCACTGGTAGTACCACTTCGTCGAGAGGTCGCGCTCCGGCGGGATCATCCCGCCCTCCCCCGAGCACGTTGCCGTTCCTGCCATGGACGCGCCCTTAGCGAGCGCCATCTTCGCCTCGAGCGAGAGCGCGCCGAAGCTCATGCCCGTGATGTAGACGGGGATGTCGAGCTCGATCGGGTTCTTCGCGAAGCGCGCGCCGAGGACGGTCTTCGTCTGGCACTTCTCGCGGTAGCCCTCGATCACGAACCGGGTCAGCGTGCCCGGCATGAACATGAGCTCGTCCCAGTGCGGAATCTTCTTGAACATCGAGAAGCCGCGCATGCGATAGCGCCCGAGCTCGGACTTGATGTGGATGTCGTTGATGACCTCCGGAGTGAAGATCCGGCTTTGGCCGAGGACGTGTTCGTCGGAGGACATCAGAGCACCAGCTTCCTTTCGGCTGGCTCGAGGTTGTCGTAGTTGTAGAGCACCTTGCCGCAGACGAACTTCTGGAGCTCGGGCGGGTTACCAAGGCCGTAGATCGAGAACTTGCGGTTGACGAACTCCGTGTCGGCATCGGTCCATTCGCCGGGCACGCAGTCGATCCCGAGCGACTTGACCTTGCCGCCGACGTAGATCGTCCCGTCGTACATCGAGTCGCCGAGGCCCTGGCCGACGTTGCCGCAGAGGATCTGGCGGCCGCGCTGCATCATGAAGCCGGTCATCGAGCCCGCATCGCCCATGACGATGATCGTCCCGCCCTTCTGGTCGATCCCGGAACGCGCACCGACCTGGCCCTTGACGACGAGGTCGCCGCCGCGGAGCGCCGCACCGGTGAGCGAGCCCGCGTTGCCTTCGACCACGACGACGCCGGACATCATGTTCTCGCAGGCCGACCAACCGACGCGGCCGTTGATCCGGATCTCGGGCCCGTCGATCAGGCCGCACCCGAAGTAGCCGAGCGAGCCTTCGAAGGTGATCTTGCAGCGGGTGAGGATGCCGACTCCGATCGAGTGCTTCGCGCCCGGGTTCTGGACGGTGACGTCCGTGATCCCCTCTTCGTAGAGGAGGCGGCGAAGCTCGAGGTTGATCTGGCGCGTGGAGAGGTCGTGCGCGTCGAAGGTCCCCTTGCCGTCCGCCACCTTCGCCGTGCGGGGAGCCTCCGCGTGGGGCTCGGCGAGCCCGCGCGCGTCGTAGGTGATCCGCTGCTCGCCTACCGCTGCCACACCAGCACCTCGCCTTCGTAGGGGTCGTGCGTGTCGATCTCGCGGTCGAGCACCGCGCGAATCGCGATCTCCTCGGACGCGAGCACGACGACGTCGTCCGACTCGTAGAGCACGAGCGGCTTGGCCGCCATCTCGTCCTTGGCGACGCCGAGCGCGTCGTCGGTGACGGCGATGTAGGTGAAGACGCCGTCCAGCTCCTCGAGGGAGTCGCGCATCGCGGACTCGAGATCGGCGCCCTCGGCCATCTTCTCGGCGAGGTAGACGGCGATGATCTCCGAGTCGCACTCGGACTGGAACCGGTGGCCCGAGCGCTCGAGCCGGCGCTTCCACTGGAAGTAGTTCGTCAGCTGGCCATTGTGGACGACGGCGACGTCCTTGAACGGATAGGCCCAGTAGGGGTGCGCGCCCGAGATGTCGACGTCGGACTCGGTCGCCATGCGCACGTGACCGATCGCGTGCGTGCCGCCGAAGCCGTCGAGGTCGTACTGGGCGCAGACCGTGTCCGCATCGCCGAGGTCCTTGATGATCTCGAGCGAGCGGCCGATCGAGAGCACCTCCGCGTCGGGGATGTCCTCGATCCGGTCGGTCAGGTCCTTGAGGTCGCCCTCGTAGGCGAACGTCACGCGGTGGGCGTACTCCGTCTCCTGCTCGTGTTCGCGGAGGTCGGCGCCGGCGGTCTTCAGCCGCTGCAGGACGCGGCCCTGGTGACGCTCGAGCCGCTCGTCGAACTCGAAGTCCCGCGGGGTGTTCGAGTCGGCGAGCGTGTAACGCATGATGGCGAGCCCGTCGTTGGCCGGGCCGTAGAGCGCGTAGCCGGTCGAGTCGGGGCCGCGATGCTTCATGGACTGGAGCATGCGGGTCATGTCGCGCCCGATCTCGTGGGTCCCGTCGCGGTAGATGATGCCTGCGATTCCGCACATGTCGCCTAGTGCCCCTTCCTGTGATGCTGCCCAGCTTCTGGTTCGCGAGCACCGAACCAGGGGCGGCACTCGCTCGCAGCCAAGGCCGGAAGCCTTGGCAAGAGCGAGGGGCGACTCTGGCGATGAGTGATCGCGGGCGAGAAGCAGGCGTGTATTGCTGGGAGGGGCACGACTAGGGCAGAACGTCGAGGTATTCGCTCACGTCCCAGTCGCTCACCTGGGCGCAGTGCCGCTCCCATTCGTCCCGCTTGTAATGCATGAACACACGGTACATGTCACCTGAAAGCGCGTTCCTGATCACCTCGTCCTCCTCGAGAGCGTCGAGCGCGGCGCCGAAGGTCATCGGCAGGCGCTTGACCTCCTTCCCCGCCTCCATCGCCTCGTAGATGTTCCGCTCCTCGGGCTCGCCCGGGTCGAGCTTCCGCTCGATGCCGTCTCGCATCGCGGCGAGGAGGACCGAGAGCGAGAGGTATGGGTTGACCGCCGAGTCCACGGTGCGGTACTCGAAGCGACCGGGTGCGGAGACGCGAAGCGCCGTCGTCCGGTTCTGGTAGCCCCAGTCTGCGAAGACCGGCGCCCAGAAGCCTGTGTCCCAGAGGCGCCGGTAGGAGTTCACGGTCGAGCACGTGAGCGCGGTCAGGGCGGGCTGGTGCGCCATGATCCCGCCGATCGCCCAGAGGCCGTGCTGGCCCGGCTTTTGTTGGTCTTCGCCCTCCGGCATGAAGACGTTCTCGTCCCCGCGCCAGATGGAGATGTTGTGGTGGCAGCCGTTGGCGGAGACGCCCATGAACGGCTTCGGCATGAAGCAGGGGAAGGCGCCGAGCTCGCGGCCGACCTGCTTGCAGATCTGGCGGAAGGTGGAGAGGTTGTCCGCGGCCAGCTCCGCCCGGTCGAAGCCGAAGTTGAGCTCGATCTGGCCGGGAGCGTCCTCGTGGTCGCCCTGGATCATGTCGAGCCCCAGCTGCTGCCCGTAGGAGACGACCTGGTTGATGATCGGCTGGAGCTCCGAGAACTGGTCGATGTGGTAGCAGTAGGGCTTCGTGATGCCCTCGACCGACGGCGTCCCGTCGTCGTTCAGCTTCAGCCACATCATCTCGGGCTCGGTGCCGGCCCGGAGGTGCAGGCCGGTCGCCTCCTCGAATTCGGCCTGCTGGCGGATGAGGTTCCCGCGGCAGTCGGAGGTCAGAAACGCGCCCGGGTCCTCGCGCTCTTCGCGGTTACGGAAGCACTGACACCAGACGCGGGCGAGCTTCTTGCCGTCGCCGGCCGTCCACGGGAGGACGGCGAAGGTCTCGGGCTCGGGGATGCCGACGAGCTCCGCAGCCTCCGGCCCGTAGCCGATGTAGTTCCCATGGCGGTCGGTGAAGAGGTTCGCGGTGGCGCCGTAGACGAGCTGGAAGCCCTTGTTCGCGATCGTCTCCCAGTGGGGAGCGGGGACGCCCTTCCCCATGATCCGCCCCGTGACCGAGGGGAACTGGTAGTAGACGTACGAGATGTTCTCGGCGTCGATGCGCTTGCGGACGTCCTTGATTCGCTCTGCACGCCCGTCGGCTTCGACGAAGCGCTCGAGGTCGGTTGTCGCCACGAACTTCCTCCTGATCGGGGGGCCGGTGCGCGGATACTAAAGCGCGCAACAGCCTCCCTCCAGCAGAAGTGCGAAGACGGGCTAGCTCAGGTCGACTTCGCGGTTGAGGACGTGCTCGTAGATCTCGCGGTAGAGGCCGATGGCCTGGCCGACGTCGCCGGGATCGAAGTCCTCGCCTCGGTCGATGATGAGCCGGACCTCGTGCGCCGCGCGATACGAGCCCAGTACCTCGGGATCGACGTCCTCGTCGTCCAGGGGGTCAGCTGTGTCGACGAGATACCCCGCCTCCACCAGCATCCGCCGGACGAGATCGTCGAGATCGCCGAGCGCCTCGACGGGGGAGTCGACGACGAGCGGTTCGAGCTGCTGCCATTCCGACTCCCACGCATGCCGGTCAAGTCCAGGTTCGACCATACGGGTCCTCCTACCGCCCGACGGCGGTATTTGAAACACCCGCCCGCAACCTTAAACTCGGCCTCGTGAACGTGCTGATCCTGGGGTTGGGCGGCCGCGAGCACGCGCTCGCGTGGAAGATCGCGCAGAGCGAGCGGCTGACCGAGCTGCACGCGGCGCCGGGAAATCCCGGAATCGCCGCGCTCGGCCGCTGCCACCCGATCCGCATGGACGACGTCGAGGGCCTCCTCGGCCTCTGCCGCCAGCACGAGATCCACCTCGTCGTCGTCGGCCCCGAGGCGCCGCTCGTCGCGGGCATCGCGGACGAGCTTCGGCGCGCCGGCGTGGCCGTGTTCGGGCCGAGCAAAGCGGCCGCGCGCATCGAAGGGTCGAAGGCTTTCGCCAAGGAGGTGCTGGAGACAGCCGCGGTGCCGACCGCCGCCGTTCTCGACGAAGCGCGGGCGCCCTGCGTCGTCAAGGCCGACGGCCTCGCCGCCGGCAAGGGCGTGTTCGTCTGTCCCACACAGGACGAGGCGGACGCGGCGCTCGTTCGAGTCCGCGCACTCGGCGGAGACGTCGTCGTCGAGGAGCTGCTCGAGGGCGAGGAGGTCTCGCTCTTCGCACTCTCGGACGGCCAGAAGGTCGTCCCGCTCGCCCCCGCCCAGGACTTCAAGCGGCTGGAGGACGGAGACAAGGGCCCGAATACGGGCGGCATGGGGAGCTACTCCCCAGTGCCGATGCTCGGCGAAGAAGACGTCGAGGAGCTCGCCGGCCTCGTCCACCGCCCGGTGATCGCCGAGCTCGCGCGGCGCGGCACTCCTTTCACCGGCCTCCTCTATGCCGGCCTGATGCTGACCGACGCCGGGCCGCGCGTGCTCGAGTTCAACTGCCGCTTCGGCGACCCCGAGACGCAGGCGCTCCTCCCCCGCCTGGGCGGCGACTTCCTCGAAGCGCTTGCCGCGGCCGCGCATGGCGAGCTCGCCGGAGTCGAACTCGACCCCGAGCCGCTCGCAGCCGTGGCCGTTGTCCTGGCCGGTCCCGGCTACCCGGACGATCCGCAGAGCGGCATCCCAATCGGCGGCGTCGAGGTGGCCGGCGCGACCGGCGCGCTCGTCTTCCACGCGGGCACGGCGCTGCGCCACGGCGAGCTCGTCTCGGCCGGAGGACGCGTCCTCGACGTGGTGGGCACGGGAAACACCGTTTCGGATGCGCGCGAGCAGGCCTACGCCGCCGTCGAGCAGATCGACTTCCCGGGCGTGCTATTCCGTACGGACATCGCAGCGAAGGCGGTCCATGTCGCAACCTGAGTCCCACCTGCACGAGGTGCCCTTCGCCGCTCTCGAGGAGTTCGAGGACGCCGGACCGCTCGTGGGCATCCTCATCGGCTCCGAGTCCGACCGGGAGGGCATCGAGCCCGCCGTCGAGGAGCTGAACGAGCGCGGGATCTCGAACGAGCTGCGCGTACTCTCCGCTCACCGCGACCCGCGCGGGGTGGCCGAGTACGCCTCGAACGCGGCGCTCCGCGGCGTCCGCGTGATCATTGCCGGAGCGGGGATGTCCGCCGCCCTCCCTGGCGCGGTCGCCGCCTACACCGAGCTGCCCGTGATCGGAGTCCCGATGACGTCCTCGAAGACCGCCGCGGGCGGCCTCGACGCCATCCTCTCGATCGTGCAGATGCCTCCCGGCGTGCCAGTCGCCTGCGTCTCCCTGAATGGAGCTCGGAACGCTGCGATCCTCGCCGCGAAGATCCTCGCGCAAGGCGGCGGCTACCCCATCGGCCCGGGCGGACCGGCGACCGCGGTCTAGAACGAGGACGGGGCCCTCGCGGGCCCCGTCGGGTCGAATCGTGCCGCCGAGCGGCTAGTCGTCGTCTCCGCCACCGGGGCCGGAGTTGCCACCGCCGCCGGAGTCGTCGCCGCCTTCATCGTCTCCACCGCCGGGGCCGGAGTGGCCACCGTGGCCGGAGTCGTCGTCGCCCTCGTCATCGTGGCTCGAACCGGGACCAGAGTTGTCTCCGTCCTCGTTCTCGCCCTGGTCGTCGTTGACGTTGCCGTCGTCGTTGTTCTCGACCTCACCCTGGTCGTCATCGCCCTGGGCGTTGTCGTCGTTCTGATCCTCGGCGTTGCCCGAATCGTTGGCGTCGTTGCCGTTGTCGTCGTTTTGGTCCTCGGCCTGGTTGTCCTCCGGGACCTGGGCGCCAGCGCACTCGGGATCGTTCGCGTGCTCGGCCTCGTCGCACGGGCCCTTCACGTCCACCGTGGTGGAGGTGGTTGCGGGCGCGTTGCTCGAACCGCCGTGCGTGCCGGCTGCGATCGCCACACCGGTGCCAACGGCCAGAACAGTTGCGACGATGAGCAGAAGCTTGCTGAAGGGATTCACTGACATGACCTCCGTGGGATTTGCCTACTCCCTCACCGTAGAGAGGCCCGGTTCAAGCGTGGGCGCGTTTCCGGTGAAGGTTCGGTCGGGGCGGGTAAAGACTTGGTTCAGGCGCCGCAGGGACTAGTCGTCCCCACCCGAACCGTCGGAGCCGGAGCCCGAGCCGGAGGACCCTGAGCCCGAATTGGAGGAGCCGGAGCCCGTGCTCGAGCCCGAGCGGTCGTCGGAGCCCCCGCCGCCCGGCCCGGAATTGCCGCCCGAGCCACCGTTGTCGTCCGACCCGGAGTGGCTGTCCGCCGTGCTCGTGCCGCTGCTCGTGCCCGAGGACGATGAACCGCCGTTGTCGTCACCCGTGGTCGTCCCCCTGGAGCCATCGTCCGACTTGCGGTCGTCCTTCTTGCCGGACTTCTTCGAGTCGTCCCACAGCGCCGCCGGGTTCGCCTTCCCCTGCGGGGTCCTGACGGGGACAGAGAGGGGCGTCGCCGCGATCGTGCTCGCGGAGCTCAGGTAGACGGCCAGAGCGAGCCCGACGGGCAGCGCGAGGCCGGCGATTGCGACGAGAACGATGCTCAAACGACGCATGGTCTGAACGTAGCAGCGCGCGTCTTCAGAATCGGTAAAGGCCCGGTCAGCGATCGGCAGGCGTGTGCCTGAACGCCACCTGGATCCGTGTGCCGGGCCCGCCGGCAAGCGTCACCTCGCCACCCCAGCGCTCGACGAGCTCCGCAACGATTGCGAGACCGAGCCCGGTTCCCGGCCCGAGCCTCCGTCCGTTCGAGCCTCGGTAGAAGCGCTCGAAGACACGCGCCCGGTC
>Ga0111539_10002149_pt1 | contig 26360 bp, 17 predicted proteins | sample RhiMethybrSRZTD1_FD_79667 | JGI IMG/M metagenome (GOLD analysis project Ga0111539, IMG submission 79667) | Populus rhizosphere microbial communities from Tennessee, USA - Rhizosphere MetaG P. TD hybrid SRZTD1 (version 2) (version 2) | ecosystem: Host-associated > Plants > Roots > Rhizosphere >...
ACGCCGTTGTTGTTGATGCTGCGCGCGTGCGAGAACCCCTGCAGCGAGTTGAAGTCGATGACGGACACGCAGTTCGGCTGCCCGGTGCCCCCCCGGGGGTTGCTCGCGTGCGGCACGCACGTCCCTGCCCGGCAGCTGTCGCCCGAGCTGCAGCGGTTGCCGTCGCTGCAGGCGGTCCCGTCGGCGACGCGCGGCGACGCCGAACAGACGCCCGTCGACGGGTTGCAGGTACCGGCGACGTGACACTGATCCTGCGCAGCGCAGACGACCGGGCTCGCGCCGACGCACGCCCCGGACTGACAGGAATCGCTCTGCGTGCAGAGGCTGCCGTCGTTGCACGCCGTGCCGTTCGCCTTCGCCGGGTTCGAGCAACCGGTCGCCGGGTTGCACGTCCCCGCGTCGTGGCACTGGTCGGACGCCGAGCAGGTCACCGGGTTGGCGCCGGTGCAGACGCCCGTCTGGCAGGTCGAGGTCTGCGTGCAGGCGTTGTTGTCGTTGCAGGTGGTGCCGTCCGTCTTGTTCGGGTTCGAGCAGGCCCAGTCCGTCGCGTTCACGACGCCGCACGCGCCCACGTCGTGGCACTGATCGGACGCCGTGCAAGTCCTCGCGGTGCCGGCGACGCAGCGCTGGTTCTGACACGTCGACGTCAACGTGCACGGGTTGCCGTCGTCGCAGGCGGTGGGGGGGTTGTTCGCCACCCCCGTGCACACCCCGCACGGCATCCGGATCGTCGCCGTCGTGCAACCACCCGTGGTGAAGCAGTGCCCCGCGTTGCCGCTGAAGAACTGCTCGCTGCTGCCGCTGCACGTCGCCCGGAACCGCCAGTGCCCGAACGGCAGCCGGAACGTCGCCTGGCCGCTGGTGTTCGTCGTCTTGTTGCCGGACGTGATCCCTTCGTCCGAGAGCGGCGTCACCGCGCGCCCCGAGATCGCAGTGCCGCTGCCGTTGACGACCGTCACGACCGTCTGCTGGCTGACGGTGATGGTCGCGCTGGTGCAAGCGGGCTGCGTGCAATGGTACGTCTGGCTGCTGTAAAAGTCCGTGCCGTCGACCGTCACCCTGAACCGCACCGGCTCCGCAGGCGGCACCACGTTCGACACCCCGCTCGCGTTTGTCTGCGGGCCGCTCCCGCTGTCACCGCCGGCGGTCTCCCACCAGACGGCCTTCCCTGTGATCGGCGTGCCCGCGGTGTCTCGCACCGTCACCGCGAGCGGCGCGCTGACTGTGATCTGCGCGGACGTGCAGCCGGGCACGACGCAGTGGTTGGCCGGGCCGCTCGCGAACTCGACGTTGTTGACGAACACGAGGAATCGGTAGGAGCCCACGGGCGCGGACAGCAGCGAAACGCCGTTCGCGTCCGTGTCGATCCAGCCGCCGTCTTCCCCCAGTGCGTCCTCCCACTCCACCCTCAGGTTCGGCTGCGGCACGTTCAGCGTATTGCGGACCGTCACTGCGACGGGCACCGTCGTGGTGATCGTGACCGACGAACACGAGGGAACAGTGCAGTGTCCTGGGCTCCCCGAAGTGAAGTCCCAGGTGTTCTGCGTCGCGACGAACTGGTATGAACCCGCCGGAACCGCGATCAGCGCGTGACCGCTGGCATCGGTGTCCAGCCAGCCACCCTCTTCAGTCGAGGTTACCCAGAATACCTCCTGGCCCACCTGAGGCGTCCCGGCCGTATTGACCACGGTGACGTCGACGCGGGTGATCGTGATCTGCGCCGTGGTGCAAGCGGGGGTCGTGCAGTGCCCGACCGCGCCCGACAGGAAGTCGGATCCGTCTTCGCTGACCTCGAAGTAGTACGAGTTCGCCGGCAGCGAAAACGTCGCCTGGCCGCTGGCGTTGGTGTCGGCCCAGGTCTGGGTGGTGTTGGTGCCCCGGACCGCCCTGACCGCGCTGTTGGCGATCGGGGTCCCCGCCTGGTCGCGCACCGTCACAACGACGGTCGAATTCACGGCCGAACGAACCGTCTCCGTGTCGTCGGGCGCGCCGGCCGGCGTGCACGACACGACGCACGCCGTCGCTGCCGCAACCACCGCACTCGAAACCACCGTGCGATACCGCACTCCGATCATCATTCCGAGCCTCCGCGCATGGATCCCTCACAGCAGGGATGCGCGACCCGTACGTCTGTCCGCGCTTTTCCGAAGCGGCGCGAATTTTTTCTCGGGCCAACGATTCAGGAGACCGTGCGAGCCCGCCCGAGGTCGCTAGCCGGACTTCCCGAAAACGATCGAGACGCTGAGGTCGAGCTGGCTCGAGAGCAGGCGCGCGAGCGAATCGAATTCGTCGGCCGGGATCTCCATCTCGTCACGCAACAGCCGCCGCGCCTCCGCGATGACGGCCGCGCGCGCGTTGGCCATCCAGCGCGAGACGGTCGAGTGGCTCACCCCGTACATCGCGCCGATACGCTCGACGGTGAGACCGTCGATGACGTGCAGGCTGTAGATCATGCGCTGTCGATCGTCCAGCGTCTTGAGGGCGTCGATGATCGCGCGCTGAAAGGGCTCGCGGAGGTTTTCCTTGAGGAATGCCAGCTCCGGATCCGCCAGCGCCCGGTCGCTCTGCAGCGCGACGTTGTCGAGCGCGCGTTTCGCGGCGGCCTCGCTCCGGCGCATCATGAGGGCGATGCGCTGGCCCGCCACGCCCAGCCAGGCCGCCAGCGGTCCTCTGCCGGCGTACGACGCCAGCTTGGCCGGCGCGCCGTTCGAACCGATCAGCGCCGCATCCCATAGCCGCTGCTCGACCTCATCCAGCAAGTCAGGGGACGGGTCGAGGGGGCGCAGGTATCCGGCCAGCACCGGGCGGTGACTTTCGCGCAGCGTGCGCACGGCGACCTCGTCGCCCAGCAACGCCGCACAACAGATGTAGAGATCTTCGGCGTGAGTGTCTCCGGCACCCGCGCCGACCTCCGCGCCGCAGCGGCCGAGGTGTGCCGCGAAGACGAGAGCGTCCACGGCCAGCTGCGGGTGCGCAGCGCGGCCTCGACCGCACAACACGGCCAGCGCTTCATCCATCGCGTCGCGCTCGCCGATCTCCGCGCCGCTCGATCCGCCCGGGCCCCGCCCCCCTAAATACGCTTCTACCAGGCGCACCGCGTTCCGGTGCGCGAGTGTAACATCGGCGCCCCGGGCCCTCGAACACGTGGCGCCGGCCCGGACGGTTTGCGATGGCCTGCCTGGACGAAGAGACGATCGTTGCCTTCATCGGCGCGCGGTTGGCGCCCGCCGGAATCGCCGAGGTCGAGGCTCACGTCGGCATCTGCCCCACCTGCCGCCAGCTGCTCTCCCTGGCGCTCGCGGCGGCACCCGCTCCGTCGATCGACGGACGGGCATCGGCCGCGGCGGACAAAACCACCCTGGCGCGGGGAACGTCCTTCGGGCGCTACACGGTGCTGGGCCCGCTCGGGCGCGGCGCGATGGGCGATGTATACGCCGCGTACGATCCCGAGCTGGACCGGAAGGTCGCGCTCAAGATCCTCCACGCGCGCAGCGACGGGCCGGATGGCCGCACCCGAAGCCGCCTGCTGCGCGAGGCGAAGGCGATCGCCAGGCTCCGGCACCCCAACGTCGTCGTGGTTCACGAGGCGGGGACCATCGACGACCGGGTGTTCCTGGCGATGGAATATGTCGAGGGCCAGACGCTGGCGGCTTGGCTCGCGGAACGGGAGCATCCGCGCCCGGAGATCCTGGAGATCTTCACCGCGGCGGGCCGGGGCCTCGCCGCGGCGCACGCGGCGGGGCTCGCGCACCGCGACTTCAAACCGCAGAACGTCATGGTTGGGAGCGACGGCGGCGTCCGCGTCACAGACTTCGGGCTGGCCCGCGAGATCGGCGCGCGCGACCAGGATGCCGTGGCGGGAAAGGCGCCGCCCGCTCTCGTCGATGACGACGTCCTGCGATCACGGACGTCCGCGCTGCCGCTCACGCGGACCGGCGAGCTTGTCGGCACGCCGCTCTACATGGCGCCCGAACAGTTCAGGAGCCGGCCGGCCGACGCACGATCGGACCAGTTCGGCTTTTGCGTGGCGCTGTACCAGGCCCTCTACGGCGTCCATCCGTTCGGAGGCGGGAAGCTGGGCGAGCTGATCACCGCGGTGACCACGGGACGCGTGCGGCCGCCGCCACCCAGGAGCACGGTCCCCGCCTGGCTGCGGCGCGTTCTCCTCCGCGGTCTCAGCGTCGACCCGGCGGCCCGCTGGGAGTCCATGGAGGCTCTGCTCGCGGCCCTGTCGCGCGATCCGGTGCGGCAGCGGCGCCGCTGGGCCGGCGGCATCGCGGCCGCGGCCGCGCTGGCTGCTGCTTTCGCGGCGGTCCGCGCGCCCCGCACCTCCGAATCGCTTTGCCGCGGCGGACCGGCGCGCTTCGCGGGCGCATGGGAGCCGGACGACGGGGCGCAGGCGAATGGCACACGCCGGGCCGCCACCCGGGCCGCGTTCCTGAAGACCGGCGTCGATACGGCGGGCGACACCTGGGATCGCGCCGCGCGCCTGCTGGATCGTTACCGCACCGACTGGCTGCGCATGTACGGCGACACCTGCGCGGCCACCCACCTGCGCGGCGAGCAGTCGAACGACGTGCTCGACCTGCGCATGGCTTGTCTCGACGAACGCCTCGGCCGCGCCAAGGCGCTCACCGACGTGTTCCTCGACGCGAACGCCACCGTGCTGCAGAACGCGGTCACCGCGACGAGCGCGCTCCCGTCGCTCGACCGTTGCGCCGACGTCAAGCTGCTGCGCGCCGTGATACCGCCGCCGGACGATCCCGCGGTCCGCGCGCGGGTCGAGGCGTTGCGAAAGGATCTCGCCCGGACCAAGGCATTGAACGATTCCGGCCAGTGTGCGGCGGCCGGCAACGCCAGACGCAAGTTGCTCACGGACACCGAAGCGCTCGGTTACCTTCCCCTGCAAGCGGACAGCTTGACGGCGACGATGCACCTCACCGGATGCGTGGACAATGGCGAGCTCATGCCGAACTTTCGGCGGGCCGCGTTGCTGGCGATGGCATCGCATCACGACGAGGGGGCGGCCGAGGCCGCGATGCTTCTGGCACATTACTACGCGGAACGGACGCCGGATGTCGTGCGCGCGCGCGACTGGCTCGATGTCGCGAGCGCCGTCATGCAGGGGATGAGCGGCGACCATCCCGTCCTCGAAACATGGAGGCTCGGAGCCCTCGCCGTCGTGTCCAACAAGGAGGGGCAGATCGACAACGCGCTCGATGCCATCGGACGGGCGCTCAAGCTGATAGAGAAGACGCAAGGCATCGAGCATCTCGACTACGCGAGCGCGTTGACGGTCCTCGGCACCATCCTCCAAGACAGGAAGCGGTCCCAGGAAGCCCTGAATGTTTACCAGCGCGCAGCCGAGCTCGCGGCAAAGGTCGCTGGGCACGATCACCCGCTGGTGGCGCTGGCCATGGCCGACAGCGCGGAGTCGCTGAATGAACTACACCGATACGCAGAGGCGCAGCCAGCGGCCGAAAAAGCACTCCGGATCTGGCGCCGCACCGGATCGTCGACCTTCTACCAGGGATTTGCGCTCACGATACTGGGTGAAGCTCTCATGGGCGCGGGGCGGCCCCGGCAAGCTGCCGCTCGCCTGGAAGAAGCGCTTGGCCTCCTGCAAGGCGATCCGACACCGTACCGGCATGCCGTGCAGTTCGTGCTGGCCCGCGCCCTCGCGGCGGCGCCCGAAACGCGGCCGCGGGCCCTCGTCCTCGCGCGCGAAGCGAAAGCCGGTTATCAACAGTCGGGCAACTCGGCAGCCGAGGTGACCAAGATCGACGACTGGCTCAGAACGACAGCCCAAGGCCCGCCGCAGTAGCTTGCCGCCGCGCTGACGATCGCGACCGGCGGAATCGCTACTCGCCGTGCGCGTCGAGGCGCGCGGCGCCGGCGTCGCGGGTCGCCGCGAGATCGAGGACGAGGCGGCCCCCGATCTCGGCGCCTTCGCCCGACCGCCATTTTCGTTTGCGTGTCTTGCCCTTCGAGACCAGGTCGGTGAGCTCGGCGTCGGTGATGCGGCGGCCCGCGATCTCGAACCAGATCACGAACGCGCAGCCCTCGCGCCAGCGGTTGCAACCCCAGCCGCGTTTGCCCGCGACGAGAGTGCCCTGCTTGCAGAGCGGGCAGGTGAGCGTGGTGGCGGCGGATGCGCCTCCAGCAGTCGGCTTCGCGCGCGTGGGTTTCACGGCCGGCGTCGCGGGTTTCGCGACCAGCGGCGCCGGTGTCACGGCCGTCGTCGCGGGCGCGCGTGGCGCCGCTCCCGGCGACCGCACGACGCCGGCGCCGCCGCGGATCGCGGCCACGACGTCGCTCACGTAGCGCGAGATGTCCGCCATGAACGCGGCGCGCGTTTCCTCGCCGCGCGCCATGCGCGCCAGGCGCGCCTCCCAGCTGCCGGTCAGCTCGGGCGAGGCGAGGCTCTTCTCCGGCAGGGCGTCGATCAGCCCGATGCCCATGTCCGTGGGCACCAGGTTCTTCCCGTCGCGGGCCACGAAGGTCCGCCGGATCAGCGTCTCGATCGTCGCGGCGCGCGTGGCGGGCGTCCCCAGGCCCGAATCGCGCATGGCGGCGCGCAGCTCGTCGTCGGAGATGTCGCGCCCCGCCGACTCCATCGCGCCCAGCAACGTCGCCTCCGTGTGGCGGGGCGGCGGCCGCGTCTGCTTGGTCACGACCTCCAGCTTTCCGTCCAGGCGCTGCCCCTCCGCCAGCGGCGGCAGCGTGGCGCCGCCCTCGCCGTCCCCGACCTCGCCGCGCTTCGCGCGATCGCCGTCAACCGGGCGGGCCGGCTCGGACGGGGCCGACGCGCCGAACTGGGCGACCGCCTGCCAGCCGGCGACGAGTCGCACCCGACCGCGCGCGCGGTAGCGATCGGGCGGCGGCGGCAACGCGGTCACGAACGTCTCGTCGCCCGGCGGTTCGCCGGCGTCGTCGCCCCGCGGTTCGGCGGCGGCGCGCGGCCCCGTCTCCGGCGGACCCACGCGGATCACGACGTCGGTGAGCGCGAACTCCGCGTCGGGGTGGAAGGCTCCGAGAAAGCGCCGCGCCACCAGATCGAAGATGCGCCGCTCGTCCCGGGGCAGCTCGTCGAGGCGCACCGGCTTACCCGTGGGGACGATGGCGTGGTGGTCGCTCACCTTGCCGTCGTCAAACACGCGCCGCGAACGCGCGGGCGGCGTCTGGAGCAGCGGCGCCGCGAACGGCGCGTAGTCGGGCAGCGCGGCCAGCGCCCCGAACAGCTTGGGCAGCTCCTTCGCCATGTCGCCGGTGAGGTGGCGCGAGTCCGTACGCGGGTAGGTGAGGATCTTGTAGCGCTCGTACAGCGCCTGCGCGGCCGCCAGCGTCGCCGTCGCCGACAGGCCGTAGCGTCGGTTCGCCGTCCGCTGCAGCGACGTGAGATCGAACAGCAGCGGCGGCGGCTCGCGCACCCGCTTTTGCCGCAGCCGCTCGACCACGGGGCCGTGCGGCCCGCCCGCCGCGGCGTCCCCGCGTGCGACGACACCGTCCGCCAGCGCGCGCTCGCCCAGGCGCGAACGGATCGCCTTGCCGTCCGGCAGCGCGACACCCCAGGAGGCGGTCACCTTCTCGGACGTTTCGGCGGACGTCCCGGCCGGGACGAACACCCCGCGCACCTCCCAGTAGTCGCGCGGCCGGAACTGCCGGATCTCCAGCTCCCGCCGCACGATGATCGCCAGCGTCGGCGTCTGGACGCGGCCGATCGAATACAGCGGCGAATCGCTGTGCGCGCGCTGGCCCCGGCGCGGTGGGCCCTGCGGGCGCGGCGAACGGGGGCCGGGCGATCGAGGCGCGGCGGCCCGCGAGCTGACCGTGACGGCGCGGGTGGCGTTCATCCCCACCAGCCAGTCGGCCTCGGAGCGGCAGCGCGCCGCGCTGGCGAGCGCCTCGAGCTCGCGGCCCGGCCGCAGTCCCGCGAAGCCCGCCCGGATCGCCTCGTCGGTCAGCGACGAGATCCAGAGGCGCTTGATCGGCAGGTGGCTGCCCGCCAGCTCGTAGACGTAACGGAAGATGAGCTCACCTTCGCGCCCGGCGTCGCACGCGTTCACGACCTCGGTGAAGCGCCGATCGCGCAGCAGCTCCCGCACGGCCCGCAGCTGATCGCGCGTGCCCGGCACGGGCCGCAGCTTGAAGGTCGCGGGCAGCATCGGCAGCGTGTCCAGCCGCCACGCCTTCCAGGTGGGCTCGTAGGCGGCCGGCTCCTCGAGCTCGACGAGGTGGCCGATGCACCAGGTGATGACGCGCCCGGATCCTTCGATGGCGTGCTTCCCCGCGCCGCGCGTGCCCAGCACGCGCGCCAGATCGCGCGCGACAGACGGTTTCTCGGCGATGACCAGCTGCACGGGGGCCTCAGCTTACCGGTTCTCGGCAGAAGGGCGGCTGGAGTGTCTCTCGTCCATTCGGTTTTTTGCGCCGCGCGCGCGGCGACACTACGCTGGGCGGATGGACAAGCGGTTCCTCATCGAGCAGCTCTCCGACAAGCTGCGCGAATCGGCCCACGTCGCGCGCAAGGCCGGGCAGGCCGCGGCCGAGGAGGCGCGCGACGGCGCGACCGCCGCCGAGAAGCGGGAGAACGCGCGCGTCGCCCAGGAATACGCGGGCCTCGCCCGCGGACAGGCCGCGCGCGCCGGCAAGACGATGGCTGAGCTGTCCACGCTGGAAGGGTTTCGCCCCGGCCCTCTACCCAAAGGCGCGCCCATCGCGATCGGCGCCATCGTGGAGGTCGAGGAGGAGGGTGAAGGCATCGGCCGCACGTTCTTCCTCGCGCCCGTGGGCGCCGGCGTCGAGCTGACCGGGCCGGGCGGCGACGGCTTTCTCTCCGTCGTGACGCCCCAGTCCCCCGTCGGCAAGGCGGTCCTCGGCCGCCGCGTCGGCGAGACCATCGAGGTGACCGTCCAGGGCGAGCCGCGCGACTGGACGATCACGTACGCGTCGTAGCGCCGACGGCTCGAGACCGTCGCGCTATTTTTTTTGAGCTCGCGCAATTTTTTATGAGCCACATCGTGCGCTTCGCGTTCTGATGACGCGTCAGCCAACGGCTGATGTCGTCGACAAAAAACCGTGACAGGCCCGGTCTGGGGTAATCTGCCCGGGATGCTCCACCCCCCCCGCGCGAGCGTGCGTCCGGGTGCGTCGCTGGCCGTGGTGCTGGCGGCCGCGTTCATCACGACGGCCGCCGCGCCGCCCGCCCAGGCGCGCGGCGCCGGCCGCCGCGCCGCGAAAGCGAAGAGCACGCACGCGGCCAAGAGGGCCGCGCCGCGGTCCAGGGCGGTCACCAACCTGGAAGGCAAGGTCGCTGTGTTCCCGGTCCGGTATGACAACGACAACTCGTTCTCCGCCCAGATCGCGCGGATCTTGCGCGCCAAGGGCCTCGAGGTGTCGACGGACACGCGTCGGGTCGATACCGCCGAACAGTTCCGCGAGCTCTCCACCGCCCTTGGCTTCGCCGCCTATGTGGACGGCGAATTCCAGGAGGGCGAGGCCAAGTCGAAGGTGACGATCCAGGTGCGCAACGGCTACTCGGGCCGCAAGGTGGCGGTGGCCACCTTCAGGGAAACCAACCTCCACCTGCGCGCCGAGGTGGAAGAGAAGCTGTGGACGAGGATCGGCCCCGCGATCGCGCGCGCCTGCGTCGACGCGGACAAGCCGCGCAAGAAGGACCGCGCCCCGATGGTCATCGAAGCCGGCACGCCGCTCGATGGCCCGGCGCCGCGCAAGCGCCCGGCGGCGTCCGTGCAGGGCGCCGATCCGTGGAGCACGAACCCCTAGTCGCTCCGCGCCGCAGGCGCGGTGTGCGACTATTGTTTTTTTTCAGGTAGCCGCACTCTCGCGCTACGCGCGAGAGCGGCTATGGGCAAACGGCCCGATATTGATTCGCGAATTCCGGCGCGCGCCGCGCCGCCGTCACGCGAAAGCTACCTAGGTTTCGCGCGCCGGAAACGACCCCTTGACCGTTCCGGGCGGATGCTCACCGCGAGGCATCCGCGTGGCAGAACCAACCGTCGCCGAGCTGACCAAGCAACTGGCCGACATCCAGGCGCACGTCCAGTCCGGTCAGACCGCGCTCAACATCACCTGGACCCTGCTGTGCGGCTTCATGGTGATGTTCATGCAGGCGGGGTTCGCGCTGGTGGAGACGGGCCTCACCCGCGCCAAGAACGTCGCCCACACGATGGGGATGAACTTCCTCGTCTACGCGATCGGCATCATCGGCTTCTGGGCGCTGGGGTTCGGGCTGCAGATGGGCGGCGTGGGCGCGCTGGCCACTTTCGGCGGCGACGCGACCCTGTCGAGCGAATTCGCCGTGACCATCGCGGGCAAGGACTTCGGTCTGTGGGGGACGCAGGGGTTCTTCCTGACGCCGGCGGTCTACACGTCACCGATCGCGGCGCTGTTCCTGTTCCAGATGGTGTTCATGGACACCACCGCGACGATCCCGACCGGGGCGATGGCCGAACGCTGGCGCTTCTCGTCGTTCGTGATCTTCAGCTTCGTGATCGCGGGGATCACGTATCCGATCTACGCGAACTGGGTGTGGGGCGGCGGGTGGCTGTCGGCGCTGGGGCGCAACTTCGGCCTCGGCCACGGCCACGTCGATTTCGCGGGCAGCTCGGTCGTCCACCTGGTGGGCGGCACCGCCGCGCTCGTCGGGGCGTGGACACTGGGGCCGCGCATCGGCAAGTTCGGGAGCGACGGGAAGGCGCAGCCGATCCCCGGCCACAACATCCCGATGGCCGTGCTGGGCACGTTCATCCTCGCGTTCGGCTGGTTCGGGTTCAATCCGGGCTCGACGCTGTCGGGGATGGATACGCGCACGGCGGTCATCGCGGTCAACACGATGCTGGCGTCGGCGAGCGGCGCGTTCGCCTCCTACCTGTGGATGAAGTTCCGCTTCGGCGCGCCGGACGTCAGCTGGCTGTGCAACGGCATGCTGGCGGGGATGGTGGCGATCACCGCGCCGTGCGCGTTCGTGACCGCGCCGGCGGCGATCCTGATCGGCGCGGTGGCGGGCGTGCTGGTCATCAACTCGGCGCTGTTCATCGAGAACGTCCTGAAGATCGACGATCCGGTCGGCGCGTCGTCCGTGCACGGTGTGTGCGGCGCGTGGGGAATCATCGCCCTGGGTCTGTTCGCCGACGGGCGCTACGGCGACGGCTGGAACGGCGTGCCCGGCAGGGTGCGCGGCCTGCTGTACGGCGACGGCAAGCAGTTCGTCGCGGAGTGCATCGGCATCGTGGCCTGCGTGTTGTGGGTCGGGACCATCACCTTCGTGACGTTGCGGATCACCGACGCGCTGGTCGGCAACCGCGTCTCGCGGCGCGAGGAGCTGGCGGGGCTGGACGTGCCCGAGATGGGGATCGAAGGCTACACGACGGAACCATTACCCGAAGGAGAAGGCCCGTGACCACCCAGTTGAAGGGATCGAACAGCAGCGACGACGAGGACAGGACGGCGCCCGGCGTGGAGCCGGGGGCCGCCGTCGGATTCCGCGCCAAGCTGGCGGGCGTCAGCCTCTGGGATCTCGTGCAGATGGAGTGCATGGCGCGCTCGCGCCTCGTCGTGCTCGTCACCGGCGAAGGCGGCATTGGCTACCTCTACTTCGACCGCGGACAGGTCGTTCACGCGATCACGACCGACAACGTCGGCGAGCCAGCGGCGCTGGAGATCCTGGGCTGGACCAACGGATCGTTCCAGCCCAGCGATCGGCCCTGGCCCGAAACGCGCACGATCTTCACGTCGCACGAGGCGTTGATCCTGCAGATCGCGAAGCGGCGCGACGAAGCATCGAACCTGGTGGCGTTCCCGACCCGCGGCGCCGCCGAGACCGCGCATGGGGCGCCGCGCGACGACGATGCCGCGGCCGCGGACGACGTCGAGATGTTCGAGCTCGAGGAGGAAGGAGCAGCCAGCATGCGAAGCTCAGATGTCAGTGACTTGCCGCCGCCGCAGCCGCAGCCGCCGGCGCCGGCGCCCGCGCGCAACGATTTCACGAGCGCGGATTTCCCGGTCATGCTGCGCCTGAGCCCGCAGGGGGCGATCCTCAGAAACAACGGCGGCTCGGAGGAGCTGGCGGAGATGATGGCGTACGTGCGGCGGTTGACGGACCTGGCGGGCGAGTTCCTGGGCCTCGAAGGGTTCACCGCGCTCGAGTGCACGTTCACCAAGGGGCGGTGCCTGGCGTTCGTGGACAGCAACGGCGACACGGTGGTGCTCCGGCCGCGGCCCGAGGCCAACCTGCAGGCGCTGCGCGACAGGCTCGGGCTATGACCGGCGCCGAAGCGACGGCGCTCTCCGACGGAATGAACGCCAGCCTGGCGACGCTGAAGGATGTCGCCGGGATCGCGGGCAGCTTCGTCTGCACGCCGAACGGCCGCGTGGTGGCGCGCGAGATCTCGGCGCTGTTCGACGACGCCGTGCTGGTGGAGGCGGGCAGCCGGCTGGTGCGCATGCGCGAGGCGTTCGCGGCGGGCGGCGACGAGCTGGAGGTCGGGGTGGTCCGCTTCCGCGATCACCGCATCTACCTGAAGTCCGTCGGTGACAGCCTGCTCTGCATCCTGGCCGAAGGCGCGGTCAACATGCCCTCGCTCCGCATGGCGGCCAACCTGGTGGGCCGCCGCATCGGCGGCGCCGTCGCGCAGCTGGAAGCCGAGCCGCCCCCGATCCGCACCCCGCCACCGCCGCCAGCGCCCCCGCCATCGCGCCGCATGGCCGAGGCCCCCCCCGGCATGCGCCGCTTCCGCGGCCGCCCCGTCGACTGACCCTGATCCGATCCGATCCGGTCCCCTCGCCCCGCGAAGCGGGGAGAGGGTTAGGGAGAGGGGTCTGGCCCTGTGACGGCGGTCCGACTCGGGGTGACGGCGGTCGCTTGCGCGGCCCATGGCCGCGCCTATTGTGCGCCCGCAGTTCCATTCCAACGGAGAGGTGTGGTCATGACAAATCGGGCAACGTTTGTGTGTGGGAGTTTCTTGGTTCTGTGTTCTGTGGTCGCGGCATGCGGTGAACGAACGGAGCAGATCGGCACGCTGTCGATGAAGCTTCGGACGGAGGTCAACGGCGTCTCTTATCGACTGCGCGACGGTGTCTTCCAGGTGACCGGACAGCAGTCCGCCACGATCAACACGGAGGACGACCCCGACGCGCTGTCCGTCCAGCGCACGTTGCCATCCGGCAACTACACCATCGATCTCCAGGATGGCTGGCGGCTGGAGAAGCAGTTCTCCTCTGGTTTCCAGACCGTCGCCGCCCAACTGGTGACGGTGGACCCGCGCGCCTTCTCGGTCACCGCCGGGGGCGTGTCGAACGTCGCCTACGGCTTCATGACCGACGGCACCGTCATCGGGTTCGGCGACGGCAACCTGGAGCTGACGATCAACGTGAACGATACGAGCAACACGCTCAGCATCCCCGCGCTGGTCGGTAATCTGGACGGACGGCTGATCCAGATGCCCTGCCTCGACATGCCGGGGAGCGACGACTGCGCCCAGAGTGGCGCCATCGTCGACGGGATGACCACAGCGTGCGCCGCGGGCCAGCTCAACGTGGTCCTCGATCACCCGATCGCGGGCACGCCGGGCACGACCTATCTGGCCTCCCTGCACTTCTACGGCATCGTCGAATCGAAGAACTACGGCAACAACGAACGCCGCGAATCGGGGACCACGCGGCCGTCGAACCTGAACGCGGGCGCGACGCCGCCGCCGTGGTACGTCGGCGTGCCCGGACAGACCTACCTGGCGTCGACCGCCAACACGTACGAGATCCGGGTCTTCGATCAGAACAACGTCGAGGTCGGCACCTACTTCGCCAACTCGGATACCGCTGAAGGCCACTTCACCTACGTACTCAACTTCGTCAGGACGATTCCGATCGTCGGGGGCGGCAGCGTCCGCATCCGGATGTTCGACTCGAACTGCCGACAGATCAAGAACTGCGGGACTGGTGGGGTCCCCTGCGCCTCCAAGGCCCGTACGGTGGACATCTCTGGGGCAAGTCCGCAGCCGCCGGCGGGTGCGCCGCCGGCCGGATTCACCCAGCCCGGCATGGGGCACAGCAACGAGAACGCCGGACAGTGGTTCCTGGTCGACGTCACCAACGTCCAGGCTCAGTAGACGTCGCGGCGCGGCCTGGCCGTCAATTTGAACGACGGCCAGGCGACCGCTACTTCAAGTCGTAGTTGAGCGGGATCTCGAGGCGCAGCGACTCGCCGAGATCGGCGGGGAGCGCCGGGAACGGCGCGGAGGCGCGCACGGTTCGCAGGCCGTCTTCGCACAGCAGCGGGTGCGGGCAACGGCCGGCGAGATGCGCAGCCAGCAGGCGTCCGTTCCGGTCGATGGTCACCTGAACGACGACCCGGCCGGTCAGCTCCAGCTCGCTCGCCGCGTCCGGGTAGCGGAAATGATCGCGGATGCGCGTGCGCACCAGCTCGGTGAGGTAGCGGTCGGCCAGCGCGCGGCGCTGCCCGTCGCCGACGCCGCCCACCGGCGCGCGGCCGCCCGCCACGCCGGGGCCGCCCCCGGAGATCCGCGCGCCCGGAGGCGCGGTGGCGACCAGCACCGCGTGCGGATCTTGCGTCGTCTCCGTCGTCGGCGCGCTGGCGACGGGCGGCGTCGGCTCGGCGGCCGGCTGCTCCTGCGGCGGCGGCGGCGCAGCGGGGGTCGGGAGCGGCGCCTCGACCGGGCGTGCCCGCTTCAGCACGACCGGTCGGGCCACCTCCGGCTTCGGCGGCGGGGGCTCGGCGGGCGCGACCACCGGTGGCGGCACCACCTCCACGATCTCCACCGTCACCGGCGCGTCGTCGAGCAGCGAGCGGACCGGGGCGGCCACCGCGGCGACGACCAGCGCCGCGTGAACGCCGATCGAAACGCACACGGCGACCGACAACGTCCGCGGCCGCGCGACGGGCACGGGCGCGCGCGCGACCGACGCGCCGTCCGACGCCGCTGTCGGCGATCCCACGTTGCGCATCAGAAGCTCCATTGGGTCCCCACCTGGATCCAGCGCGGCGCCACCGGGCGCGCGCCGAACGGCAAACGCGCCGCGATGTCCTCGGCGCCCAGCAGGTTGCGCACGCTGAAATACACCTGCCCCGCCGCCGTCACCGGCACGCGCGCCGTCACGTCGAGAAGGAACGACCGATCGGTGAGCGGCTCGGCCGGCGTGGACGGCTGTCCCGGCGCTCCGGCGTGCTCCCGCATCTCCGACACATAGGTGCCGGCCACTGCCAGTGATGCATGCGGCGTCTCGAACGCGACGGTGGCCGACGCCTGGTGGCGCGGCACGAACGGCAGCTCATCCCCGACCTGCGCGCCCATCAACGTCGGATCCTCCGAATCGAAGACCTGGAGCAGCTTCGACCGCGTGTACGTGTAGGCGAACATCAGAGGAATCACGTAGCCCTTCCCGACGATCGGCTCGGCCCGGCCGAAGAGCTCGGCGCCGTAGATGTGGGCTCTGCCCGCGTCGGTCTGCGCACCCTCGAGTTGGGGCCCGCACGTCGCGATCGTGCAGGTGGCGGTCAGGTTCTGGTAGTCGTTGAAGAAACCGATCGCCTCCAGCCGCGCCCGCGGCGGCGTGAACCGGACGCCCGCTTCGTAGTTCGTGCTCGATTCCGGCTTCACCGCCGCGGGTTGGCCTGGGGCCGCCGGCGAGAACCCGTGATAGACGCCCGCCAGGAGACCGAGCGACGGCGTCAGCGCGCCGTACACGCCGATGCCGGGCATCACGACCCGTTGCGGAGCACCGGTGACCTCGGTTCCGGCCTTCCGATCGCGCACCGCCGTGTGGATCAGCTCGACGCGCACGCCCGGCGTCACCGTCAGCCGCGACCAGGTCGCCGCGTCGATCAGGTACAGCGCCAGCGCATTGGCCCAGGCCCGCTGGTTGACGTTCGTGATCGTCGCGTCGCCGGTCGGCACCAGGTTGCCCGCCTCCATCCGGAAGCCGTCTTCGGTGTGGAGGCGATCGATGCGATCGTAGTGATAGCGGGCGCCGGCCTCCACCCGATGGGTGACAGGGCCGCTGGACCCCCGCCAACCCGCAATCACCTGCACGCCCTGCGAGACGAACTGACGCTGGTTCGGGCCGATGTAGATGATCTCGTCCGAGCTCGACGAGTCGCTCGCCCCCGTGAGCACGCCGTAAAGAATCGCATTCGTGGCGGTGGTCGGATTCGCCAGCACGTTGGCAATGTCGAACCGGCCGATGCGGTTCACCTTCCGCCACGTCCGGTGGAAGTCGTGGCGGTAGGCGGCGGCGTCCACGGTGAATGCGCCGGCGAATTTCCCGTGGTAGCTGCCGACGATCTGGGTGCGATGCCACTGCATCCGATCGAGAAGGCTGGCGCGGTAGCGCCGGTTGGGATTGGCGCGCAGGTCTGCATCCGTCAGGCCGAGATAACTCTCGCGCGAGTCCTCGTCGGCGTAGCCGAGCTTGAGACCGATCTGCTGTGAGGCGTTCGGATCCGTCGACAGCAGGTACCGGCCCTTCCAGACCAGTTCGCCCTTCTCGAAGCCCGTATCGCCGCCGCCGCCGTCGATCTTCTTGAACCCGCTGGTTCTCAGAAACACCCCTTCCAGCACGTAGCCCGATCGGGCGGTGCTGGTCCCGTAAAACCCGTCCAGCTTGCCGTATCCAAACGTGCCGACGGACAGGTCGATCGCGCCGCTTTCGGTGGCGGGAATCGGGCGCGTCACGAAATCGATCGCGCCGCCGACCGTCTGCGGGCCGTAGCTCACCGAACCTGGCCCCTTGATCACGCGGATCAGCTCCATCTGCGTCATCATCGGAAAGTAGTAAGCGGCCGGCGCCGAATACGGGGCGGGACCGAACAGGATCCCGTCCTCCATCAAGGTGATCTTCTTGCTTCGATCGGGGGAGGTGCCACGGATCCCGATGTTGGGCCGCAACCCGAAACCGTCCTCGCCGCGCGTGTAGACGCCCGGCACCTGCTTCAAGATGGTCTCCGGATTGTCGTAGTCCATCCGTTCGAGATCCTGCGGCCGCAACACCGTCACCGAGCCCGCCGTGCGCGACTCGCGCGTTCCCACCACCGTCAGCGCCTCGACCCGCTTGGGCGCATCGTCCGCGGCGATCGGCGACAGATCGGGCAGCGGCGAAACCACCGGCGCCGGCGCGGACGGCGGAGCGCTCTCGACCGGCGCTCCTCCGTCGCCAGCCGCTGACGCGTCGCCAGCCGGGGACGCGTCGCCGCCGCCGGCGCCGCCCTCGGGCGCGGATGGTCCCGCCTCCACGGCGCCCGCATCGGCGTCGGCCGCGCGAGCGGCGGCGGCGGGAGTCAGCGAGACCAGCACCATGATTCGGAATAACCTCCGTCGTTTTTCTGTCACGTCACAAGGTCCGGGAACCAACGGGGCGAAGGAGCGGCGGCGGTCCTGCTGGGGCCGGGTGGATCCAGCGCTTGCCACCGAGGCCGTCCGCCTCGCGCGCCAGATCCGCGCGGGGGTCGACGAGAATCGCCGCTGGACGACCGTTGAGCGAGGCGCGCGCGTCGGCGTGGACCTCGACGCCGGGATGCCCATGGGCCGCGAAATCCCTGGCGATGTGGTGAGCGAGCTGGAGGATCAGATCGGGCTGGCCGACCATCTCGCGCTCTTGAACGCGCGTCAGGTATTTCGTCGGGCTGACGTGCCACTCACGCCCGTTCTTCGGATCGCGTACGACGAACGTGACGCTTCCGTTCTTTTCGCGCGCCATCACCCGCCAGGAGAACCGCATCCCTTGCTCGTGCCAGAGCACGTTCCCGCCATAGAGATGGGCGCGCAGCGGCCACAGGGCCTGGAAGGTCATGAACAGGACCGCGGCGCCGATGCCGAAGCCCGCCCAGCGGGACGAAAACCCAGACACCCCGACCGGGGGCGGCGAGACGGCGGCCGTCGCGACGCCGAGGATCCGCCGGCCCCGCTCGACGGCGCGGCGCGGCCAGGATGAATCGAAAAACACCAGCGCCGCGACGATCATGATCACCGGGAACATTCCGATCGCGGGGAACAGGAAATGGGTCGCGGCATGAAACCCGATGACCGCCAGGTAGGCCACCGGGCGCGTACGCCGCCACAGCAGGAAGAAAGCGATCGAGGTGTCGAACAGGAAGCCGGACCACGAGGCGACATACGCGACGGCCGGCAGGTCGAGGTAAGGCCCCACGACGGGAAGGCTCGTGCGCGCCGACAGCCAGATGTTGAGCGGCTGCGCATTCAGCAGCCAGTCGGTCGTGGCCTTGGCGAGCCCCGCGTTGACGTAGACCACGGCGACCTGAAATCGCAGCAGGTAGGTGCACCAGGCCGGCGCGACATCCGAACGGATGTGCGGCCGAAAACGCGCGTCGAGCGACCACGCGCGGTGTGCCGGAATGAAAAACAGCAGGCCGGCGAGCAGGCTGACCAGGTAGTAGTGGTTGAGATAGTTGGAGACGTCGATCAGCTGCAGGTAGGTGAAGAGCAGGAACAACGCAGCCACCGCGGGACGGAAGAACAACCCGATCGCCACCAGCAGGCCCAAGACGCCAAGCAACGCGAACAGCACGTAGGTGACGAGCGGCGACGGGAGGGGCAACCACCCGAACCCCCAATAACTGAAGTGAACCCTCGGCGTCACGAAGCACTGATCGATCCAGCCGTAGGCGGCGAACCGGACCGCCGAGATCGTGACGATCGCGCCGAAGGCCATCCGGAACACGGCGAGCGCCGCGACATCGCGCGGCCTGGTCAGCGCGACGCGGAGGCGCGCCCGGAAGGCGTCTCGGCGCGCGTCAGTCGACATCCCCAAACACCCCTTCCGGCAGCTCCAGATCCAGGACCGTCGCGAAATCGACCTTGATGATATCGGTCACGCCTTTCATCGCGTCGTAGACAGCGCGGACCGAAGGCTTGTCCTGGATCAGCGCCTGATCCAGATCGGCCTCCTCTATCGCGTCGATCGTGGGCCGGATGGCGGCGGCCCTGGTCCGCAGCGCTTCGGCCTGAGCGCCGTCCCCGACTGCCTCCAACAGGTCGTCGAACGCCAGCCCGGAATAGTCGGGGCCGCACCCTGCGACCAGGCGGCGCAGCCCGTCGGCGTTCGCCACGAGGTTCGCCTTGGAGCGGCCGGCGAACAAGGACTCGCGAAGCTCCGGACAGATTTCGTTCGGGCAGGCCATCATGTCGAGGCCGAGCGGCTTGGCCAGCTTCATGTCCTTGACCTCGGTCTCGATGTAAAAGATGGCGTTGCTGACGGCGTTCAGCGCGTCCTGCGTCGACGGGTAGACGGGGTTGCCGGTGCCGGCCGTGCGCATCGTCTGGACAAAGTTGCCGGCGGCCGGATCCCACGCGGCATCGAGCCCGACCGCCCGCACGGCAACGTCGTGAGCCGCGGCGACCGCGTAGGCGCGCTTGCGCGCATCCTTCTCCGAGGCTGAAAGCGCCATCCAGCCGGCGACCGCGGTGGACGTGCTCCCGCAAGCGGTGTCGGATCCCTCGTAGAACAGCAGATACTCGAGCGCGCCGAGCCCCCGCTTGTTCGTGAGCAGCACCGTCGAAAACTGGGGCGACTCGTAGGTGCGCGCGACGATCTCTTCCTCGACCAGGCAGCGGCTCACGCGCGGCCACGAGTAGATGTTGTCGCGGAAGTCCTGCGCGCCGAACGCCGTTCCGGGCGCCGTCGGCCCGAACTGCATCATCTCCATCACCTGCCATCGATCCATCGCCGTGCGAAAGGCGTCGCGCGCTGCGGCCCGGGTCGCATCGTCCGCGGCAGTTCCCCACGCAGCCACCGCCGTTTCGAGCGCAACGGCGGCCTCGCGAAAATCATGCGCGCCCGCTGCGGCGCACGTTCCGAACGCAGCGAGCAGATCCGCGCGCGACAACGTGACCGCGCCGTCTTCGGTGACGTTGCCGCCGGCGCCCGTCGTGCCGGCGTTGCCGCCTGCGCCGCCAACGCCACCACCTTTGCAGCCGAGCAGGCAGGCGAATGCCAGCACGGGCAGCAGCGCGGAGAGAGGGCGGGAAGACATCTCCCCTGTTGATAACCGATCTCGGCCTATCACGACAATGAAAATCATTCTCATTTTCATTTTTGCGTTGACAGCCCTCGCCAGGAAGCCTTAAGAGGACATGAAAATGGTTTTCAATATCAGAAAAGGAAGACCCATGCGACGCCCGATTTCGAGAACCCGCCTCACCGTCGCCGCCTCGGGATTCGCCCTGTTTCTCGCGGCTTGCGACGAGGACAAGACGCCTAACCAAACGGGAGCCGCGGGCACCACCGGCACGGCGGGCAGCGGCGGCTCTCCCGCCGGCGCGGCGGGTACCGGGGGTTCTCCCGCAGGCGCGGGGGGGACCGCGGGTTCTGCCGCGGGTGCGGGCGGCACCGGCGGGGCCACGGCGGGAACCGGCGGCGGCGGCGGAACGGCGGGGACCGGCGGCGCGCCGTTCATTGACACGGACGTCGTGCTGGCTCGGTTCAACGCCAATGGAACGCTGGACACCACCTTCGGCACGCAGGGTGTGGCGCGCGTCGATCTCGGCACCGGCGCTCCGGTGGGCGGACGCGACGCGCCCTGGGGAATCGCGAAGGATGACCAGGACCGGCTGCATGTCTTCGCGGCGCGCAAGAACACCGACGGCCGCACCGACGCGGACCGCGTCGTCGCCCGTCTGAGCCCGAACGGTGCGCTCGACAGGACGTTCGGCGACGCGATTCCAATGCAGACCACGCGCACAGGCATTCACACGCTCAACATCGGGAACCTGAGCGACAACGTTCGCAACGGGTTCGTCCAGCCGGACGGCAAGATCGTGACCTCCGGCTATTACGGTCAGCCGAGCGGTGTCGGTTCGCAGACGGCCAACCGGTTGGTCCTCGCCCGGATCCACGGCGGCGACGCCCCCGTCACCGCAGGAACCGGCGGGGGCAGCACCGGCGGCGGCGCAGCGGGCGGAGCGGGCGGCGCAGCAGGCGGAGCGGGCGGCGCGGCAGGCGGAGCGGGCGGCGCTACGGGCGGAACCGGCGGCGCCGCAGCAGGCGGAGCGGGCGGCGCAATAGTCGGAGCGGGCGGCGCGGCAGGCGGAGCCGGTGGCGCTACGGGCGGTACCGGCGGCGGCGCGGCGGGCGGAACCGGCGGCGGCACCGCGCCCCAGCCGGGAACGTTCGACACCACGTTCGGCGTGGGCGGAATCGCCAGCGCGAACCCGTTCTCGTCGACGGATCCGAGCGTGATGTGGGGGCAGGCGGAGGCGTACGGCGTCACCCGGCAGTCGTCCGGGGCGTACATCACCACCGGCTACGGCCGGCTCGCGCCCTCCGGCCAGGTGAACGTCCTTTCGTTCCGGTTCACGGCCGCCGGCGTATTCGACACCACCTGGGCGACCAACGGGATCTTCGAACGCGATCTCACCAGCGACAACGATCGCGGCCGCAACATCGTAACGCTGCCCCAGGATCGGATCATGATGGTCGGCAGCGCGACACCGGCGACCAACAACGTCGACGGCATGATCATGATCTTGACCCCGAACGGGGCGCTCGACACGACCTTCAACACGACCGGGTACAAGATCTACAAGTTCGACGCGGCCAGCGATCGCGCGGACGAGTCGCTGTACGGCGCGGCGGTGTCGCCGGACGGGATGTTCGCGGTCGCCGCCGGATACCGGAACTCGCCCCGCCCCGCCACGACCGCCGTCAACGACGACGCGGTGCTGGTCATCTTGCCGCTCGGCGGGACCGGAACTGAGTTCGTGGGGGTCGTTCCGTTCTCGACGACAGCCGACGATCGGTTCTGGGCGGTCACGTTCGACAAGAACAACAAGATCGTCGCCACCGGTTACGTCACCGAAGGAGCGGACAACTTCCTCGCGGTGGCGCGCTTCAACACCGACGGCTCGCGCGACACCAGCTTTGGCACTGGCGGCATCGCCAAGGTCAACGCCATCGTTGGCGGCAACCTGGAAGAGGCCCGCGGCGTGGTGGTCCAGTCGAACGACAAGATCGTCATCGGCGGAGCGGCAGAGCACTAGTCCCGCCGTTGAGGGTTCCAGCGCTGCTGCTCGTCGCCGCCGGACTGGTGACAGGCGCGTGTGGCGACGGCGGGGCGACGGCGACACTGGACGCCGCACCGGCCGACGTCGCCGCGGACGCGCCCCGCGACAGCACCGCCCAGCAGGACGCGGTGGCCGATCTGGTCACCGACGCGACGGCCGATCAGATCCCCGCCAACTTCGTCGCGATTGCGCCCTGCCCTGACCCGACCGCATACGCCGCCGCGACGCAGGTGAGCACGAGCGTCGACAACCGGTACACCCCGGCATGCGTGCGCGTCGCGGCCGGCGGCGCGGTCACGTTCGAAGCGAGCGTCGCCCACCCACTCGAAGCGCGCGCGGGCGGCTCGGTGGGGAATCCGATCCCGACGCAGAGCGATCCGGCGACCGTGGCGTTCCCGACGCCGGGCTTCTTTCCGTTCCTGTGTCCCGAACACGTCGACCAGGGGATGATCGGCGTCGTCTGGGTCGAGTAGGCGTTCGCGCGGGCCCGCGCGAACGCTGCCTCAGGCGGCTTCCCTCTCCCCTACCCTCTCCCGCGAGCGGGAGAGGGAGCTCTCCGGTCCCCTCGCCCCGCGGAGCGGGGAGAGGGTTTAGGAGAGGGGTCTTCCACTTCTAGGCCGTGCGCAGCAGGCGGCGACGCTTTGGCGCGGCGTCGGCGGCGGCCATGAAGTCGCGGAGCGCGGGGTAGACGGTCTCGCGCCAGCGGCGGCCGCTGAAGATGCCGTAGTGGCCGGCGCCGGCGACGGTCAGGTGGCGCTTGCGATCGTCGGGGACGCCGGTGCAGAGGTCGTGCGCCGCGCGCGTCTGGCCGAGTCCCGAGATGTCGTCCAGCTCGCCCTCGACGGTCATCAGCGCCAAGCCCGCGATCGCTTCCGGCGCCACGCGTTCACCGCCGACCTCCCACAGCCCGCGCGGCAACAGGTGCTCCTGGAAGACGATACGGACGCAGTCCAGGTAGTACTCGGCCGGCATGTCGAGCACGGCGTTGTATTCGTCGTAGAAGCGGCGGTGGTCCTCGGCGCTCTCCGCGTCGCCCCGCGCGACGTCGTGGAAGAAATCCAGGTGCGACGTCATGTGCCGCACCGGGTTCATGGCGATGAAGCTCGCGTGCTGGAGGAACCCCGGATAGACGCGGCGGCCGCGGCCCGGATGACCCGCGGGCACATCGTGCAGCAGGTTCGTCTCGAACCAGCGCAGCGGCTTGCTGACAGCGAAACGGTTGACCTGCGTCGGGTTGCGGCGCGTGTCGATCGGCCCGCCCATCAGGATCAAGCTGCGCGGCTCCGCCCGCCCCGCCGCCGCCGCCAGCGCCGCCGCCGCCAGCACGGGAACCGCCGGCTGACAGACCGCCAGCACGTGCAGGCGCTCGGCGCCGATGTGCCGGATGAACCCGCCCACGTAGTCGACGTAGTCGTCCAGCGTGAACCCGCCCTCCGCGCGCGGCACCAGCCGGGCGTCGATCCAGTCGGTGACGTAGACCGTGTGGCGCGACAGCAGCGTCGCCACCGTTTCGCGCAGCAGCGTGGCATGGTGGCCGGACAGCGGCGCCACCACCAGCACCGGCGGATCTTCCGCGAGCCGCGCGATCGCGTCGGCGTCGTCGCTCATGCGCGTGAACCGCTGCAGGCGGCAGAACGGCCGCGCCAGCGCCGTCTCCTCGAGGACCGCCACGCGCGCGCCGCGCACGTTCACGGTCTCGATCCCGAAGCGCGGCTTCTCGTATTGCTTGGCCAGCCGGTAAAACAGCTCGTAGCCGGCCGCGACACCCGCCGCGCCGGGAAGCTGTGTCAGCCAGCTGCCGGGCGACGAGAACATCCGGACCGTCGCCTCGGCCATCTGCATGGCGGGCCGGAACAGTGCGCGGTGGTAATCGTGAAGGTGGTACAGCACGTCGTGGAGCGGAGTCCACGCGACTATATCCGTTCAGGAGTCACCCCGATAGAAGTTCCATGTTCCTCCCCACATTCCTCATTTTCCGCACACTCCGCGCGGGTGCAGCAGCTCCACGCTCGAGCTTCGCCTCACCCCGCCGCGGGCTGGGCGTGCGCGATGCCGAGCGACCACTCGCGGTTCTGCGACACCGCCTCGATGATCTGGGCGGTGAGGATCAACGCCAGGTGCGAGAACGCCTGCGGGAAGTTGCCGATCTGCCGCTGCAGCGTCGGCTCGTATTCCTCGGAGAGCAACCCGAGATGGTTGCGGAGCCCGAGCAGGCGCTCGAACAGCGCCTCCGCGTCGGCCAGCCGCCCGCCGAACGCGTAGTTGTCGGCCAGCCAGAAGCTGCAGGCGAGGAACGCGCCCTCCGAACCGGGAAGCCCATCCGTTCCGTGTTCGGTGCCGTAGCGGAGCACGAAGCCGTCCCTGACCAGATGCTTCTCGATCGCGGCCACCGTGCCCTGCACGCGCGGATCGCTGCCCGGTAGAAACCCGAAGTGCGTCATCACCAGCACGCTGGCGTCGAGCTCCATGCTGCCGTACGACTGCGTGAACGCGCCCGCGCGCGGGTTGAAGCCGCGCTCGCAGACCTCGTCGTGGATCCTCGCCCGCAGGGCCGAGAGGTGGGGAACCATCTTCTGCCCCTCGTCGCCGCCGAAGCCACTCTCCTGGATCCCCCTCACAACCCGATCGATGGCGACCCAGGCCATGATCTTCGAGTGGGTGAAGTGGCGCCGTCCGCCGCGCACCTCCCAGATGCCGTCGTCGGGCTCCTGCCACGCCTTCTCCAGGAACTCGACCACCTCCTTCGTGAACCGCCAGCCCTCATCTATTCCAGCAAGCCCGAGGCGACGCGCCGCATACAGGGCGGAGATGACCTCGCCGTAGACGTCGAGCTGGAACTGCCCCGACGCGGCGTTGCCGACGCGCACCGGCTTCGACCCCTCGTAGCCGGGCAGCCAGGGCAGATCCAGCTCGGTCAGGCGACGGAACCCATCGATCCCGTACATGATCTGCAGCTCCGCCGGCGCGCCCGCGGTGGCGCGCACCAACCAGTCGCGAAACGCCCGCGCCTCGTCGACGTAGCCACCGATCAGCAGCGCGTCCAGCGTCAGGCTGGCGTCGCGCAGCCAGCAGTAGCGATAGTCCCAGTTGCGCACGCCGCCGATCGACTCGGGCAGCGACGTCGTCGGCGCCGCCACGATGCCGCCCGTGGGCGCATAGGTCATCGCCTTGAGCGTCAGCAGCGAGCGCACCACGGCGTCGCGCCAGCGCCCCTGGTAGGTGCAGCGGCCGGCCCACGCCCGCCAGAACGAATCCGTCGCCGCCAGTGCCTGCGAGACGTCCGCGCCCGCGGGCGGTTGCTCGTGCGACGGGTACCAGCTGAGCTGCATCGGGATGTGATCACCCTTCCTGACCTGCAGCTCGGCGGACACGCGCGCTCCTTGCTGCTGGAGGGTCAGCGGGCCGCGCAGGATCAGGGCGTCGGGGCCTGCCAGAAAACACGTCCCTTCGCGTGTCATCTCGATCAGCGGGATGTCGGCGCCGTAGCCGAAACGCACGTCCAGCAGCATCTCGACCGGCACCTCGCCGTCGACGCCTTCGACGACGCGCGCGATGCTGCAGCGGCCGTCCATCGGCATGAAATCGACGACGCGGACGACGCCGCTGTCGCACACGAACTCGGTCTCCAGCACCATGCTGTCGTCGCGATAGCGCTGCCGCGACTCGCGCACCCGCGCCGCCGGGCGCACCGACCAGCGGCCGTGTTCGTCATAGCCGACCAGCGCCGTGAAGCAGGCGTCCGAATCGAACCGCGGCGCGCAGAACCAGTCGATCGATCCGCTGCGCGACACCAGGGCGCAGGTGATGGTGTTCCCGATCAGCCCGTAGTCCTCGATCTTCGATGCCATGGTTCGTCCTTTCGCTGCGTCTCGCTGTGCGTCCCCTACTGCGCGGTCCAGCCGCCATCCACGACGATCGCCTGGCCGCTGATGTTGCGGGCCGCCGGCGACATCAAGAAGGTGGTGATGCCCGCCAGCTCGTCGATGCCGATGAACACGCCCTTCGGCATCGGCTTGAGCATGATCTCCTTGATCACGTCGGCCGCCGGGATGCCGCGCGTGCGGGCCTGGTCAGCGATCTGCTTGTCGACGAGCGGCGTCTTCACGTAGCTGGGACAGATGGTGTTGATGGTGATGTCGGTGCCGGCGGTCTCGAGCGCGATCGTCCGCGTCAGGCCCAGCAGGCCGTGTTTGGCGGCGACGTACGCGCTCTTGTTCGGGCTGGCGACCAGGGAATGGATGCTGCCGACGTTGACGATGCGGCCGAAGCCGCGCGCGCGCATGCCGGGCAACACGGCGCGCGTCAGGC
>Ga0111539_10002150_pt1 | contig 26359 bp, 25 predicted proteins | sample RhiMethybrSRZTD1_FD_79667 | JGI IMG/M metagenome (GOLD analysis project Ga0111539, IMG submission 79667) | Populus rhizosphere microbial communities from Tennessee, USA - Rhizosphere MetaG P. TD hybrid SRZTD1 (version 2) (version 2) | ecosystem: Host-associated > Plants > Roots > Rhizosphere >...
GAAATGTAATGAAATTAGTATCCCTCCTCTTTCTTTTGTCTTGTTTAAGCCGGCTGGCAATCGCTCAGAACCAATCCCCGGATTCCATAAAAACTTTTGAACTCGACGACGTGGTAATTACGGCTTCGCGGGTGACTGAGGACGTAAGCAAGTCGCCGGTCACGATTGAGAGATTGTCCAGGCAGGAAATTTACAGCTCTCCTTCTCCATCTTTTTATGACGCCCTTGGAAACGTGAAGGGCGTACAAATGCTTATTCCCAGCGTCGGGTTCAAAGTGATTAATACTCGCGGTTTTGGAAATACGACAAACGTGCGCTTTGTACAGATGGTCGACGGAATGGATATTCAGGCCCCACATTTAGGGACGCCCATTGCCAACATGCTTGGGCCTAGTGATCTCGATATCCTTAAAGTGGAGATTGTTCCAGGTACAGAATCGGCCCTGTACGGTATGAACGCAATTAATGGACTGGCAAATTTCAGCACCCGGGATCCGTTCACGAGTCAGGGATTTAGCTTCCAACAAAAAATTGGCGTGAACCGAATCAACGAAATGGGTGGTTCAAAACTATTCAATGAGACATCCCTTCGATACGGAACTACAATCGGAACAAAGTTCGCATTCAAGGTCGGCTCCACATTCCTGAAAGGGACAGACTGGATCGCAGATGACAAGACGGACCTAAACCCAAATGCTAATGCTACAACCGGGCTTTATGGCGAAGATAACCCGGCCTACGATGCCGTGAATTCATACGGCAACGAATCGCCCAATCGTCGTACGCTTTCGCTGGCTGGAAAAAACTACGTCGTAGGCAGAACGGGATATTACGAAAAAGAAGTTGTTGATTATGGCATCCAGAACCTGAAGGGAGACGTAGCGCTTCACTATGCGTTTACACCAGATACGAAGGTTTCTTACTTGTATCGTGTCGCTACGTTAGATAATATCTATCAGCGTGCAAATCGTTTTCGTGTTGAAGGTTATTTACTCCAACAACACGGAATAACTTTTAAATCAAAGTCGTTACAACTAATCGGCTACCTTAATTTGGAGAATACGGGGAAATCCTACAACGCTCGCAGCATGTCGGAGAATATTGATCGCAGTTTTAAACAAGATAATCAATGGTTCAATGATTATACCAATGCGTTCAATAACGCCGTGAGTGCTGGGCAATCTGTTGAACAAGCACACCACGATGCAAGGGCCATAAGTGATTCGGGAAGGCCTGTTCCTGGTACGGGGGAATTCAATTCGCTCGTTGGCACGCTGTCGGATATAAACAACTGGGATCTGGGCGCGGCTTTAAGGGTTAAATCAAAAATGCTTCATATCGAAGGCCAGTACAATCTAACCTCCCAGTTGCTGACAGCATTGAAACAAAAGTATGATATGGATATACTCCTTGGCGTCGATCATCGTACGTACATCATTGTGCCAGATGGAAATTATTTTATTAATCCTGAGGAAGCAAACGAGAACATCACATACGGCAAAAGTGGAGGCTTTCTTCAAATTGTAAAAGGCTTCGGTTCGAAACTAAGAGTGAGCGGTACACTTCGCGCTGATAAGAACGAGTACTACGATCTGAAATGGAATCCGCGCGTGACGGCCGTATATTCCCCTTCACTATTTCATCACCTGCGAATTTCATTTCAAAATGGTTTTCGATTCCCCAGTGTGTTCGAGGCGTTTTCAAACGTCAATAGCGGCGGCGTTAAACGCGTTGGAGGACTTCCAATCATGTCGTCAGGGATTTTTGAAAACGGTTGGATACGCTCATCGATTGACAAATTTCAGGCTGCTATTTTAAAAGATGTGAACCAAAATGGTTTGACAAAGGACGAAGCGATTATCAAAAATGAGGAGCTGCTTGTGAAAAACGATTATACCTATGTCGAGCCGGAACAAATCAGATCACTCGAGCTTGGTTATCGCGGTGCTTTTTTGAATGACGATTTGAACGTAGATGTAGACTTCTATTACAACAAATACACGGATTTTATTGGTCAAGTTGAGATGAATGTTCCGAAGACTGATAATCCAGATTCGATACCCTTTTACCTGGCTGACCGAACAAAACAAGACCGGTATCGGATGTGGACGAATTCAAAAACAATTGCATACAATTATGGAGCAGGGCTCGGCATTAGTTATAAGTTGGGGAATTATAAAATCTCTGGTAACCTAACGTACGCAAAACTGGAACGCAAGTCCGCTAATGACGGCCTTGAAGACGGATTTAATACGCCAGAGTGGATAGTAAATGCCAGCTTAGGCAATAACAACGTTTATAGAAATTTTGGATTCAATTTCACTTATCGATGGCAAGATGACTACTATTGGCAATCGTTCCTTGTCAGTGGACAAGTGCCTGCCTATAGCAATGTAGACGTTCAGCTAACTAAAACCGTGAATGATATCATGGTGAAGGCCGGTGGCACAAACATCATAAATCATTATTACCATTCATTTCTTGGCGGACCTGCAGTGGGTGGTTTTTACTATTTGACCGTCTCCTTTAATTTAAATTAAGCGATCGATCGCGCGTGATGCAGCGTGATTCCTTTATTTATGAACAGATTTTTTGGTCTGATTGTATATCACAACTACTGACACGAAGAAACCAATTGAAGCTGCTAGCGTGACATAGGGCAAATATTTTTTACCCTCTTCAAAAAAGATGTACGAGGTAAATAGTAGCGCCACTCCTTCGAATACGTGGACAAGAAGCTTTAAAGTTCTCCCCTGCTTTTTCGCGAGGACCTCATACAAGAAATATAATAATATTATGATTCCGAACGCAAGAATAAGTCCACCAATTAGATGGTGGTGCGTAAACTTGTCAAAGCCTTTTATTGTCAGAAAGAATCCAACAATAAAATGATGAAATGCTTCAAGGAAGTGTTTCTTGTTTTTCATTTTGTCAGATAATAAATTGTTCGAGAACGGCAATCAGATTTCCTGTTGAGTGCATCGCGATAGATGTGTAAATTGATTGAGTGTTGAAACGCGCGTATCCGTATATACAAGCATCAAGAAAGCTTTGAACGATTCCGATGTTTGACGATAGTGTATTTTCATAAGCAAAAGAGTGAAGCAGAACAAAAACCAACGCTTGAATAAGAATAGCCACATGCTTATTTAGTTTCCACTGTGTCAGTTTATGAATAAACAGTCCTCGAAACAAGAGTTCTTCGGAGACAGGTGCTAGAATAACGATGCCCAATATTCTGATAATGGAAGAAGGCAGGTTGTGACGCCATGGCGTTACTTCCAAAAGCCCTGTCTTATAAAGTGTCAGTTCTGTGGCAACAATAAACAGCAAAAAAAGTCCCCACCAAATGACAAGTTGCCCGTAAGAAAGCGGGGGTTGAATACCAAGGTCATTGGCATTGAGGCGTTTTCTTTTGACAGCTATTCTGAGCGCAATAAGAACCACTAGAAATGGTAAAACTCTCAAAAGGGCCAACCTAATTTCTGCCGTCATTTGTTTGCTGTGCCAAATGTAGTTTACCGTATGCTGTCTCAGTGGCATGCTTTGGCAAAAACTAAACTACAAACTTAAATTGAACCCCGCCATTAATTATGCATTTTGTTAAGGCAATGATAGTTGTCTCTGATTTTTTATATATGTTAACTTCGTTGGTTCTCTATTTTGCATAATAATGAATTGTCAAACGTTGGATACCATACTTCAGGTCAAAACGGTTTTCGATAATCTTAAGTAACTCCTCTTCCGTCAACTTGTTTAAGTCGTTGAAGGCTTTCTCAGAATGTTGTTCAAAGCTTATCTGAAATTGTTCGTATCCGCTCATATGGTAAGGCACGCGGACGCTAGGCTATAAAATGTATGCGTTTAAATACCTACATCTTTGTACCATGTTGCTAACGAAATTTACTAGCCCACACTTTAAGAACCTACAATACAGCATCTGCTTTATAGCTATTGTTGTTTGCTGGGCTTTCTCCAACTACGGCCGGTCATAATTCCCGCTATCGACAGGATAAAAATTTGCGCTATTTCGTAAAGTTGAACGAAGACGTTAATGCCTGCCGTTATCTTATACTTTTCTTTAAGGACATCGGGTGACGAACTGAAAGGAGGATAAATTATCCATCCTTGGTCCATTGATCCAATAAACTTAACGGTCATGGAGCTAACATAAATAAGTAGTCCGGTAACGACGACCAAAATTAGATTACCTAATAGGTTTTCAAACTTATTTAGAACCTGCTTTATAAGGTATACAAGAAAAGAAATATTAAGAAATATGATAAAGAATATCTGTCCCGCTGATAAGAATACGTATGAGTCCCGGATAACTATATCTAAACCCCAATTCCCCCAACCTACTAAAACTTGAATTATCAAGAAATCAATTAAGCCAATCAAGCCCAACCAAATAACTTCCCTTTTTGCTTTCTTATCCAAAATTATCATAGCCAATTATTTAGACAGCATTGCACACAACTTTTGTATATATGCACGCAGTGCATATATTTCGCCGTTGTCTTTTTTAAGAGTGGAGCTATTTCCTTGGCATAATTCAGCACCGTGCCTGGCAAACATCAACTTTAGGCATCGTGCAAAACTAACAGCGGTAAATGTGTATGCGAAGCCATCTCTCTTGTAAAATGCTTTTGGATAAGCTGCCCTGTATCGCGCGCAATCATCGCGACCAATCCAGTGTCCTCGTGTTCATTAAGATAAAAATTAAGTCCACCCATCACAGAATTACTGAAGACTGTAATACGTTCAGTTTCAATCTCAGGCCTGAAAATGGAAAGAAGTGCTTCACGCTCCATTCTTTTCTGAAAGTCGAGTTCGGTGTTTTTCGGCCTGACACTTACCACCCTTAGTTTTGGCTCAATAATTAACATGGTGATTTCCTTAAGAATGTCGAGGGAGTCCTCATTTTCCAATGCATCAAGGTCAGTGGCCAAAACCACTCTGTTTTTTCCTTGCTCAGCAAAGCTTTCAAACCGAGCCACTTCCGGAATGACAAACACCGGCACCTTTATCTTTGCTATTACATTCACTGTATTGCTACCGATCAATATCCTTTTCAAACCAGTTGCTCCCTTAGTACCCATTACAATCAGGTCGGGCTGCTGAACGTTTATTATTGGCTTTAGCTCGGTGATAAGACTCCCATGCGCAAGCAACGTTTCGCAATTTAAATTGGAACCGAAAGTCTTTTTCAAATCCGATACTACGGAATTCAGTTTGTCTCTTGATTCTTCCTCATCTTCACCCTTCTCGAATATATTTACGATGACGAGCTGGGCAGAGGCTCTCTTAGACAATTCCGCAGCAAATAAAAGAGCATTACTAGATGCATCAGAGAAATCAACTGGAGCAATAATTTTTTTCATAAGATTTTGAATACGTTAACGTTAATAATCTATACGTGGCAGACATCTTTTTACACCGAAAAAAAGGATTGCTTCTCACCAGCTATCCCTTCAGTTGAAAGATTAAATGTCCCAGGTATTAGACCTGTCTTTGGTACGAAAGATATACCTTTATTTCATTTTTAATTCAGTTCGCGATAATCAAAAAACAGCCTAGGAAGAATTACGGGGTAAAAATCCATCCTTTTTCTTCACGTAAAATTTTAATTAAATGTCTTGTATAAAGCACTGCATCTTGCGGACTAGGATGTGATCCGTCAATACAAATCAGGTTGGCCGTTTCAGGATAATCTAAAAAGTGAATGCCTTGAGTTTTTGTCGATGTCAGTAAAGCATTATAATATCGGGGTCGCACCGGAAGATTATCAGAACCATAACAATTAATCCCTGTAATCCCTTGGCTTTTTTATTATTGGCCATACATCTGCAACGATGTATTCGATAATCGTGTAATCGACGTAATAGATCTGATTGCGCAATCACTCAACTTTACTTCTAAAGTAATAAGTATTCCAAAGCTGACCTCACTGTAGTTAATACCGAACTGGTTTGATGTGTCATTGCTCTTCTTATTTTTGACGTGGCAAACAACAGCCTTAAAGATGGAATGCAAGGCATAGCCCAGCAGTCGCAGGTGGACAGCGATACGAAAGTGTTCTCTTAGCAGAGAGCTTCTTGTTCAGTGACTAGCAAGATCTTCAGGTATCAGTGTTTTTAGAACTCTCTGATATGTCTAATATATTTAGTAAATGCAAATCTATGTAATCTAATAATATTAGATCATCAATTTTTCAGATTTTTGCCTTACTTTTATTTAACCACATCCTCATCGGTTCCTGAATGCGAAACAACAAGTTCATAAATGTACTGCTGAGTCTGGTCTTTTAGGAACCGTATTTATTCTCATTCGTTCATAGCTATTCTGTAGACACTCCCAACCGAAATCAATATGAAAACACAAACACTTATCCTTGGCCTGATGATTTTGTTGACATCATCTGTTCTGTTTGCGCAGACAAATACCAAAAATTCTATTGTAGGGACATGGAACCAGTTGTCTTCCGAGTATACACTTTTTGATGGCACGAAAGGTTCACACACAAAAGAAACGGCCACGCGTGTTGACCTGTTTAATGGTACTCATTGGATGAGAATAGCGCATCGTGATGGAAAGTTTGAAAATGCGGCTGGAGGAACCTATATATCGCAAAATAACAAAGTCAAACTCACGGTCCTATATTCAAGCGATCCGGGCAACGTTGGTAGATCGTTTGAGTTTGTTTATCGCATCGAAGGCAACAAGATTTATTGTGACGGAACAAGCACGAACAGCAACGGACAAACCGCGACCTGGCACGACATCGCTGAAAAAGCTGAAGGCGTAGCAATGGCTAAATAATAATTTGTTCGCAGATGCTTTTTATAAACAGTGGTTTTCATTTGATAGGGTGCGAAGTAAGAAGACTCCATCGTACAATGAAGGGTTGCATTCTTGAAACACGGAATGAGTGATAGAATATTACCATGGACCGGATTTGAACTCAAGTTTCGTGGTATGAAAGCTAATTCAGAAACTAATATTTTCCTGTATTGATATGATCGATGAAGAAAATATAATTTCAACTGCTGAACAATTAATAGCTGAAATTCAAGAGACTGGCTTGCAAGAAGGTGCATTGAGAAGTCAGCACGCTCAAGATTTAACAAAAGATCGAAATGTTTACACGCTCTTATTGATCACAAAAGAGTATTCAAGTAGTGTTGTACCTCTTTCAAGTCAATTACTACAAGACGATTTATTAAAGGCTGCAAATGACCTTGAAGCACTATCACCGAGCATTGAGAACTATGATTTGATATCAAGAGACATACAACATTTCACGGACCTGCAAGGAAGGAAATATACTCTCGCCTTGGTTATAAGATTGTGCGACTACCGTACAACACAATTGGCCACATAAAAAAATCAGGAAATCCTGTCGAGCCAGGATAGAGAAACAAAAAAAAAATACCGTTGCAAAGTAGGCTTTTTCCTTTATTGTATTGACCTATAACCTAAACAGTGCAATATTACTTATACAGTTTTAAGATGATGACGTGTTAATGTGAACCCTTGCATTCTAATGACCATATAATGAATTAGATTTACTTACTCATGGGCTTCTTAGGATTAGACTGGAAAAGGGCCAGCTTGTATCTATTGTGATGCTTGTATGAAAACAACAGCCATTTTACTAATCCTCGTGCAGGTATTGTCATCCTGCATAACGTACAAAAACCTCACAAAACGTGAAACGATCACGCAGGATTTTTTGACTCACTTGAAAACAGATCGAAAATATGTCTTCGAACTAAAAATCGGAATTAAACAGTTCGTTAAAGTAACACAAATAAAAGATAACATCGTCACAGGGCTTATTTTCGAGGTGGGTAGCAATGGAAAGAAAAAATGGAACCCCTATTCAGCGACCTTTGACAGTATGCAAAATAATGTTGCTAAAATATCGATTCTTAAATTTAACCCTTATCTAACAGGTGCAATTGTTGTGGGCATTTTAGTGACTACAGGAGTCATAATCCGGGATAATTTTACCTTTTGATTTATTTAATAGTTAGCATACTAACAGTCATCATCCTCCTCATCCGGGATTATACCCAAACAATTCAGTAAATTTTTTTATCGATCCTCAACCTCCACGACAGTGAGGCAGTTGTTTTCCAGTTATTAATTCGTACGCATCGTCACTACCTCTCGACCTTTCTAATAGCATAACTTCCAAACGAGCCATGTCAAGACCTAATATTTCGGCGATATTTTGGAACGTTACAAAAAGTACATACTGTCGATTAGCCGTTGAGGGATAATTTTCCACTCGCCAACGTTAGTCTGCTTATAGTTATCTCCAAACAACTTCATTACGTTGTAAATCGGGAAATACAGGTCAGCAAGCAGCAAATAGATATCCTGGTGCATCGGGTTCCTTGAATTGCCTTGCCAGTGATTTACTGTGAGAAGAGATTACTTGAAATCATTACAAAGCGTTTTGTTCCAAATACAGTAGGTCAGGCGTTGCTTGCTTACTCCAAGTACATCAATAGCGTCAATCAATGAGTTGAAAAGAGTAAACTGATCATCTTTGCAGGTGTGATCTTCCTTGTGCGATTGGCGAAACGACAACAAACTTCTTCCGCCGTAGCCCAAGAACAAAAGCCCACCTTCACTAAGGCTTCGGGCGAGGGCGGAGAGAGAGGGATTCGAACCCTCGTGGCGCATAAAGCGCCAAACGGTTTTCGAGACCGTCCCATTCAGCCTCTCTGGCATCTCTCCGAAGTCTGTAAAAATAAAACTCCCGCAGCATTACGGGAGTCTTCATAAAAATAAAATTTATGAATGCCTATTCGAAACGCAAGGATTCGATCGGATCCAGTTTCGATGCTTTGTGCGCTGGATAGAAACCAGAAATAAGTCCAACAAAAATACACACGATGAATCCTACGAGGATCCACAGCCAGGGGATAAAGTATGAATCACTTCCCAGAAAGCCTCCGAAGAAATTCCCAACTACAATACCAAGAATGATCCCTAAAATTCCTCCCAGCAGACAAACAACAATAGCTTCAATCACAAACTGCTGTCGAATGCGCAATGGAGTCGCACCAAGCGCTTTTCGAACACCAATCTCTCGCGTCCTTTCCGTAACCGATACCAGCATGATATTCATCAAGGCGATAGAAGCTCCCAGTAATGTGATAAAACCGATCACCAAACCGCCGATCCTAAAATATCCGAGGATTTGTTCGGTTCTTTCTTTTAATGCCTCACTGCTTTCCAATTCAAATGAGTTTTCTCTTCCAGCCTTATCCCGTCTTATTGCTCTCATTACCCCGGTTGCTTCGCCCATAGCGTATTCCAACTGAGTGGGGTCAACGATGCTTATCGTCAGCTCGTAACGAAGCCCTTGTCCTTTGGCCATCTGGTTCGCAAGGCGAATGGGAATAAAAACCATGTTGTCGTAGTTGTCTTCCAACGAGTTTCCCTTTTCCTCTATGGTTCCTATCACTTTGAATTGAGTTCCTGAAAATGAGATTTTCTGGTTAATCGGATCTTCGTTGTTTTTGAACAAAACGTCACGGACAGAGTTTCCAATGATCACCACCTGTTTGCCGTTATCAATCTCAAAACTTGAAAAGTTTCTCCCTCGATTCAAATTCAAATTCTTAATGGTAAGATAGTTGTCGTTTACGCCCATCGCACTAATATTTGGATTGGTCTTGTTGGAAAGATGTTTTACTTCTGCGATTTGAGTGAGCTGGGCAGCTAAACTTATGGTAGAACTTACCCTGTATTGATCGATAAATCGAAGCGTCTCATTCAATTTTACCGGCGGGTAGTTCTTTTGCGCAATACCTTGCGAGCTTCCCCCGCGGTTGTCTTTGGACCGGATATCAAACGTATTTGAACCAAGTGCCGATAACCCTTCACTCACCGATTTTTGCGCCGCATCAATAGCGGTGGACACGCTGATCAACGCTGTGATACCAATCGTGACTATTAATGCCGTAATAACCGACCTTAACAAGTTCAATTTCACAGAACGTAGACCTTCGAGGATATTCTCAATTAAATTCATCTTTGGTCAGCAATGGTAAACAATTATAGTATGCTTATACGTTGATTAAAGCGGCAGGATGTTACAGCTCACAGCCGATTTTTTGAGTTTGATCAGCAAATATTGAGTATATTCCATAAAATTGAGTGATAATAACTTCCAGCCCGGTAAATTTATAACCTAATCGGGTAAGAGTATGAAGAGCGCGGCCATTTTAACTATTTTTTTACTGGCTTCATTGGTCATAAAAGCCAATTCCATTTTGATTCCGATGGATGAAAAGCAATCCAATCACCTCAAAGCATATGGCATTGCCTACTGGATTTTGAGAAGTGAGATGGAGGTTGACTGGCTATTGAACTACCGGGGAGGAAGTTTTATGTGCAATTATCATCCTGCCGTGCAAAATGAATTGGTGGTAAGAGGCGTAAGTTTTGAGATCATTTCCAGCGCACAGGCGAACCAGATCATTTCCGAAATCGCAAGTCCGGCGTTGAATTATGACATCATGAAACTTGAAAAGTATCCCCGGATTGCTGTTTATTCGCCAAAATCTAAACAGCCTTGGGATGATGCCGTGACCTTGGTTCTTACCTACGCAGAAATTCCCTACGACATCATTTTTGACGAAGAAGTAATGAATGGTGCGCTTGCAAAGTATGATTGGCTTCACCTTCACCACGAGGATTTTACGGGACAATACGGAAAATTTTATGGACAGTATAGCAATATGCCCTGGTACATCGAGCAGCAACAGGAGTCAGAAGGCATTGCCCAGAAATACGGCTTTCATAAAGTATCGCAGCTTAAATTGGCGGTTGTAAAGAAAACGAAAGAGTTTATTACCGGTGGTGGATTTCTTTTCGCGATGTGTTCTGCCACAGATACTTACGACATTGCCCTGGCAGCCGAAGGCGTGGACATTTGCGAAAGGATGTATGATGGCGATCCTGCAGATCCACAGGCTCAGGACAAGTTACACTTTGAAAATACCTTGGCATTTACTGATTTTCGATTGGTGCGCGACCCATATCAGTATGAATTTTCGGATATCGATAATCAACCCAATGAACGTGGCCTCCGCCAGGACAATGATTACTTCACCTTATTCGAATTCTCCGCGAAATGGGATCCCATTCCCACGATGCTAACACAAAATCATACACGGGTTATCAGCGGTTTTTTTGGTCAGACCACCGGCTTCAAAAAGAATCTCATCAAACCGGATGTGTTGGTTATGGGAGAAAACAAAGAAATAAAAGAAGCCAAATACATTCATGGAATTCTTGGAAAGGGATTTTACACCTATTATGGTGGACATGACCCTGAAGATTATCAACATCAGGTTGGTGAAGAACCCACTGATCTCAATCAGCATCCAAATTCACCTGGGTACAGATTGATTTTGAACAATGTCCTGTTTCCAGCAGCAAAGAAAAAGAAACAGAAGACCTGATCAGGATGGTCAGGATCGTCAGGATAGGAACGATTGCATGGATGGTCAGGATGGATCACTGGGATGCGACGCATCGCAAACAACGATCGATAATCCTTCAATCCTGGCAATCCTAATCATTAATGGATTCGGTCTCCCCTCACCTCCAGCCCTTTCATGATTTCAGCCTCATGTTCTAACCATTCTTCCCATCGTTTCATCACAACCTCGGCGGGAAGGTATTCTTTTGCTAAATGTAGGAAGGTCTTGTAATGACCCGCTTCGGATATCATCAGCTCGTGATAAAATTCTGAGAGTTCAGGGTCCGGAATTGTTTTCCAAAGGATTTTGAACCGTTCACAACTCCGCGCTTCTATCAAAGCGTTGAGCAAAAGTTTTTCCACCAGATGTTGTTCTCTGCTACCGCCCTTAATGATGAATTTCGTCAACTCCTCCACGTATTCATCTTTGCGTTGAGGTCCGAGTGCGCCCCCTCTTTTTTTAAGTTCAGCAAGCACGCGTTCAAAATGCCCCCACTCTTCTTTAACTAACGGTGCTAATGTCTCAACCAATTTTTCACGCTCGGGGTGTTGAATGATCAATGAGATGCAGGACGACGCAGCTTTTTGCTCGCAATAGGCATGATCAATTAAAATGTCTATGATATTTTTTTGAGCAATACCAGTCCACCGGGGATCCGTGGGAAGCTCTAGCCCTAACGTGAATTTGTCCTTTGCTACTTTCAAGAGTGAATTTCGTTAAATATCCCGATGAAAAAACGCTCTGCGAGTTTGCAGAAGTCAGACTAAGCGAGCCAATTCGTACCTCGTAAATTGTACCTCGTACTTTCTAACTCGTACCTCGTAATTCATACCTCGTACCTTGAAGTTAATCATAAAACGACCAATCAAATCCAAAGTCAATAATATTTCGCTGGCCCGGATAGGTGGGTGTAGGCATGTAGCCCTGTTTTGTAAATGCCTGTATCAGATTATGGTATTTAAAGAAAATTCTTCCCCTTTTGATACGTGCATTAAGAAAAATGTCGATAATAGGAAATGCGGGCGCCCTTAGTGCTCCATCTGTTATCTTTTCTCCATGTGTTATCTGCTGTTGAACATAAAATTGTTGAATGGGAACATCATAAGCCAAGGGATAATAAGAGGAGTGATAATGGACATCTATTCCTCCATGCATGTCGAAATTCTCATTAAAGAAAATGTTTGCGTAGGATAGCTGAGCATTTATAAAAAGGTCCGGCACCTGGATAGCATCGTCGGGATTATCAAGCAGTTTCGTATAGATGATCTGGCTTGACAAATTTACGTGCCGCAAAAACGTGAGTGAGAATTTGAATTCCGGTGAGAAAATCACCTGCTGACCGGACGATTGCATGGGCAACACGCGTTGACCGCTGGTGACTGTATCCTCCTTAAAAAAAATGTAGTTACCCAACCTTGTGAACGTGAGCCCAGGGGCGACTCTCAATACCTTTGAGTCATAATGGAGGTAGCCGTTGACTTGAGTCGCATTCTGGTTGCTAAAATTATTGACCCAGTAATCATGGCTACCACGGTACGTCTGTAGTAATAATCCAGGAGAATATTGTACCTGCTTCACAGAAGCTTCAAACCATCTGCTCTTGATCTGCCCTTCGATCCTGAAATTGCCATTTTGCTGAAGCTCACCCCAGCCAGTAATGTCTCCAATCGAATCCAGACGGAGCGACATCCTTCCACCAATATAACTTTCCACACCCGATACCTGAGTACCAGTGGTATCGATATTATTATTGGTAAACGTGTAATCCCGGATGGCATAGTAGCCGTTGTAAAAGAGTTTCAGGAGATCGCCTTTGATGCCAACTTCATTCCTTAAAGTTTTGAATTTGACTTTATCGTAGGTCGAGTCGTTATTAATTTCGTAATAGTCGTAATATTCGTTGTTTGTGGGACCATCGATAAACTGGTTGCCTTGCCGGTACCGGTCGAAAATATGATAAACCTGCAGAGCCCGTCCCACTTCATATTGATGGAATAAATGTGTGTTCGTTCGCAATTCGCGACTGGATGCGTCATGCAAATTGGGCTGGGCGTTTATGAAGAAATAATCCTTATAGATAAATCCATCGGCTTCATCAAACACACCGCCATATTCGTCTGTTTCATGTTTATTACGTCGGAAATTGAACATAAGCCGGTAGCTGCTATCGGGCGATTGGTACGACGTATAAATGTCGTAATAGGTCGCCCGCACCTGACGGTCTCCTTTACCTTGTCGTTGTACTTGCTTATCGATCAAGAGGGGTCGGAAGGTGAATCCAAAACTCCATTGAGGTGTAATGTTTCGACTGAAGGTGATGCGGGTTGCAGACCTTCCCTTTCCCCCCAGCGTCGCGCGGATATTTGAATAAGGTGACTTGGTATCAAAATACCGGATTTGTTCGTCGTCCCAATAAAGGTTGTAGGAGTTAAATCCAGACGTGACACCAATGAGACTTGGCGCTTGATAAAACATTGGCGTTATCGATGTTCCTATGTTCCCCAGATCCTGATAAAGGTTATTATGCCAGGCGACATAGGTATACTTGTGAAAATTCCGAACGGTGGTATCGATCGCGTGGTACGTTAGCCGATTCAGAAAGACATCGTTTTCATAGTAATATCTTGAAGTTTTTGGTCCGTAAACCTGTTTGGTTGTATCATCGATAACGCGTGACCCCCTACGCCCGGTCTCGTCCTGCGCATCCGAGCCATAAAAAATACCTATGAAGACCCATAGGAGGAGTGTAAATCGTAAAAAATGCACACGCAAAAATAAGGCGTCGATTATCTTGAAAGAAAAGTATAGAAGAGTTTTTCTATTTCGCACGCTGAATGACATTTAGCACGATCTCATCAAAATCCTTTCCAGCTTTTATGAAGTCAACCTCTATTGGTATATAAAATAACGGTAATCCTTTTAGCATTTGCTGAAATTGAGGAGCGTCCAATTTCACTTTGTCTTTTTCAGTGGTTAAAAAACTGACTTGTGGATGCGTGCTCTTAAGGTTTATCAGCGTCTTAATATCCCCTTCTGTGTACATGTGGTGGTCATTAAAGGCAAGATGTTTTATGACTGTATAATTTTCTTTCGCATACGTTTCCAATGGCTTTGAATTTCCAATCCCTGTTACAAGAACGATTTGTTTGGTCGGCGGCGCTGCGTTGTTCTTGAAGGATGTGGGGTCGCCATAGCGGATGTTGGTAAAAAAAACGGGCTTTTTCGCATAATATCGTATTGACCTTTCTATTTCAATCATTCTATCTTCTGATATATGAGCGGGACATTTCGTAACCACGATCACATCTGCTCTTTCCGCTCCCCACCGGCTCTCACGCAGTCGTCCGCTGGGTAGTAAAAAATCGTTATAAAATGGACGGTGATAGTCCGTTAGCAGAATCGAAAAACCAGGTGAGACCTTTCGGTGCTGAAAACCATCATCCAGCAGAATAATCTGTGTATCAGAACATTCTTGCAAAATAGTAGGAATGGCTAGCGCTCGTTCTTCGCCTACTGCAACCGTAATGCGCTTTCCAAATTTTGCATAAAACTGAAATGGTTCATCTCCAATCGTAGTAGCATTTTCGGAAGGTCCTGCAATCCGGATTCCTTTGGTGGCTCGTCCATATCCGCGGCTAAGGGTTGCCACTTTAAACCGATTTTGAAGGAGGCGGATCAAATGTTCGATCATTGGAGTTTTACCAGTACCTCCGACCGTCAGATTTCCCACACAAATCACAGGTAACTCAAACTTAACAGATGGCTTCAGCCCCCGGTCATAGAGACGGTTCCGTATCTGAGTGATCAAATAATAGAGCCACGAAAAAGGAAATAGTAAAATCCTTAGTAAAATCATTCTAAACCTTTAAACCTTAACTTTCTACTTCTAAATTGTCGGTTGAAAAATGGAAATGGATTCATGAGCGAAAGTATAAAAATAAAAGATGTCACTCATTACCTGGAAGCGTGGGCGCCCTTATCTTATCAGGAGTCATATGATAATACGGGCCTGCTAACAGGTGATTCTTCCACCGAAATTAAGGGCGTTCTCGTCACGCTCGACTGCACTGAAGAGGTTGTTGAAGAAGCGCTGCAGCTTGGCTGCAATCTTATCATTGCCCATCACCCCATACTTTTTAAAGGACTGAAAAAATTGACCGGCAGCAATTATGTTGAGCGCACAATCATAAAAGCAATCAAACATGACGTTGCCATTTATGCTATTCACACCAATCTCGACAACGTGCACACGGGTGTAAATAAAAAAATTTGTGAGAAGATAGGGCTGAAAAACACGAAAGTGTTGTTGCCCAAGACCGACACGTTAAGTAAGCTTTTGACCTTTATTCCAAATGAAAATGCTTCGGAAGTCACGGCCGCACTGTATGCCGCCGGCGCCGGGCAAATTGGCGATTACAGGAATTGCAGTTTTCAGCTTAAGGGTATCGGTACCTTTATGCCTACAGAAGGCACGAATCCGCACATTGGTGAACACAATAAACAAACGAATGTGGAGGAAACACGCGTGGAGATGATCTTTCCCAGCTACCTGAAAAAACGAATTCTGGAGGCCCTTTGGAAAGCGCACCCGTATGAGGAAGTCGCCTACTATATTTTCCCCTTACTCAATGAAAACCAAGAAGTTGGGTCTGGTATGATCGGTGAGCTTGAACAGCCCATGGAACCTTTAGAATTTCTTAAAAGTTTAAAGAGTAAGATGAATCTAAACATCGTTCGGTACACGATGCTTCCTTCGAATAAAGTTCATAAAATCGCTGTTTGCGGGGGTTCTGGCAGCTTTCTGCTTCCAAATGCCATTCAAGCAGGAGCAGATTTCTTCATTACGGCGGATTTTAAATATCACGAATTCTTTGATGCTGACGGAAAGATTGCCATTGCTGATATCGGGCACTATGAAAGTGAGGTTTTTACCAAAGAACTTTTAATGGATGTTTTAATGAAAAAATTTCATACTTTTGCGATCAATTTTTCAAAAACCGCGACAAATCCAATAAGCTATATATAACGAATGGAAAATCAATCAGTTGCACAGAAACTCGAAGCACTTGTAAAACTACAGTTCATCGACACGAAGTTAGACGAACTAAAAAAGCTGAGAGGCGACCTCCCCGATGAGGTTCAGGATCTGGAGGATGAAATTGAGGGTTACAAAACAAGAGAATCACGATTCGAAACAGATCAAAAGGAAATTGAAGAAGCGATCAAAAAACACAAAGAGGGGATTAAGGAGGCTGAAAAACTGATCAAAAAATATTCTGAGCAACAGAAAAACGTAAGAAACAACAGAGAATTCGACGCTATCACAAAAGAAATAGAACTACAGGAACTCGAAATTCAGATCTGCGAAAAGAAGATAAAAGAGGGTAAGGAGAATATTACCGAAAAGAAAGACGAGATCGAAAAGATCAACACTCAGATTAAGGAACGAGGCGATCACTTAGATACAAAGAAGAAAGAACTCGACGGCATCCTTGCCGAAAGTCACGAAGAAGAAAAAAGGCTGTTGGCAGAACGTGAAAAGGCCACCAAAAAAATCGAAGACAAACTCCTCAAATACTACGAACGGTTACGCAAGAGTCTGACGAACGGCCTCGCTGTTGTGCGTGTTGTTCGTGGTGCTGCAGAAGGTTGTAATATTGTCATCCCTCCACAAAAAATCGCTGAGATCAGAGAAAAGAAGAAAATTGTGATTGATGAACATTCCGGACGTATATTAGCGGACGTTGACATGGATTCTCTTGATGAAGGCGACAAACCAAAGACAGCAAAAATTGCTGTGCCAGCGCCCAGCAGAAGAAAAAAAGTTGAATAAATTTTCGGACACTTATAAAAGGAAGGCAGCCACGTTGGTATGCCTTTTTTTATTTCTTAGCTGCACGTGCTGGGGGTTCCCCTCGAAATCTTCTTTTTCTTCTGTTGAGGAATGGAAGTTTGATGAGCCCACACACAAGGCCTACGAACTTGTTTTAAATTTGCAGCTTGATGAAGTTCATCAGTTAATACCAGAACCAGAAACTGCTCACCAGCATTATGTCGTCGCATTAGCGGAAGCGTTGGAATTGCTCATCACAGAGGACGGAGAAAAGTACACCGAATACGAAGATCGATTTATCAACCGGCTGGAACGACGAACCAGGGTTAATGTTCCCGATGACTTATTTCTACAAGCAGAAATCCGGATGCACTGGACTTTTGTATACTTAAAGTTTGGCCACGAGTTTGACGCTGCCTTAAACTTGAGGCAGGCGTATTTAACCATTGAAGAAATACGAAATAAGTTTCCAAAATTTAAGGCGATCAATAAAACGTCAGGATTACTTGAAGTCATAATTGGCTCGGTTCCCCAAAAATACAATTGGGTATTAAGTCTCCTGAACATGGAAGGTTCAACAAGAGCAGGGTTGGGCGAATTGCAGGCAATTCGATTGTCTGACAGCCCGCTGGCATTTGAAGCAAGTCTCATTCATGCACTAATTCAAGGGTTTTTACTGCAACAACCTGGGGCGGCCAGCAGCGAAATAAATGCTTTGAGAGCCACACACCCCCGGAACAGACTCGCGCTTTTTTTAGGAAGCGCGTTGGCCATGAAAAATAATCAAAGTGAAAATGCCCTGGTAATGCTGGACAGTTTGAGCCGGAATTCTGTAGGCCTTCCATTATATTATGCCGATTACTTGAGAGGAGAAATATACTTATTCAAAGGGGAGTATCTAAACTCGATCTCTTCATACCGATGGTTTATAAATCATTACAATGGACAAAATGGTGTCAAAGATGCCTACTATAAAATTGGCTTATGTTATTGGCTAAATGGAAATACAAATGACGCAGCGGAAATTTTTAAGCAAGCAAAGTCGCGTGGTAAAGAGGCCTCTGAAGCGGACAAATATGCCGCCCGAAGTTTAGCGGAAACTGAGTTACCCCACATCAATTTAACGAAAGCCAGATATGCCATCGACGGCGGCTATTATGAGCAGGCGAAGCAGATTTTAGAATCCTTGGGGCCTCAGGATATTCCAACAAAACGCGATCAGGTGGAATATTTTTATCGCAAAGCTAGACTCTCTCACAAGCTTAATGATGTTGACACTGCGAAGTTCTATTATCTCCGAAGCATCGACTTAAGCGGTGATGAAGAATGGTATTATGCTCCGAATGCATGCCTTCAGTTAGGATATATTTTCTGGAGTGAGAATGACGATACCCTGGCGCGAAGCTATTTCAACAGGGCTATGTCCTACAGTAAGCACGAATACAAGAATAGTATCGATAGCAAAGCAAAATCCGCGATTGCTCAGATCAAACGCAAATGAGAAATGTCGTTATGGAGACGGATGGTAAAGGCGCCTTCACTGCAATCTAACAAGTATAAGCATAGGTTCTCGTGCTCAAACATGTCCATAGACTTCAGCGGATAGTTCATGAGAATACAAAGTAAAATCCGTATGGCGCGACCGTGCATGCAGACGAGGACCGTCTGTTCGTCGGTCTTGCTGATGATATGATCAACCGCGGGTTTCATTCTGATCACTACATCATCGGGGCTTTCCCCTCCTTCGATCCTTAAAGCGGTGTTTCCCAATTGCCATTGTTTCAACATATAATGATAGTACTGATCCTCGTCCGGTGTGATTTTATATCCCTCCTTGTTGCCCCAACTGATTTCGTTCAAGCCTGCCAGCGCTTCAGTTGGAATTCCTAAATCCAGAAATTGCTTAACGGTCTCTTTGGTACGTTTTAGAGTCGAAGTGTAAATTTTGTCAAACGGTACATCCTTATAATGATCAAAAAAAGCGCGAGCCTGCGCTAGTCCGCGTGGATTTAGACTGCTGTCTACACCGCTACCCTGAACAATGTTCTGAAGGTTAAAATCCGTTTGCCCATGTCGAACGATGTATATTTTTTTGCTGTTCAATTTTCGATTATTTTGGGCGCAAAAATAAGGAAATAGTAGGCAGCCAAACGTGACCACGAAATAGTTTCATGAGAATTTTTAAAGAAAGTGCAACACTTGAATCACTTAACAAGTGGTCTCGAAACACCCTGGCAGAGCATTTGGGCATCGAGTTCGTGGAAATTGGCGACGATTTTCTGGTGGCTCAAATGCCGGTTAACGCTAAAACACATCAACCATTGGGGTTACTTCATGGCGGCGCATCGGTTGCTTTGGCTGAAACCCTGGGGAGCGTGGCAGCAACCCTTTGTGTAGATGAAAACAAGTTCTGCGTGGGGCTGGAAATCAATGCAAATCACCTCAAGGGAGTGCGCAGTGGTTTTGTAAAAGGAACAACCAAGCCCATCCATATTGGGAAGCAAACTCACGTCTGGGAAATTCGAATTTCAAATGATTTAAATGAATTGATTTGTATTAGTCGCATTACAATGGCTGTTTTGGAAAAAAAGAAATAAGGATTGACTATATGGCATTTTCAAACGCCGTTTCTTTATCGACGCTTACAGAAACCGAGTATTTTTCGTTTTTTATCGATTATGCTGTCAAACAAAATTTCTCCGTTGCGCTCTGGCGACTACCGAATGACGCAAAAATACATTTAGTCATTTCAAAAAAACCTGAATTCCTAAAATACACGGCGACGCTGGAAGATCTTCCTTCCGGATTTATCATCGCTCCTTTTGAGGCAGCGGCAGATCGAATATACCTGAAAGCCGATTACAGTTTCTCATTTTCAAATGGTCAGCTAGATGACCCGACAACACCCCTTGAAGCCCTCGCCAACGTATCGCTTAATGATTTAGTCAATAATAAAACCGAACGAAGTAAGCGTCCCCAACTCCATTTTAATCCTGCTTCGTCGGCGTCCACAACCGATATGGAGTCTTTTTTACGGATCGTCCGCGCTGGCATAGATGAAATAGAACGGGGAAGTTTTGAAAAAGTGGTGCTTTCAAGAACGCTGGCTATTGACCTTTCAAATGGTTTTGATATCAGTGCCGCGTTTCAAAACTTGTGCGCATTGTATTCGAATGCCCTGATCTCTTTTGTGAGTATTCCTGAACTTGGAAGCTGGCTGGGAGCTTCTCCTGAGCTATTGGTTTCAGTGGAAGATGGCCGCACCTTTAAGACCACAGCACTCGCCGGCACGCAACCTTTTACCGAAGGCATAAATTTGAAAAATGTTGCATGGACTCAAAAAGACATTGAGGAGCAAGCGCTGGTTGAACGATATATCATTAGTTGTTTCAAAAAAATCAGGCTTCGGGAGTATGAAGAACATGGGCCACGCACGGTAGTTGCCGGGAATCTAATACATCTAAAATCCGATTTTACGGTTGATATGGTCGCGACCAATTTTCCTCAGCTGGGGTCTGTTATGTTGCAACTCCTCCACCCTACCTCTGCGGTCTGTGGGGTTCCTTTAGATACTTCCCTGGAGTTTATTCATAAATTGGAAGGTTATAACCGGCAATTGTACACGGGGTATCTTGGGCCTGTCAATTTCAATAGTCGCATCGATATTTTTGTCAACTTACGATGCTTACAAATAATGCCAAAGGAAGCAATGCTGTATGCTGGAGCCGGCATTACTCAAGATTCAATACCGGAAAAAGAATGGGAAGAAACAGAACTAAAGTTAAACACCTTACTAAGGGTTATTGAGTAAATCTCAGCTATTTATCGAATGCAAAACAGTGGACTATGACCTCGCGATTTCAATCCATTTATGATATTGCTGCACACTGTGCAAAGAAAGGATTGACGCAAGCTGTGTTGTGTCCCGGATCGCGATGCGCTCCCCTAACATTGGCTTTTACCCGGCACCCTGAGATTGTTTGCCGAACGATAAGTGATGAGCGCAGTGCTGGATTTATTGCCTTAGGAATCGCTCAGCAAATAAAACAACCGACTATTCTCTTGTGCACGTCGGGGACAGCAGTTTATAATTTTGCGCCCGCTGTAGCAGAAGCTTACTTCAGTAAAAGGCCTCTTGTCGTTTTTACCGCGGACAGGCCCGTTGAATGGATTGGCCAGCAAGACGGACAGACGATTTACCAAACTGATATTTTCGGGAAACATGTAAAGAAATCTTACCAACTCCCGCAAGAATATGATCATGCCGATAACCAGTGGGCTATTGCTAGAATCGTAAATGAAGCCATTAACCTTTCAAGACAAGAACCGCAAGGTCCGGTCCATATCAATGCCCCGTTCCGGGAACCTTTATATCCCCAACCACAAGAGGTGTTTGGATTCAGTAATTCAATGCGTGTAATGGAAGATCATGTATCTTCTTTTGAGTTGGACGGCGCCCAAAAAAATGCGATCAAAGAAGCATGGTCCGGTTATAATAACGTCCTGCTCGTAGCCGGGCAGCTGGATGCCGACGATGCATTGATCAATGCGTTAAGTAACTTTTTTCGGGCTCATAGCATCCCAATCGTGGGTGACATAATATCGAATCTTCATCCAATCGAAAAAGTTGTCAGACACGCGGACCTTTTTCTAGGCAATTGTCCCGAAGGAATTTTGACGACATTAAAACCTGACCTGCTCATCACTTTTGGAAATTCAACAATTTCGAAAAGTCTAAAATTATTTTTGAGAAAAAATCCTCCATCAGCACACTGGCATGTTCAACCTGCCGGCGAAGTCGCAGATACTTTCCAATCGATAACAAAAGTCATTCGCGCGACGCCAACATCATTTTTCGTTTTCCTCAGTTCAATTCCAACAATTGAAAATTTTGAAAATCAAAAACAAAATAATTACAATAAACTTTGGGAGGTGGAAGAACGGCGGGCGACCCGTTCAATCGAGGATTATTTCCCACCACAGGATTTTGGTGAGTTGGAGTTAGTAAACGAAGTCGTTAAAAATCTTCCCTCCGCCTGCAATCTGCACCTGGCCAATAGCATGGCCGTACGTTACGCTAATTTCATAGGACTTAATAGCCAGCATGACTCCATCCGGGTTTTCGCTAACCGAGGAACAAGTGGAATCGATGGCTGCACAAGTACCAGCGTCGGTCATTGCTTTGCAAGTGATGTCCCGAATATCCTCATTACGGGAGATCTGGCTTTTTTTTATGACCGCAATGCTTTCTGGCATAATTATTCAATCCCTAACTTACGGATCGTACTGTTAAATAACCATGGTGGCATCATATTTAAAATGATTGATGGTCCCGGAGACACGTCGGAGGCAGATGAATATTTTATAACCAGGCAACGCCTTACTGCCAAACATTTATGCGAGGAATTCGCCATCCCCTATCTCAAGGTTGATCATAAAAGAAAGCTCAAAAATTTGCTGAAAGATTTTTTTGAGTTCGATGGTACACCAAAGGTTCTCGAGTTAGAATCCGATTTGGTATCAAACAAATTATTATTCGAAAATTTGAAACAGAAAATAAAAAAGAGTTATGAACTATAAATTCCCATGGAAGCCAATTAAAGAATATAAAGAGATTGTATTTCATAAATTCGAAGGCATAGCGCGTATTAGTATCAATCGACCACATGTCCATAATGCATTTACACCACTGACTATAAATGAAATGATCGATGCCATGTACATTTGTCGTGAGGACAAAGAGGTTGGCGTTATCATTATAACAGGAGAAGGTGGGAATGCCTTTTGTAGTGGCGGCGATCAAAGTGTGAGGGGCCATGGCGGATATGTTGGCGCTGACACAACGCCAAGGCTAAATGTTCTTGATCTTCAAAAAATAATTCGATCCATACCCAAGCCCGTTATAGCAGCTGTAGCCGGGTGGGCTATTGGCGGTGGACATGTTCTTCACGTCGTCTGTGATTTGACGATTGCTGCCGAAAATGCGCGGTTCGGACAAACGGGCCCAAAGGTCGGCAGTTTTGACGGTGGTTTCGGAGCTTCTTATCTTGCACGTATCGTTGGCCAAAAAAAAGCCAGAGAGATCTGGTATCTCTGTGATCAATACGACGCAAAAGAAGCTCTGGATATGGGACTGGTCAACAAAGTTGTTCCCCTTGATTTATTAGAAGAAACCTATGTGGAATGGGCAAGAAAAATTTTGGGGAAAAGTCCGCTTGCGCTGAGAATGTTGAAAAGTGCTTTCAATGCCGAGCTTGACGGACAAGCGGGAATACAGGAGCTTGCTGGCAATGCAACATTGCTCTACTATTTAAGTGACGAGGCGAAAGAAGGAAAGAACGCATTCCTTGAAAAACGAGATCCTGATTGGTCAAAGTACCCGAAGTTTCCATGACGCGTCTCCGTTAACTGGCCACGATCATGGCAAAAAAAATGATGAACAGTTATCCGTTTGATTCGATAACAATTAACGGTCGAGAAATTAAGCTTGAACTAATTTTGGGAGATCTTGCAACTCCTCAATCAAGGTTCGAAGCTGCAACCTTTTTATTCGTTCAGAAATGGTTCAGCTCAGCTAATACTTTTGAACAAACGACGAGCGGGTCCACGGGGGTACCTAAAAGCATAGTGATCACGCGCCTGCAAATGATCGCGAGCGCTCAACTGACGGCGGAGGCCCTTCAGCTTAAAGCGGGCGAGACTTCCTTTTTATGCCTTGATCCAGCCTACATCGCGGGGAAAATGATGTTAGTAAGAAGTTTTGTCGTGGGAATGAAAATCGTGGCAGTAAATCCGTCTGCAAATCCTTTCCATGACCTCCCCCGGAACGTCCCTGTCGATTTAACTGCGATCGTTCCTATGCAGCTAAATGAGGTTATTCAATCGGATCAAGCTTACCGATTGGATTCGACCAAAAATATTCTTGTCGGAGGTGCAGCCTTGAACGAAGAAGCGATGCAGAAAAAACTCTCAACATTAAGCGGTCGTGTTTATGCCACCTATGGCATGACTGAAACGGTTTCGCACATTGCTTTACAAGCCCTCAACGGACCCTTTGCTTCGGAATATTTTACTGTTTTGCCAGGTATAAAAATCAGCGCTGATGAACGTGGGTGTCTCGAAATTAATGCCCCTCACCTGCGAGAAAAAATTTTAACCAATGACCTTGTTGAAATTAAAAATCCAAGCCATTTCAAGTGGCTGGGACGAGCCGACAACATTATCAATACAGGTGGCGTAAAAGTAATTCCCGAAAAAATCGAGGCCGAGATACATCGGCTATTTGAACAACACGAGGTTAAAAATAAATTTTTGATCTCGGGTATTCCGGACATAATGCTGGGGAGCAAAATTATTATGTTAATAGATGGAGAATTAGGCGGCTTCACTTTGGAATCACTAAAATCACATCTGAAGGAAATTTTGCCGACGTATGAAATCCCTAAGGAGATTTATACAAATATTAACTTCGTTTTTACAGAAAACGGAAAAATAAATCGCAGTGAGACAACGCAGCAAATTGGGAATTAAGCGGTTAGCAAAGTCAAAATTGGGATCCAAGTCAAAAATTTAAAAGTTCAATACCGAATTTTTAACTCCTTTTTAAGGTGATTCACCGCCGTTTATTATTTTGTACAGAATTGTTTGCCGACCTTGGTTACATCGGTATCATTTTTTTTATTTAGATTTGATCGTCTGGGAGTTGGTTTTAAGATCCCGCCTTGCCTGCATAGGTCTTAAAACATTAGTTATTTTTTTTAAATTAATGCCATGAGAAAGGTTCTGCTCATCGAAGATGACGCTTTGTTATGTTGGCTCTTAGAGAAAATCCTCAAAAATCAGTATGAGGTAGCAATCATGAACGATGGCATGGAGGCATGGTCGTGGCTGGCCCAGGGAAATGTTCCTGATTTGATAGTTTCGGACCTAAAAATGCCTGGCTTGGGAGGTATCGAGTTATTAGAAAACATTAATGGCAGCGATACGCATAAAAACATTCCCCTAATTATTCACTCTGGCTATGAAGATGCGATAAAACGCAAACAATGCCTTGATCTTGGGGCATTTGCCTACCTGGTAAAGCCTTTTGAACCTGAGTTCCTGGTAGCCGAAGTGGAGCGTGCTCTGAAATTCGGAAACGAGCGCATTTTAGTTAAATAAAAGGACGGAATTTCTACCCTTTCCTGCTCACTGTCTAAGTTGAGTTTCTCTCGTCAATCTGCTGGTAAATTCCATATATCCTTCCACATCTTTCAATTCAACACCCACTAATTCCTCCAGCGCAAGGCGCTCCTGATTAAATAACGACTGAGCCTGAATGATTTCTTCCTCTTGCACAGAATAAGCCTGGATAGTACCCCGGTAGAACTCCAACGTTATCTTTCCCTCTTTGAATTTTTTCTCAGCATCTTGAAACATCAATAAATAATCCTCCTTAATGCGCTCACGTAACTTAATGATCTTGAATCTTTCACGCAGTTTTTCAATTGCCTGAAGCACATCTCGTCTGACCTCAAGTTTTTTTGCACTTACCTCAAATTCATTGATAAGAACTTGCCCTTTGGCCGCGGTGGAATTTAATGGCGTATGAACAAATGCGCCAAGGGGCAGTTTGACACCCAGATTGTACTTGGGATAAAATGCCCGACCCCATGCATCAAGCTCCGTACTTCCGGTAAATTCATTTACGTTCGCTTGTACAAAAAAATTATCCAACCAGGCCCAACTTGCTTTGGACTTCAGGGCTTGTGCCACTTCTACTTTCTGCATGGCCGCTTTGTTTGTTGGATGGTTTTTCCAGGCGAGCTGTACTAGCCGCTCCTCAAAAGAAATGGATGGTACCTGGTCGGGAACTATAATTTTATTATAGTCAACGCTTTGCGCTAATGAACACATAGGAATCAACACAAATAGATATACTATTTTTTTCATAAGGTGAATATTTACAGGTTATAGTTCTTACTCATGCTATTCGCAAATTAGAGGATATTGCGGAAAATTAAATACCCTCGACTCC
>Ga0111539_10002153_pt1 | contig 26341 bp, 25 predicted proteins | sample RhiMethybrSRZTD1_FD_79667 | JGI IMG/M metagenome (GOLD analysis project Ga0111539, IMG submission 79667) | Populus rhizosphere microbial communities from Tennessee, USA - Rhizosphere MetaG P. TD hybrid SRZTD1 (version 2) (version 2) | ecosystem: Host-associated > Plants > Roots > Rhizosphere >...
GTGATCTCGAATGGATGCTTCTGCCGGTGATACGCCGCCGGCGTCATGATGATCGCGATTGCATGAAATGCGCTCTTCCAGGGAGTTCGAACACCCCACCGGTAACCCGGTTCCGCGGGCGAGCGGATTTGAACTCGAAGCAGCGCATGATTTCTATATATAAGGTGGGAATCCCCGGGGGGGTAACCGCAACCGACACAGGAGTTCTATGAAATCAGCCACTAAGGAACGTCCCGTCAAGACGCCGCATTTCGAGCTGCCGCCATTGCCCTATGCCCGCGACGCGCTCGCGCCGGTGATCTCGCAGGAAACGCTGGAGTTGCATCACGACAAGCATCACAGGAAATACGTCGAGACGATGAATCAGCTGCTGGCGGAGGAAGGCAGCGGCGGCGCCGCGACGCTGGAGGAAATCGTGCGGTCCAGCAAAGGCAAGCTCTTCAACAACGCCGCGCAATCGTGGAACCACGACTTCTACTGGCACTCTCTAGCGCCGAAGGGAAGCAAGCCGTCGGCCGCCTTAATGAAGAAACTGCAGAGCGATTTCGGCGGCTGGGACAAGTTCGCCACGAAATTCGCCGAAGCGGCAAACGGTCAATTCGGCAGCGGCTGGGCATGGCTGGTATCCGGGGCCGGCAAGCTCGAGATCGTCACGACCTCGAATGCGGACACTCCCATGGCCCACCGCATGAAGTGCCTGCTGACCATCGATGTATGGGAGCACGCGTACTACGTGGATTACCGCAACGACCGCGAGCGTTACCTGGAGGCCGTAATCAACGAGCTGCTCAACTGGGAATTCGCCGAGCGCAATCTGGGTTAGCCGGCGCCTGCGTTCGGGCGGTCCACACCGTTCCAGGTTGCGGAATGGTGTGGACACGCGCGCCCCCTTCTGATAACAAGAACGGCGAGGAGAGGGCAATGACCGGGAATCCTGCCGCCGTACAGTGGGACGCAACGACCGAGGGCCTCGTGCAATTCGCCGAGCGCGCACGCTACGACGCGCTGCCGCCGGAGGTCGTGCGCGCGTGCAAGGTGCGCTTGATCGACACGTTTGCGAGCGCTCTCGGGGCCTGGCAGGAGCCGTTGAGCGCAGCCGCACGCAAGGTTGCGGAACGCACGCGCGGCGTGGAAGGCGTGGAGGCCAGCGTCTGGGGCAGCGCCATCCGCACAACCCCGGAAGCAGCGGCGTTCACGAACGGCGTGATGGTGCGCCTGCTCGATATCAGCGATACGTATATGGGGAGGAGCAGGGGCCATCCGAGCGACATGACGTCCGGGCTCGTCGCCGTTGCCGAAGCCGCCGGCGCGGACGGCAAGTCGCTCATCACGGCGATCGTGCTTGCCTACGACGTCTATTGCAGCTTCTGCGAGACGGTCGATTTCAATTCCAGGGGCTGGGACCAGCCGGCCTATAACGCGCTCGGATGCGTGCTCGGGGCCGGGAAGCTGCTCGGCCTTACGCGCAGCCACATGGGCAACGCGGTCTCGCTCGCGCTCGTCCCGAACCTGGGACTTGCCCAGGCCCGCCGCGGGGTGCTATCGAGCTGGAAAGGCTGTGCCGGCCCCAACGCCTCGCGCAACGCCGTGTTTGCGGCGCTCCTGGCGCAGGATGGCTTCACCGGCCCGACGGCGGTGTTCGAAGGCGATGGCGGCCTGTGGCAGGCGACGGGCGCGCGCCCGGAATGGCTGCTTCCCGAAGGCCGCCACTTCATCAGGGAAACGCACATCAAGGGCCTGCCGATCTGCTATCACGGACAATCGTCGGCCTGGGCGGCGCTGGAGCTGCGCGAGCGCATCGACCCGGCGCAGATCGCCGGCATCGAGATCGATACGTACAAGGCCGCGGTCATGATGATGGGCGCGGATCCCTCGCGCTGGGCGCCGGATACGCACGAGACGGCCGATCACAGCCTGCCGTACTGCATCTCCATCGCTCTCCTCGACGGGAGGATTACGGGCGAGTCGTTTGCCGATGGCCGTCTGCGCGATCCGGTCGTGGGAGAACTCATGCGCAAGGTCAAGGTGCGGGAGGAAAAGCGCCTGTCGGATGCGTACCCGGAAGGTGCGCCCGGGCGCGTTACCATCAGGATGGCGTCGGGCGAGACGCACACGCGCGAAGTCCTGTACCCGAGAGGGCACGCGAAAAGCCCGATGAGCGAGGCGGACGTGGAGCGGAAGTTCCACGAGATGGCCGCGGTGCGGCTTGCGCCCGGGCGATGCAACGAAGTGCTCGCGGCGATCGCGAACCTGGAGCAGTCCGGCGATGTGGGCCGCGACCTGGTGCGGCTTGTTTCGCAATGAAACCGCAGATGAACGCAGATAGCGCAAATGAGTTTTAGCCACGGATACACACGGAAACACACGGAAAGTTGACTAGCGTCATCAACATCGGCAGGTGCGATCCCGGGAGTCTGCCCTGATTCGCGTCAGTCATTCTGTGCTGTTGATGTTGTCCGTGTACGTCCGTGTGATTCCGTGGCAAATGTTCTGCAGAGGGGGGCCGGGATGGTCGAATTCAAGACGCTTTCGTACGAGAAGGTGACGGTAGGGGAGGAATTCCGCTCCGACGACTTTCTCATCAAGCCCGAGGACGTCGATACCTACGCCTTTGCCGTGGACGATCACCACCCCTGGTACTTCGAGGATTCGCCGCTCGGCGGGAAGATCGCGCACCCGACGCTCATGGCAAACCAGGCCCTGCTCATGCGGCATTCCCGTTACATCGTGCCTGCGGGCCTGCACGCCAAGATGCAATTCGAGTTCCTCGAGCCGCTGCGCGCCGGCATGCGCGTGCGCACGCACGGCAGGATCATCGACAAGTACGAGCGGCGCGACCGCCACTACATGGTCACGCAGTTCGAGACCCGTGACGAGGAGACCGGCGCGGTCCTGGTCCGCGGGCAGTTCACGCAGATGATTTTCCCCGAGTCGGGAGTGCATCGTGAAACAGCAAACCGCTAACCGCCTGGAAATCGGCGCGGAGCTGCCGCCGCTCACCAAGACCATCCAGCAGCGCCAGATCGACTGCTATTCCGGTGTGCGCCCGAACTCGATACACACCGACCCGGAATGGGCGCGCAGGAAAGGCTTCCGGGCGCCGCTCGCGCAGGCGATGATGTCGACCGCGTACGTGTCGCAGTTGATGACGCAGTTCGCGGGGCAGGGCTTCGTCAAGGGCGGGAAGATGTCCGTGTCCTTCATCAAGCCCGTCATCGTGGGCGACACGTTGACGGTGCGCGGCCGCGTGAAGAGCCGGGAATCCGAAGGCGACAGGGTGCGCGTCACGGTCGAGGTCTGGTGCGAGAACCAGGACGGCGTGAAGACCATGGTCGGCACCGCGAGCGGGCTGGAAACTGAATAGCGTCCCAGCCAGCCCGCAGCATCGCCTTTCATGATACCCCGGCGTTCCGGGAAAAGATCCGCGCCCGCAGTGCGTCCACGAGTTCCGTCGCGACGTCTACCTGCTCCCGGAGCCATCTCTGCCGGTTCCGATCGGCCGCTGCCACCCGCGTGCGCTCGGCGACCTGGGGGGCGTTGAGCCCGCTCCCGTTGCGGGCGGCGGGATCGGCGCCGCAATCGAGCAGCATGCGCACAATGGCGATGCGCTCTTCCGTCAATGCATTGCACGCCAACGTGAGCGCGGTGTCGTGGTCGGTGGGCAGGTACCCATAGTGGTACACGTAGCGTCGCTCCGGCTCTCGCGTATTGGCGTCGGCGCCAAGCGCGAGGAGGGCGCGCACGCGCTCGACGTCCTGCAGGCGGATCGCTTCGAGCAATTGCACGTCCAGGGTTCCCTGATTGCTGTCCCGGTTCATGAGCCACTCCATTTCCAGAGAGTGCTCGAGGGACGGGGCGAGGGAAATCAGGCGCGTGGCCTAGGCCACCGGTATGTCTCTAGTCCTTAGTCCTTAGTCCGCGGCGGCCATGAGGAGAAACGCAATGGCGGTGCCGATGGCGGCGGGAACGCCGTAGCGCTCGACCGGCGATATCGCGTCGCCGACGATGACTTCCACCGGCACGTTCGTGTGCTCGAGCACCTTGCTGGTGATCGAATCATCGATCAAGCGCGTGAGCGAATTCTTGCGCGCCGTGCCCATGACGATCTGGTCGCAGCGCAGCCGGCGCGCCACCGTGCTGATCACCGCAGCCTTGTCGCCGACTTCCATGTGGCACGCGTAGGGCACGCCGAAGCGCCCGAGCAGGTCGCGCGCCGGCCGGGTGGCTTTCTCGGCCTCGTCCCGGTGATAGCTCGCGCGGTTCCTGCCGCTCACGAAGCGCGCGATGTACTGCGGAAACGGTGTCCTGACGTGCAGCAGGTGGACCTCCAGCGCCGAGTCGCTCATGAACCGGGTGATGACGCGGCGCAGAGCGTGCTCGGAGTTGGGCGAGCCGTCGACGGGAACGAGTACTCTCTTCATCGTCGTGGACCCGGTTGCGCCTGGCGCATGGCCGATCAATGAACGAGACGCGCCTGCGTCGCGCCGGTTCCTAACGTCCTTCTCCTGAAGTAGACCTTCAGCAGCTCCATCGCGATCGGCGAGGCGAAGAAGAAGGGGAACATGAACAGCCAGTCGTTCACCGTCAGCGGCACCGTGTCGAAGAAAGGCTGCAGGAACGGCACGTATACGACCGCGAGCACGAGCAGGAACGAAGCCAGGACTGCCCAGTTCATCCACTTGTTGGAAAACACGCCGATGGCGAACAGGCTGAGGTACTCGGAGCGCGCGGTATAGGCCCGGATCAGCTCGGAGGTGCAGAGCGTGACGAAGGCAATGGTCTGCGCCGCCTCGAGGTGCCCGGGATACCGCTGCAGGCCGAAGTAGAACGCCAGCAGGATGGCGATCGCGTCGACCACTGCAATGACACCGATACCGATCGCCATGTCCCGATTGATGACGGGCTCCTTCGGGGGGCGCGGCGGGTGCTTCATGATGTCGGGGTCGCCCTTTTCCATCCCCAGAGCAAGGGCAGGGGCGCCGTCGCTCACGAGGTTCAACCACAGGAGCTGAACCGGCCGCAAGGGGATCGGCAGCCCGAAGAGCATCGAGCCGAAGATGATGAGGATTTCGCCGGCATTGCAGGCGAGCAGGAAGTACACGAACTTGCGGATGTTGGAGTAGATGATCCGCCCCTGCTCGATGGCCGCCACGATGCTGGCGTAATTGTCGTCCGTGAGCACCATGTCCGCCGTCTGCTTGGCGACGTCCGTTCCGGTTATGCCCATGGAGACGCCGATGTTCGCCCGCTTGAGAGCCGGGGCATCGTTCACGCCGTCACCCGTCATCGCCACCACGTGGTCGCGCGCTTTGAAGGCGTCGACGATCCTGGTCTTGTGTGTTGGCGAGACCCGGCAGCACACCTCCAGCTTGTCAGCCCTGGCCGCCAGTTCGGCGTCGGTCAGCTTTTCGATCTCCGGCCCGGTCAGGACCAGACCGCCCTTGCTGAGCAGGCCGATATCCCGGGCGATCGCCTCGGCGGTTTCCTTGTGATCGCCGGTGACCATCACGCTCCGCAACCCGGCGCCCTTCGCTACCTTCACCGCATCCATGACCTCCGGGCGCGCCGGGTCGATCATGCCGAGCAGCCCGACAAAGGTGAGATTCTTCTCGACGTTCTCGGGCGTGCAGTTGGCGGGGACCTCCTCGAGGGGGCGATACGCGACCCCCAGCACCCGCAGCGCGCTGCGCGCCATGTCGAGGTTGTAGTCGAGCACTTCCTTGCGCTTTGCATCCGTCAGCGGTACGGCTCGCCCGGACTCGTGGATATGGCTGCACAGGTCCAGTAGTACATCCGGCGCCCCCTTGACGAAGGCGACAAACGACGGGTAACGGAAGCCTGCTGCTGAAGCCTGACCGCCAGCGCTGTGGATCGTCGTCATTCGTTTTCTGTCCGAATCGAACGGAATTTCCTGGACCCGGGGCAGGACGTTGTCCAGGTCGCTGCGTTGCAAGCCGCTCTTCGCGGATACCACGACCATGGCGCCCTCCGTCGGATCGCCGATGATCCGCCACGACCGCTTGCCGGCTTCGTCGCTCGCTTCCTCGAGCTTCGCGTCGTTGCAGACCATGGCGCCGTGCAGAAGCACGGCGGCGTCAGCGTCGGAGCGCGGATCGAAGGGCTTACCGTCCACGGAAAATTGCCCGGCCGGGTTGTATCCTTCTCCGGTAACGCGCAGCCGCCGGTTGCCGACCCACCCCTGTACGACGGTCATTGCGTTCTGCGTCAGCGTTCCCGTCTTATCGGAGCAGATGACGGTCGCGCAGCCCAGCGTTTCCACTGCGGGCAACTTCCGGATCAGGGCATTGCGCTTGACCATCTGCTGCATCCCCAGCGCGAGACAGATGGTCACGATGGCCGGAAGCCCTTCGGGCACGGCCGCGATGGCGAGACTTACGGCAGTCATGAACAGATTGATGATGTCTTTCTGCTCGCCCTGCAGGTAGTTCAGGAATCCGATCGTGAAGATATCGGTCAGCTTGGTATCGCGGAAGAGGCCGTAGATGAAAACGAACGCGCAGATCCCGATGCAGATCGTGCCGAGCACCTTGCCGAGATGCTCCAGCTTCTGCTGCAGAGGCGTATCTTCGTCCTCGTACGACTGAATCATCTCCGCGATGAGCCCGATCTGCGTGCGCATCCCCGTTCCGGTGACGAGGCCCGTGCCCCGGCCGTACGTGACTACCGTGCTCATGAAAGCGGAGTTCCTGCGATCTCCCAGCGGGATTTCCCTGTCCAGCACGGCAGCCGCATTTTTCTCCGAGGGCACGGATTCACCCGTCAGCGAAGCCTCCTCGACCTTGAGATTGACGCTCGTGACGAGGCGCATGTCGGCGGGTATGTAGTTGCCCGCCTCCAGAACGACGATATCGCCTGGAACGAGCTCCCGGCCCGGAACGGTGACCTGGTGTCCGTCGCGAATGACCTGCGCGTTCGGGGCGGACATTTTCTTCAAGGCCGCGAGTGCCTGTTCCGCCTTCGACTCCTGTATCACGCCCACGACGGCGTTCAGCACGACGATGATCATGATCGCTATCGAATCGACCCATTCCCCGAGCGCGAGCGCAATCAATGCCGCGACGATCAGGATGATCACCAGGTAGTTGTTGAACTGGTCCCACAGAAGGGAGAGAAAACCCGGCCGGGGCTTCTCCATGAGCTCGTTGGGACCGAACTTCCGAAGACGGTCCTGCGCCTCCTGCCGGGTCAGGCCGTGATCGACGTGGGTCTGAAAGCCGCTGACGACCTCGTTGATCGGCTTCGCATGGGATTCCTTGTCTTCCATTTCGGTGCTCCTCCACTCTGTTTGAATGGAGTATGGGCAGCGGAAGATGAGCCCGGGGTGAAGTTTGGCAATGCCAACCATACGATCCGCATATGGGAATCCCGTACGTGTAATCCATATCATTACTAAACGTAATACATGGACAATTCTCTTGCCCCGCGATAGGAGGACGATATAATCCCCATTACCCGATGCAATGGAGTGGGAGCATCGGAATCCCTCCAAAGGGGAGTAGCTTTAAGTAGCGCAGTGTTCACGCTTCACGCGTTACTTATGGCATGGTCGTCAACACGGGACTGAAAGTCCCCGGCCATGCCGGCAACAGCAGCGACTGTTGCAGCGAGACCTTTGCCAGAACGGCAAGGGTCTTTTTTTTGGGCCTTTGCCGATTCGAGGTAAAGGCCGTCGCCCCGCCGGGGCGCGGCAGTGTTTCAGCTCTTCAGAAGGAGAGTCGACATGCCGCAAGCGAAGATCCGCCGCTACTTCAAGCACGGCACCATGCACCAGTTGAGCGTCTTCGAGGCCGTCGCGCGGCTGGGCAGCTACACGCGCGCTGCGGAGGAGCTGCACATCGCGCAGCCCACCGCGTCGGTGCAGATCCGGAAGCTCACCGAAACGATAGGCCTGCCCCTCCTCGAGCAGGTCGGCAATCGTACCCACCTGACCGAGGCCGGGCGCGAGCTGCAGGCGGCGTGCCGGGAGATTTTCCAGGAGCTCGTCCGGATCGAGGACAGGCTCTCCAGCATACGCGGCCTCGACTCGGGACGCCTGTGGCTCGCCGCCAGCACCACGAGCAGGTATTTTGCGCCGCGCATCCTCGCCGCGTTCGTGCAGCAGCACCCCGGCATCAACGTCTCGCTGCAGATCCACAATCGCGAGATGCTGCTGAAGCGGCTCGCCGACGACGTGGACGACCTCTACATATTCGTCGATCCGCCCCGGGGCGTGGAAGTGGTCGTGCAGCAGATTCTGCCCAATCCGATGGTAGTGCTCGCGCGCGCCGATCATGCGCTCGCTGCGCAGAAACGTATCGCGTTCGCGCGCCTGGCGGAGGAGCCATTCCTCATGCGCGAGTCCGGTTCCGGCACCCGCGCGGCTGTCCTGGAAATCTTCGCCCGCTACGGCTCGCAGCCGCGGGTCAGAATGGAGCTCTCGACCAACGAGGCGATCCGGGAAGCCATACGCGCCGGCCTGGGCGTGTCGATCCTGCCGCGTTACACGTTCGGTCTGGAGGGCGAGCAGGACGAGCTCGTGGCGCTCGACGTCGAAGGGCTACCGTTGGAGCGACACCTGCATTTCGTGTACCCGATCGGCAAGCAGCTGCCCTCGGCCGCACGCGCTTTCATGGAGTTCACGCGCGAGCACGTGCAGCGGCATTTCGCGCGCAACACGCCTCACACTGCGACGCGCACGTCCACCAGCTTGTCGTAGGTGCTCTCGGGGTTGATGAGGCCCCAGGCCACCATGAAGTCGTAGGTGCGCTTGAATTCGGCGGGCGAGTAGGGTTCCGGATAGTTGTAGCGCAGGCGCGGCAGGTGCAGGTCCGAGGGCTCGAGCGTGACGATATCGGCCGGCACCTCGTCCGTGAGGTGCCTGAGCCAGGGCCGTATGTCCTGGTTGATCCTGTCCACGGCCCGGATGTGCGCGCGATGGAGCCCGCTGAAGATTTCCCCGTCGACCGAGGTGTCGGCGACTTCCAGGCCGTTGTAGAACGCCTCGCAGATCACCTTGCAGCCGAGCTTTTCGCCCGCCGAAATCCACGGCTCCATGACGGCCGCAGCCTGGATGGTGCCGTCCAGCAGCGCCTTGAAGCGCTGGTTCGGGATTCCCACGTGCACGGTCTTCACTTCGTCGCGGCTCAGGTAGCCGGAGAGCATGCCGAGCGTAATGTAGTGCGAGCCGGCATGAAAGTTGACGGCGACCTCGACGTTCGCAAGGTCCTGTGGCACGTTCCACGGCGAGTCTCCGCGCACGATGATGGCCTGCGTCGAGACCGCGGCGCGCTTGGTGATCACTTTCGCGCCGGTGCACGTGTCCTGCGTGCGCCGCATCTGTCCCCACTCGCACGCATGGTAAACGGAGAATTCGCCCTTCTCTATGCCTTCGTGCCAGAGAAAGGATTGTATGGCCGCGTGCTCGCTCGCCCTCGCTCCCGCCGCGGCCAGCATCGCTTTGCGCATCGAAGGCAGGACGAGCTCCACGTCGAGGCCCTCCTGCTCGAAATAGCCCTCGGCCCGGGCGACGATATCGGGCAGCGAGAAAACGGCGTTATTCAGCTCGATGCGGGTTTTCTTGAGTTGCCTGCTCATCGTCTGGCTCCTGCGGAGTATCGTTCAGCGCACGACGTGCGTTTCACAAAAGTGTACAACCGGTCACTGGTCACTGGTCACTGGTCACTGGTCTCAATCCAGCTTGAGCCCGATGCTCTTGACGAGCCCGCGGTTCACATCCATTTCGGCGCGCACCGCCTTATCGAGCTCGGCCGGCGAGGTGGCGGCCGCGGTCAGATCGAGCGCGGCGAGGCGCGTCGTCACGTCGGGAGCCGCCAGGGCCCTGGCGATCGCCGCGTTCAGCCTGGCTACGACGTCCCGGGGCGTGCCTTTCGGCGCGAATATGCCCTGCCAGGGAATGTACTCCGCGTCCGGATAGGTGGCGGTCAGGGGCGGAACGTCCGGCAGCGCGTCCTTCGAGGGGAAGCCCGTCCGTGCCAGCGCGCGCACCTTGCCGCTCGTGATGTGCGGGCGGGCGAGCCCGATGCCGATGTTGAAGGCGGCGACTTCTCCGCTGACGAGCGCCTGCATACCGGGACTCGTGCCCTTGTACGGCACGTGTACGAGCGTGATTCCGGCCTTGCGCTGGAAGAGCTCCATCATCAGGTGCGTGGGGTGGCCATTGCCGCCGCTCGCATAGACGATCTGCTTCGGGCGCGCCTTGGCGAGCGCCACGAACTCGGGGACGGTCTTCACGCCCAGCGAGGGATGCACGACCAGCACCTCGCTTATCTTGACCATCATGGAGACCGCGTCGAAATCCCGCTGCGGGTCGTAGCCGACCTTCGAGTACAGGAACGGGTTGACGACCATGATGGTGTTGACGGCGTTGATCAGCGTGTAGCCATCGGGCGCGGACTTGGCGACTGCCTCGGCTCCGATGTTCCCGCCCGCGCCGGGACGGTTGTCGACGATGAATTGCTGGCCCAGGATTTCCCCGACCCTGGAAAAGACAATGCGGGAAACGCTGTCGTTCAAGGAGCCCGGCGCATTGGCTACGACCACGCGCACGGTTTTTGCCGGGTATTCCTGCGCGAAGGAAGCGGGATGGAGGCCTGGCAGCAGACCCGCAGCCAATAGCCAGGGCAGGGTCCTGCTGAGACTCCGTTTGCCGTCCATGGCTTTTCCTTCCGCCAACCGGATCAGAACCGCCCCGTCAGCACGTGGCGCGCAACGAGCATGCGATGGACTTCCGTCGGGCCCTCGTAAATCCGCATGACCCGGAGCTGGGCGGCCATCAGGTGGAAGGGCATTTCCCGCGTCATTCCCATTGCGCCGAAGGACTGCTGGGCGTGATCGATGATCTCGGTCGCCATCTCCGTTGCGAATATTTTCAGCATGGAGGCCTCGGTCCGCGCTTCCTCGCCGCGCGAGACTTTTTCGGCCGCGTCGTAAGTCATGAGCCGTGTCGCGTGTATCTTCGTCGCGGCGTCCGCAATCCACCACTGGACGGCCTGCCGCTCCGAGAGCGGCACGCCGAAGGTTTTGCGCTGCGGCACGTACTCGACCATCATGTCCAGGGCCCGCTTTGCGCGGCCGGCGCAGATGGCGCCGATCTGCACGCGGCGCGTCGAGAGGCGCAGCTGCATCGGGCCGTAGCCCTTGCCTTCCTCGCCCAGCAGCTTGGATTCCGGCACCCAGCAGTCGTCGAACGCCAGCTCGTAGGTCGTCCGGCCGCCGATCATCGCGATCTTGCGCATGATCGTGAACCCGGGCGTGTCCTTGTCCACGATGAAAGCCGAGATGCCGCCGCGCGCGCGCTTCTCGGGATCGGTCACGGCCATGACGATCACGAAGTCCGCGCTGGACACACCGCTCACCCAGATCTTGCGGCCGTTGATGATCCAGCCGCCGCGCGCCCGCTCGGCACGCGTTTTCATGCTGGCCGGATCGCCGCCGCCGCTCGGCTCGGAGATCGCGATGGCGGACCGGGCGTCGCCGCGGGCGTAGGGCGCGAGGTATCGCTGGCGCTGCTCCTCGTTGCAGACTTTCATCAGCATGTGGAGGTTGGGGGAATCGGGCGGAAACCGGTACTGCAGGGCGCAGCGGCCGAGCTCCTCGTTCACCCCTATCATCGAGGTGACCGGCAGATCCGACCCGCCGAATTCCGCGGGCGCGTCGAGTCCCCACAGGCCCAGCTCCTTCGCCCGTGCGTCGAGCTTGTCCGTCTCTTCCCTGGTGATGGTGAGCGGGCCGGTGCCTGCCGCATCCCGGGCCAGCACCTTCTGCTCCAGCGGCATCAACTCATCCTTGACGAACCTCGCGACGAGGTCCTTCAGCATCTGGTCTTCCTGCGACAGGGTGAACAACACGGCACTCTCCTATGTTCCGGTGAACTGCGGCTGGCGCCGCTCGTTGCTCGCTTTTACGCCTTCCTTGAAATCGTTGGTCCCGCGCAGGACCTGCTGCTCCAATGCCTCGCGTTCCGTGGCGGCGCGGAAAGCGGGCACCAGGTCGAGACGCACCGTCTGGCGCGCGGCCTGCAGCGCCAGCGGGGCGATCTGCGCGAGCTCAGCGGCCATCTCGTGCGCCGCCGCGCGGACGTTGTCCTGCTCGACCAGCCGGTCGGCGAGTCCCAGCGCGAAGGCTTCGTCGCCCGGGATGCGGCGGCCGGTGTAGAAAAGCCACTGCGCCTTCTGGTAGCCGATCAGCCGCGGCAGCGTCGCGGTCAGCCCGAAGCCGGGGTGATAGCCGAGCGCCGTGAAATTCGCCGCGAGGCGCGCTTCCTTGCAGGTTACGCGGAAATCGGCGACCAGCGCGAGACCGAGACCCGCGCCGATCGCGCTGCCGTGGACCGCGGCGACGATCGGCTTCCTGGTCTGCACCAGGCGCTGGGCTTCGTGATACAGGTGCTTCGTCTCTGACTGGGCCGCGGGGTCCGCGTTCAACCGCCGCATCAGGTTGGCGCCTGCGCAGAAATGCTTGCCCTCCGCGGCGAGGACGATGCTGCGGCACGCGGGCTCCCGGTCGAGCGCCTCCAGGGCCGATGCCAGGGCTTCGATGAGGTCGACGTCGAGAAAATTATTCGGCGGGCGCTTCAGCTCGACCGTGGCCACGTGGCCATCCATGCTCACGCCGACCTCTTTGCTGCCCATTACGGTATCCATCTGGTGTCCTCCGGGTTCTGTCGTCGGTGATGATAGTCGAAGTAACTGGGCCGATATGGCCAGGTCCCGTGGGGCCTGATCCCGTCGTCCTCAGTGTCACTTTATGACTGAGAAAGGTGTAGATCAGGCTGTACATACCATGAATCCGGTTTGCCCCAAAGGCCGGGTACAATCCGGCCTCGCGGACGGGCCCGCGGCGGGACCTCGTATGACGGTGCATGCGCTGACGAAGCCGGAGATCATGCGATTCGCGCTCGCGAAGCGCGCCGCGGGCGAGTACTACGATCTCCGGACGCCCCAGCTGGAGGACGTCTTCCGCGGGTCCATCGACCGGTTCTGCGATATCGCGCTCGCCTTCAGGCAATCGCGCCGGGTTCTCGACGTCGGCTCGGGAAACGGCCTCCTGCCGGCCCTCCTCAAGATGCTGGGCCACGAGGTATGCGCGGTAGACCTCTTCGACCGGCGTGCCGACGATCTCTATGCGCGGCACGGCATACCCTTCGCCGTCTGCAACATCGAGGCGGATCCGCTGCCGCACGAGTCGGGCGCCCTCGATGCCGTGAGCTGCTGCCAGGCGCTGGAGCACTTCACCCATTCGCACCTGCCCGCGGTCGTGGAAATGAAGCGCGTGCTCCGGGCCGGCGGCGTGATCGAGGTGGACGTGCCCAACGCCGCGAGCTTCCGCAACCGCAGCCGCATGCTGCGCGGCAAGCACATCACGTTCGACTACCGCGAGCATTACCTGCACGCGAAACCGGTCGTGTACAAGGGCCGCGAGTACTATCCCGACCGGCACAATCGCGAATTTACGAAGGCGGAGCTCGAGGTGCTGCTCGCCGAGGCGGGATTCCGCGACATCGAAGTTCGCTACCTCAAGTCGCGGCGCTACCGGACCGGCGCGGAACGGTTGAAGTCCGTGGGCACTGCGCTGAAGGATGCCGTGGCGCCGCTCAGGAAGTCGCTGATCGCCTTTGCGCGGAAGTAGCCGTCAGGGGTCATGGGTCAGGGGTCATGCAACGGCGGGCATGACGTCCTTCGAGAACCGCTCCATCGAGCGCAGCACGCGCTTCTGATCGAGATCCCCGAACCAGAAGCTGCAGTTGAAGTGCGTGATCCCCACCAGTTCCTTCAGGCGCTTGATCTGGCGTGTGCAGGTGTCGGCCGTCCCTATGACCAGGAAGCGGTCGAGGAGGTCGTCCATGGTGGGCTCGCTCTTCGCCGGGGTCGCAATGGCGTTGCCGTTTTCGACCTTCTCGTAGTGATTGCGCAGGCTCAGGGTGACGCGCATGTTCCAGCGCGCATGCTCGGCGGCGTCGCGCGCGTCGGCTTCGCTCTCCGCGACATAGACGGCGCGCTGTACACCAACACGCGGCTGCTCTTTCGGCTTGACCTCGGCGACCACCTTGTTGAAGAGCTTGCCGAACTCGGCAAGCTGATCGATGGACACTCCGAAGCCGCCGGAGAGCACGTTGAAGCCGCGGCGCACGGTGGCCTCCAGCGCATAGGGGCTTTGCGCCACGATCCACACCGGCGGGTGCGGCTTCTGCAGCGGCTGGGGAAAGAGCGAGGTTTCAGGAATTTTGTAGAGCTTGCCGTCGTAGGTGAACGGCTTTCCCTCGAACGACTTCACGATGATGTCGACCGCCTCGTCGAAGCGGGAGCGGCCGGCGTCGAGCTCCAGGCCGAAGCGCTCGAACTCGTAGTGCTGGTAGCCGCGGCCCAGCCCGATATCGAACCGGCCGCCGGAGAGGATGTCGACCGTCGCAATCTCCTCGGCGACGACCAGCGGATGATGCAGCGGCACGACGATGACGGCGGTGCCCACGCGCAGCTTCGTCGTCCTCCCCGCGACGTAGGTCGCGAGCTGCAGGGGGCGGGACAGGTAGCCGTAAGTCGAGAAGTGGTGCTCGGCCATCCAGACGTTGCGAAAGCCGAGCTGTTCGGCGGCCAGGGAGAGCTCGACGCCGCGATCGAAGATCTCCTTCGAGGAGCGGCCCGAGGGCGATTGCATGAGGAGGAAGGTTCCGATATCCATGGTCATCCTTGTTGTTACTCGGGTTGGATTCCAGCATCGCGCACGACCTTCGCCCATTTCGCCATGTCGCTCTTTATGAGCGCCGCGAACTCGTCGGTGGTAGTGGAGCGGGGGGTGATGCCCTGCTTGACGATGGTTTCACGCGTCGCCGGTTCGGCGAGCACGTGGCCCAGCTCGGCGCTCAGGCGGTTCACGATCGCGCGCGGGGTCTTGCCCGTCGTCAGAATGCCGTACCATGCGTCGATCTCGACCCCCGCGATGCCGGACTCGGCGAGCGTCGGCACTTCGGGCATGAACGGAGATCGCTTGGCAGTCGTCACGCCCAGCGGGCGGAGCTTGCCTGCCTGGACGTGCACTTGCGAGGTGGTGATCGAGGAGAAAAATGCGGTCACCCGCCCCGCGAGCAAATCGGGCAACACGGCATTGCCGCCCTTGTACGGGACATGCTGCATATCGGTGCCGGTCGCGCTCTTGAACAATTCCCCTGCCAGGTGCGTGGGGTTGCCTACCCCCGCGGATGCATAGCTGGCCTTTCCCGGGCGCGCTTTCAGCCAGGCGACGAACTCCTTCGGCGTCTGCGCCGCAACCGACGGGTGGATGACCAGCAGGTACGGGCCGCCCCCGACCAGGCTCACCGGGGCGAAATCGCGCTCCGTGTCGTAGGGCAGCGTTTTCTGCAGGCTGGGGTTGATCGCATGGCCCGCTCCCATGATGAGCAGCGTGCGCCCGTCGGGCACCGCGCGCGCGACGATTGCCGAGCCGATCTGGCTGTTGCCGCCGGGCCGGTTGTCGACCACGATCTGCTGGCCGAGTCGCTCGGCGAGTGGCCCGACAACGATGCGGCCCAGCGTATCGTTGGTCCCGCCGGGCGCCAGCGGCACCACCAATCGCATCGGACGGCTGGGCTGGGTCTGCGCGGACGCAGCGCCGACCACCGCGGTGAGCGCTGTCGCAGCCAGCAATGCCGGCAGCAATCGCATCATTCAGTCCTTGTTTTCAACTGCGTCGAGGATAGCGTACCGGACGAGGAGTACAGTAGAACGGCCGCATCGTGAAACTCCGTCCCCAGGCTTGCGCGCGGGCCCGGGTGTGTGTTCGACTCGCGAGTATGCGATTCGGTCTATTCGGCGGCGCGCAGGCAAACAGCAGCGCTCCGGGCGCTCTCCCCGGTCAGGGATTCAAGGATTTTGTCGACCTCAACGTCGAGGCGGAAGCGCTCGGCTATTGCAGCAGCTTCCAGGTCGAGCATCACTTCACGGGCTGGAACCAGATCTCGGCCACGATGAACCTCCTCACGTGGGTTGCGGCGAAGACCACGACGCTGCGGGTCGGGACGGCGGTGATGGTGCTGCCCTGGCACAACCCCGTCCTGCTCGCGGAGCAGGCAGCCACGCTCGATCTATTATCCGGCGGACGCCTCGATTTCGGCATCGGCAAGGGTTATCGCTACAACGAGTTCAAGGGCTTCGGCGTCCCGATGGAGGAGGCCGAAGCGCGTTTCGAGGAGACCCTGGCCGTGATCATCCGGGCGTGGACCGCGGCCGGACGCTTCTCGCACCAGGGGCGCTACTGGCAGTTCGAGGATATCGTGGTCGAGCCGCCCGTCGCCCAGAAGCCGCATCCACCGATCTGGATGGCGGCGGGCAGTCCGGCTTCGATCCGGCGCGTGGCCGAACGCGGCTGCAACCTGATGCTGGACCAGTTCGCGGCGCCGCACGTGCTCGGCGAGCGAATCGCGCTCTTCAAGGCCGAAGTGGAAGCGCGCGGCCGGGTGTTCCGGCCGACGGACGTGGTCGTCGCGCGGGACGTGCATATCGCGAAAGACAAGGCCGACAAGCTGGCGGCGCTGGAGCGCAACGTCAAATCGCGCCAGCGCATACTCGCGGTGGCCCGCGATCCGTCGCGGCCGGGCGGCTCGCACCAGCTCGCCTATCAGCACACGCCCGAGGCCACCGAGGCCGTTGCCCTTTACGGCAGTCCCGACGAGGTGATGGAGAGGATCGAGGCCCTGCGCGCGGTGGGCGTGCACTACGTGCTTGCCAGCTTCGGCGCCAGCTCGCGCGAGAGCCTGAGGCGCTTCGCCCGGGAGGTCGCGCCGGCATTCGCCGACGGTGAGACGGAAGCAGCCGCAAGCCCGCGCTAGAATCCCCCGGCTTTCGGCCTGCACCCTTTGTTAAAGGGGCGGCGAGCGCAGGGACGAAGCGAGCGGGGATTCTATTCCGGCCGCAGCTTGCCGAGTTCTATGAGCCGCGCCACTTTGGCGATCTCGCGCTTTACGTGTTGCGCGGCCGCTTCGGGCGTCCCGCCCAGCACTTCCAGGCCGAGGTCCTGCAGCCGCCGCAGCGCGTCCGCCTGCTTGAGGAGCCGGTTCACTTCCGTGTTGAGCTTCTGCACGATCGCGCGCGGTGTTCCCGGGGGTGCCGCCATGCCGAAAAATACGGATGCCTCCGCGTCGACTATGCCGTGCTCCGCGAGCGTGGGCACATCGGGCAGCGCGGCTAGCCGCTTCGTGCCGGCCACGCCTATCGCCTTCACCCGCTTGCTGCTCAGGTACGCCTCCGAGGAGACGGCCGACGTGTGCATCGCTTGTACCTGGCCGGACGCAATATCGATCAACGCCGGGGCGGCGCCTTTGTACGGCACGTGCGTCACCTCCATGCCGGTCGCCGCCTGCAGCACCAGCAATGCAAAGTGCGGCGTGCTGCCCTGGCCGGCCGAGGCCCAGTTGATCCTGCCGGGATTGGCCTTCGCGTAGTCCACGAGTTCGCGCGGATTGCGAGGCGGAAACGCCGGATGCGCGGCGATGAGCAACGGCGTATGGCCGAACATCACGACGAACGCGAAATCGTCCGCCCGGTACGGAGCGCGCTTCGTCAGCATGGGGCCGAACACGTTCGGTCCGCCGGTTGCGAAGAGGAGGGTGTGGCCGTCCGGGAGGGCCTTGGAGACGATTTCCCCCGCGATCATGCCGCTCGCGCCGGTGCGATTGTCCACGATCACCTGCTGTCCCAGCCCTTCGGAGAGCCGGGGAGCGATGATGCGCGCGATGATGTCGTTCGACGCGCCCGGCGCGAATCCTATCAGCCAGCGTACCGGCCGCGCGGGATACGTACCCGCGGCTGCGCCCGTTTGCGCCTGGGCGTGGCCGAAGACGGCCGTGGCAGCCAATGCCAGGCCCCATCGCGCGACGCTTTCACGCATGGTCAGGGGATCTCGATATCGAGCAGCGGGCCGTACTGCTGGCAGCCGAGGATGTCCCAGTCGCCGGGGCTGCCGTTGGGACGGGCGCGGTAGATCGTGAACTTGATCGCGTTGGCGGGATCGAATTCAACGAAGTCCGAGATCCGCTCCCGCGGGATCCGGAAGAACTGCGCCACCGTGTCGCGCGTGATTACGCCGCTCCTGCGCACGCGTTCGTAGTCCTCCGCGTTCTTGAAGATGATGTCGAAGGTCACCTGGTTGACCCCGGCGTTCTTGCTGCGGATGGTGTTCGCCAATTCACTCAACTTGATAGCCATCGTCAGTCCTTGCGCGTAACGCGGTTCACGGGTCACGGGTCACCGGTCACCGGTCACCGGTCACTGGTCACCGGTCAGTGTCGTTAGACGCCCGCTTCGGTCATGTGCACCGGAAACAGCTCCATCGGGTCGTCGATGGCGACGGTGTGATTGACGTTCCACATGTAGCCGGGAGACGAGCGCATCGTCTGCTTGGTGGTCGCCGCGGCGCCGGCGGTGCCTTTTACTCCGGGTATCCGCACGAGGAAGAACATCCGCACGGCGAAATCGGTGATCTTCTCGGCCAGCGCGGCGGTGTCGGCCAGTCCTTCCACGACTATCCCCAGCTCGTGCGCGCGGGTCTCGCGTACCGGCTCCAGCTCCTTCAGCACGCCGTCCCGGCCGAATACGTGGAAGAACAGCTCGTAGCGGTCGCTTCCGAACCGCTTCGCGACGGCCGTGCGGCACCACTCGATCGCCTGGTCCACGTGCCCCACCACGTGGGGATCCCGGAGGCCGACGAAGCCCATGTAGCGCTCGCCCACCTTCTTCGCCCCTTCGAGCTTGACGCGCAGCTCCTGCGACGGCACCCACGCAGCGCCGGTGATGCGGCAGGTGCGTTCGTCGAACTGCTCGTAGCGGCAGTGGCGCATGTCGAGCATGCCGCCCAGCGTGTGCTCGTAGTACGGGTTCTCACGCTCGTACATGGAATGGCCCGCGGCGGAAGCGACCGTGCAGCGCTGGTCCGGGTGGTAGGGCGTGAGCTTGATATCGTCGTGCGAGATCGTGCCGATCACGGTCTCCTTGCCCATGAACGGCTCGGCGACGAGCGAGGCGCACTCGATCATCTTGCCCATGTGATAGGAGAGCGCCTCCGGGAAGCCTGCGTGTATGCACGGCGCGGCGGTGAAATTGATGTCCCCGCAGCGCCCGGCGATGATCACGTCCGCACCCATGTCGAGGAGCTTCAGGAAAGGGTGCACGCCGGCGACCGCGACGATGCGCGTGGCCTTGTCTATCTCCTCCGGCTCGAGATCCGGGAAGCCGCCGAGCCCGGTTACCCTCTGCCGCGCGGCCATCTTGCGCTTCACGTAGTCCTTGCCGACCTCGGAATAGAAGTAGCCGACCTTGAATTTCGGTATGCGGTGCTGCGCCGCCAGCTCCTTGATGATGCCCACGAACTCGTTCACCCCGCGGTTGCTGCCCGTGTCCCCGGCCGAGCCGATGATGAGCGGAATCCCGCGCTTGCGCGAAGCTGTCAGGAACAGTTCCAGCTCCTCGCGCGCGAAGTGTCCCAGGGTGATGTCCTCGCCCAGGTAGACCGGGCCCGGATCCGAGCTGCCGCCGTCGGCGACGACATAATCGGGTCCGGATTCCATGCCGAGGTGGAAGCTCTCCGGGCTGGAGGGCGCCGTACCGAGGTGCCCGGTCGAGATGAGCACGCGCAGGGTGCTCTTGCGAGGTGCGATTGACATGATATATCCCTTGGCGACTAAGGATTATCCTCCACCAGCGCTTCGCCGTGGGCTACGAGCCGCCAGCTAAGTTTGCAGCGACTGCCTGCGCGCCAGGTCCGGGAACCAGCGCATCCAGAGCGCCACGATCGCCAGGGTCCCGATGCCGCCGATGACGACCGCGGGCACGACGCCGAACCAGTCGGCGGTGAGGCCGGATCTGAACTGACCGACGTGGTTGGAGGTGCCGGTGCACAGGGAATTGACCGCGCTGACGCGGCCCCGCATCTCGTCCGGAGTGTCGAGCTGCACCAGGGACAGGCGGATCACGACGCTGACCATGTCGGCGGCGCCCATCACTACGAGCGCAGCAAGGGACAATGGCAGGGAGCGGGACAGGCCGAATACGATCGTGGCGGCGCCGAATATCGCGACCGACACGAACATGATGCGTCCGACCTTGTGCCTGAACGGCGATCGCAGCAGGTACGCGGAAACGAGCACGGCCCCGACCGCCGGCGCGGCGCGCAACAGGCCGAGCCCCCATGGCCCGGTATCGAGGATGTCCTTCGCGTAGATCGGCAGGAGCGCGGTGGCTCCGCCGAGGAGCGTGGCGAAAAGGTCGAGGGTGATCGCGCCGAGAATGACCGGATGGCGGCGCATGTAGGCTATGCCGCCGAACAGGGACTTGAGCGTCACCGGTTCCGGGTCCGGCTCCCGGTACGGCACGAGTATGCTCGCGAGCAAGGCTCCCGCCAGTGCAAAGGATATTGCGCTTGCACCGTAGGCCACGCTGGCATCGATCAGGTAGATCACACCACCCAGGGCGGGGCCGGCGATCACCGCGGCCTTCTTGACCGCCGAGGTCCACGCGATGCTTCTCGCCAGCACCTCGCGCGCCACGAGCCCCGGCAAGAGCGCACGCAGCGTCGGTGACTGGAACGCCTGGGCCGTGCCGAGCAGGAACGCGCAGCCGTAGAGAAAGCCGCTGCTTACCCAGCCGCCGTAGCTGGCGGACGCCAGCGCCACCGCCAGCGCGCACTGGACGAGCTGGCAGGCGAGGGCGATGTAGCGCCGGTCGTAGCGGTCCGCCGCGTAGCCGGCCACCAGCGTGAAGAGCAGCTGCGACAGGAACTGGACCAGGCCGATCAGGCCGAGGTTGAGCGCGCTGTCCGTCAGCTCGTACATCTGCCAGCCGACGGCGACGACCAGCATCTGCCAGGCGAGGGTGGACGCGGTTTCTCCCAGCCAGTAGCGCCGGAACGCAGTGCCCCGCACGCTGGTGAATCGTGAATCGCTCAATGTGGCTGGAACTTCAGATGACTCTCCCGATCCACGATTCACGAAGATTCACGAAGATTCACGATTTACGAACGTTCCGATCGAGGAACCGGTCGACGATCGCCAGAAATCCCGGCGGATCCTCATCGCTGGGATAGTGTCCCAGCCCGGGCATCGTGACGATCTCGACCTGCGGCAGCACCTGCTTCAGGCGCGCTTGCGTTTCCGGCGGCACGATGTTGCTCGCGCCGCCGAGGATGTAGATGATGGGCGCGCGGATCGCTTCGACGTAGCGCCAGATCTCGGTCGGGATGAATCCCTTCTGGATCGCCGGGTCGCGCTTCCAGACGACGCGTCCGTCGGGGCGTTTCTTCGAGCCCGCTTCGGCGAAATCTCTGAGGAGAGGCTCGGCCGTGCGAGGGTAGTCGGCCTGGAGCTTCAGCACCAGCTCGTCGACCGACGCCCATCCGTTTTCTTCCTGCGCCATGCGGTCGCCCCGCCTTGCGGAAATGGCTGGTGGGCGCTCGGGCCCGACGTCCTCCACGATGACCGCCGCTATCCGCTCCGGGCGGGAACCGGCAATCACCTGGGCGACGCGCCCCCCGGTAGAGGCCCCCCACAGGGCGACGTTCCTCAGCCCGAGCTGTTCGATCAGGGCTTCGACGTCCCTCGCGTAATCCTCGACCAGGTATGCCGCTTGCGGGTCCCAATCGGAGTCGCCGTGCCCGCGCATATCGATCGCGATCACGTGGTGCCTGTCGCTGAAATGAGGGGCAGCGTGGTCGAAGGTGCGCGCCACGCGCGCGATGCCGTGCAGCAGGACCAGCGGCCTCAAACCGCGGGCGCCCCATTCCCGATAATGAATGGCGAGGCCGTTGACGGTGGCGTAGCGGTCGGCGGGCGCTGCTCCCGCGGGGGAACTCATGGCTGACAGATCCTCCAGTTCGATGGGCGTGCTGAGGGACGTAGCGACAATTATCGCCCAGCATGGCATAAACTGGCGCGAGGCGGTCCGGAGCCTGAGCGTGAAAACCCAGTTCGGCAAGTACGAAGTGAAGCGGCCGCTCGGCTCAGGGGCCTCGGGCACCGTGTACTGCGCGCTCGACACGTTCGCAGGGAAGGAAGTAGCGCTCAAGGTGTTCGAGAGCGGCGTATTGAAGGAGGAGCAGACGCGCAGGCAGTTCAGGAACGAGGCCGCGCTGGCGGGACGACTCTCCCATCCGCATATCGTCGAGATTTACGAAGCGGTGCTGCAGGAGGACTCCGGCTACGTCGCCATGGAGTACGTGCCCGGCGGCAACCTCCTCAACGTCACGCGGCCGGACGCGCTGCTGCCCGTGGACGACGTGATCCAGCTCGGCTTCAAGTCGTGCAGCGCGCTCGACTACGCGTTTCGCCAGGGCATCATCCATCGCGACATCAAGCCCGCCAACATCCTCGTGACGCAGGGCACCAACATCAAGCTGGCCGACTTCGGGTCGGCACTGCTCAAGTCGACCGGCACGCTGCCGCAGCTGATCGTCGGCACGCCGAGCTACATGTCGCCGGAGCAGCTGAGGGGAGGCGCGCTCACCCTTCACAGCGACATGTACGCGATGGGAGTCGTCCTGTACGAGCTCCTGATCGGCCGGCGGCCGTTCGCTGCCGCCACGATGGACGAGCTGTTTGACAAGATCGAGAACGTCGTCCCGACGGCGCCGCGCACCGCGCGGCCCGAGGTGCCGCAACGGCTCGACGAGATCGTGCTCAAGATGATGAGCAAGCAGCCCGAGGAGCGTTACCCGACCTGGGCGGAGCTCGCGCTCGAGCTGGCGCAGGTGGGCAAGCTCTCCGTCTACCAGCGCGATATCGCGGATTCCGAGAAATTCGGCATCCTCCGGAAAAGCGGGCTCTTCGGGCAGCTCAACGACGCACAGCTATGGGAGATGGTTCACACCAGCCAGTGGCGCCGCCTGCCGCCGCGGAGCCCGATACTGCGCGAGGATGAAGCGGGGCACAGCATGTTCATACTCGGTGCGGGCCAGGTGAAGGTGACCAAGCGCGGCCGCCTGCTCAACCTGCTCAAGGCCGGGGAGTGCTTCGGGGAGATGGCCTACATCCAGGGTGCGGCGGCGACCCGCTACGCGAGCGTCGAAGCGATGACGGACGTGCTGATCGCCGAGTTCGACCCTGCCGGCATGGCGCGCCTGAGCGATGGCTGCCGGCTGCAGATCGCGCACGGCATGCTGCTCACGCTGGTGGAGCGCCTCGATCTCGCCAACGCCCGCATTTCGCAGTCGGCATAACTTCGGTGACCGGCGAACGGTGAACGTGCGCGTCTAGAAACCCTTCTGATATTTGTCCCACTCGGCGTAGTTGCGCGTGCCGTTGCGGTCGGGGAACTGCGGCGCCTGGGTTTCTATCCACCGGAAGGGCTCGTCGCCGGTCTGGGCGAAGGCGTGGCACGCGCCGACCCCGGTCCAGGCGAAGTCGCCCGCGCGCAGGTGAAAGCGCCGGCCTTCGATGTCCATGAAGGACTCGCCGCTCAGGGCGAAATAGAACTCCTCGATGGGATGGTCGTGGGAGTTGCGCATGCCGCCCACCGCCAGCTCGCCGCGCATCATGAAGAAGTTGTGAGCGCCGAACTCCCGCTGCATGAAGCGGTACACTGAAAGACCCTTGCGTTCCGTGCCGCCGCCCGCGAGAGGCCCGAGCGGCTTGAAGCGGCCCACGAGCTTCGTATCGGGGCTGTCGAAGTCCGGTGTGCTGATTTCAGCCGGCCATTCACCACCGCTGCCGAAGTACGTGTCCTGCCAGCCGCCGGGCGGTTTCGGCTGCGGCGCCGCCATCTCGAACCAGCGCGCGGCGTCCGTGCCCGGATTTCTGATCGCGTGCGGCACGCCGCAGGGAACCAGCGCGTAGTCATCCTTCGACAGTCGGGAGGCGGCTGCGCCGCGCATCAACTCCAGCTCTCCTTCGAGGAGATAAATGCCCTTCTCGTAGGCGTGCAGGCAGCGTGCGATGCCGCCGCCCGGTTGCAGCCGGCAGATGCCGGCGCCCATGTGGACGGATCCCGCGCCGCGATCCATCAGGGACGCACGCTCGTAACCCCGGGCATGCTCGGTGTAGCCGTGCGGAACGACGAACGGGAGATCTTCCAGCTTTCCAACGTGATATTGCATGCTTGTCACCGGTCACCGGTGTTCAGTCCACGCGCGCGCCGGAGATCTTGACGATTTTCCCCCAGGCGGCGACCTGCTCCCGCAGGAAGACGTCGCACTCGCCCGGCTTGTTGCCCACGATCTCGACATCCGCGGCCGCGAGCCGGGTGCGCACGTCGGGCACCTGCAACATCTTGACGATGTCGGCGCTCAACTTGTTGAGCACCGCGGCCGGCGTTCCCGCGCGCGTGACTATGGCCCAGAATCCGTTTCCGCTCTGGTAGGCGGGCAGCGTTTCACCCACGGTGGGGACATCGGGAAGCGATGGCGCGCGCTTCGGGTTGGTCGTGGCGACGACGCGCAGCCTGCCGCTCTGTATGTAGGGAAGGGCTTCCACGAGGATAGTGGCGAGCAGCGGCACGCGCCCGGGCAGCACATCGTGCACTGCCAGGCTGGTTCCCTTGTACGGCACGTGTACGATGTTGATACCGGCGGCCGCGCGCAGCGCTTCGGCGGTGATATGGTTCATGGTTCCCGAGCCGCCGGTGGCGTAGGCGATCTCACCCGGCCGCGCTTTGGCCAGCTTGACCAGCTCCGCCACGCTCTTCACCGGAAACGAAGGGTGCGCGAGCAGCACGCCGTAGATGTTGCCGATCTGGGTGATGCAGGCGAAGTCCTTCAGCGTGTCGTACGAGAGTTTCGGGTAGAGCGTCGGATTGATTCCGAACGGCGTAATGGCGTGCATGAATACGTAGCCGTCCGGCGGTGCCTTCGCGGCGATCTCGGTGGCGATGGTGGTGCCGCCGCCGGGACGGTTTTCCACCACGACCGGCTGGCTCCAGGCATCGGAAAGGTGTTTGGCCAGTACCCGGCCGAAGATATCGGTCTCGCCTCCGGGCGGCAGCGGCATGATGTAGCGCACGGCGCGGGTGGGAAACGCCTGCGCGCTCGCGCCGTTTGCGATGGCGAGGCTCGCCGCCAGGCCGGCAGCGGCGCAGGCGGCGAGACGGCGCAGCCGCATCGTCAGCCGCCGTTCACCTTGAACCCGTAGAGCTTCGCCGCGTTGGTGCAGGTCATCTTGTACTGATCCGCTTCGGAGACGCCCGCGAAATCGTGGGCGATGCTTTCCCGCGATTTCGGCCACGTGGAGTCGGTATGTGGATAGTCGGACGACCACATGAGTTTGTCCACGCCCATGAATTCCCGCGTGTAGACGCCAACGCGGTCCATGATGAAGGCCGCGTGCACGTTGCGGTGAAAGTACTCGCTCGGCTTCAGCTTGAGATGGATGTTGTTCTGCCCACCGTAGCGAAGCTGCCCGCGGTCGAGGCGTTCGAGCAGCCACGGCAACCAGCCGGTGTCGGCCTCCGCCAGCACGAGCTTCAGGCGCGGGTGCCGGTCGAGGAGGGTGCTCGTGAGGATTTCACCGATCGTGAGCATGACCTCCATCGGGCTTTCCGGGTAGCGCGCCGCGCCGCGCTTTTCCCGGGTGAAGCGGTAGTTGCCCTTGCGCATGCTGGTGAGGGTATGAATGCTGATCGGCGTGCCGATCTCCTCGGCGACCGCCCAGAATGGCTCGTACATCGGATCGCTGTACTCGCTGCCCTCCGGCGGGACGGCGGCGATCATCGCGCCGCGCAGCCCGCGCTTCGTCCAGCGTTCGAGCTCCTTCGCCGCGTGCTCGACGTTGTGCATCGAGATCAGCGCGAGGCCCACCAGCCGGTCGGGCGCCTGGCTGCACATCTCTACCAGCCATTCGTTGTAGGCGTTGAACGAGGCCTCCTGAAGTTCGCCGTCGGGCATCGCATAGAGGTTCATGGCGTAGGTGCAATAGAGTACCTCTGCCGACACGCCGTCGATGTCCTGGTCCTTCAGCCGCTCGACCGGGTCCCAGCCGCCCGGCCGCAGGTCGTTGTAGCGGACGTTCTTGAACTTGACGAGGTCTTCCTTGGCGACGCCCACGGCCGCGATGCTGTCGATCTGCCGCGGGTTGATGCCGTCGGCGACGAACCAGGTGCCCGGCTTGCCCTGGTATTCGGGAACGAAGCGTGGTCCCCGTTCGCGGAATTTCCTGTCCAGACGCGTATCCCACAGATTTACGGGTTCGAAAACGTGCGAGTCCGCTGAAATAATGGTGCTTTGAGTCATGGCCTCTCCCGATGGTTGGGTGACCGGGACATTGTAGACCCAAGAAAAGCGGTTCAGATAGAGCGGTGCAGATAGGGCGGTACAGATGAACCGGGTTCCGGACCGCAGTACCCGAACCGCAGTA
>Ga0111539_10002158_pt1 | contig 26330 bp, 23 predicted proteins | sample RhiMethybrSRZTD1_FD_79667 | JGI IMG/M metagenome (GOLD analysis project Ga0111539, IMG submission 79667) | Populus rhizosphere microbial communities from Tennessee, USA - Rhizosphere MetaG P. TD hybrid SRZTD1 (version 2) (version 2) | ecosystem: Host-associated > Plants > Roots > Rhizosphere >...
AACGCCAGGCTGATTCTTGAGCGCGCCGAGCGCGTATCGAAATTCCGATAGGGCCTCAGCGCACGGGCGGCGCGTACTGCAGCCCGCCCTTGTTCCAGAGATTGTTCAGCCCACGTTCGATCTTGAGGCGCGATTCGGAGCCGACGTTGCGTTCGAAGACCTCTCCGTAGTTCCCTACGGCCTTGATCACCTTCACCGCAAAGTCGTTGCTGAGGCCGAGCCCCTCGCCGAAATTCCCCTCCTTGCCCAGCAGCAGCCTGATATCGGGATCTTCGGAGCTGGCCATCTCGGCGACATTGTCTTGCCCCACCTCCAGCTCCTCCGCATTCAGAAGCAGGAAGTGAACCCACCTGACGACCGCGAACCACTGCGGGTCGCCCTGTCGGACGGAGGGACCCAGCGGCTCCTTCGAGATGATGTCGGGCAAGATCACGTGGTCCCTCGGCCTGGCGAGCTGCACACGCACCGAGTAGAGGGCGGAGATGTCCGTTGTGTAGGCATCGCAGCGGCCAGCGAGATACGCCTGCACCGCCTCCTCCAGCCTGTCGAACAGTAGCGGTGCATAAGTCATCTTGTTGGTTTTGAAGTAGGCCGCCAGATTGAGCTCGGTCGTGGTGCCGCCGCCGACGCAAACCCTGGCGCCGTCGAGCCCGGCTACCGATTTGATGCCGCGCGATGCTCTCACCATGAAGCCCTGCCCGTCGAAATAGTTCACGCCGGTGAAGGCAAGGCCGAGCGCACTGTCGCGCGAGCTGGTCCATGTGGTGTTGCGGATGAGGACGTCGATATCTCCGGATTGCAGCGCGCTGAAGCGTTCCTTTGCCGTTACGGGCACATACTTCACCTTGGCGTCGTCACCGAGGACGGCGGCCGCTATAGCCTTGCAGTAATCGATATCGAAACCGGCCCAATGGCCTTTGCCGTCCGACGCGCTGAAGCCGGCCAGCCCTTCGTTGACACCGCAGAGCAGGACGCCGCGCTGTTTGATCGTATCGAGCGCCCGGCCCGGCGCATCAGCGGCAAACGCAGGGTCCGCAGCACCCGCGGCGAGAGCTGCCGCCAAGATGGCGGCGCGGGCAGCTGGAAGGGGCACCTTCATGGGAACGCTCCGAAGGGAGTTGTGTCCGCCGGCCATGGCTTGGCCAAGCGCTCAGACATCGCCCGATTGGATGGCGGAGGGAAATCAGGACTAACCCTGAGGAGGCCGTCTCAGAACGGATTGATGTAGTTGACGATCGCGACTTGCCGCAGCAAGACGCGGCGAATGATGTGCGTCGCTCGCGCATGCTCGGTGTAGATGGCGGCTTGGCCGGTGCTGCCGGCTGGCAGGCGCTGGGCGACGCCAGCGTCGTCAAGTGCAACGCGCACGACGAACGGGGCGGCGCGAACCTCCGGCGGAGATGCGGCCAATCCCGAGGGTTGTACCTGCCCCGCCGAGATCGCCTGGAGGATCGCCTCCACGCGCCCCGTGTATATTCTGCCGGGCAGAAACTTGAAGGTGAGTTCGACCTCCTGGCCCTTGGTGATGTAGCGGGCGTTGGTCTGTGAGATCTCGACGCCGACCAGGGTTTCGGACGTATCGATGAATGCCATGACCGGGGCCAACGGGAGCGAGGCGACGCGGGCGCCTTTGCGCAGGGCGAGGTTTGTCACGTAGCCGTCGGCCGGGGCCCGCACGACGGTCTTGTCCAGGTTCCATCTGGCATTCTGCAGCTGGGCGCGAAGCTGCTTCACCTCCGCATCGCGCTGCTGCACGTCGAACAGCCTGCCCGCATCCCGACGATGCAGATCCGACATCTGCTCGAGGCGCAGCTCCGAGAACGCCAATTGCGCCTCGAGCTGTTGCACCTGGGCTTGGAAGGGAACGGGATCGATCCTGAAAAGCACATCGTTGGCTCTCAGCGGAGTATTTGCCGCCACCGGGACCTCGAGCACCTCGCCAGCGACATCGGGAACGATCTGCACCGAAGGACGGACGACCAGGACGGATCCCCAGGGCGCGCCCCAGCCCATAGGGATGAAGCAACCGACCAGCAGCACAAGCAGCCAGATCGCCGGAGATATCTTCCAGAAGAGGTTGAGCGTGATGAGCTTGAGCTTCACCAGCGCGAACAGGAGCACCAGATAGAGATTGAAGAGGACGACGATCACTCAGCGGCCTCCCGCATGCGGAGAGCGCGTTCCACGTCGGCGAGGCGTCGGTGCACCTCGTCGAGATCGGTGACGCGCGCCGCCCGGCGCGGCAGGTCGACATAAGCCCACACGAGTGCAAGCGGCCACAACGGGGGAAAGATCAAGGCGACCCATCCCGCCACGCTCACCGCCTGGGCACAGGGATGCTGACGCTTGTGCGCAATGTGTCCGGGAAGCGCCCCCAGCACGACAACGATGGCGACGATACTCGCCGCCAGCAGGAGGAGGACGGCGGCGGCTAGAATGTCGAGAACCGACATGGCGCGCGGACCTTCGACTGGCTCTCTTTCTGGTGTCGCCAGTGTTGGTAGCGATGCGGCCGCGGAGTATCGGCAAAACTACCGATAGCGATCGTTGCATTCCCCGAGCGGCACCCGCCGGCGCAAATCCTCGACAATTCGTGGCATCCGGGTAGAGGCGGCAAGAAGTTTGCCGTGGGCCGCACTTCTGCCCTATGGCTCTATGATCCGGTTACGGATGGCGTAGCGAACCAGAGCCGCGGACGACGACAGGTTAAGCTTGCGCATGATGGCGGCGCGGTGCGTCTCGACCGTCTTGAGACTTATGTTGAGCAGGTTGGCGATGTGCTTGTTCGTGTAGCCTTCCGCAATCAGCTGCACGACGCCGCGTTCGCGGTTGGTCAGGGTCGAGCTCTCGCGGCTCGGCCGCGACAGGAAGGAGTCGAGCAAGGTCTCGGACACCTTGGCCGTGAAAAACGGCTTGTGCACGGCAAGCGATTCGATCGCACCGATCAGGTGCCGCTTGGCATCCGATTTGAGCAGATAGCCGCGTGCCCCGACCTTCAGGAGCTCCTGGATCAGGGTCTCGTTGTCGTGCATCGTGAAGATGAGAACCTCGGTCTTCGGCGAGCGTGCACGGATTTGCCGGGTCGCTTCGATGCCGTTCACCAGGGGCAGGGAATAGTCGAGAACGGCCACATCCGGCTTGGTCTCGATGGCCTTGCTGATCGCATCCTTGCCGTCGCCCGCCTCGGCAACGACTTCCCAATTCGGCTGAGCTTCTAGAATTCTTCGGAGTCCCGACCGGACCACCTCATGATCATCTGCAATCAAAATGCGGGTCATGGCGTTTTGGCGCGCTCGGCTGGCCCAGCCAGGGTGGGGGCCCCTACGCTCCCGAAGATACAGCAATGCCCCCTGCGGACCACTAGAACTAACCCCTATGCTAAAAGGTTTAACACCCGAGGAGTATTTCTGGCTTTCACGGAATTTACCAAAAGAAAACGAGCGTCACGGTTAGCCGGGCTTTCAGCAGATATGTCCGAAACCTTCGAGGTCAAGTCGCCTGCAGGGGCGGCCGCTCGGCCGCATCGGTTTTTTCCTTGAAGGCTTCGATGTCGCGCTCGAGGAAGAAGTTAAGTGCCGTACGGATGGCGGCGATCGCCGCAAGCTGTCCGATGCCCGCCCAGGTTGGAACGGCCACGGCGGTGCGGATGAGATCCGCCGCCAGGGCGAATTCGAGCGATAGCGCAATCCATACGGCAAAGCGCAGCCAGATCTCCCTCCCGAGGATCAGGTTGGGGGCCGACTGAAGCGCGAGACCGATAACGCGCGCGAACGCCTGGAGGGCGCCGAACACCACGACGGCTACGGATGCCGCCTCGACGGCGAGCGCAGCGACATTCGCCACGTCCTTGAAGGTTTCCTCGATGGCCATGCTCGTCGTCCTGTCAGCCGGCGCGAGGAAAAGAGCAAGAACATTTCGCCAGGACGCAACCATCGGGGACAACCCCTAGTCCTGGCCTACCGACAACGGATGAATGACTCTTGCCGCGCGAACGGGCGCATTAGGGCTCGCGCCGCTGTGCATCCGCCACCGTAACGCGCGATAGTGATGATGACTTCGGGGGAGTGCGCCGTCGGGGTTCCTGGTCGCGCAAGCCCGGGTATTCACCGATATCGAAAGGAAAGACGCTGCTGATCAATGACAGGGCCGTGGGGAGGCGCTCAAGCGGCTCGGTAAGGTGGAGAAGTTCGCCCTGGCCGCGTGCAACTGAGCTCACAACGCATCCGAAGCGATTGAAACAGGAGATCAGATATGGCGCCGAAGCCAGCTCCCAAGGGCAGGCCGAACATTCTCGTGATCTGGGGGGACGACATCGGCATCAGCAATCTCAGCTGCTACTCGCACGGCTTGATGGGGTATCAGACCCCCAACATCGATCGCCTCGCCAAGGAAGGAATGATGTTCACCGATTCCTACGGTGAGCAGTCCTGCACGGCCGGACGGTCGTCCTTCATCACGGGACAGAGCGTCTTTCGCACCGGGTTGTCGAAGGTCGGCATTCCCGCGGCTCCCATCGGCATGTCCGAGAAGATCATCACGATCGCTGCAGCACTCAAGAATCAGGGTTACGCGACCGGCCAGTTCGGCAAGAATCACCTGGGCGACCTCAATCACATGCTGCCGACCAACCACGGCTTCGATGAGTTCTTCGGTAACCTCTATCACCTCAACGCCGAAGAAGAGCCGGAGATGTACGACTACTATCCGCAGAAGGATTTCCCCGAGCTGCGCAAGAAGATCGGACCCCGCGGCGTCATCCACTCATGGGCGACCGACAAGGACGATCCCACGGAACACCCCCGCTGGGGGCGGGTCGGCAAGCAGAAGATCGAGGACACCGGTCCGCTGAACAGGAAGAGGATGGAAACCTGCGACGACGAGTTCGTCGCCGCCGCCAAAGGGTTCATCGAGCGCCAGCAGAAGGCGAGCAAACCCTTCTTTGTGTGGCTCAACACCACGCACATGCATTTCATAACGCACACCAAGAAGGAGAGCCTGGGCCAGGCGGGCCGCTGGCAGTCGCCCTATCACGACACCATGATCGACCACGACAAGAACATCGGGCAGATGCTGGATTTCCTCGACGAGCACGGGCTGACCGACAACACGTTCGTGATGTACTCGACGGACAACGGCCCACACCGCAACAGTTGGCCGGATGGCGGCATGACGCCCTTCCGCAGCGAGAAGAACACCAACTGGGAAGGCGCGTTCCGGGTCCCGCTGATCGTCCGCTGGCCCGGGAAGATCAAGCCCGGCAGCATCTCCAACGAGATCATCCAGCATCACGACTGGTTCCCCACGCTGCTTGCCATGGCCGGCGAGCCCGAGATCGTGGAGAAGGTCAAGGAGGGTTACCAAGCGATCGGCCGCACCTACAAGAACCACATCGATGGCGTGAATCTGGTGCCGTATCTCACGGGCAAGGAGAAGAGCAGTCCACGCAAGCTGTTCATGTACATCAGCGACGACGGCGACGTGCTTGCGCTCCGATACGACAACTGGAAAGTCGTGTTCATGGAGCAGCGGTGCCGCGGCACCATGCAAGTGTGGGCCGAGCCGTTCACGCGGTTGCGACTGCCGAAGATCTACAACCTCCGCACCGACCCCTACGAGTTCGCGGATGTCACCTCGAACGCGTACTATGACTGGTTCATTCACCACGCCTACATCCTGTACGGAGCGTTTGCGATCGCCGACAAGTTTGCGGCGACCTTCAAGGAGTTTCCGCCGGTCCAGAGGCCCAACAGCTTCACCATCGATGACGCACTGCGGATGATGGCGGACACATCGGGAGGTGCAGGCCATTGATCCCAGAGCGGACGGACGGCAGCCGCTGCGACCGCGCTTGTCCACCGCCGGGGATCGGCTAGCGCCGAGTGAGGCCATGAGCAACGTCCTTGCTTCCTGGAACGACGGCGCCGCGAAGTCTGCAATCCTCGACTTCGTGGCGCGCGTGACATGCGAGGGCGGCATGGACTTCGTGCCTCCGGCGAAGCGCATTGCCACGTTCGACAACGACGGTACGCTTTGGTGCGAGCAGCCTCTGCAGGTGCAGGTATTCTTTGCCCAGGACCGACTCAAGGCGCTTGCTGCCAAGGATCCGAGCCTGCGGGAACGCCAACCATTCAAGGCCTTCTTCGAGCATGATCTGGAGGGCATTCACGACCTCGGCAAGCGCGGGATCTTCGAGGTGGCGTTTGCCACGCATGCCGGGATGACGGAGGAGGCGTTCGATCAGACGGCGCGCGTCTGGCTCGCGCGAGCGGAGCATCCGAAGCTCGGCCGCCTTTTCAAGCGCTGCACCTATCGCCCGCAGATCGAGCTGCTCAACTATCTGCGCGCCAACGGCTTCAAGACCTACATCGTCTCGGGCGGCGGGATCGCCTTCATGCGCGCCTTCGCTGAGGAAGCCTACGGCATTCCGCGTGAGCAGGTGATCGGATCGAGCGTCAAGACGCGCTTCGAGGTCGAGGATGGCCGCGCGACGCTGAAGCGGCTGGCCGAGCTCGGTACCTTCGATGATCGCGAGGTGAAGGCGCAGAACATCGGCCTGCACATCGGCCAGCGCCCGATCCTCGCCTTCGGCAACTCAGACGGCGACCTGGCCATGCTGCGCTACGTCAAGACAGGGGCGGGCGCGCGTCTGGCGCTGCTGCTGCATCACGACGATGCCGCACGGGAATTCGCCTACGACCGGGATTTTCGCTTGAGCCCGCTGGCCGACGCGCTCGACAACGCCACCGCGTACGGCTTGAGCATCGTGAGCATGAAGCGCGACTGGAAGAGGGTATTCGACGCGTGATGCCGACGATGATCGCCGAGATCCACGAAGTGCTGACGCGCATCTGGGAGGACTTGGTGGCGAGGCCGGAGGGTCCGCTCTCTTTCCGCTTCATTCTGCAACCCGCAATGGCGGTGTTGCTCGCCACGCGCGACGGAATCAAGGACGCACGCACGGGCCGCTCGCCGTATTTCTGGACGGTGTTATGGGATCCTCACAAGCGCAGAGCGCGACTGCGCGAGGGCCTTGCCGCGACAGCGAGGGTGATCGTGCTGGGGCTGGCGATGGATGCGGTGTACCAGCTCAAGGCGCTAGGCACCTTCCATCTCCTCGAAGCCGTGATCGTCGCCCTGGCGCTCGCCTTCGTCCCCTATCTGCTGCTCCGCGGGCCCGTGGAGAGGATTGCCCGCTGGCGGCAGGCACAGGCCCCGCCGCAGAGCACGCGCTGAGAAGGAGGAGGACCTGATGGCCCACGTCGAAGACAGGTTCGCCGATACCCATGCTGCAGGCACGCGCGCACTTTCGCGCAGCGCCGAGGAGACCTCGGTCGAGCTCTCCTCCCGGCGCACCGGCATGTCGTTCCAGAGGACGCGCCTCAGCGCCGACCGCACGCTCATGTCCGTGATTCGCACCTCGCTGTCGCTGATCGGCTTCGGCTTCACTATCTTCCAGTTCTTCAACCACCTGCGCGAGACGAACGCGCTCGCCACCAGCGGCCAGCCGGCTCGGAATTTCGGCATGGCGCTGGTCCTCCTGGGTATCGCCATGCTGGTTGTGGGTATCTGGTATCACATCAACTTCATGCTGGGCCTGCGCACCGAACGCGAGCGCATGAAGCAGGAGCACCTCATACATGGCGAGAGTGCCTATCCCGTATCGATGACGCTGATCGTGGCGGGCTTGCTGCTGATGATCGGTCTGCTCGCCGTCATCAGCATGGTCTTCCGCACCGGGCCGTTCGGCTGAAGCAGCGACTGCGGAGCGCGCCAAGAGTTTTCGAGGGCTCGACAGGGAGGAACGGAACAATGGGCTCAAGCATCGGAATTGACGCAGCAATGCGCGCGAGCGAAGCGCACCGCAAGCCATGGGGCGATCACATGATCTGGATTCCCGGCGGCACGTTCCGCATGGGGTCGGATCGGCACTATCCAGAGGAGGCGCCCTCGCACCGCGTGGCCGTCGAAGGCTTCTGGATGGACCGCACGCCCGTCACCAACCGGGACTTCCGCAAGTTTGTCGAAGCCACCGGGCACGTCACGTTCGCCGAGATTCCTCCGGACCCGAAGGATTATCCCGGCGCCTTGCCACACATGCTCTATGCGGGATCGTTGGTCTTCAGGCGACCGATGGAAAAGGTCAAGGCGGACCGGTGGCAGGACTGGTGGACATTCCTGAAAGGCGCAGACTGGCGCCACCCCTATGGTCCCGGCAGCAGCATCGAAGGCCTCGAGGACCATCCCGTCGTGCATGTGGCCTACGAGGACGCGCTTGCGTATGCGCGCTGGGCCGGCAAAGACCTGCCGAGCGAAGCCGAATGGGAGCACGCGGCACGGGGCGGTCGCGACGGTGCTGAGTTTGCCTGGGGCGACGAGCTCATCCCAGCTGGAAAGTTCATGGCCAACTTCTGGCAGGGCCGCTTCCCCTGGGAGAATCTCGCCGCAGACGGCTATGAGCGAACGTCGCCAGTGACTGCCTTTCCGGCCAACCGGTACGGGCTTCATGATATGATCGGCAACGTGTGGGAGTGGACCTCCGACTGGTTCAACCCGCGCCATCCCGCCGATGCGGCAAAGCCATGCTGCATCCCCAAGAACCCGCGCGGCGGTTCGCAGGACCTGAGCTACGACCCCTGCCAGCCCGAGACCCGGATACCGCGCAAGGTCCTGAAGGGCGGATCACACCTGTGCGCACCGAACTACTGCCGACGTTACCGGCCGGCAGCCCGCCACCCGCAGCCCATTGATACGTCCGCGTGCCATGTCGGCTTCCGATGCGTCGCCCGCAAACGGAGCAGCCAGAATGCGTCTCCGAATGAAACAATGGAGACAGCATCATGTCACTGAAGGAATAGGCTCGGGGACAGCGTTCTCCGATCGTCAAATACCCGCGAACATGGCAACTGTCGGCCATCGGCAATCACGGCACGGCAAACCAGGAAAAACCCTAATAACCATATCGCAGTTGCCATGCTGCAATGTCGGAGGTTGGTCCTCAGTTCCTCCCCCCGCTGGACTGGACCGACCGAAGCCAACCTTGTTGGTGGCATAGCAAGAGCCGGGACGCGACGGGCTCGATTTCTACGATCCCGAGGCGCGCGATCCCGGCTCTTGTAATTTCGCCCCCGTGCTTTCTTGCTGCACCGGCCGAGCCAATCCCCGCGTTGCTGTCATATGAGCTGCCGACACGCGGCCTCGGCCGCCCCGCGTAAGTGCGGTTGCGGGTCACCAGCCCTCTAGCGTCCGTCTTAGCGGTCAGTTCGCGTCGTCGTCGGCGTCGAACTTGCCGCGCAGCACGCCGCACAGGACGACGGCGAGATAGGCGACGACGATGGCCAGCGAGAGGTAACCCAACATATCCCACATGAGGCGCGCTATCGGGCTTGTCGATCGGTGCTGAAGCGACAGAGCGTCGCCTCGACGTCGCGCATCTGCTTGAGCGCGCTTGTCATCAATTCGAGCAGCGCATTCGCATCGGAGCCGTCACGCTCTTCCCGCTCGAACTTGCCAACATGCGCGCGCTGGCGCATCAACCGGCGTTCCGCGGCGGCTATACGCTGAGTCAGATCGGACAATGAGCTGCGCGGATCGACGATTGCAGACATTCGGGCGGCCGGGATGCAATGGAGTGATTGATGATGCAGAGCCACGCCCAGGTCTCTCCCCCTGTCCCCAACTGATGCCTCGCAAGAGCGGGCCTGGGCGTGGCAGGCGTGTAACCAGCGCTGTGCGGGGCGAAACCCGGCAGCACGCTACGGGGGCGGGTATTAGAGGACAGCGAGCGCTGGCGGCATCCCCCTTTCAGGGGAGACCAGCGCGACCGCGACCGCGTGGCTCGGGTGCGCTGCCGGTTCAGCCGAGCAGCAGCACACCGCCGATGACGATGGCATGGGCGGCCAGGAACACGAGGCACGCCTTCAGGAGGGCTACGGTCATCTTTTTTTCGTCGTCCTGGCCGCCATGAGCCCGAACGGGCTCTACTTCGATGGTACGCCGGTGCCGGAGGCCGACCTCTCTGCCTTACTGCTTCGGCTCCCCTGCGGGATTGCCTGGCTGCTTGCCGGCCGCAGGCATCAACTCCTGAGTCCTTACGTCCGGCGTGCCGGAACGGATCTGGTCGCGGAGCGACTGCACCGGCGGCGCTGCATGCAGCTGGCCTCTGCCGGCGTCGATCACGAGTTGCGAAAGGTTCTGGTCCAACCCCCGTTGCAAGGCGGAGAAGGGGACCGCCACCTCCTTTTCGCCAAGCCCAAGAAAACTGCCTACGCTCAGAATCGCGGCGGAAATCTTGCCGTCGACATCGATGATCAGATCCGTCACCGAACCGATCCTCTCGCCTGCGCGGTTGAAGACGTCGCGACCCCGGTAGGCATCGACAGAGACCGCATCGCCGGGCACCGTGGCCAGGTAGTGGATGACGCCGGTACCGGCGGGCGGGGTCGACGCCCTCGTGGGGGCTTCGCGCCGCTCGGCGACCCGCGTGTTGCCCATCCCGTCTGCCAGGAGATACCAAGCAAGACCCGCGACAGCGAGAAGCGGGATGACCCAGAACGGCCAGGCCGGCGCCGCGCGGCTTGTCGCGGTCGTCGCCGGCGGCACTGTGGGGTAGGTGCCACGCGGCGCGGAGTCGGACGGAGGCGCGCTGACGCGGAGGCGATCGTAAAAGCCGTTCGCCTTGAGCTGATCGAAAAGGCCCGCGGGAACGGCAGCGGCAATGTCCTCCTTCTCCGACTTCAGCATGTCGACGAGGCCCGCCGCACCAATGCCCTTGTCGCGACGCTCTTGACCAAGCGTCCACATGATGGCCGGCATGAGCGTATTGAGGAGGTTGCGAGCCGAGCCCTCCGGCATGCCGACGAACTTGGCCAGGCTCGAGACGAGCACAGCCAAGCTTCCGGTCCCGATCAGTGACGTCAGCAGGTTGGCACCCGCCTGCGCGACCTGCGGCGTGCCTTCGAGCGCGCTGGCAAGTGTCTCAAGGCGGCCCACGGGCTGTCTGGCGAGGGTTGCCGTCAGCTGTTGTGCTCCCTGCGGCTTGCCAAGGGAGGTCGTGAGCGCGCTCAGAATTGCCGGCACAGCGGCGTCAACAGCCCTCTTGGCGATTGGGGGCGAGATGCCCGCTGCTGCCGCCATCTTGCCGATATCGTCCATGCTCAGAGATTGCGCAATCGTCGAAAGGATGCTGCTGGACATGGCGGTAACCTCGCTTCATTTGAGACAACGGCCGCTCGCCGCTGTGAGTGCCCCACGCCCTCTCGAGTCAGCCCTGTAGCCATACTCGCGAAGCGTCTTCGCATGGGTGCGCGAGGGCTATCGGTGGGTTCACTGGAGGTGGCGGGGTGCGAGTGCCGAGGCCTTACCGGGCTTCCGACATGCGCGCACGGTTCATCGCCGGGTCGGCGTTGCGGCAGGCGCGGATTCAGTCATAGGTGCGCAAAGCCTGGGCTCTCGACCGCAAGAGCGATGATCGAGAAGTCGGCTGCATTCCTCTCAGACATGTCGGTTCGCGGACTTCTCGATCTGAATCACGTGAGAATCATTGAGCTTGCCGTGTCCTTTAGATCGCGAAATTCCTTCCAAGCGAGCGGCATGCTGAGACGAAGTTCGCGATGCGAACACTGGAGCAATGTCCGATCCGCCGGAATAGTACGGCGACACGAGTATTGTCATCCCAGCCGGAGCGCGAGGCGCGCAGAGCCGAGACCCAGCACCAAGGATGTGGGCGGTCGATCGTGGCCCCCCGGGCCCCCGATATTTCGCTTCGCGAGATTCCGGGATGACAACTCTGGTTGTCATCCCCATCGAGGGCGATAGCCCGCGAGCCCGGACCCAAAGCTGCAAGCGAGGCGCGGTTTCCAGGCTGCTGGGATCCTGTGTGTCTGAGGTCTGCCGGGATGCGGGTGCGCGGGACACTGTTGGGTCCCAGTTATCGAGACCGGCTCTCTGGCTCGGTCCCCGCCCTTCGGATTCAACCAGAGCAGTTGCACGAGTCCGCGCCCTAACGGACCTCGCACCACGAGGACAGCGCCATCACCATAGCGCGGCCGCGCCGAGAGGCGCCCCACGCGCGTCCTTCGGCGAGGGAGGGACCGCGGCCGCGCTCGGTCCCAGTGCGCAGAGCGCCGCTGCCACCGGCACCGATAGGATACCGAGCTTGCGGACGACCATAGCCACCGTCTGTCCCCGCCTCCGGACATCGAGAATTGCGCCATCCTGTGTGCAAATCTCGCCAATGACCATGCGGTCTTGCCCAAGATTCGCCCAGGGGAGCCCCGGCGCCGAGCCCGATGGCGCCTCTTCAAATCAAGAACGCCCAAGCCGATAGCTGGAATAGGCCCATAGCGACCTGAGAGCGACTGCCCTGCAGGCGTTAGTCGGACTTCGACTTTCAGGGTTTCCCGCAACCCGATCTACAAACAACTGCGGATGGAGAGAACAAAGCGCTTCTTCCTACGACTTGGGAAATCCGACTCCACCGGAAGCTTAGAACAATTCGGACAACTCACGAGGAAACGCATCCTTGGGCACCGCGCGTCGGTGGGGCGGAGCAATGGGTATTCGCGGCTGCCCTCTCCCTGGCCGTCGGCATTGCCTATTTCATGGCCGCTCGGCTGGGACTGGCCCTTCTCACCAAGCCCGCAGGCGTTGCCGTATTCTGGCCGGCGGCGGGCGTCTCGTCCGGCATCCTGATCAGCATGGGGCGGCGGGCTCGGTGGCCCGTGGTGATCGGTGTGGTGGCCGCAACTGTCGCGGCCAACCTCATGGGCGATCGAACTCCAGTGGCCGCCATATTCAAGGGCCTCTGCAATGCGGGCGAGGCGCTCCTGGTCGCATGGCTGATCGAGCGCTGGTTCGGGGAACCGTTCACGCTCGACAGCATGCGTCGAGTTCTCGGCTTCTTGGCTGCCGCCGGAATAGCGGCCGGAACGGCCGCCATCGGCGGCGCGATCACAATGCGCCTGTTCCACATCACAGCGCCTGTATTCGACATCTGGTGTTCCTGGTTTCTCTCGGATGGCCTCGGCATCATCACCATCGCGCCGTTGTCGATAGGCTTCGGCCAGTTTGCACGTGAGTGGCCGCCATGGCGCGAACCGATCGAGGGCCTGGCCGCTCTGGCCCTGCTCGCCCTGGGCAGTGCTTTCGTGCTGACGATGCCGCCGGAATCCTGGCTTACTCTGCTCTCGGTCGCCGCCCTGTTTCCGTTGCTGCTGTGGGTGGCGGCGCGCTATCGCCCCGAGTTTGCCGCGGCCGCGACTTTCATCGTTGCCGCCGAAATCGTCTACACGACGACGTTCGGAATCGGACATTTTGGCAATGCCGACATCCCGGCCGCCGAGCGGACGCTCGCAGCCCAGGCGGCGTCACTGATCGTGGCGATCTGCACCTTGCTGCTGGCAGGGCTGTTCGCAGAGCGCCGGCAAGCGGAGGTGATGCTCAAGAGAAGCAACGAGCGGCTACAAGACAGCAATGAGCGGCTGCAGCTGGCTTTGTCGGGCGCAGAGCTCGGCGCCTTCGGCGTCGACCTGTCGACGGGAAATCTGGAGTGCGATGCACGCGCCGCGCGGCTGCACGGACACACCGGCATGCCGAAGACACTCGAGGAAGGACGACGCTTCATTCATCCCAATGACCTGCGGGTCCTGGACGCCGCGTTTGCCGAAGCCAAGCGCAAGACGGGTACGTTGAGCGGCGAATACAGAGTTCTGCTGCCAGGCAGCGATCCGCTCTCGGGCGAGGTCCGCTGGGTGACATTCGAGGGCTACATCGTGCGCGATGCCGAGGGGAAGCCTCGCCGCCTCCTCGGCGTCACGCGCGACGTGACCGAGCAGAAGCTTGCCATGCAGAGCCTGCGCAAGCAGGAAGAAGTCTATCGCAAGCTGCTCGGAGCGCTACCCGCCGCCATCTATACGACCGACGCGCTCGGGTACATCACCTATTGCAACCAGGCGGCCATCGAGCTGTGGGGAGCGGCTCCCCAACTCGGAAAGGACAAGTGGTTCAGCTTGGCGAGGTTCTACCACCCGGATGGCTCGCCGATGCCGCCGCACACTTGCCCCACGGCCATCGCGCTCAAGGAGGGCCGCGTGGTGTGCGGCCGGGAGGCAATTCTCGAGCGGTTGGACGGCACGCGCATCCCGATCGCACCTCATCCCGCCCCGCTCATCGATGATACCGGCGCAATCGTCGGGGTCGTGAACATGACCATCGACATTGGTGAGCGAAAGCGAGCCGAGGCTGTTCTCAACGAGCGCAACGCCCAGCTTGAGCTTGCCGAGAAGGTCGCTCTCGTCGGCATGTATGCCTTCGATATCGGAACGGGTGTGATGCAACTCTCGCCAGGTTACGCGGTAATTCACGGACTGCCCGAAGGCACAAGTGCCATTACCCGCGAGGATTGGAAGGCGCGCCTGGACTCGGGCGATCTCACCCGGCTGGACGCCGAGCGCAATCAATCGTTCAAGGATCGGCAGCGCGAGCGCTTCACCGAATATCGCATCCGCCGTCCGAACGGCGAGGCGCGCTGGATCGAATCGCGCAGCTTGATCTCCTATTCGAGCGAGGGCCGGGCGCTGCGCATGCTGGGCGTGAACATCGATGTGACCGAGCGCAAGCGGGACGAGGCGCACAAGGCCATGCTGATGGCCGAGCTCGATCACCGTGTGAAGAACGCGCTCGCCTGCGTTTCCGTGATCGCGCAACAGTCGCGGGAGCGCAGCCGATCGCTGGATGAGTTTCTTGCGGTTCTCGACGGCCGTATCCAGTCGCTGGCAAACACCCATACTCTGCTGAGCCGTGGGCGGTGGCAGGGTGTCAGCCTGGCTGCCCTGGTGCATAGCCAGCTGGCACCGTGCGCAGCTGACGGCAACACGCGGGTGGAAGGTCCCGATGCGGTGCTTGCAGCCGATGCGACACAAGCCGTCGGAATGGTCTTGCACGAGCTGGTCACGAATGCCGTGAAGTACGGTGCCCTGTCCACATCGATGGGCTTGGTGTCGGTGCGCTGGAGCTGGCGCCAGAACGGCGATGCCCGCCGCTGGCTCGGCTTGGAATGGGAGGAGTCGGGCGGCCCACGCGTTGTTGCCCCACGCGAGGTCGGCTACGGAACGACCGTCATTCGCGATCTCATCCCCTATGAGCTTGGAGGCTCGGTCGACCTCGCATTCGCCGCGACCGGCGTGCGGTGTCTGCTGAAGATCCCGGTCGAATGGCTCCGCTCAGGCGAGGTGGTTACTGCGGCGAGCCCTTTGCGACCACAGCCTGCAGCGCTGTCAGGAGCTCTTGCTCGCTGAACGGCTTCTGCAGAATGGCCTCGACCTTGCCCGCGGGGGCCGGCGGCGCGGCATAGCCCGACACGACCACGACTCCCACACCTTGGTCATACAGGTCCTCGATCAGGTCGCAGGCCAGTTCGCGCTTGAGATTCATATCCACCACGGCTATGGCCGGTTTGCGCGCAGCCACCAGTCGCTTGGCGTCGGCCGTGGTCGCAGCGGGACCGGCCACATGCATTCCGAGGCTCTCGAGCAAAGTCTTGAGGGCTTTAGCCACGTGCCAGGTGTCTTCGACCACGAGGACGTGCACGCCCCTCAGGATCAGCTGGTCCATCTTTTCAAACGTCGGATTTCCCGTTGTAGACATGCGTTTCCCCCGAAACGGGCGGTGTTATGCATGGAGAAGCCCGTTCCGCACCGCATAGCGGACGAGCGCAGCAGAAGAAGAAAGAGTGAGCTTGCGCATCACGGCGGCCCGGTGGGTTTCCACGGTCTTCGGGCTTATGCCGAGTTCCTTGGCGATATGCTTGTTCGTGAAGCCTTCGGCAATCAGCTGAACGACGTGCCGCTCCCGGCTCGTAAGGGCCGGCGGCAAGCGGCCCGGCTCACCTTGCCGAGCCTCCCGCTCCTCGCCGACGCTTGGACTGTAGTAGGTCTTGTGCATGGCCAGCGCCTCGATGGCGGCCACCAGATGGCGCTTGGCATCCGACTTGAGGAGGTATCCGCGCACCCCGGCCTGGCCCAGTTCATCGAGGAGCCTGTCACTATGGTGCATCGTGAAAATCAATGCCTCCGTGCGCGGCAGCTGTGCCCGAATCTGGCGAGCGGCCTCGATGCCGTTCATCAGCGGCATGGAATAGTCCAGGAGGGCGATGTCCGGGGCCGTCTCAAGGGCCCGGCCAACCGCTTCCCTGCCGTCGCGCGCCTCGCCAACGACGGTCAAATTCTGTTGATATTCTAGTACGTTACGGAGACCGGAGAGTACGACCTCGTGGTCGTCTGCGATCAGAATCCGGATTGTCACGCTAGCTCCCCCTCTGGCCGCCATCGTCGGCGGCATATTCGACGCACAGGCGACGGACATGCATCGGCAGTAACCCTGACTACGATATGGGCGACACCCGATACAGGAGCCGCGGGATCGGCGGACCGCTGGCGGTGTGAAACCCCATTTTTCCGCCTATCTCCTCGCCCGCTGGAGCTGGCTGTCCGGTGTCGCGAGCGGAAGGATCGCGTGCACGCTGGTGCCGCGCGGCCGACTGCGGATATCGAGCTTGCCGCCCAGATGCCGGACGCGCGCGGCCATACCCGCGATGCCGACGCCCACGGGCAGCATCTCGATGTTATCGCGCTTGCCGCCGTTTTTCGTGGCCAGGCCGCGTCCATCGTCGGCAATGACGAGATGAACCAGCCGTCCGACGCGTCGTACGTTGACCCGAGCGCGGGACGCGCGCGCATGGCGATGGACATTCGCCAGGGCCTCCTGGACGATCCGCAGGACTGACTGCTGCGAGGGCGACGACAGCTGGTCAGCAGCGCCGCTGCCCCTCAGCGTCACGTCCAAGCCGGTACGCTTGCGGAAGCCCTCGACGTAGCGGCGCAGGGTCGCTGTCAGGCCGTCGTTGGTGAGAGCCGGCGGATGCAGCAGATACGTGAACGTCCGCAGCTCACGCGTTGCCTCCTCCAGCGACTCTTCTATGTCCTTGAAGATCATCGATGTCCGATGGCCTCCGTTCGCTCCCTTAAGGGCAATGAGATTGAGGCCGATTGCAGCCAGATGCTGGGCGGTGGAATCGTGGAGCTCCTGCGCGATGCGCTCGCGCTCCTCGTCCTGGATGCTGATGACCCGCTGCGACAGCTGCTTGGCTTCCAGCTGCGCCGCCTTGAAGCGCGTGATGTCGCGGAAAATGCCGCTGACCCGGCTAGGATGGCCGTCGCTATCCCTGCTGGTCCGGCCCCTGGCTTCGAGCCAGCGCACTTCGCCCGCCGACGGGAGGAGGCGAAACTCACTCACCCCGTCGGCAAAGTTGCCGTAGGTGGCGGCGCGAATTGATGCAATTGCAACGCGACGGTCGTCGGGATGCACGGCGTTGATGAGCGCCTCGTTTGTCAGCTGGCGGCCGACCGGCATGCCGAACATCTCCCGGCAGTGGTCGGAGGCCCAGAGCTGGCCGGTGCGAAGGTCGTAGTGCCACAGACCTATCCCAGCCGAAGCTGCCGCAAATCCCAGGCGCTCCTCGCTCTCGCGCAGATGGGTCTCCACCTTGCGGCGCCTCATGATTTGCGCCATCAGCAATCCCAGCACCAGGGTCATGCCGGCAAAGGCACCCATGGCGGCGACCACATCATCGCTATGCTGAACCCAAATGTCGGGCTTCTTGAACATGACGATCGTGTCGGCCGGCAGGTTGCTCGCCGACAAACCCCAACGCTCCAGCTCTCTCGCATCGACCCGGAACCGCTGGGTCGTGCTCGTTTGGAGCGCTTGCGGAGCCTGTTTGCTGAGGACCTTCAGGACAAGGTCCGCCGTCTGGTTGCCGATCTCGGCGAAGGTATCCATGTGGCCGCCGACGATTCCCCGGCCGAGGTAGACGTCGTAAAATCCATAGACCGGGGCGCCCGACGCCCTGGCGAGCTCTCCACCGATTTCGGCAGGAATGAAGTCTCGCCCCGCGCCGTCCTTGAAAATGGTGAGCAGGACGACGATCGTGTCACGGGAAAGCTGTGCGAGCTCCCGCAGCAGCTCCTCGCGCGGCAGACCCACGATATATCGCGTGTCGGGCTGGCTCGGCAGCTTCGCCAGCTGCTGACGCGCAGTCTCCACAGAGCGCACGTCAAAGGGCGCGGCGCCCGATACGACGACAAGCTGCCGCGCGTTCGGTTGAAGCGCCCGGGCGAGTTGGACCGTCTTGGCAACGTCAAAGTCGCTGATGATGCCGGTTACGTCATCGGACTTGTCGATCGTCGCCAGCCTGTTGGGCGAGATGCAGCAGAACGTGATCGGCACCCCCGCTGCCAGGGCATTGCGATTGTCGATCGCAATCCGCAGCGCGTCGGGCCCCAGGGCCAGAACGAGATCGGGCGGGGAAGCAGCGTACTTCTCGGACAGATATTGCACGGCGCGCCGCTTGTGCGCCGCGTCCGGAAAGCGGGCGAGATCGAGAAATTCGCCATGTATCTGGATATCGAGCGCGGCCTGCTCCGACAGCCTTTTCTGTATTGTCTCGCCGACGATCGATGCGGCACGGTTCATATTGCTGTCGGGGTAGAGAATGAGGATCCGCTGTGCGCGATCCTCTGCGAAAGCAACTGATCCCGCGCCGAGCAGCAGTGCTGCCACGGACGCGAAGCGCCGCCATTTCGCCACCCCTCCTCGGGAAGGCGTCGATTTGGAATCGAGGGGCATTCCGTTTTCTTCAACCCGTCAGTATTGCGGATAGCAGAATGCGGTATGGACGAGAGAGGTTTTCACCTGTTTTACCGATACCCAACTTCGACGACTATGGGTAGTGAGCATCGGCAACCTAGGCGCGATACTATCATCCTAAGGTAGAGAATCGAGCGAACTGTTCCGTTCAATAGCGTAAACGCTGCGTGATATTCCGTGTTATTAACCAAATGCCTTCCGGTCAAGCTCAAGTCCGATCGGGATTTCCCCGATATTTGGAGGATTTTTCACTGTAGGTGCGGCAGAGGAAAATACCCGATCCTCAAATCGAGGAAGACGTTGCCGGCTCCTTGACCGATGTCGTGAGACCAGGTTGGCTCGCACGTGGGCGCGAGATATGTCGTCGGACCCGCGTGCAACCATCGCCAGGACCGCGGCAGATGCTATCGGGCTTTCGCGCGTGGAATCCACAATGAAACCCTGCGCGCGATTTCGAGACGACCACGCACCTGGTCAGTCGAGACCTAGAAGGCGTCGCGTGGGCTTGGAGCTTCTGGCGACGTACGGGGCTGGGAGCACGAGCGAGGAAGTGCGCGCGCCTCTGCCGTTCTACTCTGCTGTGGCCAGAGAGCACCAAATCGGGTGCACCTGTGCTGACGCTCACCCGCAGTGCTGTGGGTAAGCCCGCGGGGGTGGTTGGTGCCGCAGGAGGGATTTGAACCCCCGACCCACGCATTACGAATGCGTTGCTCTACCCCTGAGCTACTGCGGCTTCCGGGCGCTCGGCGGTGAGCCTTATCAGGCTATCGTGCCCCTGACCAGCCCCGGCAAACCGCGGGGGCGCTGGGCTGCAGAGGAAATATCGTTCGGCAACGTCGCGACCCCTCCTGCAGCATGTCTCGACCGGGCGGCAACCTGCAGAGGCGCAGCGTCTGGGCTGAAGCGCGGCGCCGCGGGGACGAGCCGCGCGCTTGTTGCTGGCCCAGGCAGCACTCGCCCAGGATCAGGCATTAGAAGTCCGATGGCGATGCGACGACCGACACGGTCCCGCCGGCACCGCATCACCACGCCGAGTCAGCATCGAGTGCAGCGCCTCCCCCGGGTCGGCATGCCGCTGCCATTTCGCACGCCTCGCCGCAGCGCACCGGGCGTCGAAGGCACTGGCGCTGGCATCGGATCGACGATATGCATCAAGGCAAGCGGGTCGGCTCAGTGCCCGCAATGGGGAGTGAGACCGCACGATGGCGAGGGATGCCGATCCCGCGTTGTTATTGGAGCTTGATCGGGTAAGCCTGCGGTTCGGGGGCGTGAGCGCGCTGACCGACGTCAGCTGCCAGGTGAGCCGCGGAGAGTTGTTCTCCATCATCGGTCCCAACGGCGCCGGCAAAACCTCGATGCTCAATTGCATCTCCGGCCGCTACCGCCCGACGTCGGGGCACGTCGTTTTCAAGGGCGTCGACATCACTCAGGCCAGCCCCAACAAGCGCGCAGCCCTCGGGATCGGCCGCACGTTCCAGAATCTCGCCCTCTTCAACGGCATGAGCGTGCTCGACAACATCTCGGTCGGGCGCCACCACCTCATGAAGGCGGGTTTCGTGCGCGGCATGGTCTACTGGATCGGCGGCGCCCGGCGGGAGGAGGCCGAGCATCGTGCCGCCGTCGAGGAAATCATCGACTTCCTGGAGATCCAGGCCATCCGCAACGAGCCTGCAGGCGTGCTCTCCTACGGCCTGCGCAAGCGTGTGGAGCTTGCGCGTGCGATCGCGCTCAAGCCCGAGCTCATCCTGCTCGACGAGCCGATGGCCGGCATGAACCTCGAGGAGAAGGAGGATATGGCGCGCTACATCGTCGATCTCAACGAGGAACTGGGCATGACCGTCGTCATGATCGAGCACGACATGGGCGTGGTCATGGATCTCTCGCACCGTCTCATGGTCCTCGATTTCGGCCGCAAGATCGCGGAAGGGCTGCCGGATGAAATCCGGGCGAACGCCGACGTCAAGCGCGCCTACCTCGGCGAGGAGCATGGCGTCATGGGCACACCGTTGCAGACGGAGGCTTCGCAATGATCCCCGCTCGCTTCGCCCACGTGGAGGACAACGACACGCTGCCCAAGCTGCTGCGCTATAACGCGCGCCGGCACGGCGGCGACATCGCCTTCCGGGAGAAGAAATTCGGACTCTGGAAATCTTTCACCTGGGCCGAGTTCCACGAGCACACCAAGCTGTGGGCGTTGGCGTTGCGCGGCCTTGGGGTCGAGCAGGGCGACACCGTCGCCATCATCGGCGACTCGCGCCCCGACTGGATCGCCGCCGCCATTGCCACCCACGCCCTGCGCGCAAAAAGCCTCGGCCTCTACCAGGACGGGCTCGACGCCGAGGTCGGCTACCTCATCGGCTTCGCCGATGCGAAGGTCATCGTTGCCGAGGACGAGGAGCAGGTCGACAAGATGCTGCGCGTGACGGCGTCCGTCTCCTCGGTGCGGCACATCGTTTACTGCGATCCGCGCGGCATGCGCAAATATGCCGATCCCAAGCTCGTCGACCGCGACGGCCTGCTCGAAGCCGCCCGCAAGGCCGCCGCCGACGCGCCCGCACTCTGGGACAGCCTCGTCGACCGGACCGAGGGTGAGGATGTTGCCGTGCTCTGCTCGACGTCCGGCACCACCTCCAATCCCAAGCTTGCGAGCCTCACCTCCGGCCGCTTCATCCGCCACGTCGCCACCTATTGCGACCTCTTCGCGCTCGGCCCCGGCGACGAGTACGTGTCGATGCTTCCCATGGGATGGATCGGCGAGCAGTTCCAGGCGCTCTACCAACCGCTGGTGTGTCGCCACAAGGTCAACTTCGTGGAGGAGCCAGAGACGGTGATGGCCGATCTCCGCGAGATCGCGCCGACCTTCATCTTTCTGGCCCCGCGGGTGTGGGAGCAGATCGCGGCCAACGTGCGCGCCCAGATCATGGATGCCTCGCCCTTCAAGCGGGCCATGTTCGCGTGGGGCGTCAAGGCCGGGCTGAAGGCCGTGGAGAAGGGCGGCACGAGCCGGCTCGCGCAGATGTTGGTGCTGCGCGCTCTGCGCGACCGCCTAGGATTCACGCGGCTGCGGTTCGCCAGCACGGGCGGCGCGCCGATGGGGCCCGACACCTTCAAGTTCTTCATGGCCATGGGCCTGCCGATGCTGCAGCTCTACGGGCAGACCGAGCTCGCGGGCATCTACTGCATTCAGCGCCCGGGCGACGTCGATTTCGACACCGTGGGCCGCGGCTTCAACGGCGATTACAAGATTCGCATCGACAACGCCGATGCCCAAGGCGTCGGCGAGATCGTCAGCCAGCACCCCTACATGTTCCTGGGCTATTACAAGAACGACGCGGCCACGCACGCCGACCTGCGCGAGGGCTGGATGCACACGGGCGATGCCGGCTACTTCAAGCCCTCGGGCCAGCTCGTTGTAATCGACCGCATGCGCGACCTTGCCACCTCGTCATCCGGCGAACGCTTCTCGCCCCAGTACATCGAGAACAAGCTCAAATTCTCGCCCTACGTCAGCGAAGTGGTGATACTCGGCGACCAGCGCGACTATCTGGCCGCGATCGTGTGCATCCGCTTCGGCATTGTCTCCAAGTGGGCCGAGCAGAACCGCATGTCGTTCACGACCTATTCGGATCTGGCGAGCCGGCCGCAGGTCTACGACCTGATCGCCGGCGAGATCGAGCGCATCAACGCGTCGCTGCCGATGGCACAGCGGGTGTCCAAGTTCATGCTGCTCTACAAGGAGCTCGATGCCGACGACGGCGAGCTCACGCGCACCCGCAAGGTGCGTCGCGGCGTGGTGGCGGAGAAGTACGCCGACATCATCGAGGCGATCTACGCCGGCAAGTCGGAGGTCAAGATCGACACCGAGATCGCCTTCCAGGACGGCTCGCGGCAGCGCATCCGAACCAGGATGCCGATTGCCGCGCTTGCACCCCCAACCGCCGCGGCGAGGAGCGCTTGATCACCGCAATGAACTGATCGCGATCGCAGCAGCAACGACAGCCGGACCAGACGTCACCATGAACACCACGCTTCTTCTGCAGCTTCTCGTCAACGGCGTGATCGTCGGCGCGCTTTATGGCGTCGTCGCCATGTGCTTCGTGCTGATCTACAAGGCCAGCCAGGTCGTCAACTTCGCCCAGGGCGAGTTCGTGCTGATCGGCGCTTGGGCCTGCTGGTGGCTCGTCACCTCGCTCAATCTGCCGTTCTGGATCAGCTTCCCCTTCTGCCTTCTGTTCATGAGCCTGCTCGGCGTGCTCGTGCAGATCGTCGTCTTGCGGCCGCTGATCGGCGAGCCCGTAATCTCCATCGTGATGGTGACGATCGGCCTCTCGATCTTCTTCCAGGCGCTGCTCCGATGGATATTCGGCGTCTTCACGCAGCCGTTTCCGCCGGTGTTCGCGACCCAGACGGTCAGCATCCTGGGTCTCAATGTGGAGAGCGCCTATCTCATGAGCCTCGCCATCTCGATCGTGATCATGGCCGGCTTCGCCTGGTTCTTCAAATACTCTCGGTTCGGCCTGGCCATGCGGGCGACCGCCTTTGATCAGCAGGTGGCGCAGAGCCTCGGCGTCTCAGTGCGCCAGGTGTTTGCCGTGGCCTGGGCGATCTCCGCGGTCGTGTCGGCGCTGGCGGGCGTAGTCGTGGGCCTCGTTTCCGGTGTCTCCGCCTCGGTTGCCACCGTCGGGGTGAAGGTGTTCCCGGCGGTCATCGTGGGTGGATTGGAGTCGATCGTCGGGGCGGTGCTTGGCGGCCTGATCATTGGCCTGCTCGAGGGGTTGGCGCAGTTCTTCGACGCCGAATACCTGCACTTCGGCAACCTCATCACGATAGCGCCGTTCTACGCCATGCTGCTGATCCTGCTGATCAAGCCGTATGGCCTGTTCGGCTCCAAGAACATCGAGCGGGTGTGACATGGCCCTCTCGGTGCGCCCTGCCGGCGACTTCCGCGTCAGCTACCAGCAGGATCGCACGATCTTTCCTACGCGCGGCTCGACGCTCTGGTGCATCGTCGGAATTCTCTTTCTTTGCCTGCTGCCGCTGCAGATCGGCGGCAAATCGCTCGTCTCCTCCTATTGGCTCGCTCTCGTCATCCAGATCGCCTACTACGGGATCGCCGCGCTCGGCCTGAACATCCTCGTCGGCTTCACCGGTCAGATCTCGCTCGGCCACTCGGCCTTCTTCGGCTTCGGCGCCTTCATGTCTGCCTACCTGTCGGGCAAGCACGGCGTGCCCGTTGCGCTCAGCATCCCGCTGGCGGGGCTTGCAACTGGACTTCTCGGGGTGATCGTCGGCCTCCCGGCCGCACGACTCAAAGGCCTCTACCTCGCGATCGCGACGCTGGCCTCCCAGTTCGTCCTGCAGGACTTCTTCAGCCGCGCCGAATGGTTCACGGGCGGCGCGTCGGGCGCCAACGCGGCACCGTTCTCCCTGTTCGGCTATTCCCTCTCGGGTGACCGCAAATACTACTACGTCGTCCTGTTCTATCTCGTGATCATGTACGTCTTCGCGGCCAACCTCGTGCGAACGCGCGACGGCCGCGCCATGATAGCGGTGCGCGACCATTATCTCTCTGCGGAGATCATGGGCATCAATCTCACCTACTACCGGATCCTGGCCTTCGGCATCTCCTCCGTCTACGCCGGCATCGGCGGTGCACTGATGGCCCACTACACGAGCTTCGTCTCGGCGGAGGCCTTCGACCTGCTGCTATCCATCAATTTCCTCGCCATGATCATCATTGGCGGCCTCGGCTCCGTGATGGGCAGCCTGATGGGCACCGTGTTCATCCTGTTCCTGCCCGAGTTCATGCAGAGCATCGTGCGCGGCATACAATCGTTCGGCTACGCTCAGAGCGCGGCCTTCATCGAGGGCCTCGCTTACATGAAGGAGATGGCGATCGGCATGGCGATTGTCCTGTTTCTCATCTTCGAGCCGGACGGCCTCGCGGCACGCTGGCGCAAGATCAAAGCCTATTGGAAGCTCTACCCGTTCTCGTATTGAAGCGGAGCGGGATAAAACAGGGAGAAACGCGCAAATGAAACTGAAGCTAGCACTCCTGTCGGCTGTCGCCGCCAGCACCGCGCTGGGGACATCGGCCTTGGCCCAGCAGAAGGTGAAGGTCGGCAACCTCGTCGATTACACGGGCGCCACCTCGAGCGTCGGCAAGATCTCGGGCCCCGGCAAGGTCGATGCCTTCAACTGGATCAATGCCAACGGCGGCATCAATGGCAAGCAGCTCGAGGTCGAGACGGTCGACTACGGCTACCAGACGCAGCGCTCGATCCAGCTCTACAAGAAGTGGAAGGACGACGGCGCCGTCGCTATCCAGGGCTATGGCACCAACGACACCGAAGCCATGGTCGGCTTCATCGCCGAGGACAAGATCCCCTACTTCTCGCTGTCGTTCTCCGGCCATCTCACCGACCCAGCCGGCGTCAGCGCCAAGGCCAAGGAGGGCAAGATCAAGCCGGCGCCGTACAATTTCTTCGGTGCGCCGTCCTATTCCGACGGCACGCGCTCGCTCGTCATCTGGGCGGCCGAAGATTGGAAGAAGAAGGGCGGCTCGGGCAAGCCGAAGTACATCCATCTCGGCGACAACCATCCCTATCCGCTGGCACCGAAGGAAGCCGGCGAGCAACTCGCCAAGGAACTCGGCTTCGACGTCGTGCCCTCGATCCAATACGCGCTCGCGGGCGGCGACTTCAAGGCGCAATGCCTGGCCCTGCAGGCCTCGGGTGCCAACTATGCCTTCATGGGCAATACGACGGGCGCCAATGTCGCCCTGCTGCGCTCCTGCGCAACCGTCGGCGTCAACGTGCAGTTCATGGCCAACATCTGGGGCATGGACGAAGCCGGCATGAAGGCCACCGGCAAGGCTGTCGACGGACTGGTCTGGGTCGTAAGCCAGAACCCGTGGGGTGCTGATGTCCCGGGCATGAAGACCTTCCGCGAGATCTCCAAGCAGTCTGATCCCGCCGGTGCTTCCTACCGGCCGCTGCCTTACGTGCGAGGCGCCTGCCAGGTGCTCTATCTCGGCGAGGCCATGCGCATGGCCGACAAGGCCGGCAAGCTCAACGGTGAAGGCATCAAGGCGGCGCTCGAGGGCATGAAGGACTTCGTGCCGTTCGGCACCGACGGCATGTGTCCAGCCGTCACCTGGACCAGCCAGGATCACCGCAGTGTCGATACAGTCGGCCTCATGCGCGCGCGTATCACCGGCGAGACCGAGCAGGGTGACTACACCGAGCTGATGGCGAAGGGCGTCATGAAGCTCGAGAAGGTCGCGGACATCAAGGTCGAGCGCAAGCCGGGCTGGCTCGGCTACTGACGACCGCGGATGTGAGCCGGGGCGGATCGCAGAGTTCCGCTCCGGTCGACCGATGAGACGATCGGAGGTGCCTCCTCTTGTCCTTTGCCCATCCTATCCGCGCCGAAGCCGGGGCAGCGCCCCATGATGCAACCCGCCCGCCCGATCTGCTGGAAATCGAGAACCTGGAGGTCGTCTATGACGACGTCGTTCTGGTCCTGCGCGGCGTCAGCCTCACAGTGCCAAAGGGGGCGATCGTCACACTGCTCGGGCCGAACGGTGCGGGAAAATCGACCACGCTCAAGTCGATCTCAGGCCTCCT
>Ga0111539_10002159_pt1 | contig 26325 bp, 17 predicted proteins | sample RhiMethybrSRZTD1_FD_79667 | JGI IMG/M metagenome (GOLD analysis project Ga0111539, IMG submission 79667) | Populus rhizosphere microbial communities from Tennessee, USA - Rhizosphere MetaG P. TD hybrid SRZTD1 (version 2) (version 2) | ecosystem: Host-associated > Plants > Roots > Rhizosphere >...
ATGCCGTCCTTCGAGATCATCGCCGGCAGCTCGGTCGAGGAGATCGGCACCAACCTCAAGGACATGGTCGGCAACATGTTCGGCGGCCGAGCGAAGACTCGCCGTCTGAAGGTGCCGCAGGCGCTCGAACAGCTGATTGCGGAGGAGCAGTCGAAACTGCTCGACATGGAGACCGTGAGCAAGACCGCGGTCCAGCGCGTCGAGCAGGCGGGCATCATCTTCGTGGACGAGATCGACAAGATCGCCAGCCGCGATGGTGCGGGCGGCGGTCATGGACCCGACGTCAGCCGCGAAGGCGTGCAGCGGGACATCCTGCCGATCGTCGAAGGCACGACCGTCAACACCAAGCACGGCATGGTCAAGACGGATCACATCCTGTTCATCGCCGCTGGTGCGTTCCACGTCTCGAAGCCGTCGGACCTGATCCCGGAGCTGCAAGGCCGCTTCCCGATCCGTGTCGAGCTCGATCCGCTCACGCGCGCCGACTTCGTGCGCATCCTGACCGAGCCGCGCAACGCGCTCATCAAGCAGTACATCGCACTGCTCGGCACCGAGGATCTGACCGTGACGTTCACGTCGGACGCCGTCGAGCGCATCGCTGACTTCGCCGCGCGCGTCAACGACACCACCGAAAACATCGGCGCACGCCGCCTGCACACGGTCATGGAACGCCTGCTCGACGAACTGTCCTTCGACGCACCCGATCGCGCCGAGAAGTCGGTCACGATCGACGAAGCCTACGTCGACCGCATGCTCGCTGACATCGTGCGGAACGAGGATCTCTCGCGTTACATCCTCTGAGTCAACTCCCAACTCCCAGGTCCCAACTTCCAACCACTCCCAATTTCCAATTCCCAACTCCCAATAACTTTCAACTTGGCAGTTGGGAGGTGGGCGTGATTGGGAATCGGGAGTTGGTCGTTGGGAGTTGTCGAGCGTCAGTACGGAAAAGCCTCCTGCATCAGTTCTTTCAACACCTGTTCGCCCGCGCGAACGGCGGCCTGCGTGTCGAACGCCACGCCGGGCAGGGGGCTCCACGTATTGACGTAGCCGATGCGCTTGTACTCGCGCACGAGCGACTCGCCGTCGACGATTGCCGGCGTCTCGGCGATCTCGACGGCATGCTGCAGCTCATGCGCCATCATCGCGATCTGCTGCATCCGCGAGAATCGCGACATGCGCACGACGACGTAGCGGTAACCCCCGACCGCCGACAGAAAGGTCAGGCGGCCGTCGGGTGCGCCAGGGCCGTCGCACTGCAAATACACGACGACATCGGATGCGTGCAGGCGCGCAACGAGCGCGCGCAGGGTCGGGGACGTGCGCTGGCCTTCTTCGAGTAGCGAGCGCAAGCGGCGGTCGGTCGATCGAATCGGAGGGCGACGGGGATGCTCCGCGATCGGGTCGGCGGCCATCGACAGCGACGGGGTGGCGACGAGGAGACAGAGCAGCAGGAACGAGCGTGCACTGTGACGAGTGAACATGCCGTCCACAGTGGCAAGCCGCGAGCCAGCCGCGCAGATCTGGCCTGATCTGCGATTTGATCGCATTCCGCGTGGAATTCGATACAATGTGGGCGCTGCTAGGAAACGGAAGAAGCCACAGATTCGTGCTGTAACTTTTCCGTTACTACAAAAAGGTCATGATAGGGAGGGCGCCATGCCCTCCGGCCGCAGGCCCCACGACGTGCTGGCGGGTTGATGCGTTGCTCCAGGCTCCGAGCGACGACAGAGTTGCGTGAGACGCCACTTCACCGCGCAGATATGTAGGAGACCTGAAAAATGCCTGCCGCCAAACCTGGACCCGACGCCACCACTGCGGCGCGCGATGCGCGCCGACTTTCGACGCTGCTCGAGGCCAGCCAGGCCCTCTCGGGCACACTCAATTTGAAGGCCGCCCTCCAGCGTGTGCTGGGCACGCTGCTTCGTCATCACAGCGTCGTGCGCGGGATGATCACCTTGCTCCGCGACGGCGAACTGCACGTCGAAGCCGTCGAGGGCTTCGAGGATCGCGCCCGCACCATCCGCATCAAGCTTGGTGAGGGCATCACCGGCAAGGTCGTCGAGAGCGGCAAGCCGATCGTGGTGCCGCGAGTGAGTCGCGAGCCCGCGTTTCTCAATCTCGCGCCGCGACGGCCCGAGCATCCGAAGCAGGAGCTGAGCTTCATCTGCGTGCCGATCTCGCTCAACCGGCAGGCGGTCGGCTCGCTGGCTGTCGATCTCCGCTTCAAGCCAGAGCGCGATTACGACAGCAGCGTCAAATTCTTCGGCGTCGTCAGCGGCATGATCGCGCAGGCGCTCAACGTCCAGAAGATGGTCGACGAGGAGCGGCGGCGGCTCACCGACGAGAACACGCACCTGCGCCAGGAGCTGCGCGAGCGCTACGACTTCTCGAACATCATCGGGACCAGCGGTCCGACGCGGCAGATGTACGAGCAGGTGGCGCAGGTGGCGCAGACCAACACCACCGTGCTGATTCGCGGCGAGTCTGGCACCGGCAAGGAGCTGATCGCGCACGCCATTCACTACAACTCGTTGCGTGCGAAGAAGCCGTTCGTGAAAGTGAGCTGCGCCGCCCTGCCTGACACGCTGATCGAGTCGGAGCTCTTCGGCTACGAAAAGGGCGCCTTCACCGGCGCGAATGCGCGCAAGAAGGGCCGCTTCGAAATGGCCGAAGGCGGCACGCTGTTCCTCGACGAGATTGGCGACATCAATCTCAGCACGCAGGTCAAGCTGCTGCGCGTCCTGCAGGAGCGCGAGTTCGAGCGCCTCGGCGGCACCGAGACCGTCAAGGTCAACGTCCGCATGCTTGCCGCGACCAACAAGGACATGGAGAAGGCGCTCGCCGACGGCACCTTCCGCGAGGACCTCTATTACCGTCTCAACGTGTTCACGATCTTCGTGCCGCCGCTGCGCGAGCGGAAGGCCGACCTCCTATTGCTGGCCGATCACTTCCTCGAGAGGTTCTCGCGCGAGCACGGCAAGGTCATCAAGCGCATCTCGACGCCGGCGATCGACATGTTGATGTCGTATCACTGGCCCGGCAACGTGCGCGAGATGGAGAACGCCCTCGAGCGCTCGGTCCTGGTCTGCGACGGCGCCGTCATTCATGGGCATCATTTACCGCCATCGCTGCAAACCGCCGACTCGTCCGGCACCGTCACGCGCGTGTCACTGAAGGATGCGGTCGCCGGCTACGAGCGCGACTTGATCATGGACGCGCTGAAGACGACGCGGGGCAACCGGGCAAAGGCGGCGCGTCTGCTCGACACGACCGAGCGCATCCTCAACTACAAGGTGCGCGGCTACGGCATCGATGTGCGACGCTACAAGACGCCCGAGGTCGGACGCCGTGGACCGACAGATACCGCCTCGGATCCCACGCGCGACCTTCCGGCCATCGCATCGTCTCAATAGTAACGATGCTTCAATTCCCAACTCCCAATTCCCAACGACCTACCACTCCCAACTCCCGAATCCCAATGAGGAGTTCTTGGGAGCTGGAAGTTGGGAATTGTGAGTGGCTTGGGAGTTGGAGATTGGTCGTTGGGAGTTTGCTCGCGACACTTTGCATCGCGAGCGTCGGCTGTGGCAAGAAAGGCCCGCCGCTCCCACCAATCGTGCACATCCCGGCTGCCGTCGAGAAAGTCGAGGCGCGGCGTCGCGGCGACGACGTGTCGGTGACCGTGACCGTGCCGTCGAAGAACGTTGACGGCACGATGCCGGTCGATGTCGCGCGCATCGAGGTCTACGCATACACCGGCACCACTGCGCCGCCAGCCAGCCGATTCCTCGAGGTCGGCACGCTCGTGGGCACGATTGCCGTCGCCGAGCAGAAGCCTGACGCGCCTCCGGATGCGGCGCCGCCACCTGGCACGCCTGTCCCGGGTGGCCCGGCGACGATCGTCGAGTCGCTGACGCCGGACGCACTCGTCGCCAAGCCGATTCCACCGGCCCCGACCACGAAGCGCGACCCGCGACCGCTTCCCGCCGCCACCGCTCCAGGCCCCGCCGCCGACACGGGACCGCTTCGTCGCTTTTACTATGCGTTGGCATTCAGCCCGCGCGGCCGTCCTGGTCCTCCGGGCAGTCTTGGCGAACTGCGTCTGACCACGCTCCCGGCTGCGCCGACCGCACTGAAGGCGACCGTTGTCGCCGACGCCGTTCGGCTTGAATGGGAACCTTCCGGAGGTCTCATCGGATTCCTCCTCGAGCGGGCGCTTTCGCCCGAGCCATCGCCGCTCGACGATCCGCTGCCCGATTCGGTGTCCTCAAGCGCATCGGCAGCCACGCTGCAAGGTCCGACTCGCTACAACGTGTACCGCGAGCTCGCCCCGCTTGCCGAGAAGACCACTCCATCGCCGCCTGCCTCGACGCCTGCCTCGCCGAAGCCGCAAGGCGAAGGCGGGAAGCCGCAAGACGTCGTCGAGCCATTACTCGTCAACGGCGCCCCGATTGACACGCTGACCTTCACGGATCCTTTGACGAGCCTCGATGGCCGCCGGCGATGCTATGTCGTGCGAGCGGTGCGCGGTGACGGCACACAGACGGTCGAAGGGACGCCCTCGGAACCACCCGCATGCGTCGACTCGCTCGATGACTTTCCTCCTGAAGCGCCGGCCGGACTCGCCTCGACGATCCGCGACGGCGAGATCGAGCTGATGTGGGAGCCGAACCCCGAGCCGGACATCGCCGGGTACCTGGTCTTGCGTGGGGAGGCGGGCGATGCCACACTGACCCCAGTGACCGACACGGTCGTCACCGAGACACGCTTCACCGATCGCACGGTGAAACCGGGTGTCCGGTATGTCTACGCCGTCCAAGCGATTGACTCGCGGTTGCCTCGACCGAACGTGAGTCTCGAATCAGCGCGTGTGGAAGAGACGGCGCGCTAGCGGAGCTCCCTATGAAGTTATTTGTCGACACTGGCAACGTGAAAGAGATTGAGGCGCTCGCCGCTCTGGGCATCCTCGACGGCGTGACGACGAACCCGACGCTGCTGTCCAAGGAATCTGGCGACTATCGCAAGAACCTCAAACGCATCTGCGAGATCGTGCAGGGCCCGGTCAGCGCCGAAGTCGTCGCCACCGACACCGCCGGCATGCTGCGTGAGGGGCGCGACCTCGCCGGCATCGATGAGCACATCGTCGTCAAGGTGCCGTTTACGAAGGACGGCGTCAAGGCGTGCAAGACGCTCTCGTCGGAAGGACTCCGCGTCAATGTGACGCTGATCTTCTCGGCCACGCAGGCCTGGCTGGCCGCCAAGGCCGGCGCCACGTACGTGAGCCCGTTCGTCGGCCGGCTCGATGACATCGGCACGACCGGCATGAACCTGATCCGCGAGATCGTCGACATCTTCGACAACTTCGAGTTCCCGACCGAAGTGCTCGTCGCCAGCGTCCGTCACCCGATTCACATCATCGAGGCGGCGCGCATGGGTGCTGATGTGGCCACGGCGCCCGCGGCGGTGATCGAGCAGTGCTTCAAGCATCCGCTCACCGACATCGGGCTCGAACGGTTCCTCAAGGACTGGGAGAAGTCACAGGCCGCCAAGGTCTGATCACTTGTCCTTACTAGATGATCTTCAGCGCCGTGCCGCGCTGGGTGGTGGAGAAGAGCGGCTGCAGCGCCAGCGCGACGCGGGCAAGCTGACCGCGCGCGAGCGCATGCTCCTGCTCTTCGACCGCGATACCTTCGAAGAGCTCGACGCCTTCGTCACCCACCGGTGCCGCGACTTCGGCATGGAGGATCAGATCGTGCCCGGCGACGGCGTGGTCGCGGGCTACGGTCGCGTCGCCGGCCGCCTCACCTACGCCTTCGCACAGGATTTCACCGTCTTCGGTGGCTCCCTCTCCGAAACCAACGCCGCCAAGATCGTCAAGATCATGGACCTGGCCATGAAGATGGGCGCCCCCGTGATCGGACTCAACGACTCGGGCGGCGCGCGCATCCAGGAGGGCGTGCTGTCGCTCGGTGGCTACGCCGACATCTTTCTTCGCAATACGCTCGCCTCGGGTGTCATCCCGCAGATCTCCGCGATCATGGGGCCCTGCGCCGGCGGCGCCGTGTACTCGCCGGCGATCACCGACTTCATCATCATGGTCAAGGGCACGAGCTACATGTTCGTGACCGGACCCGATGTCGTGCGGACCGTGACGCACGAGCAGGTGACGAAGGAGGAGCTCGGCGGCGCGATGACGCACAACGAGCGGAGCGGCGTGGCCCACTTCGCGGTGGACGACGACCAGGCCGCGATCCTGCTCATTCGCGAACTGCTGTCCTTCATGCCGGCGAATAATGTCGACGATCCACCGCGACGTGAGCCCGCGGATCCGCCGGCGAACGCCGATGAGGTCCTCGAGTCGATCGTCCCAGCCTCGCCGAATCAGCCGTACAACATGACCGACGTGATCGGCCACGTCGTCGACGATGGGTATCTGCTGCAGGTGCAGGAGCATTTCGCCAGGAATCTCATCGTCGGGTTCGCGCGCCTGGCAGGTCGCCCCGTCGGGATCGTCGCCAATCAGCCGGCGCACCTTGCCGGCACGCTCGATATCGATGCGGCGGTGAAGGGCGCACGCTTCGTTCGCTTCTGTGATGCGTTCAATATCCCGCTCGTTACGTTCGAGGACGTGCCGGGGTTTCTGCCCGGCACGGGCCAGGAATACGGCGGGGTGATTCGTCACGGCGCGAAGCTGCTGTTTGCATTTGCTGAGGCCACAGTGCCGAAGGTCACGGTGATCACGCGAAAAGCGTACGGCGGCGCGTATTGCGTGATGTCGAGCAAGCACATCCGCACCGATGCCAACTTCGCATGGCCGACGGCGGAAATCGCCGTGATGGGCGCTGAAGGTGCGGTGAACGTGCTTTACAAGCGCGAGCTCGATGCGGCGGGCGATGTCGCCGCGGCGCGAGCGGCACGCATTGCCGAGTATCGCGAGAAGTTCGCCAATCCGTACGTCGCCGCTGAGCGTGGGTTCATCGACGAGGTCATCCGTCCCCGTCAGACACGCGCGAAAGTGATCGCCGCGCTGGCCGCATTCGAGACCAAACGCGACCGGAATCCCCCGAAGAAGCACGGCAACATTCCGCTGTGATACCAGAGCCTAGAGCCGAGAGCCCAGAGCCATTACTCTAAACAATCCGATTGCCCGTCCTCGCCGCAGGTGAACATGCTGGGGATCTCTGCGAGGGTCCACTCGCGAGTGTTCTTCCAGACGCGGGTGTGCCCATAGCGGAGCGACGTCCATCCCAACCGGTCCTTGGCGAGCCACACGCGGTGGAGCGCGAACTTCTCATCGTCACCGAGGAGGTGATAGGACTCGTGAAGAAGGATCGTCGCGCGCTCGATGTCGTCAACCGGGTACTTGAAGAACGCGGGGTAGATGGTTATGACCGCAAAGGGGAAGTTCGTCGCCGCGTAGGCGGTGGGATGACCGACGTAGCGGTTCCACCAGTTATCCGTACGACGAAAGCTCACGACGCGGCGGAGCGCTGACGCTTCTCGAGAGAAGCCCGCTCCATCAAGTACGTGAGTCGCCTCCATCAGCACCTGCCGTTCGTGAGGCGTCACCGGTTCTGACGTGAGGAGCAGCGAGGCGTACGCGGTCGTCAGGATGGTGACGACGACGCCGAAGATCCACAGCACCCACTGTCCGAAGGTACGACCGCTGGCCTCATGGGTCGACTGCGCCGACGGCACACCTTCGTTCGGCGTCAACGGCAGGTCACAACGACGGCAGACCACCTCCGTCGAGAAGTTCACCAACCCGCAGTTCGCGCACTTGATGCTGTTCAGCGACCGCTCCTTCTCTTCTGATATCGGCCGCGTCCGATGCGAGTCTCCTGACACTGGATGCTAGAATTGCTTGATTTTGCGCAAGATCCTCATCGCCAACCGCGGGGAGATCGCGGTGCGCGTCATGCGCGCGTGTCGTGACATGAGCCTCGCGACGGTGGCGGTGTATTCGGAATGCGATCGCGCTGCGCGCCACGTCCGCGTGGCGGATGAGGCAATCGCGATTGGTCCGAGTCCTCCGGGTGAGAGCTACCTTCGCATCGACCGCATCATCGATGCGGCGAGGGCCAGTGGCGCCGACGCGATACATCCAGGGTACGGCTTCCTGTCAGAGAACGAGGACTTTGCTGCCGCGTGTCGCGACGCAGGGATCACGTTCATCGGGCCGACCGCTGAGGCGATTACGTTGATGGGCAGCAAGACCGCGGCACGACGTGCCGCGATGGCTGCCGGCGTGCCCGTAGTGCCCGGCACCGAAGAGCCGCTTGCTGCCGACGTGCCAGATGCGCTGATCGTCGAACGGGCCCGGCAGATCGGCTTTCCGGTGATGGTCAAGGCAGTGGCCGGCGGCGGCGGAAAGGGCATGCGGGTCGTCAGCAGCCCTGCCGATCTGCCCTCAGCCATCCGCGCCGCGCGATCGGAAGCAGGCGCCGCCTTCGGCGATTCGACGATCTATCTCGAGCGTCGTCTCGAACGGCCACGCCACATCGAAGTGCAACTCCTCGCCGATCACCATGGCACGGTGCTCGCGTGCGTCGAGCGCGAGTGCTCGATTCAGCGGCGTCATCAGAAGGTGATTGAAGAGACACCATCACCTGTCGTCTCCCCGGAACAGCGCGCGCGTCTGACCGCTGCGGCGGCGGCGGTCGCGGCATCGGTCGGCTACACGAACGCGGGGACGGTCGAGTTCCTCCTCGACGAGCAGGGCCGCTTCTACTTCCTCGAGGTGAACACCCGTATCCAGGTCGAGCATCCGGTGACAGAGATGATCACGGGCGTGGATCTTGTGGCGTGGCAGATTCGGATCGCACGCGGCGAACGGTTGGACGTGCCGGCGGACCAGTTGTTGGTGCCCCGTGGCCATGCGATCGAGTGCCGGGTGTACGCCGAGGATCCTGACGCCGGCTTCCTGCCATCCCCGGGCCGGATCACGTCGCTCCGCATCCCGTCCGGTCCCGGCATCAGAGATGACGGCTGGGCTGAGACGGGAACCGACGTGCCGGTCTTCTATGACCCGCTGATCTCCAAGCTGATCGCCTGGGGAGCCGACCGGCCGCAGGCGATTGCGCGGATGCGTCGTGCGTTGATGGAATACGAGGTGCGGGGTATCCGGACCAGCCTGCCGTTCTTCCAGTGGATGCTGCGCCAGCCGTCGTTTGTGTCGGCGGAGTTCCACACTGAATTTCTGGACGAGCTCTTGCAGCGTCGCGCCGGTGAGGGCTTCTCGGAAATAGATCCGTCCCTCGAAGAGGTCGCGGCCATAGCCGCGTGCATCGCCGATGTGGAGGGCGAGCTTGCTGGCCGGTCCGGAAGCACCGGCGCTCCTGCTGGTGAGGGGACCCTCAAGCCGGTCCTGTCCGCCTCCGCGAGGGTTGCGGCGGACAGTTCGGACCGGCCGGTGCGGAGCTGGAAGGACCGGGCGCGTCTCGAGGGTCTGCGCGGATGACGTGCGATCTCGAAACGCCGGGTGGACGACGAACGATCGAGCTCCGGCGGCGAGGATCGGCGTGGGAAATGACACTCGACGGCCGGATACTGAGCGTGGACGTCACTGCTACTGGAGGGCGATGGTCCCTCTTAATTGGGCCCGACACGTCGAGTCGCCGGAGCTACGAAGTCGCCGTCGAGCGGCGCTCGAACGGCGAGCGGATCGTTTACGTGAATGGCCTCGCCGTTCCAGTGTCGATCGTGGATCCGCGCGAGCGCCTGGTGCAGAGACGTGGCAACGTGTCCGACGGGACCGGTCCCCGGTCGATTGTGTCGCCGATGCCCGGACGGATCGTCAAAGTGCTGGTGCGGGAAGGTGACGTCGTCGCCGCGCAGCAAGGGCTCGTCGTCGTCGAGGCGATGAAGATGGAGAACGAGCTGCGCGCGCCTCGCGCCGGTCAGGTCAGCGCGGTGAAGGTCGTCGAGGGGATGTCGGTCGAGGCCAAAGCGGTGCTCGTGACACTAGCGTGAAGATCAAGTCTCTTACCGCCCCGTTCCGCCATCCGGCGACGCAGAAGGCGCGCGTGATCGTCCGCCGCATCGTGATCGTGTGCGCGGTGATTCTCGCCGTGGCCGTGGTCACCTCGGTGGCGGTGGACGTCGGCCCTGCCTTGAAGGGGCTCGCCGAACGGGAGGGGTCGCGGTACCTGGGGCGTCCGTTGACGATCGGCCGCATGGAGGTGCGGTTGTGGGACGGCAGCTACGTCTTCGAGGATCTGCGCATCGACAGCCTGCCGCCGACCTCCACGCCGTTCCTCGTCGCCAAACGAATCACGGTCGTCAATTCCTGGCGCACACTCTTCAACCGTCGGTTCGTGCTCGAGCAGATCGAGATGACCGACTGGCGCATGCACGTTGAGACGACGGCGAACGGCAGCACCAATTTCCCCAACTTCAGACGTGGGCCGCGCGGGCAGAGCCGCTGGACGACGACGCTCGCCTACGTGCACGCCCATCGTGGTGAGTTCACGTACCAGGACTTCGGCTCCAACTGGGGCGTCGTCACCCGAAATATCGACGTCGTCGTCGAGAAGCCAACGCCTGACGCCAAGTATCGCGGCACTGCGAAGTTCACGGACGGCCTGACCGCCATTCAGAACTACGTGCCGTTCCGCACCGATATGGACTCGAGCTTTCAGATCGACGCCGGACGTCTGACATTCGACCGGATGTCACTGATTACCGAGGGCACCCGTTCCGAGCTCATTGGCGATGTGAACTTCACGTACTGGCCCGAGCTGATGCTCTCGATGAAGTCGGACATCGATTTCCCGAAGGCCAAGGAGTTGTTCTTCGCCGGCGAGACGTTTTCGCTGAGCGGCAAAGGCACGTTCGCTGGCACGTTCCACTTGTTCAAGGAGCTGATGCCGAACGGCCAGCAGCGTACCGGTCGCGAGTTGAAAGGGCAGTTCCAGACCGATGTCCTTGGCGTCAATCGCTACCGGTTCAGCAACCTGCGCGGCGACGTGCGGTGGACGCCAGAGGTGCTCGCCGTGACCGACTCGCGTGCCAACGCGTATGGCGGCGCGGCGCGGTTCAGCTATCGCATGGCGCCGCTCAACGAAAAGGGCGTGACGCCGACGGCGAGCTTCGATGTCAACTACGAGGGAATCGATCTGCTCACGCTGAGCGATCTCTGGCAGCTCGACGGGATCACGCTTGCGGGCCGGATCTCGGGCACGAATCTGCTCAAGTGGCCGATCAGGCGCTATCGCGATCACACCGGCGGCGGCCGCGTGCGCTTCACGCCGCCCGACGAGAGCGTGTTGATGAGCAGGGACATGCCCCTCGAGCGGATTTCCGCGCGCGACGCGCGCGGACTGGAGGTCGGTCCCTTCAGTCCCCTGACGCCGATCGATCCCGTTCCTGTGGGCGGCGAGATCGTCTACGAGTACGGTCCCGAGTGGATCGACATCAAGCCGAGCCACATCGCGACCGAGTCCACGTACGTCGAAGTGCAGGGCCGCACGAAATACGGTGAGGAATCGGACCTGCCGTTTCACGTGTCGAGCGCGGACTGGCAAGAAAGCGATCGCGTCTTTGCCGGAGTGCTGACCGCATTCGGATCGCGGACGAAAGCCATTCCGATTGGCGGTTACGGCACGTTCGATGGTGGCATGACGGGGGCCTTCAGGAATCCGCGCATCGAGGGCGACTTCGCCGGCGAGCAGATGCGGGCCTGGGATGTGGTCTGGGGTGCGGTGCGCGGCAAGGCGCTGATCCACGACAGCTACGTGGACGTCAACGACGTCACGATCAGCTCTGGACCGTCAGTGGTCACGACGACAGGGCGCTACTCACTCGGATTCCCGCGTAAGGACCTGGGGGAAGAGATCAACGCCCACATCGAGATCAAGGGCCGGCCAGTGGCGGATTTGCGTCAGGCGTTCGGAATCGAGGAGTACGACATCGACGGTCTGTTGACCGGCACGTTCGACATCAAGGGCAAGTACCTCGAGCCCGAGGGCTCGGGGCGAATGGAGATCGCCAACGCCATCTTCTATGGCGAGCCTGTGGACACGGCGACGAGTGCGCTGCAACTCGAGGGCAAAGGCGCGAGGCTGCAGAACATCCAAATCCTCAAGGGTGGCGGCCGCGGCACCGGCAATGCCTACATCGGCTGGGACGGCAGCTATTCGTTCAACTTCGACGCGCGCGGCATCGCCGCCGAATCGATCACGCTCAGCAAGTCGATCGGTCAGCCGATTTCCGCGCTGCTGAACTTTACCGCCGCGGGCAGTGGCACGTTCGAGGCGCCGCGCTACGAAGTCAAGGGTCAGTTGAACGACGTGTTCGTCGCCGACGAAGGCATCGGCACCATCGCCGGCGGCATCAACGTCAACAACGGCTTGATGGCGGTGCAGCTCGAGGCCGCCTCACCTCGACTCTCAGTCACCGTCGCCGGCCAGATCTCGATGCCCGAGCAGGACGCGGACGTCACGTTCATGGTGCTCGATACCTCACTCGATCCGTACGTCCGTCTGTTCCTGCCGCAGCTCTCGCCGTTCACCACCGCCGTCGTCGGCGGATCGGTACGCGTGGTCGGCAATCTGGGTGATATCGACAATCTGCTCGTGGACGCCACGGTCGACAGCCTCGACATGCGCTTGTTCGACTACGCGTTGCGCAATGCCCGACCGATTCGCCTGGCGCTCGATCGCCACACCGTGCGCGTCGTGGACATGCGCATCGTCGGTCAGGATACGCAAATTGACATCGCCGGCGTCACCAACCTGCACGATCGGACCATCAACATGCGCGCCAACGGCGATGCGAACCTCGCGGTGCTTCAGGGCTTCATCTCGGATCTGCGAAGCTCGGGCATGGCCTCGTTGTCCGGGACGCTCGAGGGGCCACTCGACAATCCGATCGCCGGCGGCACGTTGACGCTGAAGAATGGTCGCATCCGCCACTTCGCGCTGCCGCATGCGCTCGAGAACATCGATGGGCCGATTCGCTTCGACTCGCGCGGCGTCACGCTCGATGGGCTGACCGGCCGGCTGGGCGGCGGTGACATCAAGTTCGGCGGACGTGTGGACAAGGACGGCTACCTGCCCGGCCGCTTCGACGTGACGATGAACGGGCGTGACATGCGGTTGCGGTTCCCGGAAGGCATGCGTTCGCTCGTCGATGCCGATCTGACGCTGCAAGGGACGCGTGAGAGTGCGGTGCTGTCCGGTCTGGTCGCCGTCAAAGATGCGGTGTATGCGCAGTCGTTCAACGCCACCGGGAGCCTGTTCGATTTCGGCGGGGAGGCCGCGCTGGCGCCAGCCGCTGCCCCAGCAACAGACACGTTGCCGGTGCGTCTGGACATCCGGATCAATGCGCCGTCCACGCTGCAGGTGCAGAACCGGACGCTGCGGCTCGTCGCCAACGCCGACCTGCAGTTGCGCGGGACCATCGAACGCCCCGTGCTCCTCGGCAGCGCCGAGATCGTTCGCGGCGAAGCGCGCTACGAAGGCAAGCGCTTCCTGATTACGCGCGGCACCGTGGATTTCAACAACCCGACGCGCCTCGAGCCGTTTCTCGACATCGAGGCAGAGACAAGCATCCGCGTGCCGCAGGAAACCTATCGCATCACGCTGCGGGTCACCGGTCCCTTGACTGGCACCCCGAACTTCAGTTTCGATTCGGATCCGCCGCTCGGTGAGATCGAGATCCTCGCGCTGATCTTCGGAGACGTGGCGCCAGGCACCAACGCCGAGTTGCGGCAGTTCGACGAGACCACGCCGCAGGCGCGCCTCTTCCGCGAACGCGCGGCGCGCGCGTTGACCGGCGTCTTGTCATCCGAAGTCAGCCGCGTCGTCGAGGAAACGTTTGGCGTCGATACGTTCCAGATCACCCCGTCGCTGCAGGATCCCAACACGCAGTCGGCGCGCAACATCGAGCCGGGCATGCGGTTGACGGTGCTCAAACGGCTGTCGGATCGCCTTTATCTGACCTACTCGCGCAGCCTCACATCGTCCAATCGTGACCAGGTGGTCCTGCTCGAATTCGATCAAAGCGATCGTCTCTCGTGGATCCTGTGGCGCAACGAGGACGGCATCTACGCCCTCGATTGGCGCATCAGGAAGACGTTCTAGATGAGACAGCTGCGCGGCGTCCTCATCCTACTGTCTTCGGTATTCTGCATTCTGATTTCCCCGCGACCAGCCGAAGCCCAGGCCGGCCAGCCCATCGTCGAAATCCAACTCGATGAGGAGGGCCGCGTCGTCAACGAGCCGGCGGTGCTGCGGCTGATCGAGACGCGTGTCGGTGACCGTCTGTCGGTGCGTGCGGTGCGCGAGACGATCGCGCACCTGATGGCATTGGGCCGCTACGAGGACGTGCGGGTTGAGAGCGAGCCCGTCGGCAGCGGCGTCCGTGTGAAGTACGTGCTGATGCCGCGTCATCCGATCGATCGCATCACCTTCGCCGGCCGCACAGAACTCCCCGAGGACGACCTTCGACAGCGAATCACCGAGCGCTTCGGGAACTCGCCGAGCACGACCCGTCTCACCGAAGTCACCGAGATGCTGCGTCTCGAATATCGCCGGCGCGGCTACCCGGCGGCGAAGCTGACGCCACGGCTGGAGGCCACGCACGACCCGGATCGTTCCACGCTGGTCATCGAGGTCAACCCCGGTCCGCGCGCGAAGATTCTCGATGTCCGGGTGACGCAAGTCGACGCAATCGAGCGCAGCACACTCACCGAGGTGCCGGACATCAAGGTCGGCGACACCTACGACGAGAACGAGATCGGCCGCAAAACGCAGGCGTGGGAGACCCGCATGCGAGCGCGGGGTTACTACGAAGCCCGCGCCAACCGGAACGCGAGTATCTCCGAAGACGGCTCAGTGTTTCTGTTCCTGAACCTCGAGCTCGGCCCGATGGTCCGGCTCGTGTTCGAGGGTGACCCGCTGCCCGGTGGCGAGGTGGACCGACTGGTGCCGGTGCGCCGAGAGGCCTCGGTCGACGAGGATCTGCTCGAGGATTCGCAGACCGCGATCGAGACGTATCTGCATGCGCAGGGCTATCGCGATGCGACCGCGATGTATACGCGCCAGGAGAGTACCGGTGAATTGGTCATCACCTTTCGCATCGCTCGCGGACCCCGATTTGTCGTGCGCGGCGTCGCGCTGACCGGCAACTTCGTGTTGGTGACGCAGCAGCTCCTTCCGCTGCTGCGGCTGAAGGAAGGCGAGCCGTTCGTGCGCTCGACGCTGGCGATGGGTGTCGCCGCGATCGAGAGCTTCTATCGGACCTCCGGCTTCACGCGCCCGCAGGTGAAGGCCACCGAAAGCGTGATCGCACCGGAAGACGTCGCGAATCCGGATCGTCTCGTCACCGTCACCATCGCCGTTGTCGAGGGCCCGCGTACCGAGGTCCGGTCGGTCACCTTCCAGGGCAACATGGCGCTGAATGATGCCGAGCTCCGCAACCGCATCTCGACGGCGCCTGGCCGCGTGTATTCAGTCGTCGATGTCCAGTCCGATCGGGACGCGATCGCGCAGGCCTATCACGATCGCGGGTTTGAGAGCGTCGTGGTCACGCCGCAGCCGACGTTTGCCGAGAACGACACCCGCGCCGACGTCCGCTTCACGATCGTCGAAGGGCCGCAGATCATCGTCGACCACATCATCATCTCCGGCAACCGCCGCATCAGCACCGAGACCATCGAGCGCGAGATTTCCTTGCGACCGGGCGAACCGTACGGCGAAGCCGCTGTGGTGCAGAGCCGGATCAATCTCAACCGGCTCGAGCTGTTCCGGCGTGTGCAAATCGAGGCGCTGGCACATTCGGGCGAGACGCGTCGCGACGTCCTGGTGCAGGTCGAAGAATCCCGGTCGACGACGGTGGACTTCTCGGCCGGCGTCGAGGGCGGGTACTTCGCAAGACCGACCGGTGAAGGCGGTCTCGCCGAGGACCGCTTCGAGGCCACGCCGCGTGGATCGATTCAGGTGACGCGGCGCAATCTCTGGGGCAAGAACCGGACGATCACGCTGTTCACGCGCGTCAGCCTGCGCACCAGGGACACGCAGCCGAATGCCATCGTCTTGACTCCGCCACAGACGATCGAAAGCGACTACGGATTCCACGAATACCGCGCGCTCGCTTCGTACCGGGAGCCGCGCCTGTTCCGATCGTCCGCCGAGATTCTCGTGACCGGCATCGTCGAGCAGGCATTCCGTCCGAGCTTCAACTTCGCCCGCAAGGTCGTGCAGGCGCAGGTGGGCAACCGTTTGTCCGACCTCTACACCGTCAGCGGGGCCTACTCGTTCCAACGCACACACCTGTTCGACATCAGAGCCTCTGAGGATGATCCGCCGTGGCTGATCGATCGTCTCTTCCCGCAGATTCGGATATCGAAGTTCTCCGGCACGATCTTCCGGGACAGCCGCGATCCCGGCGAAGCGCTCGATCCCACGCACGGCACACAAGTGATTGCGACGGCCGATTTGGCGGCGCGTGCGATCGGGTCGGAGGTGGGCTTCATCAAGATGTACCTCCAGAGTTACTACTATCACCAGCTGCCGATCCCGCGGCGAGTCGTCCTGGCGCTCGGCGCCCGCGTCGGACTGGCGCACGGGTTCAACCGGGAGTTCAGTGGCGGGACGATTCCCGGCCTGCCGACGAGCGGGACGATCAACGGCTTGCCCGCGAGCGAGCGCTTCTTCACGGGCGGCGACACCTCCGTCCGCGGGTTTGCGCTCGATCGCCTCGGCAATGAGCGGACCATTTCCCCGACCACTGGGTTCCCGACTGGCGGCAACAGCGTGGTGGTGGTGAACAGCGAGCTGCGCGCGCACTTGTTCGGCGCGTTCCACGGCATCGGATTCCTGGATGCCGGCAACGTCTTTCCGCTGGCCAGCGATCTCAGCTTCATCGATCTGCGTCCAGCCGCCGGATTCGGCCTGGCCTACAAGTCACAGCGCATCGGCCTGGCGCGCATCGATCTGGGCTTCAATCTGGACCCGAAGGAGTTCGTGCTCGGCGCCCCCGAGCGGCGCTGGGTGTTGCACTTCCTGCTCGGACAACCCTTCTGAGGTTGGCAGGTAATGCAACATTCAAAATGCAAAATGCAAAACACAGGACCGAAAGGGTGGGGAATCTTCTGTTTGCATTTTGCCTTTTGCATTTTGAATTACAGCACTGCGGATGCTCAGCAGCTTCTCGACCGCGTCCTCGCGCGGATCGGGACTGAAGCCATCACCCAGACCGATGTGGAGGCGCTCGTCGAGTTCGGTCTCATCGAGGCGAGATCGCCGACCGTGCCCGCGGCGGTGCAGCAGGCGATCGATCGGCAGCTGATCCTGAAGGAAGTCGCGCGATTTCCCTCGGGCGGGCCTCCGGCTGCCGACGTCGAGCAGCAGGTTGCCGCCATGAAAGCGCGAGTCGGTGACCGGCTCGGCCAGATGCTGCAGATCACTGGTCTCGACGAAGATCGTCTGCGCGGCCTGGCGCGTGACACGCTTCGTATACGGATGTACCTCCAGCAGCGCTTTGGCATTGCCAATCAGGTCGGTGAGGACGAAGCGCGGAAGTATTTCGAGGCGCATCGCGAGGAGTTCACACGCAACGGGATGCCGCTCACTTTCGAGGAGGCGGCGGCAGAAGCGCGTCAGCGTGCGGCAGCCACGCGTGTGCAGGGTGCGGTGAGCCTGTGGCTGCAGGATTTGCGCATGCGCTCGGATGTCGCGCTCGTCACGAGCCCGTCAGGGCAACCCGCAATACCTCGAGCGAATTGAAGCCGGCGTGACTCACGATCGGCGCCACGCTGCTCCGGCGCCGCAGATACACGATCGCCCAGACCGCTCCCAGCGCGCCGGTCGCAATGACGGCATCCCACCCTTGCGGATAATGTCCCAACCCGAACGCGACGCTCAGCACGATCACGCCGACGACCGGTCCGCCGAGGTGCTGCTCGAAACGACGGATCAGAAACGCCCGCTGCAGTTCCTCGCGAACGCCGCCGGCCAGCACCGCGATCAATCCCAGCATCGCCGCTTGATGCGGACCACCCGCTGCGAGCTGCTCGATCGGGTTCTCCGTGACGTTGTGAAGGCCGGGCAGCAGGCGCATCAGCCCGGTCAACAGCAGTCCGACCATCAGGAAGACAAGTGGGACGAGCGCCAGTCCGACACCCACCTCGCGAAGCATCGGTCGATCGCCCAGCCACAACCGGCGCGGGCTCTCGCGGTGCGCGCGCGTCAGTGCCACCATCAGCGCGGTCAGCACCACAGAGTCGATCAGCAGCAACGCGAACGCGAACGCCGGTGCCAACTGTCCGCTGCCTGTCCTCGGATTCAGTCCTGCGGCGGCGAGCAATTGGCCGATCACGATCTGCGTGGGCAAGCTCGAGCACAGAACGACCTCGACCACGGCGATCACGCGCCTTTGGCCCACTGTTTGTGAATCGGCTGGGCTTGCAAGGGTCGGCGGTACCGGATCGGGATAGACCATGTAAATATGACAGAGTAACATTCGAAGAACATGTCCAGCACGTCAGGGGAACGCGTCCTCATCGTCGAGGATGAGCCCAGCACGCGCCTCGGTCTGACCGAGTTAGTGCGTACCTGGGGCTTTACGACCGACTCCGCGGGCGACGGAGAAGAGGCGCTTCAACGCATTACCGTCTTTCGCCCGAACATCATCATCTCCGACCTCGTGATGCCGCGCATGGGTGGTCTCGAACTGCTGCGCGCACTCAAGGACGATGGCGGGGATTACACCGTCGTGATTCTGACCGCACAGGGAACCGTCGAAACTGCGGTCGAAGCCATTAAAGAAGGCGCCTACGACTATTTGAACAAACCGATCGAGCCGCAGCGGCTGAAGATCCTCCTCGACAAGATCGTCGAGCGGCAGGACACGCTGCGCGAGGTCAAGGTGCTGCGCAAGCAGCTCCGGGAGCACGGCACGTTCGGCAAGATGATCGGTAGCAGTCCGCAGATGCGGAAGGTCTATCAGGTCGTCGAGCAGGCGGCGCCGACCTCCGCGTCGGTGTTGATTTGGGGGGAGTCGGGCACGGGCAAGGAGCTCGTCGCCCAGACCATTCATCAATTGAGCTCGCGCGGACAGATGCCGTTCGTGCCGATCAACTGCGCGGCCATTCCCGAGACACTGCTCGAGAGCGAGATCTTCGGCCACGAGAAGGGCGCGTTCACTGGTGCCGTCGATCGTCGCGCCGGCTGCTTCGAGCTGGCCGATCACGGCACGCTGTTTCTCGACGAGATCGCCGAGATGACGCCGGCCACGCAGGTCAAGCTGCTGCGCGTGCTGCAGGAGCGCAAGTTCCGGCGGCTCGGTGGTCGGAGCGAAGAGACGGTGGACGTCCGTGTGATCGCCGCGACCAACGTCAATCCCGGCGACGCGGTCCGCAACGGCAAACTTCGCGAGGACCTGTATTATCGGCTCAACGTGTTTGCCATCGAGCTGCCGCCGTTGCGCCAGCGCAAGGAGGACCTGCCGCTGCTGGTCCAGTCCTTCCTCGCCGACTTCAACGCCCGCAACAACAAGCAGGTGTCGGCGCTCGATCCGGCGGCGATGCGCATCCTCGAGCAGTACAACTGGCCCGGCAACGTGCGCGAATTGCGCAACGTCATCGAGCGGGCGGTGATCCTGAGCTCGGGCGAGTTCATCGATCAGAAGCAGTTGCCGCCGCTCGTCACCGACTCACCCGATGTCGTCAAGCCGACGTTGTCGCTGACGCCAGGGACGACGGTGGAGGAGGCGGAGACGCGGTTGATCCTGATGACACTCGAACACACGCGCGACAACAAAACGCGAGCCGCCGAGATCCTCGGGATTAGCTTGAAGACGCTTCATAACAAGTTGAACAAGCTTCGCGGTCGCGGCAAGCGGTCGGAAGAAGAAAGCGTGACTTCGTAGAAAGGTCAAAGGTCAAAGGTCAAGGGTCAAAGGTCAAAGGCAACGTGCGCTTCAGTATCAGGGTCAAGCAGATCGTCGGCGTCACGCTCATCGTCGGTCTGGCGGTGGTGGCGCTGAGCATTCTGTACGCCGCGCGTCTGACCGACGTCGTGCTCCACGAAAGCTACTCGCGCGGGCAGTTGATCGCGAGGACGATCCTGCATCGCGCGGGCGCGGTGGTGACGAGCACGGGTGACCCGTGGGCGCAACTCCGCGAGGACTCGGGGCTCCGCTCGATCATCGAATCGAGCGTATACAGCGACAACATCACGACCGCGACGATCGTTGACACCAACGGCATCATCGTCCTGGCCAACCTGCGGTCGATGGTTGGGCAGTTAAGTCCGCAGCAGGACGACCTCGGACTGCTCGATGAATCCGACGCGTACGCGAAGCTGAAGGAGATCTACACCGGTGACGGGCGCACGCTCGAAGTGCGCGAGCAGTTGAAGAGCGGCGACGAAGAATTCGGATCGATCCGCATCGGCGTCTCCACGCTGTTGATGCGGCGCCAGCTGGACGAGCTGTTCTGGGGCGCTCTGTTCACGGTGACCGCGGCGCTCGGTATCGCGGTGTTCGTAGCGGGCGTGTTCGCGCAATTACTATTGCGACCCATTCACGTCCTGCGGAGCGGCTTGACGCGGTTGGGCAAGGGCGAGTTCGGCGTCCGGCTCGATCTGCCACCGGGCGACGAGTTCGGCGAGCTCGGTGACTTTTTCAACACGGTCAGCGAGCAGCTGTCCGCCGACCGTTCGCTCCTCGCCGGGCAGAAGGCCAATCTCCAAACGGCGGTTGAACACCTCGAGGACGCGGTCGCCTTGTTCAATCCCTCAGGCGAGTTGCTCTTCAGCAATCCGGCGATGCAGCCGACGCTGCCTGGCGACGCGATCGGCCGCGCGCTGCAGGGACTGCTGCCCAACGGACATCCGTATCGCACGCTGGTCGAAGAGACGCTCGCGACGCGGCGCTCACGTGGTCCGGTGCAGAGTCAGCGTCATCCCACAGAACCGGTGGTGGTGGCCTCGAGCGGTTCGGGCAGCCACGTCGCCGCGGGAGCTGAGGTCAAGGGCGCGGACGAAGAATTGATCATGACGCACGCCATCGTTGGCACCAGCGGTGATCTCGTTGGCGTGCTGCTCGTCTCGCGGAATCTGGCGCATCTCTCGCGCATGCAATCCACGCTCGCGTATTCGCGGAAGCTGGTGGCACTGGGCCGCCTGACGGCTGGCATTGCCCACGAGGTGAAGAATCCGCTCAACGCGATGATGATTCACCTCGAGCTGCTGCGAACGAAGATTCGCGCGACGCAGGTCGCGGCTCAGCCGGAGCCAGTCGCAGCGGCGGGTGGAATGCTCGGGCTTGGACCCGGTCGCGCAGCTGCGCTGCCGGCGCCCGTCCAGGGTGCGCTCGAGCACGTCTCCATTATCGAAAGCGAAATCCGGCGGCTGGATGAGGTGGTTCAGGGTTTCCTGAAGTTCACACGGCCTGAAGATCTACGCCTCCAGCCTGTAAAGGTTCATGCGTTGATGGACGAGATCCTTCCCATCATCGAGACCGAGGCGAGCAAGCACAACGTGAAGGTGACCGTCGATGTGCCGCCATCAGTTCCCGCCGTAAACGGGGACTCGGCGATGTTGCGTCAGGCCTTTCTCAATCTGGCCATCAATGCCTGCCAGGCAATGTCCAATGGAGGCTCATTGCGCCTGAAGGCCGGCCCTTCGTCGCGTGCACGCGTCGAAGTACTGGTACAGGACACCGGGGTCGGTATCGCCCCCGAGCACCTGTCGAAGATTTTTAACCTCTACTTCACGACCAAGGAAAAGGGGACCGGCATCGGCCTTTCCATGGTGTATCGCATCATTCAGATGCACGACGGCGAAGTCGAGGTACAGTCAACCCCAGGGCGGGGAACGACGTTCCGCGTCCTGCTCCCGCGTGCGAGCGGGGTTTAAGATCGAACGGACCACGAGATGATGCGTACGATGTGCTCCCATCGTTCGTCGATCGTGAACCGGCGTTGGGTGTTGGGTCTGGGAATGTGTGTGTTGTCCGCGGCATTGGCCGGCGGGTGCGCGAAAGCGCGCGCCGAGACCGTGCCTGACGGGCCACCGTTAGCCACACCGCAGCCACCCTCGCGCGTGTTCGCGCCGATTGAAGAAGAACCGCTGGTGTCGTCGCCGGTGGCAGATACGACGCCGGCAACAGCGCCGCGCGTACCTCCGGTGACGCCGCCACCGCGTCGCACGCCGACGCCCGAACCAGAGAAGCCGGCTCCGGCGCCCGCCGTGGTGCCATCCTCGGAGGTGCCTCGCGTACTGAGCGCGGCATCCACCCCCGCCGATCGTGAGGCGGAGCAGCGGATTACCGAGATGTTGCGCACGGCGTTGCGCGATTTGAACCGGGTGGACTATCGCGGGTTGACGCGCGGCGGACGTGAACAGTACGACCAGGCCAAAGGCTTTACCGAGGAAGCCGACAAGGCGCTCAAGGAGCGCAACTTCATCTACGCGCAGACCGTCGCAGACAAGGCGGCGAAGATCGCGTCGGAATTGGTGCGTTAAAAACTAATTCCCATCGCGAAGTGCACGCGTGGCTTGCCGTCCTCAGGCCACGCGATATCGAGATCGAGCTTGACCACGGCGGCACCGATAAACACACCGCCACCAATTCCTCGCTCGAAGGGTTGATCGGCCAGGCTCGTCCCGGAATTCCACACCGTGCCGGCGTCGATGAATCCTTTCACGCCCAACTTCGAGACGCGCAGCGGCGAGTTCAGCGGGACGCGCACTTCCGCTGAGACCGCCGCCATGCTGTCGCCGGCGCGATGTCCGGTTCGGTAACCGCGCAGCGAGTCCCATCCGCCCAATAATGACTGCTCGGCGTCGGGCAGTGGTCCATCCGATCGTTCGAGTTGTCCGCGCAGCGCGACGACCAGCCGCGGTCCGATGCCGATGAAGCCACGCGCGTCGGTTGTCCATCGACCCGCGTCTCCGGTTTCGAAATCGACGCGCTCCCAGCCGATGCGCGTGTGAATGGCGTTTCGCGGAAACAGCGGATCAATGCGTGTGTCAAAGGTGACAAATGGGCCGCCGGCGACGTGGCGCGCATCGTAGTCGTCGCCAAACTCGACGTGCGCAATGCGCGCGCTGCCGCCGACCCGCATCCACTGGACGATGGCGTGATCGGCTTCGAAGCGCACTTGCTGCCGAAGATCGGGGACATCGAAGAACGGATTGACGCGGCGATTGACCCAGAACGCGACGCCGGCTCGCGTGCGCTGATTGTCGAACGACCGCTCCAGTTCCACGCCGGCGCGCCGTTCGCCGCCCCACGAGAGTGGGAACGACAGCATGCTGTCATTGCCGATCGGATCGGTGAACGCTGGCCGGATGCCGTAGGTGAATCCGTACCCATCCGCGTAGTTGAGGATCGGCCACCAGACCATCGCGCTGCGCGCACGCGCACCGAAGCCTGGCGTGAGATCGTCGGCGCTGACGCCGGCGCGCTCGTCGATCACGATCATGATGAGAATGTCCGACGGGTTGTCGATCGATCGAAACCGCTTGCGGACTTCGACGTTGTCGAACCGATTGCTCTTGCGAAGCGCCTGCTCGGCTTCAGCGAGCCGTGCGTCACTCGCCGGGTCGCCCGGCTTGAGCCCACTCAAACCGATGACGTCCGCATCGGGAGTCGTGTGATTGCCGTGAACTCGGATCTCGGCAATCGTTTCCTGAGCAATCGCCCGCGATGGCATCGCCGCGAAACAACTGATCGTGACAAGAAACGCAGCGATCTTCACCTTTGCCCTTTGACCTTTGCCCTTTGACCTTTACCCTTTGACTTCGGCGCGATAGCGCCGTTCATCGAACCTTCGTGGCCACCGTCGCGAGTTTGTAGTCGTAGTAATCCACTGCGTACCGTCCGTCGATTTCGCCGGTCGCGACCGTGAGATCGATGGCGATGCGCAGTGATCGCGGCAGCCATACCGACGGGAACGGCTGTCCCATTTCCATCGCGGCGTTCATGCCATCGAGATGCACGAGCCATCGTCCAGGCAGGAAGTCGAGATCGATGTTCGCGAAGTCGTACTTGAGGATCTGGTGCTCGGCCGGATCGATCCAGAGCGTGACGAGCGCGCTCTTGTTCATCTTCGCCTGGATCTCCGCGCTCCTCTTGCGCAGCTCCTTGTTCGGACGTGTGCGGCCCTCGCTGAACAGCTTCGTCGGGTAGTACTCGATCTTCAGGACGTCACGGCCCTCGAACCTGTCGCGGCCAGCAAGGGCATAGTGACCAGGATCGAACTTGAATTTCAGGAAATAGGCGGCGGAGACAAATCCCGGCTCGAGCGCCTGTCGGACACCATCTTCGGTGAGCGGTGCTGTGCTCTCGACCTCGACTTTCGCGCCGTCGCGATCGGCACGAAGCGCGATGCGCTTCTCGCGCGCGTCCTCGGACTTGATCCAGAGCGCTTCAGCCTTGCGTCGATCCTCCTCGCCGATCGTGACGCCGTTGATGCGCAACGGGCTCTTGATGAACCTGCCGTCGCGTGGAAACCACGCGGACTCACGGCGTACGCCATACAAGGGCGTGGCGCCGGGGCCGAGCAACTGGACCGTCTCCCGTTCTTCAAGGACGTATTGCTGCAGCTTCTTCCAGTTGTCGTCGCGCCGTGCGAGGACCTGCGACATGAACGCATCGAGGTCCGTCGCTGGAGTAGCCGTTGCTCCCGCTGGAGCGGGAGTTGCGGTTTGGGCGCGCGGGCTAACGGACGCCGCCACCAGTCCGATGGCGAGAACAAGCGAAAGGACAGCTGGCTTCATTGCGACCCTGCGTGGTGCAAAGACGAGACCCGCATGAGCCGGGTTTCATCCGTGTAAACCATAGATCCTAAACGTCCAGAGCGTCCTCTTCTCGCCGCCATGATGGGAGTACAATTGAACCCACATATTGCGCGTGCCCTAAAAGAAAGGCGCAATATATTGTGGTTTGACGCTTGACAAAGCGGGCAACCGGGCGCACTATGACCGGGCGCTGAGCGACAACCAACGGCCGGACGCTCCCAGCGTCAGGCCGGACTGAGGAAGCCTACAGGACGCCCGCAGCGCACACCACTGGACAAGATTTCGGACGCCACCGACGGGGGTAGGTGCGTCCCTGAGAACCGATTCGGAGGAGCACGATGGAAAGAGGCCCTGCCCGCGAAGCAGCCGCTGCTGGTCAGTCAGCGCAGACCAGCGCCACGACGCCGGCCGACCCCTCGACCCGTACCCGGAAGGGTGCTGAGCAGAGGAATGCCGAGTCACCTGGTCTGGAATTCCCGCGCTTTTTCACGTTACCCGGCGTCGATCCGTTCGATGAGGTCGAGTGGGAAATCCGTGCGGCAGTCATAGGCAACGAAAAGGGCAAGGTCGTTTTCGAACAGCGTGACGTCGAGATCCCGAAGTTCTGGTCGCAGCAGGCGACCAACATCGTGGTCTCGAAGTATTTCCGCGGTCAGTTGGGCACGGCGGAGCGTGAGCGCAGCGTCAAGCAGTTGATCGGCCGTGTCGTGGACACGATCACTGGTTGGGCTCGCGCCCAGAAGTACTTCGCCAGTGAAGACGCGCTGATGTCGTTCAGCCACGAGCTCAAGCACCTGCTCGTGTATCAGAAGGCCGCGTTCAATAGCCCCGTCTGGTTCAACTGCGGCTTCGAGGCGGCGCCGCAGTGCTCGGCCTGCTTCATCAACTCGGTGAAGGACACGATGGACTCGATCCTGACGTTGGCCAGGACCGAGGGCATGCTCTTCAAGTTTGGCTCCGGCACCGGCAGCAACCTCTCGGCGATCCGCTCGTCGAAGGAACTGCTTGCTGGCGGCGGCACCGCGTCCGGGCCCGTCTCGTTCATGAAGGGTTACGACGCGTTTGCCGGCGTGATCAAGTCGGGTGGCAAGACGCGGCGCGCGGCGAAGATGGTCATCCTCAACGCCGAGCATCCCGACATCATGGAGTTCATCAACTGCAAAGTGGAGGAGGAGAAGAAAGCCTGGGCGCTTATCGACGCCGGCTACGACGGCTCCTTCACGGGCACGGCGTATACGTCTGTCTTCTTCCAGAACTCCAATAACAGCGTCCGCGTGACCGACGACTTCATGCGCGCGGTCCTCGACGATGGCGACTGGACGACGAAGCGGGTGACCGACGGCGGACCGGCGGAGACCTACAAGGCGCGCGAGCTGATGCGCGGTATTGCCGAAGGCACATGGGTCTGCGGTGATCCGGGCATGCAGTTCGATACCACTGTCAACGAGTGGCACACCTGCCCGAGCACCGATCGCATCAACGCGAGCAATCCGTGTTCGGAATACATGTTCCTGGACGACTCGGCGTGCAATCTGGCGTCGATCAACCTGATGAAGTTCGTCAAGGACGA
>Ga0111539_10002160_pt1 | contig 26321 bp, 23 predicted proteins | sample RhiMethybrSRZTD1_FD_79667 | JGI IMG/M metagenome (GOLD analysis project Ga0111539, IMG submission 79667) | Populus rhizosphere microbial communities from Tennessee, USA - Rhizosphere MetaG P. TD hybrid SRZTD1 (version 2) (version 2) | ecosystem: Host-associated > Plants > Roots > Rhizosphere >...
CGAAGATGCTGGAAGGCGCGCGCTTCCTGTACGTGCTGCCGAACTTTCAGAATCCGACCGGACGCCGCATGCCGCTGGCGCGGCGCGAGGAGCTGGCGCGAATCGCGAAGCAGGCGAACCTGCTGGTCGTCGAAGACGATCCGTACGCCGCGTTGTCTTACAAGGGCGATGCGGTGCCGACGCTGCTGTCGATGATTCCCGACCAGGTCGTGCACATGGGCTCGTTCTCGAAGGTGCTCGCGCCGGGATTGCGCGTCGGCTACGTGATCGCGCCGCAGGCCGTGCATCGCAAGATGGTGCAGGCGAAACAGGCCGCGGATCTGCACACGCCGAGCTTCACGCAACGCATCGTCTACGAGACCGTCAAGGACGGTTTCCTCGACACGCACATTCCGGGCATCCGCACGCTTTACGGCGAGCGCTGCAAGGTGATGCTCGATGCAATGAAGGAGCAGTTCCCCGCGGGCGTGACTTGGAACGAGCCGGCGGGCGGCATGTTCATCTGGGTGCAGCTGCCGCCGGGGCTGGACAGCTTCAAGCTGCTCGACCAGGCGATCGCGCAGAACGTCGCGTTCGTGCCGGGCGGACCGTTCTACGCGAATGAGCCGCAGCTGAACACGCTGCGCCTGTCGTTCGTGACGGTGCCGCCGGAGAAGATCCGTCGCGGCGTCGCGATCCTCGGCAAGATCCTGCGCGACGCGATCGCCGGCGATCTGCGCGCTTCCGCCTAGTCAGGCCCCGTCCAGAAATTCTTCCACGAGTCCTGCCGTCAGCTCGGGCGCACGCGCCCGCTGCGGCAGAGTCGCTTCTCCCATGTATTCGCCGTGCCCGCCGGCGAGCACGATCAGTCGCGCGCCGGGAATCAGGTGTGTGAGCTCGACGGCGTGCTCGGGCCTCGTCACGTCGCGATCGCCGATCAGGATCAACGTCGGCACGCGCATCGCACGTAGCTCCGCGTCCGGCACGTCCTGGAAGTGGCGCATCCGCTCCAGATCCTTGTCGTGCATCACCCTCAGCTTGGCCGGATCCGGATTGACCTCCAGAAACGCATCCTTGAGCCCCTGCGGCATGCTCGCGAAATCGGCGCCGCGAAGCATCTCCCACAGCTGCGGCTGAGCACCGGCCTTGTTCGTGAACGACGAAGCGAACACGAGCTTGCGTACTGCTTGCGGATGACGGAGCGCGACCTGCAGCGCAATGCTCGCGCCGTTGCTGAACCCGAAGACGTCGGCCTGCGCGACGTGGAGTTGATCGAGCAGCGTCGCCACGTCGTCGGCGGACGTCTCGAAACGCACCGGCGCATCGCGATCGCTCGTTCGGCCGTGCGCCTGCTCTTCGACGGCGATGACGCGGCGCTCGCGAGCGAGGAAGGGAATGATCCGGCCGAACGTCGAGTCGAGCGTCGAGCCGCCGCCGTGTAACAGCACTAACGGTATGCCGCGTTCCGGACCGTACGTCTCGTAGTACATCCGCAGACCGTTGACCGACGCATAATCGCCGTGGCCTTGGTCTGCTGCCGAAGCGGCCATCGATCCCGAAGCAATTGCGAGAGCGGCAACACCCATCAGCGTGTTACGCATTGCCCTTCCTCGTTCCCACCAGCGCTTCCAGGCGATCCAGCATCTGCAGCCAGCTCGGATGTGCGCCGGTGTGCATCGCCAACGCCTCGCTCACGTTCTGTTCCAGCGTGAGCTTCGTGCCGCCGCGCACATCTTCGAGCGTAACGATCACCAGCGTTTCGCGCGGCCACCGTGGATCGTGACCGGCCTGCGCCGGTTCAATCTCGTTGCCTTCGCTGTCCGCAGTCGCGAGCGTGTAGACGATGCGCTCAGGCCGAACGATCTCGCGGTAGACGCCGACACACCAGCAATCGCCGAACGACGGATTGTGAATGCAGGAATGAAATCTGCCACCGGGCCGCACATCGATGGCTGCGTAGTGAATCGTGCAGCCGTGCGGTGCATACCACTGCAGCAGTAACTCGGGCTTGGTCCAGGCGTCGAAGACGAGCGCGCGCGGCGCGGCGAAGACGCGCTCGATCCTGATCGTGCCGGCGGCCGATCGTTCAGCGATTCCTGCGGACATTTCTCTTCCTGTGCTGTCGTTGCGGCTGCTGCAGGCGTTGCAGCAGCGTGTCCAGGCGGTCGAGCGCGCCTTCCCAGAATTGCCGGTACTCGTCCATCCATTCGTACGCCTGCTTGAGCGGCGCCGCGCGCAGCGAGCAGAACTGCTCGCGCCCTTCCTTGCGCTTCTCGATCAGGCTGGCGCGCTCGAGATAGGCGAGATGCTTGGAGATCGCCTGCTGCGAGACGCCGAACGGCTCGGCCAGCTCGTTGACCGTGGCCGAGCCCCGCCGCAGCCGTTCGAGAATGACCCGGCGCGTCGGATCGGACAGTGCCAGGAAAGTGACGTTCAGTTGATCCACAACCTTATGGTTGTAGATCTCGAAGCAGATGTCAACCCGTCTTATAACGCGCCGCCAGCAGCGTGACCGAGCCGCAGGTCAGCAGACTGGCGAGCATTCCCAGCATCAGCGCAGTGTCCTGCTGAAAGTAACCGTGCACGGCGCCGATGAGCTGCAGCGCGTTGAAACCGGCGAACGACAGCACCGAGACGCCTTCGGCGCGCTTCGCTTTCCAGAGATGCCAGGCTTGCGGCACGAACAGGCAGGCGTTAATCAGCATGCCGAAGCCGAACACGAGCGCGACGATGTTCTTCACGCGCGCTTCCTCGACTCCGGTACCAGCTGCTCCACGCCATGGAAGTCTTCGTTGATGCCGAACATGCGCGGACCGAACACTTTCAGACTCTCGGCACGACGCATGATCGGCGCCGCGCTGTAGCCGATCACTGTCACTCGCTGACCGTAGCTCAGCATTTCCGCAGTGAGCGGCTCCGCCGATTCTGCATCCAGCACTGCGATCAGATCCGGCACGAGCGTCACGGTGCGGCCTTCGTGCCGCGCGATCAGGTATTCGTTCTGGATCTCGATCGAGAACTCCGGCGTGTCGCCGCGGCCGCTGTTGATCAACGCCTCGCCCCAGTGCCAGCCGTCGCGCGTCTCGTGGCGCACGTCGACGATGCGTCCGCTGAACAGCTCGCGAGCATGGCGCTGCTCGGCCGGCTGGTTGAGGAACTCCAGCAGGTCGCGGATCGGATCAGACTGCGACTCGCGCGCAGCACGGATGCGCCGGCCGATCTCGAGCGTGTGCGAAATCGTGTCATGCACTGCGAGCTGCTTCGCTTGCTTGCCGGACATCGGATAGAAGCTGCCGTAGATCATCGAGCCGAGCGACGCGCAGATCGCACGCACCACGTCTTCCGCAATCCGATCCGTGGTCGTCTGGACGTGCACGACGTTGCCGGCGTCGTCCATCAACACGCTCGGACACGCACTGCATCCGTAGACGCTGAACGTCGTCATCTCCAGGTGCGGAAAGGCGCGGCCCATGCCGTCGCCGTCAATCACCGGAATGCCGGCGCGCGCGCCGAGCGCGAGCGGGAACATCGAGTTTGCGCCGCCGATCTCGGCGCTGATCAGCGCATCGACCTTACGGCCGTAGAACTGCTGGCTCGCTTCGAGCAACCGCAGCAGCGTGTTCGTGCTGACGAGGTGCTCGACCAGCACGGTCGGTGCGCCGACGCCGGCGATCGAGATGACGAATGCATCGTCGGACAGCTCCGCCGCCTTGACGATGCGCGCCTGGCGGCCCTCGGCGAGCTGCCGGCGCAGGTACAACTCTCCGACGTAAGGATCGCCGCCGCCGCCCGAGCCGAGAAACACGGCGCCGCGCGCCATGTCCTGGATGTCCTGATCTGTCGCCACGCTGTACATGTTCGATCCCCTGTCTGCTTCCGTTACGCTGCCGCGAGCCGGCCGACGGCGCGCACCTTTACCTGGACGGCACCGGTCCGCATGTGCGTCATCGGCAGCTCGACGACATCCACCACTTCGACGGAGTCGGACGCTGCGCCCGCTGCCAGCGCTGCGCTTCGCGCTTCCTGCCGGGCCTGCTCCAGCGCGGCATCGCGGCCGAGCGCTGCGAAGTCGTAGATCTTGTCGACGCGGCCGCTGACAAGCGCGATTGCGGCGCCGACTGCGTTCGCCACTTCCGCGTACTTCGGGCGATGGATTGCGGAGACGCCGCGCAGCGGGCGCGAGACGAGCACGTGCCCGCCGCCGACCAGGATGACCGGCACCGGCTTGCTGTTCGTCTTCATCTGATCGATCGCGTCTTCGAGCTTGCGATGAGTGACGTCCAGCACCGCGTCCACCTTGCGTTGCTCGATGTGCTTCACGCGCTGCGGATCGCCGATCGCAGCCTGACCGGCACGCACTGCGATGTCGGTCGTCGTGAGCTCGCTGCCGCCGAACACCAGTGCCCGCTCGCCCAGCTGGTAGCCCACCGAATCCGGGCCGAGACGGGGAGCGTCGCCATCGAAGCGCACCAGCGTGCCGCCGCCCAGTGCGATCGAGAGCACGTCGGGCATGCGAAAGTTGGTGCGCACGCCGCCGATCAGGTGCGCCGTCGCGGTCTCGCGCGGGAAGCCGCGCACCAGAAAGCCGAAATCGCTGGTCGTGCCGCCGATGTCGATGACGATCGCATCCTGCATCTTCGTCAGGAACGCCGCGCCGCGAATGCTGTTGGTCGGGCCGGCCGAACACGTGACGATCGGGAAGCGCGTCGCGTAGTCGGTCGAGATCAGCGTGCCGTCATTCTGGCTCAGATAGATCGGCGCCGTGACCCCGATGCGTGCGAAGGCCGCTTGCAGCGAGCTGACGACGTTGCGCGACAGGCTGCGCAGGGATGCATTGATGAGGGCGGCGTTCTCGCGATCGATGAGACCGAGTCCGCCGACTTCGCTGGAAAGCGTGATGTCCGCGTCGGGCAGCACGCTCAGCAACACCTTGGCGGCTTGCTGCTCGATGTCCGGCCTGACCGGCGCGAAGTTCGAAGTCACTGCGATCGAGCGAATTCCCTGCTTGCGGATCTCGTGCGCTGCTTTCTGCAGCTCTTCGACGCCGAGCGGCGCGTAGGCCTTACCGTCGTAGAATGAGCCGCCGCCGACCATGTAGCACTGCTCGCCGACGACTTCGAGCAGGTCCCGCGGCCACGCGACCATCGGCGGGATGCCGTCGGCCTTTGGCAGGGACACGCGCACGGCTGCGACGCGCTCGAGATGCTTGCGCTGCACGAATGCGTTGATGAACTGCGTCGTGCCGACCATCACGTTGCGCAGGGCCGCCGGGCGCACGGCCGCAGCGTCGAGCACGGCGGCGACTGCATTCATGACGCCGTCGCCGACGTCGCGCGTCGTCAGGCGCTTGACCGCGGCGATGACTTCATCGCCGACCATCACGACCGCGTCGGTATTCGTGCCGCCGACGTCGATGCCGAGGCGCGGCCCCGGTTGCACTGCTGCCTGGCTCAAAGGGAGCTCCTTGCGATCTGATTCGAAATGACGCGCCCGTCGTGCACGACGAGCTTCAGGTTGTGCTGCGGATCCGCGAGCGCGGCGACATTCGCTTGCGGATCGCCGCTCACGGCGATGAGGTCGGCGGCCGCGCCGGCGCGCAGCGTGCCGACTTCACCCTGCAGACCGATGAGCTCTGCGTTCACGCTCGTCGCCGAGCGCAGAACGTCGAGCGAGCTCTCGTGTCGTCCGCGGACCTCGAACTCCCGGCTCTGCTGGTCGCGCAGCGCGCCGAATAGATCGGTGCCGAGACCGAGCTTGACGCCGGCCGCGCGGCAATGAGCGACTGCGGCCGCGGCGTGATCGCCGATTGCGGCAAGCTTCTCCAGCGCCGCTGGCGGCAGTCCGAGCGGCGCCTGGCGCAACGATTCGATGATCGCCATCGTCGGCACGACGAAAGCGCCGGCGCCGGCGACTACATCGGCGCTTTCGCGATTCATCAGCGTGCCGTGCTCGATCGAACGAACGCCGTTGCGGGCGCAGCGCATCGCCGCCTGCGCCGTGTGGGCGTGCGCCATGACATAGGTGCGACGCGTAGCGGCTTCCTCGACCGCCGCGCGAATTTCCTCGTCGGTGAACTGATCCATCCAGATCGGATCGGTCGGCGACAGCACGCCGCCCGACACGAACAGCTTGATGTGATTCGCGCCCTGTCGCAGCTGATCGCGGACCTTCTCGCGCATGGCGTCGGCGCCATCGACAACCGCGCTCAACGCGCCGGAGTAACCGCAGCCGCACAGCTGAACGGATTCTCCGGGGCGCATGTCGCCGTGACCGCCGGTTTGCGACAGCGCTTTGCCTGCGATCAGCAGGCGCGGCCCGTCGATCAGACCTTCAGCAGTCGCTCGCACCAATCCGATGTCCGCGCCGCCGGCATCGCGCACCGTCGTGAAGCCACGACGCAGCGCTGCTTCGAGATGGTCCCGTGCGCCGAGGGCGCGATGCGAGGGATGCATGCGATCGATCGCGGACACGTCGAGCGAGGCGCTGACCGCATGAAAGTGCGCGTCGATCAGTCCCGGCAGGACTGTGTAGTCACGCGCATCAATCGTCGTGGCCGCCGCCTGGTCGTTGCGGGCCGGACCGATGCTCGCGATCCGGCCGTCGCGCACCTCGATGCACAGGTCCGGCTCGGGTCGCAGGCGCTCGCCGTCGAAGACCCTGCCGCAGCGTATGAACAGCGGAGACATCTTCGTCAGAACGTGACGCGCGCATCGACTCCGTACGTTGCGGGCTGATTCAGATAGCCGATGTCGACGTCGAGGCCCGAGAATTCACGCGGCGCGAACTCCGAATAAGCGCGCTCGTCTGTGATGTTCTTGCCCCACAGGTACACGCTCCAGCGCGTGCCTTCGAGGCCGAGCCGCACATTGAGATACGAGCGCGGGTCCTGCACGTCGTCGTTGTCGATCTGCCAGTACTTCTTGCCGGCATGTTGCAGGTCCACGCGTCCGAACCAGGACAGGGCGCTGCCGCCGAAGGGGCCGCGGTACTGCGTGCCAATGACGCCGGTCCAGTCGGTATTCTTCGGCGCCTTGTTGCCTTCGAACTGCGGGAACTCCGCGAGCTCCTTGATCTCGCTGTCGTTGATGCCGACGTTGCCGAAGATGTCCCAGCCACGTGCGACGCGCAGCTGCGCTTCGACTTCGAGGCCGCGCACGTCGACCTTGTCGATGTTGCCGATGATCTGCGAGGCGCTCGCAGCGTCGACGAAGAAGTACTGGTAATCATCGATCTGCTCGTAGAACGCCGCAGCATTGAGCAGCAAGCGCTGATCGAGCAGAGTCGACTTGAAGCCGACCTCATAGTTCGTCAGGTACTCGTCCTTGAACTCCGGGATGCGTACGCTCGGCGCGTTGAAGCCGCCCGAGCGGAAGCCGGTGCTCACCGTGGCGTAGTAGGTGCGATCCTCTTCCGGCCGGTAGCTCAGCGTGAGCTTCGGCTGCCAGGCGTCGAAGCTCTTGTTGCGCTTCGCGCCGGAGCCGACGTCGGTCTGCTCGCGCTCGTCGCGGTCGAAGCGCGCGCCGGCCGTCACGATCCACTGGTCCGTGAAGCTGTAGTCCACCTGGCCGAAGGCGGCGTAGGCATCGTTGCCGTTGGACTCGCGGCGATCGATGATCACGAGGGCCGGATTGTTAATCTGGCTCGTGCTGCCGTCGAGATCGACGAACGCGCGCGTGCGCAACGACTTATCGGTGTTCAGGTAGTACAAGCCCGCAAGCCAGCGTAGCGGCTGGTCGTCACCCGAGGTGAGGCGCAGCTCCTGGCTGAGCAGCTTGGTCTCGAGGTCCTGCCCCTGGCCGGCCTGGAATCCCAGCCCGAGGAAACCGCCCGGGCTGTCGATGGGATTGCGGAAGTCGAGATCTGCGCGGTTCGTCTCGGTGATGTGCGAGTAGCCGGTGATGCCGGTGAGGGTCGCAAAGCCGAGGTCGGCGTCGAGCTTGAACGTCAGCTCGTCGGTCTCGCCTTCGGCGAACGGCTTGATGTTGAACTGCGGCTCGACGAAGTCATTTGGGTCGCCGGAGAACACCACGCTGTACTGGTTCGAGCTGCCTTTGAACTTGCCGAATTGTCCGCGCAGGTCGAGCGACAACGTGTCGGTGGCGGCGAAGCTGAGCCGGCCGCGCACGTTGTAGTCGTAGTCGACGTAGTCGGAATGGTCGCCGCGGAACGTGTTGTCGATGCGGCCGTCATCGGTGAGGTAATCGGCGGTGAGGCGATACAGCAGCCGGTCGCTGCCGAGCGGCCCGGAGATTCCGCCGGTCGCTTGCACGGCATCGCCGTTGCCGTAGGAAAGCTCGGCGAAGCCGCCCGCGTCCTGCGTCGGCGCGCGCGTCACGATGTTCACCGCGCCGCCGATTGCGTTGCGGCCGTAGAGCGTGCCCTGCGGTCCCTTCAGCACTTCGATGCGCTCGATGTCGAACAGCCGCATGTTGAACTGCTTCTGGTCGTTCTGTGGCACGCCGTCGATCACGACCGACACCGGCGAGTCGGCGTTGGTGATCTGCGTCAGGCCGCGAATCATCACGAAGCTGTTGCGGTAGGTATCGGCGCGATCGAACGTCATGTTCGGCACGTAGCCGATGAAGTCCTGGGTCGAGCCGATGCCGGCGTCGCTGACCTGCTGCTCCGAGAACACGTTCACCTGGAACGGTACGTCCTGCAGCTTCTCTTCGCGCTTCTGCGCCGTGACCACGACCTGTTCGAGGATGGCCGAGTCGCCGGGGCCGGCGTCCTGTGCGTTGACGGTGGTGGCGACGGTTGCCAGGCCGAACCCGATGAGCCGAGTTGCAAAGCCGCGTGCGATGGTGCTGTTCATGGAGGGTCCCCCTTTGCCTCCGATTGAATGGCGCGCCGGGATCGCCAGCAAGGCAGGCGGCGGGGGATCGCAACCGGGCGGTCGGGGGATATCAGCCGCTGAGGCGGGCGATCTGCGCCAGGGCTTCCTCGCGGGTGTGGACGCCGAGCTTGCCGTAGATACGCTTGAGATGGTGCTTTACGGTCTCCGGCGCGAGCCCCAGCGCCCGCGCGGCCGCCTTCGTGCTCGCGTGCGCGGCGAGGACGAGCAGGATGTCGCGCTCGCGCTCGGATAGCGATTTCCATGCATCGCTTTCTGCGGCGGGATCGCCGTCGAGCACCCGCAGCACCGTGCGCACATGATCTGCAATGTTCGGTGCAGTGCGCCCGGCCAGTGCGGCCACCATCAGCTGCCCGAGTTGCGGCGCCAGGTCGACGTACGCTTGCAGGGCTCCGGTCTCGCTCGTGAACGCCAGCGCGGCTCGCACGGTTTCGATCGCAGCAGTGCGATCGCTATGCATCTGCGCGCGAGCGAGCAGGATGAGCGAGGTCGCTTCGAGGTGCCGTCGCCCTTGGGCTCGCGCCACGTCTCGCGTTCGCTGCGCGAGTGATGCAGCTTCCGCCTCGCGCCCGAGGTCGACGAGTATCGGAATGACGGCGCGACTGCATTGATCCAGGAACAGCCACGAAGGATCGGGTCGCGCCAGCTCCTCATCGAGGAAGGCGTGAATATCCGTCAGATCGCCGGCGGCGTCGGCATGCTGCGGCTCGCGGCGATGCAATAGCTCGAGACGCAAGGCCCGAAGATAGACGAGCAGGCGCCGCGCATCGCGCTTGCGTGCCTGCAGGAAAGCTTCGTCGAGTATCGCGTCCGCGATGTCACGGCCGCGCAAGCGTTCGGCAGATAGCACGCGGCAGCGGTACGAGAGCACGACGATCTCCGCCAAACTTGCGTCGAGGTCGGTGCGCAGGCCTTCGATCAGCAACAGCGCGTCGTCGAGCCGGCCGCGCTCGTAGAGGAGCATGCCGAGCAGCGCCTTGGAGAGCTGCGACAGCAGCACCTCCGGCTCGGCGAAATGATCGAGGCGCAGCTCTGCGCAGCGCTCGAACAACAGTTGCGCCTTGTCGAAATCGCCGCCGAGGAATTCCAGCATGCCGCGCTGCGGATTGATGGACGGCAGGTTCGGCGCAAAGCGATTGCGCTCGCACAGAGCGTGGTAGTCGGCCAGGCAGCGACGCGCGTCGACGACGTTGCCGCAGCGTGCGAACAGCAGGGTCTCGAAAGCGAGCACGATGCCGAGATGGCACTCCTCGGTCGCGAAATGCCTGCGGCAATACCAGTCCATCTCGAGCGTCTGCGCGACCGAGCCCGGACTGCAGCCTGCGTCGAGATCTTGCAGGAACGCCTGCACGATCGCCGTCACACCTCGCGCGTAGTGCGCCCACTGCAGCGACGGCACCGTCGGCGTCGCGCTCGCGAGATCGGCATCGAGCGCGGCGATGAAACGCTCCGCGAGCACTTTGACGACCGCAGTCCGTCCGTCGACCGCAACCATCAGCAGCTCCATCAGCCGCAGGCGGATCGACAATTCGACAGTGCCGGCCGGCAATGTGGCGAGGATTGCCTCCACCTTGCGCGGGCCGATCGTGAAAATGAGCTCTTCGCCGCCGGCCTGCTTGAGCAGCTGCGCGGCGAGCAAGTTGTCGCCTGCTTCCAGCGCGTGCTGCACGGCCTCCGGTGTGCGTCCGCGTGCGGCGAAGAATCGCGCGGCGCGCTGTTGCAGCCCGCGCTCGCGTTGTTGCCCGGATTTCGCGAGCTGGTCGCGCATGAACTGACGAAACAGCGGATGCAAGCGAATGGTGAGCTCGGAGTCGCCGGTGACGGTGACGATCGGCTGCAAGTGCATCACATTGGAGAGCAATGCATAGCCGTCGTCGCGCTCCATCAGCGCATTCGCCGCCAGCGGATTGACGAACGCGAGGATCGATGTGTCCCGCAGGAAGCGCTGCTGCTCTTCGGAAAGCGACTCGACGACGCGCTCCGCCAGGTATTCGAACAGACCGAGCCCGCCGCGTTCGAGCGTACCGAGCAGCTCGCGCAACGCGATCGTGTCGCGGCTGCGCAGCCGCGCGAGCTGCACCGCCATCGGCCACCCTTCCGTCAGATGCTCGATCTGCTCGACTTCCTCGGCGTTGAAGCGCTCGCTCAGCAGTGTTTGTAACTCGGTCCCGGTCAGTCGCAGATCGAGCGCTTCGATCGTCGCGGCGAGACCGCGCAACTCGCGCTTCAGGAACCAGGTTCGCGGCGCCTGTCGCGAGGCGATGATCAGGTGCGCGCCGCCAGGCAGTGCCGCTGCGAGCCGCTCGATCATTTCCTCGACGGGGGTCGCGGCGAGCCGCTCGAATTCGTCGAGGAACAGGTAGACGGCGGCGTCGATGCGCGCGAATCGCTTGGCGAAATCAGCAATCGTGAATTCCAGGTCGCTGCCGTCCATGCCGATCGACATCGCGGCCGCATAGAGGCTGTCGAGGAAATGACCCGGGTCGGCGTCGAGCTCGCTGCAATCCAGCCACACGGCCTTCTGACCGCGCGCCACGACCTGGCGATACGCCTGCGCCAGCAGAGTCGTCTTGCCGAAGCCCGCCGGGCCGCGCACCAGGGTGATGCGGGCGGCGTCGGCATCGTTGAAGGGCGTCGTCAGCCGGTCGAGCAGCCGCAGGCGCACGACCTCGTGCGCGGTCACGACCGGCGGTCGGAACCGCTCGACCGGACCGGGCGCGCTGCGTTCGAGGGGCATGCCCCTATCTATACCCCTTCGCCTGCAGCGAGAACAGATGGGCGTAGTGGCCGTTCACGCGCATCAGCTCGTCGTGGCTGCCGCGCTCGATGATGCGGCCGTCCTGGAGCACCACGATCTGATCCGCCATGCGCACCGTCGAGAAGCGATGCGAAATCAGGATTGCGATCTTGCCGCGCGTGAGCGTGCGGAAGTGCTCGAACACGGTGGCTTCCGCCGCTGCATCCATCGCCGCGGTCGGCTCGTCGAGCACGAGGATGTCGGCACGCGAGCGCATGAATGCGCGCGACAGTGCGATCTTCTGCCACTGACCGCCGGACAGCTCGCGGCCGTCGTTGAACCATTTGCCGAGCGGCGTGCGATAGCCCTGCGGCAGCGTGTCGACGATCGGCTGCGCCATGCCTTTCTCGCCCGCCTCGCGCCAGCGCGGCTCGTCCTCGAAGTACTGCACGTCGCCGGCGCCGATGTTCTCGCCGAGCAGCAGCTGGTAGCGCGTGAAGTCCTGGAAGATCACGCCGATGCGCTGGCGCAGCGCTGCCTCGTCCCACTCGCGCAGGTCCTTGCCGTCGAGCAGGATGCGGCCGGACGTCGGCTGATAGAGCCGTGTGAGCAGCTTGATCAAGGTCGTCTTGCCGGAGCCGTTCTCGCCGACGAGCGCGAGCGATTCGCCCGGCCGGATGTGCAGGTCGACGTCGACGAGCGACATCTGCTCCGCGCCGGGATAGCGGAAGCTCACGCGCTCGAAGCGCACGCCATCCTGCGGTTGCGGACCGTGCACGATGGTGCCTTGCGAGTTCTCGACCGGCGTCTCCAGGTACTCGTACAGCGTCGACAGGTACAGGTTGTCTTCGTACATGCCGCCGACGGCAGAAAGGATCGCGGAGACGGCCGACTGACCCTGCCGGAACAGCATCAGGTACATCGTCATCTGACCGAGCGTGATGCGCGTAGCGATTGCCGAAAGCGCAATCCACGCATACGCACCGTACAACGTCGCGGTGGCGATCAAGCCGAGGAAGAAGCCCCAGGTGTCGCGCCGGATCGTGAGATCGCGATCCTCGCGGTACAGCTTGTGGAAGATGTCGCGGTAGCGCCGCAGGAACAGCGGACCGAGCCCGAACAGCTTTACTTCTTTGACGTGATCCTCGCGCGCGAGCACGGTCTCCAGGTAGAGCTGCATGCGCGTCTCGGGCGAGCGCCACAGGAACAGGCGGAACTTGTCGCCGGAGAATTTCGCCTCGGCGAGGAACGCGGGCAGGCCGGCGAGCACGAGCAGCACCACGGCCCATGGCGAGAAATTGATCAGCAGGGTACCGAAGCTGATCAGCGATATCGCGTTCTGCACCAACCCGAACGTGCGCATCACGAGCGACAACGGGCGGCTCGAAGCTTCGCGGCGTGCGCGTGTCAGCTTGTCGTAGAACTCGGAGTTCTCGAAATGCTCCAGCTCCAGGGTCAGCGCCTTCTCGAGGATCATCACGTTGACGCGCTGACCGAGCTGGGCTCGCAGGAGCGATTGGCACAAGGAGATGCCGCGTTGTGCGCCGGCGATCGCTGCCACCAGCAAACCTTCGCACGCTACGAGCACGAGCGCGTGTTGTGTCAGCGCGGCGCGGCTCGCTGCATCGGACTGGATCGCGGCAACGACGGCGTCGACGATCAGCGAACCGACGTACGCGACGGCTGCGGGCAGCGCGCCGGCAATCAGCGTCAGGATCGCAAAGGCGATCGTGAGGTGGCGGCTGGTCGTCCACACAAGTTGCAGGGCGCGGACGCTATAGGCGAACACGCCGAGGAAACCGCGCGCGACCTTCGGGTCGCCCAGGACAGGTTGGCGCTTCCGCGGGTTCAAGACAGAAGAAAGGAGATGACTGACATAACGGAGGTTCAGTGTGGGGGCGGGGTTCACACTCCGCAATGCCGCGCCCCCGCGATTTGACGGGTTCGGTTGCGTCCCCGGCGGTCGAAGCAGAGAATCCGGCGAGCATGAGCGACCCGAAAGACCGCGATCCGCGCGATAAACCGCCGCCGCCGGCCCCTGCCGACGACAGCAAGCGCTCAGGTCGTCCGGGTGTCGACGAGCGCGGCAATACAGTGTGGGAATGGAAGCTGGAGACGGGTGTCTACAGCCGCGACATCAGCACGCAGAAGCTCAAGAAGCTCGACCTCGGCGATCTCTCCATCGCGGAGACCGCCAGCCATCAGCGACCCGAAGGGCTGGGCGCCGGCAAGAAGCCCCCGCAGAAGAAGCTGCCTGGCGGCGGATTCAATCCCTACGACAGTTCCAACAGCGGCGGGGCAGGCGGTAACCCGTACGACAACGCTCGCAGCTTCGGCAAGAAACCGCAGCCGGCTCCGACCAGTGCGCCACCGGCGCGCAAGCCGATGGACCTGAAGCGGCTCGAAGAGTGGATGCAGATCAAGAAGCGCCTCGAAGAGCAGAAGAAAAACGAGGACGACGAGGACTAGTTTCCCGGCTCCGCTGCCGCCTGCGGCGGAATGTTCTTGCGGATCCACTCGGTCAACGCCGCTTCGTCCGCGGTGATCGACGCTTGCTTGTGCAGCTTGTAGAAGCGCTTCTCGACGACCTGGCCTGTTGTCGCAACCACGTCGGGCACGTCGGGCATGCTGACGAACAGATTGCCGGCCTGCGCCAGCTGCAACACCAGCGCTGCTTCGGTCGTCGAGAACTCATCCTTGGTCGAGAGCTCGACCGGGAGGCTGTGCACGCCTTCGACGGAGTCTTCGATGAAGCCCTCGACCAGGAAGCCGCCGATCTTCACGCGCGTGCCGTTCGACAGCGACAGCTCGCGAAACCCTTCCGGGTCCACCGGCGAGGCGCCCGCATCATCGAGCACCTTGTTGACCGCATCGAGCTCGTCTTCGGTCATCCCGTCATTGATGTTGAATTTGACGCCGGCGCGGCGCACCTGTTCGCCCATGTTGAGCGTCGCCAGCTCGAACGCGTAGTGCCTGGTGTCCGCAGGTGCGTCTGCTGCGTGCGCGGCGTGCATCAGCAGGCCGAACGCACACAGCAGAGGGAGAAATCTGGTGCTCATGGCCGCCGTTCCGGCGGTCGCACGAGAGTCGGTGCGATCAGCTTCATGTGCAGCAGCGGATAAGGCCGTCCTTGCTCGTCCAGCTCGGAGCGTCCCGTTACGACGAATCCGCACGCCTCGTAGAAGCGGGTCGCGGCCTCGTTCTGCTCGTTCACATCGACTGTGAGGTCCGCCCACTGCGATTGCGCGTGGCGAACCATCTGCCGTCCGACGCCGCGGCCCATGAACTCCGGCGCCAGGAACATGGAATCGATTTTGCCTTCCGACAGTCCCATGAATCCCAACACCGTCCCGGCATCGTCGCAAGCGGCCCAGATCTCCGCATCCGACGCTAGATAAGTGCGGACCTGGGGCGTCATCTGCTCGATGTCCTCCGGTGACACGAACGTGTGCGTCGCTTGTACCGATCGCAGCCAGCGATCCAGCAGGACCTCGCAATCTGCAGGGGTTGCACGCCGGATGATCATGATTTCCGTCTCCGCGTCACTCGTTTGCCCGCAGTCAGCATATCAATGAACGCGCGCAATTTCGGCTGGGTCTGGGTGCGCGCGGGGAAATACAGGAACAGGCCGGGTGTCGTCGGCAGAAATTCCTCCAATGTCGGCTCCAGCTGGCCGGCGGCAACTTCACGGGCCGCAAATGCGTCCGCCGTGTAGATCAGCCCCATGCCGCGGACTGCGAGCGACATCATCAGCGCGCCGTCGTTGACCGTGACGCCGCCGGGAACGTCGACGGAAAACTCTCGGCCGCCGCGCTCGAATTCCCAGCGATAGATCGAGCCGGCAGTGAGGAAGCGATAGCGGATGCATTCGTGCCGCGTCAGTTCCTCCGGTGTGCGAGGGCGACCGCGCGCTGCGAAGTACGAGGGAGCCCCGAGCACGCACCATCCCAGATCCGGCGTGAGACGCACGGCGATCATGTCGCGCTCGACCATCTCGCCGATGCGCACGCCAGCATCCAGGTTGTTGGCAGTGAGATCGACCGTGCCGTCGTCCACGTCGATGTCGACTGCGACGTCCGGGTACGCGCGCCGAAAGTCGGCCAGCACCGGCTCGATGACGAGCGGCACTGCGACGCGCGGCACCGATAATCGCAGCAATCCGGCCGGACGGTCGCGCAGATCCGTGAGCGTATCGAAAGCGTCGGCAATCTCCGCTGCTGCTGGTCGCACACGAGCCAGCAGGCTCTCGCCGGCTTCGGTCAGGCCCACATGCCGTGTCGTGCGCTGGAACAGCACCAGTCCGGTCTTCGACTCCAGTGTGCGAATCGCCTGACTCACGGCCGCTGGCGTGACACCGAGCTCCGCGGCGGCGGCGCGAAAGCTCGCATGGCGTGCGACTGCCAGAAACTCGGACAGGCCGCTGAAACCGTCGCTGCGCGCCATCGCGGGGCCCTCGTGCTCAAGACTGCATTAGATAGCTCATCTTCACAGCCTATTCTCCTGCAGCCGGTTTATCCGAACAACGCTCGGGCGCTACCTTGGCCGCCAACGAATCGGCCACCGCAGTTTCTCGAGGAGCACAGCCATGCAATACGCAACGCTAGGCAACACCGGACTCGTCGTCTCGCGGCTCGCATTCGGCGCAATGACATTCACGTCCGGCAATCAGGATTTCGCCACGGTCTACAAAGTCGGTGCACAGCTCGCGAACGATCTGGTCGGCCGCGCGCTCGACGCGGGCGTGAACTTCTTCGACACCGCGGACGCGTATGCCGGCGGACAGTCCGAGACGTTGCTCGGCCGGGCACTGCAGGCGCGGCGCAACGACGTCGTGATCGCGACCAAGGTCGGCATGCGCAGCGGTACGGCACTGACGCAGTCGGGCCTGTCGCGCCGTCACATCGTGGGGTCGGTGGACGAGAGCCTGAAGCGCCTCGGCACCGACTGGATCGACGTCTACATCGCGCATCGCGAGGATCCGTTCACGCCGCTCGAGGAAACGCTCGCAGCGTTCGATGCGATCGTGCGCGCCGGCAAAGTGCGCTACATCGGCTTCTCGAACTGGTCGGCATGGAAGGTCGCCGCGGCGCTCGAGATCCAGAAGGCCAACAACATGGCGCCGTTCACGCACGGGCAGATGCACTACTCGCTGCTCGGCCGCGACGTCGAGCGCGACGTGATTCCGATGATGCGTCGCTACGGGCTCGGCATGACGGTGTGGAGTCCGCTGTCCTCGGGCTTCCTCAGCGGCAAATACACGCGAGCGTCGCTGTCCGATCCCAACAACCGCTTCTCCGGCTTCGATCTGCTGCCCTTCGACAAGGAGCAGGGCTTCCGGCTCGTGGAGCGCCTCCGCAAGATCGCAGCCGAGCACGACGCGAGTGTCGCGCAGACCGCGCTGGCATGGCTGCTCGCGAAGCAGGGCGTGACGAGCGTGCTGATGGGCGCGAGCAAGCTGAATCAGCTCGACGACAACCTCGGTGCAGCGAACGTCACCCTGACTGCGGCTGAGCTGGCCGAGCTGGATGCCGAGACGGCGCCGTCGCCCGTCTATCCCAATTGGTTCATCGAGCGCGTCGCTGACCAGGTCACTGCGAAGGCCGTTGCGCGCTGAGGAGAGAGAGTCATGTCGAAGCAACTTTCAGGCAAGGTCGCCATCGTCACCGGCAGCTCGCGCGGAATCGGTCGCGCGATTGCCGAGCGGCTCGCCGCCGAAGGCGCAGCGGTCGTCGTGAACTACGTTCGCGGCGAGCAGGCCGCTCAGGAAGTCGTGAACACGATTCGCGGGAGCGGCGGTCAGGCCGTTGCGATCCAGGCCGACGTCGCGAAGCCAGCTGAAGTGCGGCGGCTGTTCGCTGAGTCGCGCACTGCACTCGGCGCGCTGGACATCGTCGTCGCAAACGCGGGCGTCGCGGTGATCAAGTCGATCGCCGAGAGCACCGAGGAGGAGTTCGACCACGTCTTCGATGCAAACGCCAAGGGCGTGTTCTTCACGCTGCAGGAGGCGGCGCGGCAAGTTCGCGATGGCGGGCGCATCGTCGTCGTCTCTACGGGCGGCACTCGCATGTTGATGTCCGGCACCGCGCTGTACCTCGGCAGCAAAGGCGCAGTCGAGCAGTTCGTTCGCGTGCTGTCGCGCGAGCTTGGTCCGCGCAACATCACGGTCAACGCACTCTCGCCCGGATTCACGGACACGGACTTGCTGCCGGAGCGTGATCGCAAGGTCGCCGCGGGGATGTCGCCGTTCGCGCGGATCGGCGAGCCAGCGGAGGTCGCGTCAGTCGCCGCCTTCCTGGCTAGCGACGACGCAAGGTGGGTGACAGGTCAGAACGTGGGAGCTGGAGGCGGCGTCTTCTGAAGACGCCGCCAACCGGTGTTCACTCCGGTGCGTAGATCTGATCGAACACGCCGCCGTCGGCGAAGTGCTCCTTCTGCGCCTTCGCCCAGCCGCCGAAGTCCGCGATCGTCACCAGCTTGATCTTCGGAAACTGCCCGGCATGCTTCGCCGCCACTGTCTCGTCGATCGGGCGGTAGAAGTTCTGCGCGATGATTTCCTGCGCTTCGGGCGAGTAGAGATGGTTGAGATACTCCGTCGCGACTGCGCGCGTGCCCCGCCGCAGCACGACCTTGTCGACGACGGCGACCGGCGGCTCGGACAGAATGCTCAGGGACGGCACCACGATCTGCACCTTGTCCGCGCCGAGCTCCTTGATCGAGAGGAACGCTTCGTTCTCCCACGCGAGCAGCACGTCGCCTATGCCGCGCTGAACGAACGTCGTGGTCGAGCCTCGCGCGCCGGTGTCGAGTACCGGCACGTTCTTGAACAGCTTGCGCACGTAGTCCTTCGCAGTCGCGTCGCTGCCGCCCGGCTGCTGCTTGGCCCACGCCCATGCGGCGAGATAGTTCCAGCGCGCGCCGCCCGAGGTCTTCGGATTCGGCGTGATCACGGAAATGCCGGGCCGCACCAGGTCGCCCCAGTCCTTGATGTTCTTCGGATTGCCTTTGCGCACCAGGAACACGATCGTCGACGTGTACGGCGCGCTGTTGTGGGGCAGACGCGATTGCCAATTCACCGGCAGGAGCTTGCCGTTGGTAGCGATCGCATCGATATCGCCGGCGAGGGCAAGCGTGACGACGTCGGCCGGCAACCCGTCGATGACAGTGCGTGCCTGCTTGCCGGAGCCGCCGTGCGATTGCTTGATCGTCACGTCCTCGCCGGTCTTGCCCTTCCAGTACTTGCTGAACGATGCGTTGTACTGCTCGTACAGCTCGCGCGTCGGATCGTACGAAACGTTCAGTAGGGTTACTTCTTTCGCGTGCGCCAGCGGCGCTGCCAGCGCGAACAGCGCCAGCGCCGCAACGATAGTTCGATACTTATTCATGATGACCTCGTAATTGCCGTGTCTGCATAATTTGTTGCTCAGAACTGCAGGCCGATGCGCGTGAACAGCGCCTTCTCGTCCGGCCGGTCGGCGCCGGCCGCGGCGCCGCCCTCGAAGCTCGTGACGTCATAGTTGATCGACCACTTGTAGTTCTGATTGAAATACCAGTTGATGCCCACGCCCCAGGCGCTGGCCTTGCTCGCCGCGGTGTCAGGGTTGGCGAAGGAGTTGCTGCCGCCGGCAAACGCGTCGTCGTCGATGTCGAGCTCCTGATAGCGCGCGACGAATTCCAGTGCGCCCCACGTGCCGGCGTCGAGCGAGAACACCGAGCCCGGCGTGAAGCCGCGGAACGATTCGTCCTCGCCGGTCGCGAACCAGGCGAGCTGGACCTGCCAGGCCGTGTTGTCGAGCGTCGCCGAGCGCACGCCCGCCGTCGGCGTCTCGCGCGTGACATCCTGCGAAACGTTCACGTACTCGCCGAGGACGCCGAAGCTGCCGATGGAGTAATACGCCTGCGGCGACCAGCGCACGCGCTCGCCGTCCGCGAACACGCGGTCCGGGCCGGGAGTCGCGCCGACTGCAACCGTCGCTCCCCGATAGCTGAAGAAGCTCTGCTGGCCCGGCGTGCGATAGCTCGGCAACAACGTAGTCGTGATGCTGCCGGTCGAGTCCACGTAAGTGCCGCCGACGCCGAAGCCGAGCCCGCGCAGCGCGAAGTTGTCGGAGTTGAGGAACGGCTGGAAGAACACGCGTGCGGCCCAGTCGCCCTTGGTGTCGTTCTCCGCGTCCGGTGTCGGCGTGTTGCCGTCGCTGCTGCCGCCGTCGCTCACACCGTTGAAGTAGCCGACAGCGTAGTTCACGACGCCGCCGGAGATGTCGCCGCCGAACGTCACGCCGAGGTCGCGGTTCGGCACCAGGCTGGTCGGAAACGCGCGCTCGATGAAGCGGATGTCCGTTGCCGATTGCAGGCGCTCGAGACCGACCGGCACTTTGAACTTGCCGGCGGTCAGCGTTGCCCAGGGCTTGAATCGCGCCGCGATGTACGCGTCCTGCACGACTGTCTTGCCCTGCGCGAAGTCGGGCGTGAAGCGGAAGTCGTAGATGCCGTTGAGCGTGCCTTCGAGGATCGGCCGCACGCGGCGCAGGAGCCACGTGTCCTGAGTCGCGGGTGTGATGTCGTCCGGGAAATACCGGCCGTCGAATTGCAGCACGCCGCGCAGTCGCAGGACGTTCTGCGAATCCGCGGACTGGATGCGGAAGCCCTGTTGCGGCGAGGCGCGCACGACTGGCGTGCTCGACACTGTCGCCTTCGTGGCTTCGTCCTGCAGCTCCAGCTTGCGCTCGAGCACGCGAATTTTCTGTTCCTGCGCTTCCAGGCGCTCGCGCAGGTCCGAAAGGTCGTCGGCGGCCGCGGCGCCGGCGGAAGCGAGCAACAAAGTTGCCGAAACGGCAGTAGCGATCCTCATGGGTCCCCCGGTTTTGATGACAGACAATGGTCGGTCATCGTAGGGAAGAGCCCGTAATCACTCAGTCGAGCAGCGGTGACAAACAGGTCGGCGCAGGTCGCAGCAAGGTTATGAAATAAGGCCGGTAGAATTGACTCGCCGGGTCGCGGCCGGTAATACTCGCCGCCATGTCGTCGCAGCGTGTAATTACGGGTCAATGGTGGTGGCGCCTCCCATAAAAGGAGAGGGCCCGACCTGCACGCAACGTAACTTCGAATCCAAAAACCCATCTCCGAGCGCGAATCCGGAGATGGGTTTTTTTATCGCCTCCCGCCCGGACTTCGCGCAACGAGGTCGCTGACGAGGAGCTGCTGCTTGAAACCGCCGTTCGACATTGCCGCCGACCTGGACACGCCCGTGTCGGCCTATCTCAAGCTCAAGCCGTTCAAGCCGCGCTTCCTGCTGGAGAGCGTCGAAGGCGGCGAGCGGCTCGCGCGCTATTCCTTCATCGGTTTCGGCGATTGCACCGAGGTGCGGCTCGACGAGCGCGGCCTCACCGTCAATGGCCGTACTCGCCCGGCGCCCGAGAGCCAGCAGGAATTGCTGCGCGCCTTGCGCGAGGCGCTGGCGGCCACGCCACAACCGAGCCCGCGGATTCCCGGTGTGCCGTTATCGGGCGGACTCGTCGGCGTCGCGGGCTACGACCTGGTGCGCCACTTCGAGCGCTTGCCCGCACGTGCTCGCGTCGTCGAGCCGACGCCGCAGGCGCATTATCTCGCGCCGCAATCCGTGCTCGTGTTCGATCATCTGACGCGCGGCGTCGCGTTGCTGCACGCGGGAAGCGAGAGCGAGCGCAGCTCGTTGCGCAAGCAGGTAGTGCAGGCGCTGCGCGGCGGAATCCCTCAGAACGACAAGCGCATCCGCTATTCACCGGCGATCGGCAGTCTGAGCGAAGCGGAGTTCATTCAGGGCGTTCATCGCACCAAGGAGTACATCGCAGCGGGCGACGTGTATCAGCTCGTGCTGTCGGTGCGCTTCGCCGGTGAATGCCAGCTGGAGCCGTTCGAAGCCTATCGCGCGCTGCGACTGCTGAATCCCTCGCCGTACATGTTCTATTGCGACCTCGGCGACTGCGTCGTCGTCGGCTCGTCGCCTGAAGCGCTCGTGAAGCTTTCGCACGGGCACGCGCAGATGCGACCGATCGCAGGCACGCGGCGGCGCGGCCAGGACAGCGCCGAAGACACGCGGCTGCAGGAGGAGCTGCTCGCGGATCCGAAAGAAAACGCCGAGCACATCATGCTGGTCGATCTCGCCCGCAATGATCTCGGTCGGGTGGCGCGCGCCGGCACTGTCGGCGTGAATCCGTATCGTCACGTCGAGCGCTACAGCCATGTGATGCACATTGTCAGCGGCGTCAACGGCGAGCTCGCGCCCGGCAAGGACGCGTTCGATCTGTTCGCGGCTGCATTTCCCGCCGGCACGCTGGTCGGCGCGCCGAAAGTGCGCGCGATGGAGATCATCGACGAGCTGGAGCCGGTGCGACGCGGGTTCTACGGCGGCACCGTCGGCTACTTCGGGCACGGCGGCGACATGGACCATGCGATCACGATCCGCACGATGGTGTTTCGCGGCGACACGTACAGCTATCAGGCCGGCGCGGGCCTGGTCGCGGACAGCGTGCCGAAAACGGAATATGAGGAAGTGCTGGCGAAGAGCGCGATCGTGCGCCGGGCGCTGGAGCTCGCCGAGGAGGGCCTGTGAACGCATCCACGGCGAGCGCGCGGCTGCTGCTCATCGACAACTACGACTCGTTCACCTACAACCTGGTGCAGGCCTTCATGGTCCTCGGCGCGGACGTGCTCGTGCATCGCAACGACCAGATCTCCGTCGATGAAGCGCTCGCCCTCGCGCCGACACACCTGTGCATCTCGCCGGGACCGGGCACGCCGTACGACGCGGGTGTTTCCATGCAGATGATCGCTGCATTTGCCGGCCGCGTGCCGGTGCTCGGCGTCTGCCTGGGACATCAATCGCTCGTCGAAGTCTTCGGCGGCAAAGTGGTGCGCGCTGCGCGCCTGATGCACGGCAAGACTTCGCTCGTGCATCACGACGGCCGCGGCGTCCTCGCGGGCCTGCCCGAGCCGTTCGAGGCCGGGCGCTATCATTCGCTGATCGCACAGCCCCAGACCCTGCCCGATGTGCTGGAAGTTGCGGCGCGCACCGATGAAGGCGAGATAATGGCGGTGCGTCATCGCACGCTCGCAGTGGAGGGCGTGCAGTTTCATCCGGAAAGCGTGCTCACGCCGCAGGGGCCGCTGCTGATGGAAAACTTCCTGCGGCAACGTTCGGCACAGCGCCCAGAGATGAACGTTCCATGAGTGCTCTGCGCGAAGCTCTCGAGCTGCTGCTCGACCGCCGCAACCTGACGGAAGCACAGGCGGCGGACCTGCTCGTGGCGCTGACCGATCCGACGCTCGCGCCCGCGCTCGGCGGCGCCTTGCTCGCCGGACTGCGAGCCAAGGGTGTCACTGCCGACGAGGTGCGCGGCTTCGCCAAGACGATGCGCAAGCTCGCGCGGCGGCCGATCCTGCCGGACGGTGGACCGCTTGTCGACATGGTCGGCACCGGCGGCGATGGTTCCGGTAGCTTCAATCTTTCGACCGGCGCAGCCTTGCTCGTCGCAGCGATGGGCATCCGCGTCGCGAAGCACGGCACCAGCTCCGTTTCGAGTCGCTGCGGCAGTGCAGACGTCGTGCGTGCGCTCGGTCTTAATCTGCCGCTCGACGAGAAGGCCGCGGGCGAATGCCTGGCGGCGACCGGCTTCACCTTCTTCTTCGCGCCGCACTACCACCCGGCGATGAAAGCGGTGATGCCGATCCGGCAGGCGCTCGGCGTACGCACCGTGTTCAACATTCTCGGGCCGCTGTCGAATCCCGCCGAGCCGCCGTTTCATCTGATCGGCGCCTATCACGTCGACATTGCAGCGCTGATGGCCGATACGCTGGCCGGCATGCCGATCGAGCGCGCGTTCGTCGTGCACGGCGAGCCGGGCTGGGACGAGGCGACGCCCATCGGGCCGTTTACAGTGTTCGACGTGTACCCGGGCAGGGTTGCGCGCACGACGCGCAGCGCGGAGGAGTTCGCGCTGCCTCGCTGCACCGCCGAGGAGCTTCGGGGCGGCGACGCCGCCTACAATGCGCAACATTTGCGCGCTGTACTGGAAGGCCGCGACCGCGGCGCGCATCGCAGTGCAATCGTGTTGCAGGCGGCGCTGGTGCTGGAGCTGATGGGCAAGGCGCGGGCGCCGACGGACGCCGCAAAAATGGCGCAGGATGCTATCGACAGCGGCGCCGGGCGCGCGATATTGGAACGAATCGCTGCTTTTGGTCAGAGATGACTATGTCAGGACTTCTCACCGAAATGGCGCAGTCGAGCCTCGCGAGGCTTGAGCAGGCGCGTGCGCGCGAGTCGGAGCAGATGCTGTGGACGCGCGTGTGCTCGGCGCCTGCGGCGCCGCGTCTGAAACTTTCGCCCGAAGGGTTCGACATCATCGCGGAGTGCAAGCTCGCGTCGCCGTCGGCGGGCGATCTGTCCGCGCACACGATCGATATCGATCGACGCGTGCAGGCGTATGCACAGGGCGGCGCCTGCGCGGTTTCCGTGCTGACCGAGCCGACGCGCTTCGGTGGCTCGCTCGAACATCTCGCGCAGACGGCGCGAACGCTGGCGCCGCTCGGCGTGCCGGTCATGCGCAAGGATTTCCTCGTCGATCCTTATCAAGTGATGGAAGCGCGCGCTGCCGGCGCCGGCGGCGTGCTCGTCATCGTGCGCATGCTCGATCGCAGCCGCATAGCGGCGCTGCTCGATTGCGCCGCCATGCTCAAGATGTTCGTGCTGATCGAGACGTTCGATGCTGCCGATCTGGACGTCGCGCAGGAACTGCTCGCCGCGCGCAAGGCGCATGACGAGCGGATGCTGGTCGGGATCAATTGCCGCGATCTCGATACGTTGAGCGTCGACCTGTCGCGTCTCAGCTCACTCGCGAGCCACTTGCCAGCTGCGTTCCCGTCTGTAGCGGAGAGCGGCGTCGGCTCGCTCGAAGACGTCAAAACGGTCGTCGACGTCGGATACGAACTGGCGCTCGTCGGCTCGACGCTGATGAATTCCGCCGATCCGGCGAAGGTGCTCGGCGAGCTGCTCTCGACCGGTCGCGAGCGCGCGATGGCCGTGCGCACGCGCAAGCTGCGCATTGCGACCGGCACGCCGATGGACGACGAGTAGCGACGTGGCGATCTGGGTGAAGATCTGCGGCCTCACCACGCGCGAGGCGGTTGAGGCAGCCGTGGCAGCGGGAGCCGACGCTGTCGGTTTCGTGTTCGCGCCGTCGAAGCGACAAGTCACAGCGGCGCAGGCGGTGCAGCTAGCGCAAGGCGTGCCGCGACGAATTCCGCGCGTCGCGGTGATGTTGCATCCGACGCAGAGTCAGCTGGACGAAGTGTGGGCGGAGTTCAGGCCGGATGTGCTGCAGACGGATGTGGAGGATCTGCAGACGCTGCGGGTGCCGATGGGCCTGAGCGTAATGCCGGTCGTCCGCAACGGAGTCGGGCTGAAGCCCGACCTGCAAGCGCCACCTGTAGGTCGGGCTTCAGCCCGACACCAACGCGTTCTCTTTGAGGGGCCGGTGAGCGGTGTCGGCAGCACTTCGGATTGGAACAGCGCAGCCCAGTTGGCGCGCACGACGCAGCTGGTGCTCGCGGGCGGCTTGAATGCGACCAACGTCGCGGACGCGATTGCCGCCGTGCGTCCTTTCGGCGTCGATGTCAGCAGTGGCGTCGAGGCGTCGCCCGGGATCAAGGATCCCGCCAGGATTCATGAATTCGTGCGCCGCGCCCGTGCGGTGAGCGAACGGAGCAGTTGAATGAGAAGCGCGATTGCGATCGATCCCCAGGTGTCATTGGCTCGCATGCTCAAGGGCGAATATCCCGACGCGCGCGGCCGCTTCGGGCCGTTCGGCGGCCGCTACGTGCCCGAGACGCTCGTGCCGGCGCTCGACCGGTTGCAAGCCGGCGTCGATCGACATCTGCGCGATCGCGCCTTCCTCGATGAGTTTCACGCAGAGCTGCGCAGCTGGGTCGGCCGCCCGACGCCGCTGACGCATGCGCGCACCTTGTCGCAACGCTGGGGCGCCGAGGTGTGGCTGAAGCGCGAGGACCTGGCGCACACGGGCGCGCACAAGATCAACAACTCGATCGGCCAGGTGCTGCTCGCGAAGAAGCTCGGCGCGAAGCGCGTGATTGCCGAGACCGGCGCGGGTCAACACGGCGTGGCATCCGCCGCCGCGTGCGCACGCCTCGGCATGCCCTGCACGGTCTACATGGGCTCCGTCGACATGGAGCGCCAGGCGCCGAACGTCGGACGCATGAAATTACTCGGCGCGACCGTCGTGCCGGTCACGAGCGGCGATCAGACTCTGCGCGCAGCGGTGGATGAAGCATTGCGCGACTGGGTCTCCGATCCGAACGGCACGTATTACTGTCTCGGCTCGGCCATCGGTCCGCATCCGTATCCGTATCTTGTGCGCGAGCTGCAGGCTGTGATCGGCCGCGAAGCGCGCGAGCAAATGCTGGCGCAGACCGACCGCCTGCCCGACATCGTGATTGCGTGTGTGGGCGGCGGCTCGAACGCGATCGGCCTGTTCCATCCGTTCATCGCCGATCGCGACGTCCGCATGCTCGGGCTGGAGGCGGGCGGCAAAGGCGCGGGACTCGGCGAGAACGCCGCGTCGCTCGCATACGGCAAGCCCGGCGTGTTGCAGGGAAGCTATTCGCTGCTGCTGCAGGACGAGGATGGCCAGATCCAGGAAACGCATTCCGTCTCGGCGGGCCTCGACTATCCCGGCGTCGGACCGGAGCACGCGCTGCTGA
>Ga0111539_10002161_pt1 | contig 26320 bp, 23 predicted proteins | sample RhiMethybrSRZTD1_FD_79667 | JGI IMG/M metagenome (GOLD analysis project Ga0111539, IMG submission 79667) | Populus rhizosphere microbial communities from Tennessee, USA - Rhizosphere MetaG P. TD hybrid SRZTD1 (version 2) (version 2) | ecosystem: Host-associated > Plants > Roots > Rhizosphere >...
CACATCACACCGCCGCGGCATCAAAACAGCGAGAGGACTTCACGCTGGTGATCCGTTCGGTGGCTACCGCATTGGCGCTGGCCTTGACCATCGCGATGACCGTCGCGGGCGAGCCGTCCGTCAGGGTCGCGGCCGTCACCGCCGACTCGCGAATCATGTTTGCGCGCGACAGCGCCATACCGCGGCCGGTGCAGGAATTCGCCTGGCGGGTCATCGAGACGCGCTGCGACTACCAGGGCTACGAGCGCGGGCAGCGAACGTTCTGGGCCTACCACACCCAGGCGCAGAAGCTCGACGCGGGCCTGGCCTACTCGATCGAGATCCTGTCGGAGCGGAGCTGGAAGAAATCGGAGCCGTCGGCCATCATCCAGATGACGATCCTGGATGATGGCCGGCTGCACGTGATCGGGTTGAGCTCGACCTTCGTCGGCTGCCGCTAGCGGCTAGCGCGCTCGACGACCCGCTTCGTCTTGAACTCGTCGCGGAGCCGGTCGCGCTGCGTGGTCAGGACCGTGACCGAGTTCGGATCTCCGTCGCTCACGAAGCGCTCCTGCGGATTCTTGTCGAAGTACGTGAGCCAGTAGCCGAGATCGCGCTCGACCGCCTGGATCCGGGGCAGGCGGATCGGATCGAACGACCGCGAGTAGGGCGAGGGGGCCGCGCCGCCCGCCACCATCAGCACGGCGTCGTGGCTATAGCTGGTGCCCTTGGCGGAGCCGCGGAGCACCCAGCTCACGTCGGACGGATAGACGCCGTGCGGCAGCGCCAGGGTGCGCGTCTTGTAGTCGGGGACGTGGCGCTGGATCCACACCTGAGCTTCCGCGACCTGGGCGCGAACCGTCGCCTCGGGATATTTCGCGAGGTTGGCGTGCCAGAGGGTGTGGTTGCCGATCTCGTAGCCGTTGCTGGCCAGGAACTGGAGCTTCTTGCCTTCGAGGGCCGGCTGGTTGAAGAGCCGGTTGGGCGGGCTCGCACCGGGCAGCACGTAGAACGTGCCGCCGCGGCCGAAGTCGGGATGCTCCTTGATGAACGCCTCGAGGACGCCGATGCCGCACTTGGGATCGATCTCGAAGGTGCCGTTCTTCTCGACGTAGCGGAACTGCCCGGGCGAGGAGTCGTCGAAGGTGAGCACCACCGGCGTGGTGCCGGCCGGCAAGGTGATACGCCGGTCGAGCAGGTCGCCGAGGTTCACGAGCCGATAGCCCTTGGCGTAGAGAGTCTCAAGATCGCGCCGGAAGTTCTCGGGTGTGCGCGTCCAGCGCTCTTCGGGGTAGTCGATCTTGTGGTACTCCAGGATCATGAAGCGCCCGAGCTCGTTCGGAGCGAGCTCCCCGGCGCCGGCGAACGAGACAAACAATAGAGCCGCGGTGAGAATGAGTGATAGCACGAGAAAAAGTTTCACTTCTTCCCTGAAGCCTCTTTCTGCCGCAGCGCGCCGGCCGTGTAGTCATTCCGGGGGTTCCACAGCATCCAGCCGACTGCCCCGGCGTCGTCGGCTCCCTTAATCTGGGCGCGGATCTCGGTCACGCCGAAGATCCGCTTGTCGAATGCATAGTCCTTGAAATCCTGGAGCCACGGCCGTACCCGCACCTTCGAGTGCGCCGCGCGCTGGCGGATCATCCGCACGCTCTCGTGCACGATCTCGTAGGGGTGCTGGACGGGGTTGCGAAATCCAGGGATACCCACGTGGTAGCCGGAGGGGTAGACCATCGGACAGAAGTAGTCGAGGTGGGGAGCCAGCTCCTCGATGCGCTGGCCGATGTCGGTGTCGTTCTCGTTGAAGGCGGTATAGCCGAAGACGTCGGCGGCGACGTAGACACCGACCGGGCCGAGCTCGCGCCGAGCCATCCCGAGGAAGCCGGCGATGGCCGGGAGCCTGGTCTCCTTGTTGTTGGGCTTGGCGTACTTCGCGGCGCCCAGCTTGCCGTCGGTGGGGAAGCGGACGTAGTCGAACTGGACCTCGTCGAACCCGCGCTTGGCCGCCTCGCGTGCGATCGCGACGTTGTACTTCCACACCTCTTCGCGGAACGGGTCGACCCAGGCCAGCTTCTCGTTGTCGATCCACGGCTTGCCCGTGCGCGTGTCGATGATGGCCAGCTCGGGCCGGCCGTTGGCGAGGATGTTGTCCTTGAAGGTCACGATGCGCGCGATCGTGTAGATGCCGCGCGCCTTGAGATCGGCCATCAGCCCGTCGAAGTCCTTCAGCGTGCCCGGCCCCTGCGCGCCGACCGCGAGCGCCTCCGGCACCTCGGTGCGGTAGAGGATCCAGCCGCGGTCGCCCTTCACGTCGATGACGACTGCGTTGATCTCGGTGCGCGCGGCCAGGTCGAGCACGCGACCGCGGATCTCCTTGTGGCCGACGCCGAAGTAGGTCAGGTAGGCCGCTTTGATGTTCTGCGGCTGCATGACGACCTCGATCGCGTCGCGGGTGGGCGAGAGGAGCACCTTCGCGAAGCCGGGCCGCTTGACGAGCAGCGATGCGTCGGGCGGATGACCCTCGACGGTGAACTTGCCCTCGGCGTCCGTTCGATGCTCGACACCGCCGATGACGATCGAGGCGCCCTCGAGCGGCGCGCGGTCTGCGTCAAGGATTTGACCACTGACCATCTTTGGCCAGGTGACGCGCGGCGCCTCGGGCGCGCGCTCGACAGGCTTGCCGAGATACTCGCTGACTGCTCCAGGAGTGGGCGCTGGACGAGGACGAGCCACGGGCGTCGCGCGGGCGATATCCGACGGCGCCAGCACCGTGTAGCCGGCGACAATCGCAACGATGAGAAGCCCGGCAGTATAGGCTCCGTCCAGAAAGTTGCGACGACGATTCGACGACGTGCGCTCGTCACTCATCGGTACTTTCGACAATAGCTGGGTCGGGAAAGCGCACAAAGCAAAAATTTTTGCGGATACAATTCGGCGCATGTCACCTCTTTCGCGCTTCGGATGCGAGACCGCGCGGCGGCGCTCGGTCGTGGTTGGCGGGCTTCGGTTGAGCTTTCTCGAGTGGGGAAACGCGGGCCGTCCGGTCCTCTGTTTCCTTCACGGCGGGTCTGCGCACGCCCACTGGTTCGACTTCGTAGCGCCCGCGTTCGCCGATCGGTTTCACGTGATCGCGCTCGACCAGCGGGGTCACGGCGAGAGCCAGTGGGCCGATCCGCCCGCCTACGGCACCGAAAACTTCGCGGCGGACCTGCTCGGGCTGCTGGACGCACTCGGCTGGGAGCGGGTCGCCCTCATCGGGCACTCGATGGGTGGCCACAACGCGATGTCGTTCTCGGCCTGGCATCCGGAACGGGTGAGCGCGCTCGTGATCGTCGACTCGCGTCCGATGATCCCGACCGACCGGCTGGATCGGTTGCGCCGCCGCGGCGAGCGCACCTTGCGGCCGTATCCGTCGCGGGAGGCCGCGGCGCAGTCCTTTCGGTTGGTACCTCGCGAAACGAACGCCGACCCGGCGCTGCTCGCGCACCTGGGAAGCAATGGCGTCGTCGAGCGGGACGGTGCCTGGGTCTATCGCTTCGATCCGGCTAGCAACGCCGAGCGCCGGCCGGTCGATGCGTGGACCTTGCTCGACCGCATCACGGCGCCGACTCTGATCGCCCGCGGCGAGCTGAGCCCGGTCCTACCTCGCGACATGGCCGACAAGCTCCGCTCGGCCATCCGGGGCGCGACGCTCGTGGAGATTCCAGCCAGCTACCACCATCTGGTGCTGGACAACCCCACCGCCTTCACCCGAGAGCTGAACACCTTCGTCACGTCGGTCTTCCCGACGGGCTGATCCGCGACGCGTGCTCATGTGCGTCTCGCGTGGATGGGCAGGCAGGCTGCTAGAGGTCGACGCGGAAGCGCTTCAGGGCGGTCGGATCCAGCTCCACGCCCAGGCCCGGGCCTGACGGAACCCGGATCTCGCCGTTCACCGGCACGATCGGCTCGGTGACGATGTCGGCGCCGAGCGCACCGCTGACGCCGACTGCGAACACGCCTTCCATCAGCGGTCCGGGCCAGGCGGCGCAGAGCTGCGCGACCGCGGCCGTCGCGACGCTCGTGCTCGGATGATTGCCGGGGTAGATCCGCATGCCGGCAGCCGACGCCAGCGCCCACAGCCGCCAGACACGGTACATGCCGCCGTTCTTTGCGATCTTCGTCTGCACCACCGTGGCGGCGCGCCGGCGGATCACCTCGAGCAGCGAGTGGTCCGTGGACACCGATTCGTCGGCCATGATCGGGATACTGGTCGCGCGCGCGAGCGCGGCCAGTCCGTCGAGGTCCCAGATCGCGATCGGCTGCTCGGCGGCGTCGATGTCATAGGGCTCGAGCTTGCGGAGCAGCGCGAGCGCGTCGTCGTAGGCGAGGGCGCCGTTGGCGTCGACGCGCAGAACGACGCGGTCGCCGAACCGGTCGCGCAGCGCCGCGACGTTGGCCAGATCCTGCCTGGGGTCGACGCCGATCTTGAGCCCGAAGTGACGAAAGCCGCGCTCGTAGAACCCGTGCGCCGACTCCATCAGCTCGCCGACGGTGGGCTTCATGGCCAGGAGCCCGCAGACCCGCACGCGGTCACGGCATTCGCCGGCCAGGAGCTTGTGAACGGGCAGGCCGACCGCCTTGCCCGCGATGTCGTAGAGCGCGTCGGCCACGGCGGCCTGCGCGTAAAGCGTGTTGTAGAGCGCCTCGTTCAGCGTATGCAGGATGCCGGCGATGTCGAAGGGCGAGCGTCCGGCGATCAACGGCTCGAAATGATCCTTGATGGTTCGCACCAGGTTCCACAGGAGCTCGGCGCTGCCCTGGCGGCGCCACGCCTGGGTCTCGCCGATGCCGACGATGCCTTCGTCGGTGTGCACGCGCACGATCAACGTCTCGATCGACTCACGCTCGGCGCCCTGCGAGATCTTGAACGGCTGGGCGAAGGGCAGGCGCAGCGGGATCGTCTCGATCTCGGTGATCTTCACGCGATCAGCCATCCATATATATGTAGCCGCCGGCGATCCGGGCCGGCCGACGCTACTGCTCGAGCCCGGCGATGAAGCCCTTCAAGGTCGGCCCCCACTTCGCCCACTCCGGGCCGCTCGCCGAGTGACCGAGCTCGGTGTCGATCTCGAAATACTTCGCGTCGACCTTGGCACGGGCGAGCTTGTCCATCACGTCGGGCGCGATCGAGGGCGGAAAGAGCTTGTCGGTCCGTGACAGCACGTACAAGACCTTCGCGCGGATACGCGGGAAGTCGCGCTCGGCGTCGAACTTCACCGCTGCCTTGCGCAGCGCGACCATCGAGTTCGGATCGAACTGGCGGGCCCAGCCCTCCGCCAGCTGCCTGAGGCGCGCCGCGCGCTGATCGGGATCGGCGATCGTGCGCGCGAGCACCTCGTTCTGGCCATAGCGTTCGAGCGTCTCGATGCGGAGCTTGAGCATCGTGGGGAAGATCCCCCCGCGGTCGTAATGCCAGCCGCCGTTCCAGTTCGGGTCGGTCGCGAAACGATCCGTCATCGCCTTGACGGCGGCGCCGCCGCCCGAGCCCCTCGGCGCCGAGACGACCGGGACGACGCCGCTCATGAAGGTGGGATACGTCACCGCCCACTGGAACGTCTGATAGCCGCCGAACGACGGCCCCGCGACGGCGACCAGGTGCTGGACACCCAGGCCTTCGAGCAGCACCTTCTGGGCGGTGATGATGTCGCGCAGGGTGATGTCCGGGAAGTCCGGGCCATAGGGCTTGCCGGTCTTCGGATTCGTGGTGGCGGGCGCCGTCGAGCCGTACGAGGAGCCGAGCATGTTGGACGACACGACGAAGTAGCGATCGGTGTCGATCGCCTTGCCCGGGCCGATGAGGCCGTCCCACCAGCCGACCGTCTGATCGGTCACCGCGTACTTGCCGGCGGCGTGATGGTTGCTGGTGAAGCCGTGGGTTACCAGGATGGCGTTGCGCCCATCGGGCGCCAGGCGGCCGTACGTCTCGTAGGCGAGCGTCAGCTCGGGGAGCACCTGGCCGCTCTCGAGCTTGAACGCCGGCACGGTGAACGTGCGGCTCAACACGCGGTCCAGCGCGTCTGGCGGATTGGCGCCGTTGCCGTTGCCATTGGTGTGGGCCGAGCGCGTCTCGGCGCAGGCCGACAGGGCGAGAGCGAGCAGTCCGGCGAGCCAGATTGCACGTGCCATTGGTGCCTCCCGATCGAGGTGGCGGTCACGACGGCCCAGCATAGGTCGCTTCGCCGGCGGCGCGCAACATGGCGGTCTTCGAGCGGGCGCCGGGACGTTACGCGATGCCGACGTGGAGCGCGATCGTGCCGAGGCCGAGCCGCCGGTAGCTCACGTCCCGTAGCCCGACGTCCTCCATCAGCTCTGCCAGCTCGTCGGGCGTCACGAAGCGATCGACCGACTGCGGCAGATACGTGTACGCCTGCCGGTCGCCGGCCACGAATGCGCCGATGGCCGGGACTACGCGGCTGAAGTACGCGCCGAACACCGCGCCCCATAGCGGCTGAGCCGGCCGCACGATGTCGAGCGTCACCACGCGCCCGCCGCGTACGGTCACGCGGCGCATCTCGGCAAGCCCGCGCTTGAGGTCCTCCAGGTTGCGCAGGAGGAAGGCCGACATCACGCAGGCGAACACGCCGTCCCGGAACGGCAGCGCGAGCGCGTCGGCGGCCAGGAGCTCCACGCGCGCCACCCGCCGCTGGCGAAGCTTGGCTTGGCCGACCTGCAGCATGCCCTCGGAGAAGTCGGCGCCGGCGACGAACCGACCCGGCGTCCGCGCGCGAACGGCGATCGCGAGATCGGCGGTGCCTGTTGCCAGGTCGAGGACGGGCCCGCCGGGCCCGCCGGCGACGGAAGCGGCGACCCGCCGGCGCCAGACATGATGCAGGCCGGCGGTCATGAGCGAGTTCATGAGGTCGTAGCGCCGGGCGATGCGTGTGAACATCGCACGCACGCTGTCGGCCTTCGACGGCGCGAGCCGCGATGCCGACACTACCGCAGGCCGAGCACTACCGCGGCCAGCACGATCAGCGCGATGTAGCCGTTGATGTTGAAGAAGGCGACGTCGAGCCGCGAGAGATCGCGCGGGCTGACGAGCGAGTGCTCGTACGCGAAGAGCGCCACCACGGCGAGCCAGCCGACCCAGTAGATCGGGCCCAGCGCCAGCTGCCAGCCGAGCACGGCCAGCGCGAGCGCGGTGAGCACGTGGTTCACCCGCGCGGTGATGAGCGCGGCGCGGACGCCGAAGCGGGCGGGAACCGAGTGCAAGCCCTGGGCGCGGTCGACGGCCACGTCCTGGCAGGCGTAGATCAGGTCGAAGCCGCTGATCCAGGTGGTGAGCGCGAACCAGATGACGAACGCCGGCGGATCGAAGGCGCCCCGCACCGCGATCCAGCCGCCGGCGCCCGCGATGCCGTCGGTGAACCCGAGCACCCAGTGCGAGAGCCACGTGAAGCGCTTGGTGTAGTGATAACCGACGAGGAACGCGAGCGCGAGCGGGGCCAGCACGAAGCAGAGCGGGTTCAGCATCCACGCCGCCACGAACATGAGCGCGGCACCGGCGACCGCCAGCGCGCGCATCTCGCCCACGCCGAGCAGGCCGCTCGGCAAGTGACGGCTCGCCGTTCGCGGATTCTTGGCGTCGATGAAGCGGTCGATCACGCGATTGGCCGCCATCGCGCATGTGCGGCCCCCGACCATCGCCGCGGTGACCCAGCCGACCGTCCACCAGCCCGGCCAGCCCCGCGCCGCCAGCACCATCGCGATGTAGGCGAACGGCAGCGCGAACACCGTGTGCTCGAACTTGATGGCGTCGAGCACGCGACCGAGCTTGCTCAGAGGCCGTACTCCTTCCAGCGGCGCGTGACCCGCTCGCGCACCTCGTCGGTCATGACGATCTCGTCGGGCCAGGGCTGGGCAACGTCGTCGAGCGCGCTCTTCTCGGTCGCGTCGACGCCGAGCTTGCCACCGTAGCGGTGGCGCAGCGCCGCGTGATCCAGATCGTCCATGGGGCCCTCGATGATCATCAGGTCGCGCCGCGCGTCGATGTTGCCGGTGGCGCGCCACGCCACCTCGGAGAGATCGTGGACGTTCACGTGCTCGCTGACCACGACGATGGTCTTGGCGAGCATCATGAGCCCCATGCCCCAGAGTGCGGCCATCACCTTGCGCGCCTGGCCGGGATAGCGCTTCTTGATCGAGACGATCACGAGGTTGTGGAACACGCCCTCCGCCGGCATGTTCATGTCGACCACCTCGGGCAGCATGAGACGGATGATCGGCAGGAAGAGCCGCTCGGTGGCCTTGCCGAGCCAGTAGTCTTCCTGCGGCGGACGTCCGACGATCGTCGTCGGATAGATCGGCCGTGTCCGGCGCGTGACCGCCGTCAGGTGGAACACGGGATAGTCGCGCGCGAGCGAGTAGTAACCCGTGTGATCGCCGAAGGGCCCCTCGCGGCGCCGCTCGCGCGGGTCGACGTAGCCTTCGAGCACGATCTCGGCCTGCGCCGGCACCTCGAGATCGTTCGTGACGCAGCGGACGAGCTCGACGCCCTGACCACGGAGCCAACCGGCGAACACGACCTCGTCGACGCCGGGCGGCAGCGGCGCCGACGCCGCGTAGATCATCGCCGGATCGCCGCCGAGCGCGATCGCCACCGGCATGCGCGCCGGCGACGCGGGCTGTTCTTCCGCGACGCGATGGTGCTCGGCGCCTCCCTTGTGCGTCTGCCAGTGCATGCCGAGCGTGCGCTCGTCGAACACTTGCAATCGGTACATGCCGACGTTGCGCTGGCCGGTGCGCGGATCGCGCGTGAAGACGGCGGGCAGGGTGATGTACCGGCCGCCGTCGCCGGGCCAGCATTGAAGCGCCGGCAGATCCGCCAGCGAGGGGCGCGCGGTCTCGACGATCTCCTGACAAGGCGCCGACGTCACCCGCTTGGGCCCGGCCTTCACGAGGTCGAACAGGGTGCCGAGCTTGGCCAGGCGCTCGGCGAACGTGCCCGGCAGCTTCAGATCCAGGAGCTTCGCGACGCGATCGCCGAGCTCGTCGAGCTGGCTGACCCCGAGCGCCGTAGCCATCCGGTCCTCGGAGCCGAACGCGTTCACGAGCACGGGCATGTCAAAGCCCTCGACCCGCTCGAACAAGAGGGCCACGTTGCGTTCGGCCGGGCTCTTCGACACGCGATCGGTGATCTCGGTGATCTCCAGATCGCGCGAGACGGGCGCCGCCACCCGCTTGAGCCGCCCGTGCTTCTCGAGGTGGTCGGAAAGCTGTCGGAGGTCGGTGAAGCTCACTCGCGGTTGAATGCCAACGACCGGTCGACCACCAGCGGTGGTATGGCGAGGGTCAGCATCACGGGATCGTTGGCTCGGAAAGCGACAGAATCACGACGACGGCGGCGAGCACGAGCGTCGAAACGTCCAGGGGTGACCGCATCGCGTCATTATTGCATGAGGGCTGGGCGTCCGGTCATACTCGAAGGATGGCGCGCGTGCCAAAGAAGCTCGAGGTAGGCAAGAGCCTCCTCGATAACCTCGACGAAGCGCTCGTCATCCTCGATCCCGCCCTCGAAGTCGTCGAGTGGAACGCCGCGATGGAGCGTCTCACCGGCGTTCGCGCGGCCGACGCCGTCGGACGCAGCGCCGCCGCGCTCTTGCCGCTCTTCCGCGACACGACCCTGGTCCCGCTGATCCGCCGCACCCTCGCCGGTGAGACGCCCGACGCGGTCGAGCTGCCGCACACCGTCGCCGGCGACGAGCGAGTGGCCTGGCTCAAGGCCCGCTGCGTGCCGTGGCATGACGGCGACGGTAGCGTCACCGGCGCGATCACGTTCTTCAGCGACATCAGCGACCAGCAGCGGCACGCCCTGCTGCTCCTGGCGATGGAGGCCATCGGCCAATCGCTGACCTCGTCGCTCAACCTCAACGAGGTGCTCGACACGATCGTGAACAAGGCGCTCGAGGTGATGGGCGCCGAGTCAGCGATGGTCGTGCTGGGCGACGCCAACACGCCCGAGTTTCGCGTGATGCGCGCGGCCGGCCGGCTGAGCGCGCAGTACACGCGCATCGGCACGATCCCGATCGGCGGCGGCCCGATCAGCGTGGCCGTGCGCGACGGGCGTACGGTGACCACGCGCAACATCCTGACCGACACGCGGCTCTGGCTCGCCCCGACGCGCCGGAGCGACATCGAGCGCGAGGGCTTCAAGGCCACCGCCGCGGCGCCGCTGACGGTGAAGGATCGCATCCTCGGCGCGCTGGTCGTCCACTACTGGACCGAGCGCACCTTCGGCAGCGATGAGACCGCCGCGCTCGAGTTCCTCGCCAAGCAGGCCGGCATCGCGATCCGCAACGCGTCGCTCTACGAGGCCGAGCACGCCGAGGCGACGCGCATCCGCGCGCTGACGAACGTCAATCGCCGCATCTCGAGCGCGCTCGAGCTGGATGCGCTGCTGCGAACCATCTCGGACTCGGCCGCCGAGCTCACGGGCGCCAAGCTGGTCACGTTCTGGCTGGCCGACGAGCAGCGCCGCACGCTCTCGTTCACGAGCAGCACCGCACCCGAGATGATGGAGTCGTACTCGCCGACGATCATGACGTACGACCAGGGCGCGACCGGCTGGGTGTCGCGCCACCACGAGCCGCTGGTCGTGGACGACATGCTGGCCGACGAGCGGCTCGTGAACCGCGCCTGGTCCGAACAGTGGGGCATGCGCAGCTACGCGGGCTATCCGGTGCTCGCTGGCAACGAGCTGCTCGCCGTGATGGCGCTTGCCCACACCGAGCCGTTGCGCTTCGGCAAGGACAAGCTCGACCTGCTCGAGCTGTTCCTGGCGCAGGCGGCCATCGCGATTCAGAACGCGCGGCTCTTCCGCGAAGCCAAGCAGCGCCGCGACGTCGCCGAAGTGCTGGCGCGCCTGGCGCGCGAGCTGACGTCAACTCTGGAGGTGGAGCCGATCGCCAAGCTGCTGGCGCGCGGCGCCGCCGAGCTGGTCAATGCGCGCGCGGCCGGCGTATTCCTGATCGAGCCCGAGGACGGCTCGCTGCGCGCGACGGCCGCCTACGGCGCCGACGCCGACATCATGCGCGAGCTGATCTTCAAGTCGGGCGAGGGCGCCGTGGGCCGTGCCATCGTCGACCGGCGCATTGTCACGTCGACCGACATCCTGTCCGACCCGGCCATCCAGCTGGCAGCGTGGGTGCGCGAGCGCATCCGCACCAGCGGGTATCGCGTGGTCGTCGGCGTGCCGCTCCTGACCCACGATCGCGTCATCGGCGCCCTCGGGCTCGGCGCCGACCCGGGCAGCACGTTCACGCGCGAGGAGCTGCAGACGCTCGAGTCGCTCGCCGACCAGGCGGCGCTCGCGTTCGAGAACGCGCGCCTCTACGCGAGCGCGCGCGACAGCCTGGTGCGCCTGGGCGAAAAGCAGGTGCAGCTCGTGCAGGCCGCGAAGATGTCCGCGCTCGGCCAGCTCGTTTCCGGCGTCGCGCACGAGCTGAACAATCCGCTCAGCGTCATCGTCGGCTACGGCCAGCTCTTGCTGGCGCGCGAAGTGCCGGGCGCCGTGCTGCGGCCGATCGAGCTGATGGTGAGCCAGGCCGACCGCATGGCGAAGATCGTGCGCAATCTCTTGCTGTTCGCGCGCCAGCGCCCGGCCGAGCGCACCACCGTGAACATGAACGAGGTGCTCGAGCAGACGCTCGCGCTCCGGATCAATCAGCTCACGGTTTCGGGCATCGCCGTCGAGAAGAAGTTCGCCCGCGGCCTGCCGTCCGTGCTGGCTGACCCGCATCAACTGGAGCAGGTGTTCCTAAATCTATTGTTGAACGCCGAGCAGGCGATGCTCGAGGGCAAGGCCGGCGGGCGCATCATCCTGGGCACGACCGTGAGCCGCGACGGCCGCATGGTGCACGCCGAGGTCATCGATGACGGTCCCGGCATTCCGCAAGACGCGCTACCTCACGTCTTCGAGCCGTTCTTCAGCACCAAGCCCGTCGGCAGCGGCACGGGCCTGGGGCTCTCGGTCTCGTACGGCATCGTCGAGGAGCACGGCGGTCATCTGGTGGTCGAGAGTCGTCCGGGCCGCACGGTGTTCCGCCTCGAGGTGCCGGTCGCGCAGTCACCCGCTGCGCAGCGCGCCAAGCCGGCGGGCTCGCCCATGATCGTCACTGGCGAAGGCCGGACCGCCCTCGTCGTCGAGGACGAGGCGAGCGTGCTCGATCTGATCGTGACGATCCTGAGCCAGACGGGCTGGCGCGTAGACGTCGCCACCGGCGGCCGCGAGGGGCTCGAGCGGGTGCGCAACCAGCGCTACGACCTGATCGTGTCGGACATCCGGATGCCCGACGGCGACGGCGAGTCATTCTACAGAGAGGCGACGCAGGACGATCCCGCTCTCGGCCAGCGCTTCATTTTCATTACGGGTGACACCGCCAACCGCGACGCCTTTGCGTTCTTGAAGGATGCGGGCGTTCTCATCCTTGAGAAGCCGTTCCAGCCCACGTTCTTTTTGGACGCCGTGCGCCGCGTTACGTCCTAGTTTGTCTACATCTGCTCGGTAGTTGTCTTCGTTGTGACCTCGAAGTCGTGCGCGCCGAGACCCACGTCCTGATTGACACCGTCGCGCGAGCACGTTAGGTAGGGAGGCGAGGTTCGCGATGACCAAGGCCGAGCTCGTAGCAATCATGGCGAAGAGCGCCGGCGGCTCGAAGATTTCCGCGGAGCGCGCCATGAACGCGTTCGTATGCGGCATCGTCGAATCGCTCCGCCGCGGCCGCCGCGTGACCATCTCGGGCTTCGGCACGTTCGTCGTCACGCGCCGCGCGGCCCGCAACGGCCGCAACCCGCGCACCGGCAAAGAGATCCACATTCCGACCGCCAAAGTGCCTCGCTTCCGCCCGAGCCGCACCCTCAAGTCCGCCATCCGTTGAGTCGTTGGCCGGTATGGTAAGGTTGGGTGCGTTGGTGGGGGATCGTCTAGTGGTAGGACGCGTGGCTCTGGACCACGTAGCGGGGGTTCGAATCCTCCTCCCCCAGCCAACAAATTTCGTGTAAGTTATCGCCGCGTTCGTTGCGGTTGGCCGGCCCCATCGTCTAGAGGCCCAGGACACGGCCCTCTCAAGGCTGAAACACGGGTTCGAATCCCGTTGGGGCCACCACCGAACTTGCAGAAATTAACCCCCGCGATAAGTCCGGAGAGTGACGCCTCCCCCTTCAGCTCGTAAATAAGACGCGGCGCCGGAGCCCCTCCAGAGTGTCAAGGCTGCGACAATCGTCGATCCCTTGAGTCACGCGCAATGAGGTATCGGGAGACGGCGTGAGCCGCCACGCGCCCCTTCGGTATCGCGGTTCAATCCATTCGCTGCCGTATCGAGTCACCCCTTCGAACGTTTGCCCTTTCGAGCTTGCGGCTCCGAGCCGCTCTGCGTGGCGCCGCTCTGCGTGGCGCGGCTCTGCGTGGCGCCCGTCTCCCGTGCTTCCTCATCGCTGATGACGTAGCCCTCGCGATCGACCGGGCTGTCCTTCGAGAACGTAAACTCTTCCTCGGTGGCATCGCGCTCGCTCGTGTCCGGCGATTGCGATCGATTTTCGCCCTCGGCACTTCGGCCGTGGCCGGCCGCTATCCAGCGCCGCACTTTGCGAAGGTGGTCGCGCTCGTGTGCGATCGCCTGCTGGCAGGTCGCGGCGAGTTCCTCATGTCCAGCCTCGCGGGCGAGGGCGTTCAGTACGGTCCAACATTCGTTGTCCGCCAGCTCCGCGACTACGATCGCCTCCAGACACTGCAGGAGGTTCGTCCGCGGATCGGTGAGCACCTGAGGCAGCCCAGCCGAGACATTGGTCGCCAGGTTTGCCGATGGAGTCAGCGCCGTCGGATCACCGCCGAGCTCCGCAATCGCGTGCTCGAGCATGGCGGCGTGCTCGTACTCCTCACCGAGAATCTGCATGAGATCCTCGGCGCCCGGTCCGCCGGCGAAGTCGCCGTACGCCCGGTGCTTCGATACCAGCGCCTCGTACAGGCGCGCCCCTGCGTGCTCGAAGGCGAGGCGCTCACCCAGCTTGTCCATCAGGAGCACCGAGCGGCCGGGCTCGATGAGCGCACTCTGCGATGCGCCGTCACCGGCGGCCGCTTTTGCGCCTTCGAAGATTTCGGTCTGTTGGGCGTAGGTCACACGCACCTCGGCCAAGGCCTGTGCGGAGCCCTCGGACGACGGCGGGAACTCCCCGGGGCCCGCGATCATTTGCTCGGCCAGCTCCGGCGCCGCGCCCACGCCGGTGCGATTGATGAGCTCTCCGTCTCGATGCTGCGTCATGCCGCCCTCCTCCGACCCTTGCGCCCGCTGCGGTCCAGTCGCGTCGCCGGATCCGACAGCTCACCGCCGGGGTGCCACACGTACCCAGCCGCTACCGTTTCGGACGGCGAGCCTTCCGCGTTCATTTGATCTCGGTATGCTCGCGTCATCGTGGACTCTTCATCGCGATCGACGAACTTGGTTCCGGCCGCGCTCAGCCGCAGCTCACGACGCAAGGTCTCCCGGACGAATTCACGATGGCTTTCGTACCGAATGGGCTCCGGCAGCCGCGCGGGCAGCACCTCGGCCGCATCGCGACGCTCGGTCTCCTCGAAGAGCTCGGCGACGAAGCGCACGTGCCCGAGCTCGTACTCGAGGAAGCGCTCCCAGATCGCGCGGATGCGTGGATTGGTCTCGGATTCTAGGCAGCTCCAGTAGTTGTAGACCTCGTTGGCCTCGTGGAGCAGCCATTTCTCGAGCCACGTCTCGTTTGGATCGATGATCGACTCGTATTGCGTGACGTGCTGCTCTTCGATCGATGCGATCTCGGCATACAGCTGCCGCGCAACCGGGTCCGCGAACATCGGTCCGATGGTCATGTAGTAGTCGTGCGTCTGATGCTCGCCTGCCATCAAGGTGTACGCGTGCAGCTTCGTCAGGGGGTCGGCGCGCCTCCGGTGGTAGATTCTGCGGAGATCATCCAGCGGATGCCGGTGCTCGACAGCCGTCGGACGACCCGGGACGATATCCGAATAGCTCTGGACGAGCGTGTTCGCGTCCTTACCGAAGATCCGGTCCATCAGCGCCGAATAGCGATAGAGATGGTCGAAATCCTCGAGCAGACCAAAACGGTAGACCTGCGCGAGGTACGCGTCCGGCTCTTTCTCGGCGACCGACGCGGTGACCTCGATCGCGACCTGCTCAAAGCCGATGGTCGTTTCCAGCGGATTCTGATCGGCCGGGTTCAGCCAGTTGACCAGGGTCTGCTGGTGCTGCTCGACCCGCCGCACCTGGGCCAGCGCGCCCTGCAGCGGCCCGTTCATGCGCGCGCACGCGTGGCCGAATCGAAGCGCTTCTGATTCGATCCCGTTCATAAGGATCACGCGGACGCGCGTGAAGGCGTCGTCGGTGAGCTTGCAGTAGGGGGTCTGCACGAGCTCGCGCCAGGTGAAGTGTTGCTGGTCCAGGACAATGCCGGTATCGCGCAAGAGATTGATTGCCACCGGGTACTCCACTTTCTCGAACGGCGCGCTGCGCGCCGCCGCTTCGCTGGATGTTGCGGAGTTCTGCAGTTTGCTGAGTGTCGCCGGGTGCAACGCGCTTGCCAGCAGACTCTCCTCTGCCAGATGTCGAGAACGAGGAAGTGGCCTCGCACCTTACCCCGATCGCTGGCACAGAGCGGATTCCGGTTTTCGCGGGCTTGGCGGCGCGCGACGGCACGCGCTTGGGCAGCGGACGTCGGCTTGATGCTGTCTCTTGCCTACCCGTGCGAAGGCCTTGGTTCGCGGAGTTACACGGTAAGGTCTACCCACGAGGTTTCTTCCGCGTCCTCAAAGGCCTCCAGATGGTCCAGAACATCGTCGAGCCGCACCAGACGCTACGAACGTGCAGCACCTCGTGATCGACCGGCTCGTGAACGACGACGTCCCTGATCTCGTCAAATCGCGTCTTCTTCGTCACCGTATCGCCCCGACCGCCACGCCGCGTCGCTGTATTCGCGACTTTCGGCGATGATCGGCACGACCTGAGGCGCTGCGCTCGGCCCTTGATTTCCCATCCGCCTTCTGGCGGGTGAGCTCTTCGGGCACCGAACACGCAGCAGCGATTGCTATCCATAGCCATGATCTTGCACGGAGGGGGACGGTTCGAATATGAGCTTAGAGGTAAAGCAATGGCAGTCTCGCAAGAACGTATCCGTGTCGCTGAACTTGGTGCTCAGCGAACTTCTCTCGAAACCGTTCGCATCTCGTGGGCGGGGGGATGGAGTGGCTTCCTAATGGGCCTCGGGGTGCTGATGCTCTTGTCGACGCTGGGCCTCGCCATCGGCATCAGTGCGGCTGACATCGGCCCTGGCCAGGGTAGCGACGCGAAGGGGTTCGGCATCGGCGCCGGGATTTGGGCTAGGTTGAGTCTTCTGATCGCACTCTTTCTCAGTGGCATGATCGCTTCGCGGGTCTCAGATAGACCTTCAGATTGCCTTCCGCCGGTTGCGACCTCGACGGCGCTCGCGGCACTGTGCGGCGCGGCGGATCACTTCGCGGATATCAGGGCGGTAATTTCAATGTTGGAAGGGTTGGCGGCGCCTGCGTCCGCTAACCCCTCGTGGATTGCGGGGGTCGGATTTGATCCGACGACCATTAGGCTAAGAGCCTAGTGCCTGGCCCCACCCGCGCGCACGCTCGCCTTGACATTCGCGTCTTCTTCGCGGATTGTGACTCTACTCAGATGGTGCGTAGATGGTGGGAGGATGTTTTTGGCTGTGTATGAACTGCGACCGAAGGCGGGCGAAACGAAGATCACGATCAATCTGGGCGTGGTTGACCTGGGGCAGATCGACCTACTGGTGCAAGAAGGCTTTTATTCCAACCGTACCGACTTCATCCGCACGTCCATCCGCAATCAACTGGCACCGCACGCAGAAGTGGTCAAGCAAGCGGTAGCTCGCAAAACGATGGTGCTCGGTCTGCAGCGCTATTCTCGCCAAGACCTAGAGGCTATAAAGGCGGCCGGACAAAAACTCCAGATCCACGTGTTAGGTCTCGCAAGCATTGCCGATGATGTGCCGGCTGAGCTTGCGGTTGCCACCATTGAGTCAATTTTCGTCCTCGGCCTTCTGCAAGCCGGCCCGGCGGTCAAAGCCGCGCTTGCCGATCGGATCCACTAGGCGTTTCAGGAAATGGTGAGGATATGAACGACGGACCGCTCGCCGGTATGTCCGAGGTCATGCGGCTTACGCGTTCGGGGCGGCTCCAGGAAGCGACTTCAGTCATCCAAGGAATGCTTCGCGGCCAACCCTTGGCGCCGGTCGCAACCGAACCTGTCAGGCAAACTGAGAAAGCGCCCATTGAGGGCGTGTTCCGCGTCATACGGAAAGAACCGTTTCGAGCGAGCTACGCGGGCCTTGTCAAACCGGCGTTGCCCCGCAGGAGACCCGTCTCGGGCTGGCCCCCTGACGCTATAGGTCAGTTCATCACGGGGTTGTATACGAGCCGGGAAGGAAGCCGTTCTTACAAGTTGTATATTCCCGGCGGCTATCGCGGGCAATCGCTGCCGTTGGTCGTCATGCTGCATGGCTGCACGCAAGATCCTGACGATTTCGCCGCCGGCACTCGTATGAATCACGTTGCCGAAGAACACCAGTGTTTAGTGCTCTATCCCGCCCAGGGGCAAGGCGCCAATCCCTCGAAATGCTGGAATTGGTTCAAGGAATGTGATCAGCGCCGTGATCAGGGAGAACCTTCCATTGTTGCCGGGATCACGCGTCGGATCATGAGTTCTCACAATGTCGATCGGCGGCGGGTCTACGTGGCGGGGCTATCGGCCGGCGGGGCGATGGCAGTGATCATGGGCATGACCTACCCCGATCTATATGCAGCAGTCGGCGTCCACTCCGGTCTTGCTTACGGCGTCGCGCACGACTTGCCATCCGCGTTCGCCGTGATGCACCGAGATAACGTAGCGAATGGCCGCATGGGGATTGAGGGGGCTCGTAGGCGGACCATTTGCGAGCGGGTTGCTCCAACCATCGTGTTCCACGGCGATCGAGATACGACGGTACACCCACTCAACGGCGAGCAAGTGATCGCTCAATCGTTGACGATTCCCGGCAGCGGCAACGCGGACACGGAGGCCAGCTCGTACGTCACTGTTGAGCGGGGCCAGGCCGCGAAAGGCCATGCCTACACCCGCACCATTTATTACGACACAGGTGGACAACCCTCCCGAGAGCATTGGCTAGTGCATGGCGCTGGCCATGCCTGGTCTGGAGGAAGTCCACACGGCTCATTCACCGATCCGAGAGGCCCGGATGCGACGAAGGAAATGATCCGTTTCTTTTTGAAGCACTCTCAGCGTGCCCCTCGTTGAGCCGAGAATACCGTGGGTAGCATCAAAGTCAGACACTCCCGACCGTCGGGCCCAGTTGACCATCTCCACGATGGACTGTGTCGGCGGCCGCGACTTCGGCGCCTTCGCCGTCCGAGGTGATGGTGTGGCGCGCGCGGCACCTCGGCGCGTGCTTGTCTGGTGCGGGAATCGTGCGGGAACCCCACGCGAACGGATGCCACTCCGCGCGCATGTTCGCCTAGTCGCGGGCTCATTGGTTGCGTTTTTGGCCATGTTTTGGCCGTGAACGGGGCCCAACGAGGCCCAATAGGGCGCAAAGGCGCCGCCGCTAACGGAGACTTAAACGACCGCTGTTACTGGGGATCGTTGGGGGATGTCGCGGCAAGTACTAGGCTCATAACCCAAAGGTCGTCGGTTCAAATCCGACCCCCGCAAACACGGACGACGAGGGTTAGCGGACGCAAGAGCCGCTAACCCTTACACGGTAAGGTCTACGCACGAGGTTTCAGCGGCGTGCGTCACCTATGATCGACCGGCTCGTCAATCAACGACGTTTGGACATCTCGTCATATCTCCTCTTGTTCGTCACCACTATCGCGCCGACCGCACCCGAAGTCGTCTACTCGCAGCTTTTCCGCGATGTCGGCGCGACCCGAGGCGCTGCCCGGCTCGACTTTGATTTGCCCGGCGTATGAGCTCTTCGGTCACTCGAAGACGGAGCAACGATCTTCAGATCCTGGCCAACAGCTTGCACGCAAGGGGATAGTTCGAATTTTGAGCTTAAGAGGTAGAAGCAATGGCAGTCGCGCAAGAACGTATCCGTTTCGCTGAACGTGGAATCGAGGCGACCTCTCTCGACACCGCTCGCATCTCGTGGGCCGGGGTATGGAGTGGGTTCCTCATGGGCCTCGGGGTGCTGATGCTCTTGTCGACGCTTGGCCTCGCCATCGGCATCAGTGCGGCCGACATCGGCCCGGGCCAAGGCAACGACGCGAAGACATTCGGCATCGGCGCCGGGATTTGGGCTGGGTTGAGTCTTCTGATCGCACTCTTCCTCAGTGGCATGATCGCTTCGCGTGTCTCGATGGTGGTCGATCGGACCGTTGCTACGACGCATGGGTCACTGGTCTGGGTCCTGATGATGCTGGGTGTCCTCTATCTGGCCGGCTCCGGCATCAGCCTCGGCATGAGTGGAGTGTTGGGCGTCGTAAGGGGCGCGGGCGCGGCGGTGAGCGGCGCCGCCGGCGGCTTGAGCGACCTCACCAGCGGCGACCCCGACCAGATCCTTGCCAGACTGAACGATCCCAAGACCGTTGGCGTGGTGGCAGGCGCGACCGGAATGTCTCAGGACGAGGCGCGGGATGCCCTCGCGAACATCCGCACTCGGGTCGAGGCAGCACGCAACAATCCTGAACAGGCGGCCACCGAGGCTCGGAATGGCGTCCAGCAGCTCACGGTCCGAGCAAAGGACAAGGCGGCAAGCGTTGCCCAGCAGGCTCAGCCGTATGCTTCCAGGACGGCATGGACCGCTCTCGCAATCATGCTCGTCTCGCTCGCGGCAGCCGTCGGTGGGGCTGTCTGGGGCGCCAGGCGTGCCGAGCATCAGCTGGTTCCTTCCAGACCCTAGTGCCCGGCGCGAGAGTTCCACGCATGCCGAACCGCCGGCGCCGGCGGTTCAGTATGCTGGGACCGGTAGTCCTGTGGAGGTCGCTGCCGATGGAGCGCACGACGACCTGCCCGAGTTGACGCGGCCAGCGAAGCTTCTTCACGGCGTGTAATTCGCGCCGGGTATTCTTCGCGCACCTTTCACGGCCCAGTTTGCATCCGCTCACGTTTTCCAGGCCGGTGGACTTGGCCGACGCCTTGCTCCTCTGCACAGAACACACGATGGGACACGTCATGAACGCCCGGGGGAACGTCGTTATGCATCGCGCCGTTGCCGTCCTGTTAGTGCTGTTCGTCGTTGTGCTCTCCGGGTGCGCTTCGACGTCTCCGCCTCAACCCACCGCGCGTCCGTTCGAGAACCTGCGACAGCTCGTTGTCGTCGCGTCCGGCGATACCACCTTCGCGGTGACCGAGCACAGCGCTGAGCCCGGCCGCACGTTCGACGAGATCCTCAAGTGGGGCTCACTTGGGGGGTGGTGGTGGAAGCCCGCCGCCGACCTCGCGCACCGAGGGATCAACTGGCTGCTTCAGCTCAACCGCAAGTCCGACGCCAGTGCGGGGCTAGGGGATGTCTCGCCGCGCGACGTGGTCACCGCGGCCTTCGCCTCGACTCTCCTCGCGAGCGGACAGTACGACGAGATCAGCACGCTCACGGCCGAGCCTATCGGCGACGATCGCCGAGGCGCGGACGCGATCGTACGGCTTGCCGTGCCGGCCTGGGGCCTGATGCGCGTGCGCGAGGGCGAACCCGATCTTCACTCCGCGTTCGCGGACGTGCGCGCCGAACTGGTCTTGCGTGGCACGGGCGTCGTCGTCTGGCAGCGCACCGAGGACGTCACGGATCTCGAGCGTGTGCCCCTCGCCACGTTCACCGCCGATCGTCAGTTCACGCGCCAGCAGCTGATCGACGTGCTGGAACGCGCGGGCCAACGCCTCGCCAGCGAGCTGCTCTATGCGAGAAGCGCCGGCCGATGAACGCCGGCCGCTCGGTGGCGATTGCGGCGCTCCTGTGCAGCCTGGCGCTGGCTTCGGGCGCCGGGTGCGCGCGCAATCAGAGGCTCGACGTGCGCTACCCGGAGGCCGGCGTCAACCGCGCGCTGCTGGCCTCGGTACCGCCGCAGCGCGTTGGCATCAGCCCGGTCGTCGATCGTCGACTGGACACGAGCCGTATCGGCTCCCTGCCGAAGGACGGCCGGGTTATTGTGACGCGCCGCCCGGTCAGCGACATTGTGCACGACGCGCTCACGATCGAGGTCAGCCGTAACGGTCACGCGGTGCTTCCCGACGCCCAGGATCTGGTGCTCGCTGCCGAGGTCGAAGAGTTCTGGCTCGACGTGGTCGTCGGCCGCTCGCATGCGCAGTATGTCGGCAAGGTCGTGCTCGCGCTCGCCGTGGTCGACGGCCGCAACGGCGAAACGTTGTTCACCAGGCACTACGCCGGCACTAACCGTCGCGAGGCCGATGCCGACGCCAAGGACGTCGCCCGCGAGGTGATGGATGCCGCGCTGGCCCGCACGCTGCACGACTTCGCCACTGACCCGAAAGTGGTTGCGGCGTTCAGCCGTCGCGCTCGCTGACGTGCTGAGCTCCCTCGATCCAAACGCGCGTCGCCGAGCGATGCTGCGATAGGGCTACGATTCCGACTCTCGGGTTACGCCGAGAAAGAAACCTTCTTGGCTTGGTCGCCGCGCTTTGGAGCGTTCCACTACTGAGGACGTCAAACTGAACGGTGCCCGCCGCGTTTTCCGAGCCCCGAGCCTTGCACGACACCAGAGCTGGCGTCATCGAGGCGATCGCTGGCGTCTCCATTCCAACATCTCAATGGAAGTGTCGGCACTCCAGTGAAATCCGCGGTTGGCAAGTGTCTGCTCGACGACCTGATGGTCGCCAAAATGCTCAGCGAGGGTGTCGGCGACCTGGGCGACGGCGAAGTCACGACAGGAGAACACATCGACAAACGCCGCCGCGCGGTGCGGGTAGGTGTGAATCGCAGCGTGCGATTCGTAGAGGATGACCACACCCGAACAGCCCGATGTTTCGATTGTTCCCTCCTCACGCGCGACGATGGGGCCCGCGAGGATCCGCATGCCGAGACACGTCACGAGAGCGCTCAGGAAACGGGAGAGTGCCGTCAAATCGTCGAGGGCCTCGGGGCGCCGAACGTCAGCAAGGCGGAGCGTGAGGTGCATGCCATACGTCGTGTGTCGCATCCTTAACCCCTCCGGGGGATCTTCAGCCTGTGTGGCCTCTTCCGAGAGTCGCATGAGCACTGCTGGATTCACTGGAAGTCTGGGCGCCTCGTCGCCCGACCGCCGGGTGAACGCTAGTTCGTCTACCTGGCGCTCGCCACAAAAGCGATGAGCGCTGCGATGCCGAAGATGAGCGCGAGTAATATCGCCAAGACGATAAGCGAGCCTCAGTCACGATTCGAGTTCGGTAGGCCGCCGGGCGAGCGGGCGGTCTGGCTACGGAATACCAGACCGCCACCGCTACGCTACCTCCCTACTGGCGATACTGACAGCGGTTCCGAAGAGCGGACCATTTCCCACCCGCACTCTCGCACGCTGCCTTGTCGTGGTAGTACTGCTCTGCTGTCGGGCTGACATCTGGGGCCTCGCCCACTGACCGACCAGTGTTCCCCGTGGTCGGCGCGCTTGAATCACTCGAGCCACCGGTCCCCGGCGAACTCGTGCCGACTCCCGTCGATCCACCTGCGCCAGTGCCAGACCCGCCCGTACCCGGAGCTCCTGAACCGACGCCGGCACCGGTGCCGGTGCCTGTACCGGCGCCCGTGCCCGAACCAGTGCCAGTGCCGGCACCAGCGCCCGTACCTGTACCACCCGATGCACCTGAGCCTGCTGCGCCGCCCGCACCGCCGGAACCCGAACCGCTGCCAGAGCCGGCGCCGCCGCCCGAGCCGCCGCTGCCACCTGAGCCGCCACTACCACCGGCTTGCGCAGCCGCGAGCGCCGGTGCTAGGCCGATGACGAAGATCAAACTCGCCATGAGAAACTTCTTCACGAGATACCTCCCCTAACGTTGTCGCACGCAGAAAAAGCCCTGTTGATGACCAGCTTCCTCTATTGCGCCCTTCTGTAAAAGTTCGTACGCAACATACCAAGCAAGGCAGTTGCCACTATGCTGGGAGTGGAAAACGCAGGAAGGTTGAAGCACTTCCCGTCGCGACTTACCGGCGAGACTTACACGCCAGTGAAAAACTCACGTCACGGAAACAGATGGCTGACTTCGCGGGCGATGCAGGCCCCCACTCTCGGCGTCGCGGACCTAGCCATTTTTCCTGCTCCGACTCGAACGCTCCAGTGGTGACGATGTGGCTGCCTAGCGCAGGCCATCGTCGCCGACCTCCTCCTTCTCCTACTTCATGCCCGCGATGAATGGGCCTGGCTGTCCCACACGATTGAAGGCGATCCGAAGACGCGACAGATTCCGGGTCGCGCTCTACTCCGGCACCGCCGGCGAGACGAATGCGTTGAGTCAGACGGGTGCATGGTCTTCATTCCAAGCCGTTCGAGCCACGCGTACTTTGCGCGTTCCTCTTTGGGGTCGGCAACAACAACATACTTGAGTGCCGCCTCATAGATTTGGATACAGCGACCTGCTCACTCCTTCAATCGATTAACCTTCGGGACCCCCGGCAGTCGAACCTTCGCAGGACTGACACGTATGGCCCGTGACAAGCGTGTAAGAGCTATCGAGCAGTTTTGTGAACCTGTGGACAAACTTCCATGCCTCATCGGTCTCCCCGAACGCGACGCGTCTACGGAAATGGCTCCGTTCAGTTCACCGAACACCGCGCTCAGAGCAGGTACGCGGTAGTAACGGTCTGTTCACGGCAGTCCTGCGGAATCTCGTTTCACGCCGCTGGCACGTGACTTGCCCCTCGTAGTGTGGCGGTGCCGACTTAGTCGGGTTGCGCCGCGTCGACACTATGAAATTCGTGGGGGATACCATGACGAACGAAGAAGACCGTGGCGGCGGACGAGTTACGCCGCCTGAGCATTGGCACCAGATCGAATCCCAGGCTATACCGTCGCGTGCCGCACCGCTCCAGGGCTCCGATGCCGAGCGAGCGACGAGCGCGAGCCGGGTGACGCCTTCAAACGAAGACGTTCCGCGACTCGGAGGTCCCTCGAAGCAGCAAGCGAGTTTGACCTCAGACGCGAAAGATCAGGCGGCACAGCTGGCCGATGAGGCTAAAAAGCAAACGGTCGAACTGGCCGGGCAGGCCCGAAAGCACGTGAGTACGCTGATGGCTGATCAACAGAAGACTGCAGCGGAACGACTGCACAGCTTCGCCGGTGTGCTGCGAGATGCCGCACAGAACATCGAAAAACATGACGTCGGCAAGAGCATCGAGAGCTACACGAACAAGGCAGCCGATCGGATAGAGGCGATCTCGAAGTACGTGGGAGCCACCAATTTCCAGGCGATGCTCGGGGACGCCGGACAATTGGCGCGGCGTCGTCCGGAGATGTTTCTCGGCGGCACCCTGCTTGCCGGTCTCATCGTGGCGCGCTTCCTGAAGGCGTCGACACGGCGGAATGCCGAGCTGACGACACGGGCAGGAGTTTGCTGATGGCTGTTGCCGCACGGACCGACCACGACCGCTCGCTTGGCCGGCTCCTCAAGGATCTGTCGACCGAAACGGTGACATTGCTACGTCAGGAAATCGATCTCGCCAAGACCGAGATGAGAGAAAAGATCGCCAAAGTAGCGACCATGGGTCGAGCGGCGGCGATCGGCGGCGGGTTGGCTTGTGCGGGTGCATTGGCTCTCCTTGCGGCGTTGATCCTTGGCTTGGTGTCATTACTCTCCACAGTCATGTCCGCTTGGGTAGCGATGTGGGTCGCGCCGCTCATCGTCGGGCTCATCCTCGCGGGCATCGGCTACGTAATGCTCCGAAACGCGCTCAATACAAACCGGCAAAGCCTCGTGCCTTACAGAACGGCCGAGAGCCTGCAGGAGAACCAACAATGGCTCAAGTCAAAGATCCGATGACCAGCTCCGACGAGCCGACATCACGCGAGCTTCGCAACGACATCCGCCGGACCCGAGCGCAAATGGATGTGACCGTCGATGCCATCGAGGACAAGCTGACCCCGGGCGAACTGTTTCATGAAGCCTGGACGCTCATGCGGGGCGGCTCCGGAAGCGGCGTGAACCGGTTTATGAGAATCGCGCGGCAGCATCCGATGCCGGCGGCGATCATCAGCCTCGGACTCGGCTGGATGGTCTACGAGAGCGTCGGGGACGACGGGCGTGACGTAAACGGCCGCCATCCCGGCGCCGCCCGGTATACGGACAATGACGCATTCGGGCATCACGACCAGCGGGATTCGCCGGGGTCACTACGACAAGGTGCGACCTCGGCATCGCGTCGGGTGACGGACGCCACTAATGCCGCAGTCGATAAGGCCGGCGACCTCGCCGGGCAGGCGCGTGACACGGTAGGTGACGTCGCCGACTCCGCGCGCGGTATCGCGAGTGACGTTGCCGGCTCCGTCCGACGTCAAGCGTCTGATATCGGTCGTCAAGCGTCGGACCTCCGCGATCAAGCACGCGACGGCGTGCGAGCGGCGGGAACCGGTTTCCGGCGGACGCTCGAAGAACAACCGCTCATCATAGGCGCCGCCACCCTGGCTGCCGGGCTCCTCGTGGGTCTGCTGTTGCCATCAACTCCACGCGAGGATGAACTGATGGGCACGACGCGCGATCTGCTCGTAAATGAGATGAAGGGGCTGGGGCAGGAGGCGCTGCATAAGAGCCAGCAGGTGGTCTCTGCGGCGGCCGATACGCTGAAACAGGGTGCGGAGGGACAGGGCTTCAGTGCCGACGCGGTCGCAGAGAAAGTCCGAGCGGTCGGCCGCGAAGTTGTTGAGACTGTAAAGAGCGAGGCGCAGAAGCAAACACTCACGCCCGACTCCATTGCCGATAAGCTTCGCGACTCGGGCGGCAAAGATGAACAAGAAGGGCGGGGCAAGGTCGCCTGAAGCAACGGCTCTGGAGACGGTGCCCGCAGCGCACGCGGCTCGGACCCACGAAGTTCGCTCGAAGGGAGAAGCGTCATGGGTATCTTTCATGACCTCATGGGCAAGATCTTTCAACGTGCCCCAGCAGCGCCGGCGCAGCCCTCGTGCTCCCACGCCGCGTTCAGTTCACTATCGAGGCTCATACTCCGATTGGTGAGGTTGGCAGACCCGACGGTGAAAAATCGGTCGTCGACGATCATGAGCTTCGAATGGATGTAGGTCGCGCGAAAGATGTCGTGAGCCCCATCGCACAGGGAGAAGTAACAGCCCAGCGAGCAGCCGGTTCTG
>Ga0111539_10002163_pt1 | contig 26294 bp, 28 predicted proteins | sample RhiMethybrSRZTD1_FD_79667 | JGI IMG/M metagenome (GOLD analysis project Ga0111539, IMG submission 79667) | Populus rhizosphere microbial communities from Tennessee, USA - Rhizosphere MetaG P. TD hybrid SRZTD1 (version 2) (version 2) | ecosystem: Host-associated > Plants > Roots > Rhizosphere >...
AAGACCCAAGGCGAGACGAATATCCTGATCGAAGTCGTGCGCCGTTTCGAGCCGTTGCCGCTAGTCATCGAGCACAAGCCAAATGGCAAAACCAACGGCCATAAAGATCCAGCTGCCGAATAACTGGCGGCCACGCAATTACCAAATCCCGCTCTGGAATTATCTGATCGATGGCGGCAAGCGAGCGATGGTCGTGTGGCATCGCCGCGCCGGCAAGGACGACGTCGCGCTGCACTACACGATGTGCGCCGCGAGCGAGCGCCCGGGAAACTATTGGCACTGCCTCCCGGAGTACGAACAAGGCCGAAAAGCCATATGGACTGCGGTCAACCCACACACCGGCAAGCGCCGCATCGACGAGGCATTCCCGCGCGAGCTTCGCGAGAACACCAACGACAACGAGATGTTCATCCGCTTCAAGAACGGCAGCACGTGGTCTGTGATCGGCAGCGATCGCTATGACAGCACGATGGGCTCGTCGCCGGCAGGCATCGTCTACAGCGAATGGGCCTTGGCGCATCCCGGAGCTTGGGGCTACCATCGTCCGATCTTGGAGGAGAACGATGGCTGGGCATTGTTCATCACCACGCCAAGGGGTCGCAATCATGCAAAAACAATGTTCGACATGGCATCACAGAGTGATGGCTGGTTTACTTCGATTCTTACTGCTCGTGACACGCAAGCTCTGAATCTGGAGCAACTCGACAACGCGCTGAAGGAATATATCTCGCTGTTCGGTCGCGACGTCGGTGGCGCGCAATTCGAACAGGAGTATCTGTGCAATTTCAACGCAGCCATTCTCGGCGCCTACTTCGCGCTCGAAATGCTCGACGTGCGCAAGGAGAAGCGCATCGTCGAGTTCGAAGCTGATCCCGATCTCCCGGTGCATCGCGCGTGGGACATCGGCGTGCGTGACGACACCGCGATCTGGTTCTTCCAGATCCGGGGCGGGCAGGTGGCGCTGCTCGACGTCTATGGCGCGTCCACCGCAGGCGTCGAGCACTACGCTGGCGTGATCGAGGCCAAGCGCACGCTGCACGGCTGGCAGGACGGCACCGACTACGTGCCGCACGACGCCAAGGTGCTCGAATGGGGCGCGGGACGCACCCGCGTCGAGAGCATGCTGGCGTTCGGCCTGCACCCGTTCGTGATCACTGCGGCGAACAAGCTCGACGGCATCGAGGCCGCGCGCCGCACCCTGCCGATCTGTGTCTTCCACCCGCGCTGCGAGGAGATCGGTATCGCCGCGCTGGAGCAGTACCAGCGCGCTTGGGACGAGGAATTGAAGGCGTTCAAGCAGGAGGAAAAGCGTAACTGGACGACTCATTACGCAGACGCCTTTAGGTACCTATCGCAGGCATGGCGCCTCCTTCCAGTTGTACGATCAAAAGAGCCCGTTCACAAGGGTTGGGTCATCCCGCCACCGGACGAACCAACAGTGCGCAGGCCAAGCCGCATTCGCTTGTGACCTTTGGATGCATAGCGTTACAATTCCCTCATCATGGAGGGCTGCCATGCGTCTAAAATTCATCATGTTCAAAGGTCGCAAGTATCGGCTGACTGGCAATTACTATCGTAGTGAGCAGTGGGGGAAGGGCGTCCCTTCCAACCTGCATCGTGCTGTCTGGACCGATCGGCATGGACCGATCCCGAAGGGACTTGAGGTGCATCACCGTGACGGTGACTGCTTCAACAACTCGATCGGTAATCTTGAACTGATCCTCCGATCCGAGCACCGTCGCATGCATATGCTGGAAAAGCACCGGGAGGGGAAAATGGCGCCTCCGTCAGCCAAGGCGCTGCAGCGCGCCGTCGAATGGCACAGATCGGAGGAAGGGCGTGCTTGGCATCGGCAGCATGCGACCAAGATGCGCCGCAAGATGCATCGTGTTATATGCCGAATCTGCAGCCGGGAATTCCCGACGCCTGTTCCGACACGAGCCAAGTACTGCCACCTGAACTGCAGGGCAGAGGCTTTCCGGCGCAGGCACGGAAAGGTGCGGCTATGAAAAGCACTAGATCTGAGTTGGCGTCGCTCGCCAACGGGATCGATTTTGCCCTGCGTGGCCTCTATCCCGACAAGTCGTTCGAATTCCTGCTGGTGCTGGCCGCGCCTGCGTCGAATGATCTTACCACGTTCAGCACCATCACCGGCATCACCGACACCGACAAGCTCTACAGCATCGGTCAGCATTTGATGGATATGGCCAAGGCGCAGGGCCCCGCCGGCCTCGACGAATTCGAGGATGACGAGATCCAAGGGCACGCATGAGCCATGGCCAGAATGCCGAGCCTGCCAACCGCAGTCCAACGCCTGACCACGGCGCGGGCGGGGCGCAGGGGCATCGGCTGGAACGAGGCCGAGGGTGAGTACAGCCAATCGGTTGATTCGAGCGCGATCCGCCAAGTTGGCTACAGCGAGAACGACCGCACGCTGAGCGTCACGTTTCTGCAGAGCGGGCGCACCTACACCTATTACGAGGTGCCGGTAAGCGTGTACCGTGGCATCACGAGCGCGCCGTCGCCGGGGCGATTCTTCAACGCCAACATCAGGAATCGCTACCGCTTCAGCTGAAGGAGGCTGCAATGATCGGCACTCTGGTTGGCATCATCTTCGCGCTGATAATCCTTGGTGTGTTGTGGTGGGGCGTGCAGCAGCTGATGGCGCTCGTGCCGATCGCCGAGCCGTTCCGCACCATCATCTACGTCGTGTCCGTGATCATCATGGTGCTGGTTGTGCTCTGGATCATCACGGTGCTGCTGGGAATGGCCGGCGTGCATGTGCCAAGGATGATCTGATGACCTTGCACAAGGACGCCTTCGGCTATCGCACGCCAACCGACGACCAGCAGGCCAGCATGCAGGTCTGCCGCGAGGCGACCGAGCAGTATGCCATGACCCTGATGGAGGTCGTGCCGGAAGGGCCAGACCGCACCTTCATCCTGCGCAAGCTGCGCACCTTGGCGATGTGGGTTAATGTGGCAATCACCCGGCATCAGGACGGGAGCGTGCGGCCATGACAACACTCCCGCCTCCCGGCAAGGCAGCCGAGCCGCGTGGCCGCCAGAGCGACGAGGTCAACGTCTACACCGAACCGAAGAATGCCGACACGTGGATGGAGTTGATCCGCGAGAGCGAGAACGCATTCGAGGAGTGGAACGACGCCTGCGACAACATCGACAAGCTCTACGCCAACCTTGAGCGGCTGCGCGAGGGGCGGCGCGATCGCCAGTTCCAGATGTTCTGGGCCAACGTGCAGGTGCTTGCCCCGGTGATCTATGCGCGTGCCCCGGTCCCGGTCGTGGTGCCGAAGTTCAAGGACAGAAAACCCGTCCCGCAGGCCGCGAGCGAGATGGCGGAACGCTGCGCCATCGTGTCGTTCGACGATTCCTACATCCATCCGGCGCTGAAGCAGGTCAGGGATGGCCTGACCCTGCACGGTCGCGGCGTGCTCTGGTGCCGGCACGAGCGTAACGCCCGGGGCTGGCAGCCCGAGCGTGTCTGCATCGACTACAAGGACCGGCGCGACTTCCTGCACAGTGTCAGCCGCAGCTGGGCCGAGGTCGAGTGGGTCGCGGCGGCGAGCTATCTGACGCGGCGCGAGGCGAAGAAGCGCTTCCAGAAGTTCTCCGGGGATGCCTACGACAGGCTCGACTACAAGGTCGAGCACGACACCAAGGACGTCGGCGGCACCGACGATCGCGAGCGCGCCAAGATCTGGGAGGTCTGGCACAAGGGGCTGGAGCTTGTCGTATGGGTGAGCGAGGGCTCCGAGGTATTGCTCGACGAGGCAGAGCCGCACCTTGAACTGCAGGGCTACTTCCCCTGCCCGCAGCCGGCATATTCGACCACGCAGCCCGGTTCGCTTGTTCCGGTGCCCGACGTCGAATACTACCGCGACCAGCTGGAGGAATTGAACTCGCTCACCGCGCGCATCCATGCGCTCACCGAAGCGATCATGGCGAAGGGATTTTATCCGGCCGGTGGCAACGAGATTGCCGATGCGATCGAGAAAGCGCTGCGCACCAAGTCGTCCAGCGAGATCATGGTGCCGATCAAGAACTGGGCCGCATTCGGCGGCACCAAGGAAGTCATCGTCTGGTTGCCGCTCGACGTGATCGCCAACACGGTGATGACGCTCGTCGGCATCCGTAAGCAGATCATCGATGACATCTATCAGATCGTCGGGCTGTCCGACATCATGCGCGGCTCGACCGATCCGCAGGAGACGCTGGGCGCGCAGAAGCTGAAGATGCAGTCCGGGTCCGTCCGCATCCGCGACAAGCAGAACGAGATGGTGCGCATCGCGCGCGACTGCGTGCAGATCTCGGTCGAGATCATCACCGAGAAGTTCGACGACGAGACGATCCTCGCGATGTCGCAAATGGACCTGCCGCGCAAGATGCAGGTGCAGCAGCAGATCCAGCAGCTGCAGCAGCAGATGGTGCAGCTCCAGCTGCAGGCGCAGATGGCGCCGCAAATGCAAGCGCAACAAGCGCAGCCGCCGCAAATGCAACCACCCCAGCAAGACCCGTCGCAGCAGGCCCAGCAACAGATGGGCCAGATCCAGTCCCAGATCCAGCATCTGGCGCAGCAGGCGACGGTCGAGGACGTGCTTGCCTTCCTGCGCAACAACCGCGCGCGCAACTTCGTGCTCGACATCGAGACCGATTCGACCATCCAGCTGGACGAGCAGCAGGAGAAGGAACAGCGCGGCGAGTTCGTCACCGTGCTGGCCACGCTGATCCAGCAGCTGGGTGCGATGGTGCAGATGCTGCCGCAGAGCGCCAAGTTCGGCGGCGAGGTGCTCAAGTTCGCGATCGCGCCCTATCGCGCCGGCCGCCAGCTGGATGGCTCGATCGACGAGATGACCGAGCAATTGAGCCAGCTGGCAGCGTCTGGCCAGATGCCGCAGCAGGGTGGCCAGCAGGGCAAGGAAGACCCGCAGGCGAAGATGCAGATCGAGCAGATGAAGATGCAGCACGCCGCGCAGGAGAACGACAAGGACCGCCAGATCCAGATCGCCGAGATCCAGTCCCGCAGCATGGCCGAGCAGAGGAAGATCGAGAACGAGAAGGAAGTGGCGATGCTTGAATTCCAAGGCGCCGAGAAGGAGCGGCAGGCCAAGATCGCGCAGATCGCGGCGCAGATGCAGCGCGATCGCGAGAAGCATCAGGCCGATCTGCAGAAGATGCAGGGTGACTTCGTCCTGAACACCCAGAAGCAGCAGGTCGCGCTGCGCGGGCAGCAGGAGAAGAACGCCATGGTGCGCGAGGGCATGATGGTGAAGGCGCAGGGCGACGCCATGAACCGCCAGCAGAAGGCCGCTCAGTTCAATCAGGCGAGCCAGCAGAAGGCGCAGCAGTTCAACCTTGCCGCGCAGCAGAAGGAGCGGCAGGCAATGATGCCGAAGAGGCCGGGGGTGTGAGATGCGCTGGCGATGCAGCTACAGGCCGCCAATCTCGTTTGCTCCGGAGCTATGGGATGACGAGTACCGGGGTTTTTGGTTTGCGTGGTTGAAAGGTCATAAGACCATCGCGCTGTTGCGGATTGGGGATTGGAGGCAGCCCTGATGCCCTACTACGGTGGAACTCCACAGGCGGCTGACCCGCGCTTCCTGATGGATCGCCTGATGCGCGGGGGCATGTCGCGCATGCAGGCTGCTGCGGTAGTGGGAAACCTGCAGCATGAGAGTTCGCTTCACACCAACGCGGTCAATCCGGACGAGGGCGCCTATGGCCTGATGCAGTGGCGCGGCGATCGTTTCACTTCGCTGCAGGAGTTCGCCGCCAAGCAGGGCAAGTCATGGATGGACCCCGGCGTGCAGGCCGACTTCATCGGGCATGAACTGCGCACCACCGAGCGCGGCAACGCGACCGAGTTCGGCAAGGCTACGGACCTCGACAGTGCCACAAAAGCCTTCGGAAACAACGTGGTACGCTTTGGTGACGACACCTTAGCGGAACGTCAGGTGAACGCCCGCGCAATCTACAATTCACCCATCACCCAGCAGGCGACCGGCGCACCTCCGACCGTTTCACGTGAAACATCCCAAGCGCTCTACGGCAGTGGCGGCCCCTTGGGCTACGCGGGAACCACCGGGCTGCTGAATTCACCCACCCGAAAAGGCATTCGAGGAGGCATCGAGACGCTTGGCGAAGGACTTGGCATGGCCTTCAGGCCACGTGCGCCCGGATCACTGTTTGCCGGGGCTACTGGAGCAAGTCCCGGCAATGCGGCGGCAGCTGGTCCCTCCAAAACCCCAGCCCGGGACCAGCTGTCGTCCGTTCCACCCGAGTTTCCGGGAGGCATCGTCCCTGCTCCCATGCCGCGCCCGGAGACGGCGCCCGATCCGATGACCCCGGATCGGGATGCTGTCCGCATGGGCGCGCTGGCGGATTTCTCTACCTACCGTGACAGCGTGGATTATGGGGTGGGGTGATGGCTTACGAGGAAGAGTTGGATCCCTACTACGGCGTCCCGCGCATCACGGTTCGCCCCGAGGCCCCGCCACTGAACGATCTTCCTTGGGGCAAGCCAGCGGAGGAAGGCGGGCGGCCGATGGGGCGGCTTTTCGAGCCTGACCTGTCAGCTGCCGATCAGCCTGCCATCGATCCGATCAACTTTCGCAACCGCTACACCACCACGATCCAAGAGCCCGGTCAGCCCGACCGCGACCAGTTCACGCTTCCGGCGGCGCGCGCGCACCGTGACTCCTATGGCACGCGCTATACGCTTGGTGGGCTTGCTGCTGGTGATTACAACCTGCCCGAGCCGCCCAAGCCGTGGGACCCTGATCGGCCGCGTCCCGGGCTTGCATCGACGCAGCCGCCGGCAGAGACGCCGTTCCAGTACGCCACGCGGCCGATCACGGCACCGTTGCGCGCGGCGGGCCACCTCATCAGCGGGCTGACCACACCGCCGCAGCCGCCACAGCGTCCGGTGACGCATGGCCTGCCCAGCACGGACGTGTCGCGATCGGAGGACGTTGAGTACGCCAAGGCGGCACAAAAGTTTGGTGTCGATACCGCGCTGAACGTCGCAGGTGTCAGCACGCCGTTTGCCATGGCGCGTCCCGGCCAGTTTGCCGGCATCTTCGGCTCGAAATTGTCGGCGACGCCCGAGCAGATCAATCGGCTGCCGCAGGCGCAGCAGATGCTGAAGGAAGGGCGCGACCTGTCCGACGTCTGGAAGCAGACCGGGTGGACTTTCGACAAGGCCGGCACGCCGCTGCACGAGATCTCGGACCAGCACGCCTACTTCCGGGGCATCCCGGACAAGGCTGGTCAGCCGCTGGTGCTGGAAGACGTGCTGCACCATCCGGAGCTTTACTCTCGCTTCCCTCCGCAACTGCGCAAGATGCCGGTCTACGTCGATCCGAAGCTCGATTCCTATGGCTCCTACATGCGCGGCAATCTGGCCAAGGGCGACCTTGGCTTCATCATGCTGGGCGAGAAGGCGCTGACCGACTTCAACAAGCGCGGCGAGGTGTTCTCGACCCTGTTGCACGAGGTCACGCACCCGATCCAGTTTCTGGAGAACATGCCGAAGGGCGGCAACCCGAGGGCGAAGCAGTTGCCGGGAAGTCCTGCGGATCAACTCTACCAGCAGGCAGTGGCAGCGGTGCAGAAGCCCGAGTTCAGCATCGAGCAATGGGCGGATAAGTTCGGCAAGCCGGTGAACGATCCCATCGTGACCGCGTCTTACCGGAACTACGTCGAAGACCACGTGCGCAACGTCAACACTCCCGAATTCAAGGCTGCGCTGCGCGAGTGGGCCGGCAATCAGAATTACGATCGCGGCGTCGGAGAGATCTACGCCGAGCTTGCGCCGACACGGCAGGATTACACCGATCTGCGCCGCGCGGAGATCCCGCCGCACATTCAGGAACGCGGCGTCGGGTCCGACAAGATCATTCCGCGTGAGCTACAGACGGTCGAGTACTACACGCCAGAACAGCGCGGCCTTGCAGGCGTGCCGCCTCCGACACGCGAGCAACTGGGCTTCCCGCCGCGCCAGCCGGGTCCGCTCTATACTGAGCCAGAGCAGCTTGGCCTGTTCCGCCAGAAGGGTGGCACGCCGCAGATGGGCAGCATTCTTAATCCTGTGCCTGAAGAGATGAGGTATCGTGGTTATCATGGCTCCCCCACGGGGGGATTATCAACGATTAGTGCAATGCCAACTACAAGGCAGTTTGATAATGCCACGTCGCAATTTGGAGCATTTTTCTCTCCCAATGCAAAAGAGGCAGAACGATACGCTGGAAAGTCAGGAAAAGTTTATTCAGCCGATGTTGATCTTAAAAATCCTTATGAAATGCCGATAAGTGAGTTTCTTCGTTATCAGGCACCAAACAAAGGGCCGCGTGGAGAATCGCTTCCTCCGGAAAAATGGGCGGTACGTGCCGAGGAATTAAAACAGGAGGCTGCGGCTCATCGTGATGAATTGATTAAGTCTGGCCATGATGGCGTAATTATTAAAAGGCGTGATGGGTCCATCATGGAAATGTCCTCGTTCAGTGATGTTCCGGTAAGTCAGGCCGAAGCGCAAATGCGCCTGAAGGGCGGTATCGTTCAGGCGCCACCCGTGCTGCGCGGCAGGGCGGCCGAGGAGGCGTGGCAGACTTACAATCGCGAGCAGAAGATCGCCACTACGTCGCATCCGTTCGGTGGCGGCGGCGTGCCGATCCGTGACATGCCTGCGCCGATCTACAGTGGCGAGGCGCCGAAGGCGGGATCGACGCTGCCGAGGATCGACATCGAGAAGGACATACCGAAAAACGTGGAATTCATCTTCACTCCGGGAGATGCCGCCGCAGCTGCCAAGGGCAAGTTGATTGGCTACGAGGGGACCAAGTTCGAAACCCCGGTAGCGCAACACGGCGGGCCGGGTTACTCCGAGAACGTGGCAAATCGGCCTGTTCCGGGTCATCCCGGTGCGCAGAACTTGTGGGCCAGTACACGAGGCCCGATGGCGGCTATTCTCAATCGCGCCAAGGAAGTTGCTAGCAGAGGTAAGGAGCCGTGGCTGGCCTACATGACCGGCGGCAAGCAATACCTCGATCAGGCTACCCAGATGGTTCAGACCGCCGTTCAGGCAACGCGTGCGACCGGCTATTCCAAGCCGATGAACGATTACTTGGTCAAGGTGATGCATTCGGACAAGATCGTGCCGGCAGACAAGGACTTCCTGTTTCCCGCTACCGGGCTGAATGATCTGTCGAAGGTCAAGCTTTGGCTCGACAACTCTCCGATGCCGCAGCACGCCAAGCTGGTCAAGGCAATGGATACCGAGGAAGCACGCAAACTTGGCTTCCCCAACATCGCGGCGCTGCGGGTAATGAACACCGATGCACGCTTGCTCACATCGCCACCGGGATCTGCCGGGATGGTGGTGTCGCGGATCAATCCGGACATTGGCCTTGTTGCCTCGCATCATCCCGACTACGGCGTTGCCGTTGCCGGCGACAAGCTTGGAACTCTTGGGGCGTCGTATCCGCCCGAGATCATTGCACCGACCATGCATGCCAATCGTGCCGAGACGGTTCGGCCGCTTCGTCCCGGGCAGCCTTCCGCCTACTTCAATGCGCCGCACCTGTTCTATCCGCATGGTGGCTCGATCAAGACAGAGCCGGTGACCAACAAATGGAAAGATGTCATGCAGCGCTGGATTGCGGACAATCCACGTGGTGCATTAGGCCTTGCCGGTGGTGCCGGCCTTGGCAGCATTGCCGATCCGCGAAACTACCAGCAGTGAGAGGAGAACGTCATGCCTGAACCCGATCCGCAAGCCCTTACGGGTGGTAACTATGATCTGCGTCCGACCTACGTTCACAACGATCGGTTCATCGGTCACACCATCGCTGCACCGTCCACCAATCTCGATCGGACGTTGACGGTGACGGTGGCCAATCCGACGCCGCCGACCAACCAGCAGCAATGGTGGAGCGGAACACCGCCGACGCCGTACATCGCGGTTGCGCCCAACCCGCCGACGACGCCGCCTTGGGAAACCAACTCCTACAAGCCGGGCGGCGCCAGTGGCCCGGTCTATCCGGTGCCGCCACCGGATGAGACGACGGCTAATTACAAGGGCACCTTCATCAATGCCAAAGATGGGCTCGATGCCGCCAGACGCCCGGAAGCGTTCGGCACCGAGGTGCATGTCAATGCTGCTGGTGCTCCGGTCCCACTGGTCAACTTCACGGCGACGCATTCGGATCTGGGCAGCTACACCGAACGTCCGAACGCGACACATCCATCGACGCTGACGCCTGCTGGTGTCACGACGCTGGCATCGATCAGCCCGACCAGCACGGTGTCAGGTGCCGGGACACAGCTGCTGACGGCAACCGGGACTAACTTCACCAAGCAAAGCGTGATTGTGGTGAACGGTGTGCCGCAGACGACCACGTTTGTTTCGAATACGTCGATCACCGCGACAGTGACCAAGAAGGCGACGGCCGGGACATGGCCGGTCATCGTAACCACGGCTGGAGCGCAGACCGCTCCGCAGACGTGGACGTTTACGTGACCATAGGTTGTAAAATGCTGAGTTTCGAGCAAGTCAGTGTGGCTCTCGATTATGACCCGGAAACCGGCATTTTTACTTGGAAGCAGAAGAAAATCGGACGCCGTCGCAAGGTAGGGACGATTAACGGACATGGACATAGAACCGTGATGCTGGATGGTCGCCTCTACTACTTGCATCGTCTTGCGTGGTTACTTTCGTATGGTAAGTGGCCTGTCAAGGACGTTGATCACTTAGACGGCGATCCATCGAATAATCGATTGGTCAACTTGCGCGAAGCTACGTGTTCTCAGAACGTGGGAAATGCACGTCGCAGTAAAGCCAATACGTCAGGTTTCAAAGGGGTGACTTGGCACAAGCGTTTGGGTAAGTGGCAAGCACAGATCATGGTTGATCGGTGCAACCATCATCTTGGATATCACCTCACCGCTGAAGCCGCGCATGTTGCTTATTGCGCGGCGGCTCATCTGCACTTCAAGGAATTCGCAAATGGAGGAAATGCACAATGATCGGAGATCCCAAACATCCTGATGATCCGAACGATCCGAACAAGGGACCCGGCGAGCCGGGGTTCGTGCCGGAGGCTCCCAAGCTTGAGCCGTTGCCTTCGAACGAGGAACTGCACGCGATGAAGCGTGCTGAACTGGACAGCCTTGCCGATGCGCGTGGCGTCGATGTCAGCGGAGCGAGCAACAAGGACGAGGTGATTGATTTGCTGCGCAAGGATGCACGCAAGCGCAAGTAGGAGAACGCCATGGCCTTGCCTGTTGTTGTTGTCACCTCTGGCGGGCTGCCGGTGATTGATGTCACGGCAACGAACATCAAGCTTGGCTTGCCGGTATCGAATGCCGTGAACGGGAGAGGCATTGCCATCAGGATCGTTGGGGCGCCGTTAGATCCACGGACCCCGGCATTGGCGGTGTCATTTGTTTCGCCATGAGACGATGGGTCGAGATCGAGCGTGAAGGGCGGATCATCGGAATGTTCGTCTCCGATGACCCGCCGGTCGCACGATCTTCGCTGCCGCTTCCCTATGTCATCTCGGACACGATGGACCCGACAGAGCAAGTTGACGGCAAGTTTTACACTTCCAAATCGGAATTCCGGGCAACCGGGAAGGCGTTGGGGTTGATCGAGGTTGGCAACGAAAAGTTGCCGCCGCGAGTGCGGTCGAGCAAGCAGTCGGGTTTCAAGGAGAAACGCAGGCAGATCCTCAAGACCGCGCTCGAAAAAGTTCGGGCAGGACATTATGAGCGACGTTTCGATCCCAACAACTCAGATGGGCGACAGCGCGCCGCCGCCGCCGCCTACGACCGAGGTGACGATACCTGACCAGACACCTTCCGGCGCCAATGGCGAGGTTGGTCAGCAAGCACCAGACAAGTCCCCCGAACAGCGCGCGCATGAGCGCAACGCCGCCCGCCGTGCATCGGTCGAGAAGGCCTTTGCCAAGGCAAGGGAGAACGCCGAGGCAAAGGAGGCATCCGAGTCATCCGAGTCGAAAACGCCGGATGCCAAGGCCAAGGCGCCCGAGATCAATGCCGAGCCTAGGAACCGTGGGGACGGAGGCCGCTTCGTCTCTACGCAGCCAGCCGCGTCAGAAGTCAACGCAAAGGCTGGCCAGCCAGCGGAGCAACCCAAGCATGCTCCGCTGGCCGAGGATGCTCCCTACCGCGATCCTCCTCCGCGCTTCTCCGAGGTCGCCAAGAAGGAATGGGCTGCCGTTCCCGAGAGCGTGCGCGGCGCGATCTATACTGCGCATCAGGAGATGCAGAACGGTATTCGGCACTATCAGCAGCAGGCTGCAGCCTTTAATTCCGTGCGCGATTACCATGAGATGGCGCAAAGACAGGGTGGTTCACTTCGCGATGCCTTGGACAATTATTGGGGGATCGAACAGAAACTGCGCGGAGATCTTCTCGGCGGCGTTGATCTTATCATCAACAACCTGAAACTGCCCGGACCGAACGGTCAGCGCTACAACGTCTATGACTTCGCTCGCGACGTGCTGCAGCTGTCGCCGGAACAGCACCGGCTGACCCAGCAACAGAACGCGGTCCAAGCCAACAACATCCGGCTGCAGCAGATCGACAAGAGGATGGAAAGTATTGCGGCCGGCTTTCAGCAGATGCAATATCGGCAGAACTTTACGTGGACCCGGTCGCAGATCGACCAGTTCGCGGACAAGCATCCGGGCTTCGATGACAGGATCGATGTCATCAAGCAGGAACTGGAGCATGGCTATCCGCTTGACGAAGCGTATCGCCGCGCCATCAGGCTGAGGCCCCTGAACGGAAACGGGGCAACACGAGCGGCTCAGACCCGCGACACATCGGCTCAGACCCGACCCGAGGAGATCGATCGATCCATCTCCGGTGCTCCCAACGGGAGCATGTCCACCTCGCGCGACACACCGAAGAAGAAGGTGTCGAGCCGCGAGGCGCTTCTCAATGCAGCGCGCAGGATCAGGTCAGGAGCTTAATCGATGCCGAACATCGCACCCGATGTCTACTATCAGCAGGTTCTCTCGATGGCTCTGGAGGATCGCTCCTCCAGCTACGAGGATCTCGTCTCCAACAACAACGCCCTCCTTGCTCTCATGCGGCGCAAGGGGTTGTGGAAGACCTACTCAGGCCCGCGTATCCGCCAGACCTTGCAGATCTCCAAGCAGGACGCGCAATGGTATTCGGGCTACGACCAGCTGCTCAATCCGGCGATCGATCTGTTCAACGACGCCTACTTTTCCCCGAAGATGGTGGTCGTGCCGATCATCCTGTCGATGCAGGAGATCCTGAACAACGAAGGCGACGCGCAGATCATGGACACCATGGAATCGTACATGGATGCCGCTGAGCGCTCGCTGGAAGATGCCATGGACGTTGCGATCTACTCCGATGGGACGCTCAATGGCGGCAAGCAACTGACCGGGCTCGCGACCGCAGTACCGATACTTCCCGCCACCGGCACCTACGGCGGCATCGACCGCACGCAGGCCGCCAATGCGATCTGGCGCACCACGACGTGGGACGCCAACAGTGCGACGTTCACTCCGATGGGTGGCCCGCAGGTCACATCGACTTCGATCCGTCCGATGCTCAACTACATCATGACCAAGCAGTCGCGCGGACGTCAGTACGCCAACCTTCTGATCATGAGCCCGGAGCATTACGCGGCCTATGATGCGGCGACGGTTGCGATCCAGCGGCAGACCAACTCGACATCTCTCGGACAGCTTGGCTTCACCGCACTGGAATACATTGGTGGCGGCAAGCGCGCCGAGATTGTGCTCGACGGTGGTATCGGCAGCAACATGCCGGCGAACACCACGTTCGGGCTGAACACCGACACGTTCCGCATCCGCTACAACGCCAACCGCAACTTCGACAAGCTGTTCAGTGGCGAAGGACAGATGCCGATCGACAAGGATGCGATTGCGCAGTTCATCGGATGGATGGGTGAACTCACGCAAGTCAATCCGTTGTTCAACTGGCGCTTCTACGATTCGGCCCCGTAATCGGTCCCGCTGCCGGGGGTTGCTACCCCGTGGCCCCCGGACTTTTTGGAGGAACTACGTATGTCGCTGTTGCCGCGAGCCGCTGGCGTTACGCCGATCTTCAAGAACATGGCGATCGAGAACAAGGGTAAGAGCAAGAAGGAGGGCCGCCCGATCTTCGAAGACATCGAGGTGGTCGAACTGCGCATCCCCGGAACCAAGGACTTCTCCGTGCATCCAGCGACGGAGTTCTGCGGATGGACGGTCGATGAGGAGAGCGGAGAACAGAACCGCCTGACCTACGCGGAGAAGTATGCGCGCCAGTACAAGCAGTTCAAGGAGCGCCAGCACCAGACCATGAGCGGTACACCGCTCGACTACCTGCCGTTCCTGACTGAGGGCAAGCGCGCCGAACTGCGTGCGCTCTCGATCTACACGGCTGAGATGCTGGCCAACCTAGATGGCCAGCCGCTGAAGAACTTAGGGTTAGGCGGGCGCGACCTGAAGAACAAGGCTGCCGAGTGGCTGGCCAGCAGCGATCACAACGCCATCATCCGGCAGCAGCAGCTGCAGATCGAGGCGCTGGAGGCAAAGCTGCGGGTGAGCGAGGAGGACAAGTCGCTGCTGCTTGCCGGCCCGCGCCGGCCTGATCCCGAGAAGGAAGAGGACCCGAACGAGGAGCCGCAGAAGGAAGAGGCCGAGACGGACGATGAGGATGAGGACAAGGGCGACGAGGAGGTCCGCGCTGGCCCGAACGTCAATCCTGAATTCGTTGGCATGAGCCCCGCCCAGCTGCGCGCCTTCATCACCGAGCAAACCGGCAAGCGACCGATGGGCAATCCGTCGATGAAGACCCTGCTGCAGATGGCAGAGGCGGCAAGAGGATGACGCTGAGAACTGTCATCGGTGAGGTCTGTGCATTCGTTGGCGTGCGCCCGCCGGCATCGACGGTGATCCTGCAGCCGCAGCAGGACCGCACGATGTGGGAGATGGTCAACCTCGCCAACGAGATGGCGCAGCGCATCGCCTACAACACGCGCGACTGGACGTTGCTGATTAGAACGGCAACGTTCACTGGTCCGGGCTGGGGGATGTGGGGCACCGGCACTTCCTATGCGGTTGGCACCAAGGTAACCGATCCCGCCAATGGTGCATCGTGGCAGGCTGCAATTGCACACACTTCCGGAACTGGAACGTTTGCCGACGATCGTACGGCAAATCCAAAGTGGTGGACGAGCGTCGTGCAGGCTGCGTTCCCCTTGCCCGCAAACTATAAGCGCATGCTGCTCAACAGCAACGTGCGTTCTTCGGCGCAGCCGCTGCAGCCGTTGAGCTTCATCTCTGACTTTGATGATTGGACCGAGTTACGACTGTCGAACCGGACCAGCAGCAGCTGGGGCGAGTGGACGATGGCGGGTGGTCAATTTCTGGTCGCTCCGCCGCCACGTGGTCCGGTCATTGCAGTCCCTCCCAATCCCGACAAGGACCTTCCTGCCGAAACAATTTCGTGGCCTTACCTCGACAAGAACTGCATCACCCTTGGCCCGCCCAATACCGGCGTGCTGAGCGATCGGTTCGCTGGCGATGATGACATGTTCAACCTGAACGAACGCCTGTTGAAGCTTGGCATGATCTGGCAGTGGAAGGCCTACAAGGGCGGCACCTACGCGGAGGATATCGCCAACTACGAGGATGATTTGTCCATGATCGCTGGCGCCGACAAGCCCTCACCGATCATGGTTGGCCGGATGAACTTGAGCACGGCAAGACAGAGCTATCCCTACTCGACGCCGACCGCGCCAGAGACGCCATATCCATGAGCCGCTCGCTGCCGCACTATCGCGACTTCCGGCGCTATGCCGCCCCGGCGCAGGTGCAGCAGCAGGTCCTTCCCAAGACGCTGCCTGCGCCGCTGCGCGGTCTGGTGCTGAACGAGAACCCGGCATTCATGCAGCCGGGTGGCGCGCTGCTGCTCGACAACTGGTTTCCCACCGACAACACCATCAAGATCCGTGGTGGCTCGCAGGTGTGGACGCGGCTTGGCGTGTCGGGCACTCCCGACAATGCGCCGATCGTGTCGATGTTCAACTACATCTCCGGCGGCACCAAGAAGATGTGGGCGTCGAACGCGACCAAGCTCTACGACACGACGGCGGCAGGCGCATACGCCACGCAGGTCACCGGCATCACCATCACCAACGGACACTTCTCGACCGCGCAGCTGTCGAACGCGGCCGGCGAGTGGCTCATCGCGGTCAACGACGCGGGCAATTATCCGCTGCGCTTCGATGGCACCAGCTGGGTGCAGCTGACGCCGAGCTATGTGCCGCCATCCGGAAAGCCCGGGCGCATCGTTGCGACGGACCCGCTCTATGCCACCTATCCGGTGGTTGACGGGTCAGCCCTGACGCAGGTCTGGAAGTATCGTCGCCGCCTGTTCTTCATTCAGGGCGGGTCGATGAACGCTTGGTATCTCGACCTCGACGCTGTTGCCGGTGAATTGAAGCTGATCCCGCTGTCTGGCGCCTTCACGCAGGGCGGGTCGCTGCTGTTCGGCTGCGCATGGTCAGTCTCGGCCGGCGACGGCATCGACGACAAGTGCGTCTTCGTCACGACCGAGGGCGAGGTCGCGGTGTTCACCGGCACCAACCCGAGCGATGCGGCCAACTGGCGGCAGCAGGGGCGCTACCAGATCTCGAAACCGATGGGGAAGAACGGATGGGTACGCATTGGCGGCGACGTGCTGATCATCACGACCGATGGCATCGTCCCAATAAGCCAAGCGCTCGTCAAAGACATCGCGACGCTGGAGTTCTCCGCGATCACCCGACCCATCCATCCGATGTGGATGCAGGAGGCATTGTCGCGCAACAGCCGCCCATGGACCATGTGCAAGTGGGACGAGTTCAGCGCGCAAGGGGCCTTGTTCGTTACCTTCCCGGGTGGCTCGCCCGGAGAATATCGATGTGGCGTCGTTAACACCGTCACCGGAGCGTGGGGGCGCTTCACCGGATGGGACGCGCTCGCCTTCGTCACCCTGTCGGGCAACATGTTCTTTGGCACGCAGAAGGGCCGGATCGTGCAGGCCGACATTGGCGGCTACGACACGCAGACGAGCGGCTCCGATGTCGATGAGCGCAAGCCGTACGTCTGCAGCTATGTCGGCGGATGGGAAGTGTTCGGGTCACCACCCAACGTGTTCACGCTGCGGCAGGCGCGCTGCTCGTTCAACTCGCGTGCACAGGAGCCGTTCATCCCGCAGGTGACGGCTGCGGTGAACTACGTCTGGGAGCCGCTGCCGGCGCCGCCCGATCCCGGCCCGGACCCGGGCATCCTTGAGGTCTGGGACGAGGGCCTGTGGGGCGGCGAGAGCGCCGCCATCCCGATCCCGCCACCCAACGTGCAGCCGCCGCAGGCAGGTCGTGCGCGCTGGGACCAGCCCGCGCCGGTCCCGCCCAACACGCGCTCGACCTTCTGGGTGTCGATCGGTGAGACGGGCTATTCACATGCACCGATCGTGCAGGTGCAGATCGATCAGGCCTCCAAGCCTGTCGTCGAGATGCTGGGCGTGTCGCTGATCGCCGAACAGGCCGGCGTCGCCGTGTAGGAGGGACCGATGGCTTACCCGCTTGGGTCTTTTCAGGGTGGCCCGGACCCGAACGATCCGCGCAACTCGCTCGTGCAGGCGATCCTTGCGCAGCAGGGCTTCAGCCCGTTCGGCGCCTTCGGGACCTCCGGTGCTCAGCCGGGAGATCCGTCCAGCGTCGATATTGGTGCCTTGTTCGGTGCCAACACACCGAGCTTCGAATCCGGCATGCCGGGAGGCGCATCCTTCGGTAGCAGCTTCAGCGGCGGTGGTGGGCGCGGCGGGACCAGCCCGGGTGCCGGCGCGGCACTGGGTGGCTTGGTGTCGGCGAATGCCTCGATGACGACCAACGACGATAACGCCGCTGTCGGTGGTCCGTTCGGTGGTCGTGGCGGGGAAGGCCGCGAAGGCTTCGGTGAAGGCGTCTCCGACCCTGCGCTGGCGTCTCCGACCCTCTCCGAGCCGGACCCGTCAGGACCGACACCAGTTTCTGGCTTCACTCCCAGTGGCCGAGACACGAGCACACAGTCTCAGGCTGCGACGGCAGCGGCACAGTCTGCCCTTGCGCAGTCTGCCCAGAGCCACACTCAGGGGGTCTTCGATCCAAGCAACGCCAACATGCCGGGTGTCCCGTCGTTTGGCGCGCTGCCTGCACCCGGCATCTTCGATCCAAGCACGTGGAACGCTCCGTCTACTCCGACAATGACCTTCAATGATCGTGCACCATTGACCGCGACTCCCGCGCCTCAGGGATGGACCTCCGGGCTGCCCGGGCGTGGAGGCCTGTCCGATGACCCGAATGGCGACGCCATTGCGCAGGCCCTTGCTGATTTGATCTCCAACACGCCAGCTGATGTTCCCGGTGGTGGGCGCAGCAGCACTGGCGGGCGCGGTGGCGCGGTTGCGGCCCCGGGCGGGCGCGGTGGCGCGGTTGCGGCCCCGGGCGGGGCCGTGACTGCACCGGGAGGCGCCACAGTTGGTGGCGGCGGCACCAGCTTCGGTGGCGGCTTCAGTGGCTTCAGTGAAAGCAGCCCGGGCGGTTATTCAGGTGGCCCGGGCAGCACATCGGGCTTCGGTGCCGGCTATGAGGGCAGTGCTTCGATGGGCAACACGCAAGGCGCGCAGGGCTTCACCACGGGCGGCAGCTTCGAAGGTGGCCCGGGAGCGATGGGCGCCGGCAGCGGCGGCGAAGGCAGCGGCTCCGGCCCCGGCAGCGGCGGCGAAGGCAGCGGCTCCGGTCCCGGCAGCGGAGCCGATCCGGGAGGCGGCGTCGGATGATCAGCGATTCCGGATACGATCCAAGTCTTGCCGGCGGGCGCGGCGGCTATGTGCTTGGCTCGTTTCAGGGTGGGCCAGATCCGAACGCAGGGCGCGATGCCATTGTGCAGGCAGTGCTGGCGCAGCAGGGGGTGCAGAGCCAAGGCATGAACGATGCGCGCGGGCCGGATCAGGGAGCGCCCTACCGGCAGGCAATCGGCAATCAGGGCTGGTCCGTCGAGGGCAACAACGTCTTCGATCCAAGCGGTGCGATCGTCGGCAGGCATGGCCTGCAGCAGTACGGTGCCATCCCGGGCTTCACGCCGCAGTCGCGTGGTGGAGGTTTTGCCGAATCGCAGTTCAACCGGCCGGTTGGCAGCAGCCTGTCGGGCGGCATGGTCACGACATCCCCGGTTGGCCCGGGAGATTTCAATTCTGACGTCGATATCTCCTCTCAAGGCGGCAAGGGAGAATTTGCGATGGGCGGCAAGACGATGGCGGATCTGCCTTCGTCTGGTTCCTTGTTCGCGCCGGGGGAATTTGGCTTCCACGCTGGCGGCGGCTTCACTGGCCCGTTCAGCCCATCGTTCGACACGCCAGCTTCGCCACCGACCGGGGAGCCGGCAGATCCCGACCCGATGGGAGAGCGCGAGGCTTCCCTCTCGACACCCGGCTATTCCAGCCTGAGCGAGATGGGTGGCGGAAGCATGGGCGGCTTCGGAGGCAGTGGTGGTGAGTTCGGAGGGTTCGGAGGCTTCGGCGGCTTCGATGCCGGTGGAATGGGCTTGGGTACGGCCGGAGGCGTCGGATGACCAAGTTCGTCTATGATCAGGATGAGACGATCAGCGCGCTTGTCTCCAAGCTGATCCCGGGGATGGAGCGCGGGTTCGGTGCCTGCAAGACCATTGGCGTCGTGGACGAGAAGGGGCGCTTTCTGGCCGGGATGGTCTTCCATGGCTGGAACCCGGACAACGGGACCATCTCGCTGTCGGGCGCTGCGCTGAGCCCGAAATGGATGTCGCGTGCCGCGTTCAAGCGCATCGGTGACTTCGCCTTCGGTGAGTGTGGCTGCCAGATGCTGATGATGCAGATCCCGGCCGACAATGAGCGCCTGCTTGGGCAGCTTGCCACGATCGGCTTCTCGCTCATCGCGATCCCGAGATTCTACGGGCGTGACCGTAATGGCGTGCTGGCAACAATCACCGAAGAAGATTGGCTGGCCAGCAGGTTCAATGTTGAGAAGGAGGCCGCCTGATGGGACTGTGGAAGCCAGATCCTCCCGAGCCTCCGAACCCGATGGCAACGGCTGCGGCGCAGACCGGGACCAACGTCTCGACCGCGATCGCCAACTCGTATCTCGGCAACGTCAACCAGCAGACACCACAGGGCAACCTGACCAACGACGTGACCGGAACCTACACCTTCACCGATCCGAACAATGGCCAGACCTACAACATCCCGCGCTGGACCCAGACCCAGACGCTGACGCCGCAAGGCCAGCAGGCCTTCAACAATCAGCAAGCGGCGCAGGTGAATTTGTCCGGGATGGCGAACCAGCAGAGCGGTGCGCTTGCCAATTTGTTCGCGACACCGTTCAACGCCAATCAGGGCGCCTTTAACGCACAGGCCTACCTGCAGGCCAATCCTGACGTGATGGCGGCTGCGATCAACGAACAAAGGGCCGTTGGGACGACGCTGAACGACTTCGCCGCGCGGCATTACCGGGAGTTCGGGCAGGGCGAAGGGCGCACGTCGGGCTTCACCAATCCTGCACCGGCTGCGGGCGACATCAATCTGCTGAACTGGCTCCCAAATCCAAACATGCAGATCAACCCGACAACTGCCGAGCAATTCGGCTACGGATCGGGCGGCGCCATCCAGTATGGCTTCGACCCGAGCGGCGCCATCAGGCAGAGTTACGGCAATCAGGATAATTTCGAAGCGGAGCGTGCGCGGGTCGAACAGGGCCTGATGCAGCGGCTCAATCCGCAGCTGCAGCTGGAGCAGCAGCGGCTGCGCCAGCAGCTTGCCGATCAGGGTATCAATGCTGGCCAGCAGGCCTACGGCAACGCCTATGATGTCTACAACCGGCAGGCCAACGATGCGCGCCTCGCGGTGATCGGGCAGGGCGGCGTCGAGCAGCAGCGCCTTAACCAGATGGCGCAGGCGCAGGCTACGTTCGAGAACATGGCGCAGGCGCAGGGTTTTTCGCAGGCACAGGCGCGTGCCATGTTTCAAAATCAGGCTCAGCAGCAGGCCGAGGCGCAAGCAGCAGCACGCGGTGCATTCTACAATCAGGCTGCACAGGACCAGTTCGCGCAGGAGCAGGCGCGTACCCAGTTCGCCAACAGCGCGATCGCCCAGCTGATGAACATGCGCAACACGCAGTTCAATGCGCAGAACCTGTTGCGCAATCAGGCGCTGACGGAGGGCTATCAGCAGCGGGCGCAGCCGCTCAACGAGATCTCGGCGCTGCTGTCCGGATCGCAGGTGCAGCAGCCGAACTTCCGCAACATCGCGACTAATCAGATCCCGACCACGGACGTGGCGGGTCTGATCAACCAGAACTTCGCGCAGCAGAACGACATCTATAAGACCGGCCTTGGCAGCTGGAACGACATCATGGGCGGCATTCTGGGCGCGGGGGGCAAAATTGGCGGCGCAGCGCTGAGCAATCCCGCGCTTATGATGTCCGACCGCAACGTGAAGGAGAACATCGACCGCATGGGGACGGTCTTCTCCGACAAGGGTGATAAGCTGCCGATCTACCAGTACTCGTACAAGGACGATCCGCAGGAGAGGCGCCACGTTGGCCCGATGGCGCAGGACGTCGAGGACATCGATCCGGATGCCGTCCGCGAGATCGGCGGCGTGAAGCACATCGATCTGAACCGCATGGGCTCGATCTTCGGGAGGGGCATCCATGGCTGAAGTTGATGATCCGATGGTGTCCTCGTTCTTCTGGGCCAATGCCGCCAATGGCATGACCATCGACCAGCTGAAGGCGCAGCGCGCGGTCGCGGCTGCGATGGCATCGCGCTCGCGCCCCTATCCCAAGACGTTTGGTGAAGGCCTGTCGGCTGCGGCCGAGGGGCTCACGCAGGGGCTCTATGACCGCAACTTGGCACTGGCGGAGCGTGCGCAGTTGGCGCGCGACGTGGCCACGGAAAAGAAGGCACGAACTCCGGAAGAACCAGCAAGGCCTGCAGGTCCCAGCGCAGCACTCGACGTTCCCCCGGATGCGGTTGCTGAGCTTCCTCCGGAAATCGACGCCGGCCGCAACTCGCTGGCGCAGACCGCAGCCATGAACCCCAATCTGGTGCGGATGGCGGCGCTCAACTCATCGGGCACGATGTCGGATGCTGGCCAGCCGGGATTGACCTATGGCGGCGGCGGCCCCGGTGCTCCATTGGCGCAGCCTCCCGACACGGCGCCCCCCGACGCTTCGATTGCTGCAGGCCGGGATTCCATCGTCCCGACCATGATGGCACAGGCAGGAGGCGGCAGGCCGGCACCTGCAGCTGCGCCCCCGCCCGGACCACTGCCGCCGCAGGGAACGCCGATCGCCCCCGGACCTCTGCCGGAACCCGGTGGCGCGCGCATCAACCTGCCCGAGAAGGTTCCGGCGCTTCGGCCCGAGCCGATAAAGACCCCTTCCCCCGAGATGACCCGGCTTCGTTCGGTGCTGGACGCTCCGGGGATGAACAAGGTGACCAGCCCGGAAACGATTGCCCGTTTGGAAAAGAGCTACGAGCAGGCCAAGGAGCGGAACGACGCTGCTCATGCGCAGAGGGTGGAGATCTGGCAGAAGGAACGCGACGACATCATGACCCGGAGGAAGGAAGCTGCGGAGAAGACCCGCGTCCTGCCGAAGGAGCAATATGAATTGACCAAGCAGGCCAGAGAAGAAGCGATCGCGCGTCGCTTTGGCGATCCCGAGAACTACAAGAAAATGGTCGAGGCGACCAACAAGCGTGGTGACGCCACAAAGGAAATCGCGCAGACGCTGCCACAACTCTACGAAGCTGAAAGGATGTTACGGGACAGGAAGATCATTTCTGGTTTCGGAGCACAGGGGATTGGTGGAACGATCAATACGCCAGCTGGTAGCTTCAGCCTTCCCGGCCAGATGACTGTCGCCAAGTTTGCTTCAGCCACCGGAAATGAAGAAATGAAGAAGCAGGTGGCCGATACCGAGGAGTTTCAGGCCAAGATGCGTCCGATGATCCGGGCCATGCTGCAAAAGACCACCGGGAGTGGCTCGATCTCCAATTTCGAGGTTGACAATGCCATGCAGTCTCTTGGCATCTCGGCCAACCTTGATCAGGAATCGATGCTGCGGATCGTGCGGAACATTCGCAAGGACGCATGGCAAAGCATCGCAACCCATAACGCGCAGATGAGGAGTGTTTTCGACAACCCGAACGGGATGGACGAAAAGATCCTTACCCATAACCGCGTCGAGATCCCGCCAGATCCGGAAGATGTTTCCAACCTGAGGGCCACGCCCAACTCGCCGGAGGAGCGTGCGCGCTTCGACCACATCTACGGCGCCGGCAGCGCGCGCAAGCTTCTCGGCTACGGGAGATAGCACGATGCCCCGCAGCGGCGACAACTACGACTATCCGGCCGGGACGCTTGGCATCTCCGGGCAGACCATCTTCAGCGCCCGCTACAATGCGTGGGTCGAGGACATCAAGGCGACGCTGAACCTGCCATTGCCGGTGAGCAAGGGCGGCACGGGTGCGAGCAACATCAGCGGCACCGGAGGCGCGCGCGACAACCTGAACGTCCCTGCGATCGAGCAGAAGATCACCAACTGGGCGCTGATGGAGGTCAATGGCATCCCGGCGGAACAGGGGTTCGTCTGGTCCGACACGACTCCCGACGCGGGTGCTCCGGTGAGTGGCCACCCCTTTGCCGGGACCTACTACTGGGGCGATGTCCCGACGCCGCCGGCTGGACCGCAGAACGCGGTCGTGGTGCTGCAGGACCTTCATTCGTCTGCCGTCCCCGGCATTACCTACATCAAGCAGAAGAAGGGCGGCGGCGCGTGGAGCGCGTGGCAGGTTCAGGGCAGTGGCCAGTTCGTGCTGAAGACCGGCGACACGATGACCGGCCCGCTGGTCGTAATACCGAATGGAAGCACCATCGGGTCATTCGGAGGGTCAGTCTCCACTGGCGCGGTAACGCCAGCCGATGCTCAAATCAAGTTTTACGATGGCGGGAGTGGCAACTGGTGCGGCATGGGAGTTGATGGTTCTGGCACCTTCTGGCTGCGCACGGGATTGAGTGGAGGGGTTCTTCCTGCGTTCCGAACAACCACGAACCGTAGTACCGTCTTTAATGGTTCTATTTATTCCGCTAATACCAATACGACTGGCACTTTGCAATTTGGTCTTAGTGATACAAAGTTTCTTCAATTTGATGGCGCTACTTTCACTTTTTCTGGTGGGAACCTCAGTGTTACGGGGAACACAACTCTTGGCACAACGGGAACTGCTGCTGGGTATATCGTCGCCGCCAACGGTCAATTAAACCTTCTTGCTGCTTCCGGTACGGCTAACCGGATCGTTTTTCAGAACAATGCTGCCGCCATCATGGGCACGATAGCATATGACCCTGCAATCAATCAGATGCTCTTTGGGCATCAAGGCGCTTCCACTCTTCCGTTGGCAGTCTGGGCGAATGGCGCAATCCAGTTGGGTTGTGGGTTTGTCGGCCGCTCCGGAAGCAGCGGCGGGACCGATCCGCAACTCCATAACCTGATGTGGAATGGCACTGGCACGAACCTGTACATCAACGTCGCAAACCTGGGGCAGATCACCACCTCGTGCGATTACCGCATCAAGCGTGATGTCGAGGCATTGCCGTCTACTTGGGAACAGGTGAAGGCGCTCAATCCGATCACGTTCCGCTATCGCGATTATCTCGATGTGTTCAAGGAAAGCGACGAGCCGCAATGGGGATTTTTGGCGCATGAGTTGCAGGAGACACTGCTGCCGAGCGCCGCCACTGGCAGCAAGGACGCCGAGAACATCGTGCAGTCGCCCAACCTGTTGGCAATCGTTGCCGGGCTGACCAAGGCGTTGCAGGAGGCAATGGCGCGCATCGAGGTACTGGAGGCAAGGCTATGACAGATATTCCACAGCAATTGCCAGTAATACCGCCGCCTCGTCTCGGCACACCCTATTGGTCATGGGGACCAACCACGCAACAGATGGTCGGAGGAGTTTACTGATGGCTGCCATCGATCAAATTGCAGCCGCGCGCGATGACGAATTCGCCGGCCGGGTCGCCATGATCACGTTCAAGGTCGCGCAGATGGTCGCCACGGAAGATGCCGGCACAGCCGACCATGATGTGCGGCTCGATTATGCGGCGCGCAACATCCGGGGCGAGGAGAATCCCAAGCTGATTGGCGCGCATGTCATCTCCAGCAACCCGACGATCGCGGCTGCGATCGACGAGGACCCGGAGGCGAAAGGCAGCAACGTCCCGGATGCCGACATCGAGTTCGCGCTGTCATCGATCTGGACCGCGCGCGCCAAGGCGTTCGCCACAGGAGGATAGATCCATGCCGCCAATCAACCCGAACGTCGATGCCGGCCGCAACATGCTGGCACAGTCGCTGATGGGCCAGCAGCAGCCGGGAGCCGGGACCGCAATGCCGAACCTCCCGGTGGCCGCTCCCATGGGCCAGCCGTCGATGGTGAGCCCCATGGGTGCCCCCGGGCCGGGAATGGGTGCCGGAATGGGGAGGCCCCCGATGCCGCCTCCCGGTCAGCCCCCGATGGGGCAGGCCCCGATGGGCAGGCCCCCGATGCCGCCCCCGGCTGGCATGGGTACTCCCCCGATGGGCGCCCCCGGCACGCCGGGAATGGCAGGGCCGCCGCCCATGGGTCAGAACCCATTGGCCATGCCCGGTATGTTCGGGCGACGCTAAGGAGGCGCAAGAAATGCCATGGGCGCCTTGGAGGAAAGCGGCAAGGCCGCCACCGCAGCCGTAACCGGGCTTGCCACCCAGCCGCTCGTGCTTGCCTTGGTGTGCATCAATGTCATGTTCTTGGTTGGCACCGGCTTCACGCTGTTCAACATCATGGACCGGGTGAACGCCGCGAACGTTCGCCACGACGCCCAGCTGACCAAGCTCATGGATACCTGTGGAAGGAAAGGAGACTAGAAATGCCACCCGTCAGCCAGCAGCAGCGCAAGGCCATGGCAGCAGCAGCCAAAGGCAAATCGACGCTGGGGATTCCGAAGAAAGTCGGCAAGGAGTTCATGGCCGCCGACAAGGGCGGCAAGCTGCCGAAGCGCAAAGGCAAGCGCTAGACCCACTTCGCCTTCTTGATGTTGCTGTACTTCCAGCGGGTGCCGCACACCGGGCACTCAAGCTCCAGCCAGTTGTCCATGCGGTGAACTGTCTTG
>Ga0111539_10002164_pt1 | contig 26293 bp, 16 predicted proteins | sample RhiMethybrSRZTD1_FD_79667 | JGI IMG/M metagenome (GOLD analysis project Ga0111539, IMG submission 79667) | Populus rhizosphere microbial communities from Tennessee, USA - Rhizosphere MetaG P. TD hybrid SRZTD1 (version 2) (version 2) | ecosystem: Host-associated > Plants > Roots > Rhizosphere >...
CAATCGCGCAACGTAATATCATCTGCGTGGTGATAGATTCCCCGAAAACTTCCACCAGTAACGTCGAAGCCTTCAAAGACGTAATGGTCAGATAAACGAAATTCCACCGTGTTCGTGCCGCCGGAAATAACCGGGCGCAAACCGTTAACGCGAATCCCTCGGATCGTAATCTTGTTTACCGCAGTTCCAGGTCGCGTGAATATCAAATCTCCCGGATAGGTCGCGTTGCCATCAACTTCCGCAATGTCACCAGGATTGAGCAGAGGGGCGACGTCCTGCAGTTTCTTAAGTGTTCGTGTTGGACCAACTTGATAAGTCACCGCAAATGCGGTGCTACCGCAAACAGCAATCAGGAACAGTGTGACTATGAGGTGTTTCATCTATTCTCCCTTCGTTCTCTGTGAAGAACGTCATTTCGCACTCTGCTTCGCAATCGCCTGCGCGAGTTTGTAGCGAGCACGTTCGTAATCATTTCCAGCTTCCGAGAAACCGATGGCTGGACCTGAGTCGGAAAACACACGGGGGACCACTGATTGGAGAACTTCGTTAACTAATGCATCCAGTTTTAACTTGCGCGCTAGCGTCAGATATTGATGGTCCTGCAGGCCGCGCCGAAAATTCGCGAGCTGAATCGTTGAGATTGGTCCGGCAATGCCACGGTCCTGTTCGGGATGAAGCTTGTCTTCACCGGGATAGATCAAAACACCATCGCCATTTATGTAACCCTGATCGTCGATTGGTTTATTCGGTTGGCCACGATTGTCGAATGTAATCGGATTGGCCCAGACATTCTGTTTCCGTTCGCCCACCTTCTGGCGATTGTGCTGCCAGTGCACGCCGTGCCAGTAAAAATAGTTATCAATGCCGTGTTTGAAGCAGGCCCAGATGGTGGCGCGTGGGTCCGTGGCGGGCGCGTCGATGACAATCGCTCCGGCAGCCGGACGGCCGCCGTTGTAGATCCAGTATTTGCGTCCGTGTTGGCGTTCCTCGTCAGCGCGCTTGATGTCGTAACCAAGCGGGCCCGTGTCCCAGATGTCGATCGCTCCATCGAGATCCTTAACGTAGTGCTTGGTTACGAATGTCGCTAGCGCCTTGCCGGGACCAGGATTCGAGTGAAGGTTCTCAGCGAGTTGACGGATGTAGTTGTACTCGGAGCGACCGGGTTCGTCAGGCAGGTAGAGAAAAGTAATAGCGTGCGGAAACTTCGCGCTCAGAAACGTGATCCAGCTATCGGCTTCACGCCAGGCGGCAGCACGTTCGTCGAAGGTTTTTCCAGGTCCGTAAAATGTTCGCGGGATGATCTGGTTTCCGACACCGAGACCAGGACCCTCATAACCCTTCGCTTTTGTGAAATCACTGCCATCAAAGCGACCGGCTGCCAAGGTTGCTGAATTTATGTCGTAAGCATGAACCAGTTCGATTCGCTGGCGATGTGCAAAGCGATGGTATTCCGAATCCAGATCGCGGCCTTGATAGAGTTTCGGTTGCAAACTCTCGTAGTAGACCATCGCATGCATGCTGTTTTCATCAGGCAAGCTGAAATCAAACAGTTCCAACTCGATGGGTATCGTCTGCTTTCGACCATCCGCATCTACTGTGATGGTGCCTGAATAAATGCCTGCCGGAAGATTTCGATCGGTGTAGATCTCAATCCAAACGGACTGATTTTGATTTCCCACAACACGGAGTGGAAATCCACCCAAACCGGCACGTGCATTTTCCGGAATGAGCTGTACCGGCTTCCATCCGGTCGGATCTTTCGGAGCGGCTGGAGAACCGGCCTTGTACACCCACTCAGCGTGCGAGGCGACTTCAACGTTCATGTAATTGACGGAGAAGATTTGAATGGGACGACCCGCATAGTTTGTCGGATCTGAAACGGGCGCCGCGTACGTTATCTTCGCTTTCCCGTTCTTCTGTGTGAGCTGAGGTAACTTTACTTGCAGTTTTGCGATTCCATCCGGATCCGCTTCGACGATCAGTTGAAACGCGATGATTTCGTTACGTGCTCCAAAGATCTTTACTGTGCGACCATCCCACGTGGAGTTCGCACGCTTGTTCGGGTTGTTGAGATCGTCTCTTTCTACTTTCTCACCATCGTTGACGGCCCATATCGTCCGCACAGAACCGAACACAGCTTGTGTGCTAAGGCAACACGCAAACAAAACCACGATTGCTACCGGTCTTAATCCACATTCAATGTTTGTGAAACGATTCATCAGTCGCCTTGCACAAGAAATCACGTTAATCCTGAAAATCGTGTCAATCCCGTGAAACACAACTCCGAAAGTCGCTTTTTACAGGATTTCAGGATGAAACGGGATTTACATGATGTTTGTCTTTCAGTCTGAGACTGGTTCTGCTGCGATTGCTTCCGCGCGGGTCTTGTCCGATTCAGTCGGCACCCGACCTGCTCCGATGAACGCAAGTCCAATCAATGTCGTTACCACTGCATATATTCCAACCACCAAACGATCGCGTCCCGGCGAACTCGCCGCGACCAGAGCGAAACACGCGATACCCATTCCCGTCGTCACCTTACCGACCAGTGCGAGTTGACCGCGACCCGAAACACCAGTGGCGCCCAACTCAGATGCCGTATCCACCGGCGTCTTCAACTTCGCGAAAAACGAATCGACACGCCGGGCAAATTCTCCTTCCGGTGCGATAAAAAGCACTGGAATGAAAAACGCGATCGTCGTCGTGATCGCCGGAATCCCAATCAGATAAGTTTCGTTCAACCCCATTCCCAGATAACGATTCAAATAGAGATTCACGAATAGCGACGTAATCGCGCCGGCAACATAGGCGCAAACAGCCGACCACCATGGTCCACCTTTCGCGACAAATCCGTAGAGCAGCGGCAGACCAAGCGGAATAAGAAACATCGACTCGAGAATAAAGAGGAGCGTGAAGATGCCGGTGGCGCCCTGTGCAAACAGAAGCGCGACGCAAATCATCACCAGGCCAACGCCGAGTGACGTCAAACGACTTGCAGTCAGCATGTGACGATCCGAAGCATCCTTGCGCAGGTAACCCTGATACAGATCCTTTGCAAAGATGCCGGTGATGATGTGATTGTGGGCCGACAGCGAAGCCATCGACGACGCCAGCATCGCCGCCAGCAGCACACCGATCATGCCCGGCGGCAACACGCGCAGACCCATCGCAATGTACGCAGCTTCAGATGGTTGCTTGAGACCGTTCGGAACTGTTCCCAGATCCGGCAAGGCAACGCGAGCGATCAGTGGCGGCAGGTAAAAAATGAGACTGCCAATCGTGAAAAGAATCATGCACAGAACTGCGATTCTCTTTGCCGATTGTTCAGTGTCGGCGCAGAAGTATCGTTGTGCATTGCCGAAGTTGTTGTAGCCCGTTGTTTGTGAAACCGTGTAGACGATCAAAAACAACCAACCATAATCACCGGCAAACGGGTTGAAGTAACCCGCCGGCGCGTGGGCAATAAAACTACTCAAGCCGCCGACGTTCGCCAGAGACAGGACCATCAACACACATGCAATAGGGAACAAAAACATGAACTGGAACATGTCTGTAAAACAGACCGCCCAGTAACCACCAAGCACCGTGTACGCCAGAACCACGATGCCGCAAACGACCACGAGGTATTCAACCGGAACGCCTAGCGCGATCGACATAAAGCTCGATAAGGCAAACAGTCGAACTGAGCCAAACATTAGCTGGCTTGGACCAGTCAACCACGAAAACATCTTGTGCGTGCCTTCGCCAAAACGGCCGCGGATGTATTCAACTACCGTGCTTACGCGAGAACGCCTCCAGGCCTGTGCGAAGAAGACGTATCCGAAAAGAAACGCAGGCACCGCGAGAAACATCAGGAACACACCGATCACGCCTTGCCGGTACGCGAAACCCGCTCCGCCGGTGAAGGTCCAAACAGAAAAGCCGGACATGAACGATGCCATTCCGGCTACCCACCACTCGACCCGATTACCACCTTTCAGAAAATCTGTCCCGACACGCATGAACCGCATGAAATAGGCGCCGATGCCTGCCATCAGCAACAGGTAACAGACAAGCACAACGTAATCGATCACGTGAACTGAACCGTGCATGCTGTTCTCCTTAAACGCTCAAGTATTCCGCCGAGACAACGTCGATGAATAAATGTGCGTCCGCGTGTGTGCGCAAGATCGATGCGGGGCAGGTAGTACTTACCGGCCCTTCGACGGTCTTTTTAATAGCCTCCCGCTTAGCGGGTCCGGGGGCGATGGCGAATAGTTTTGGTCGGGACATTAGAGTGGGAATCGTCAACGACAGTGCGTTTCCGGGGACTTCGTCGAGCGAAGCGAAGGCGCCATCGTTTACTTGCTGATTTCTACAGACCTCGTCCAGTTGGACCACTTTTACGGATTCCGGATCGTTGAAGTCGCAGAATGGCGGATCGATGAATGCGAGATGGCCGTTCTCTCCGATTCCGAGTACGGCGAGATCAGGCGGATTCTGGTCGAGGAGTTCTGCATAGCGTTTTGCTTCGGCCGTTCCATCTTCAGCATCGCCGCGCAGACCGTGGAATTGACCGAGCGGGACTTTGTTGAGCAGGCGATCAATCAAGAAACGGCGAAAGGACTGCGGCGCCTGATCGTCCATGCCTAAGTATTCGTCGAGATGGAAGGCGGTAACGCGTGACCAGTCGATGTCCGGCGCTTCCGCGAGGCTTGCGAGAAACTCGTTCTGCGATGGCGCGGAGGCAAGTATTATTGAGGCTTTGCCACGTTCCTGAATCGCACGTCTGATCTCGGCCGCTATCACGGATGCGGCAGCGCGGCCCATAGCCGGTCGCGACTCGTAAACGTAAACGTTCAACTTGTCAGCGCGAAAATTTTTCGTTAATCCGTCCTGCACCGAAGCGGTTGATTCCATATGCCTCCAGAAGCATTCGACATTTTAAGCACCTGAACAGGTCAGGAAGGGGGCTAGCCCCCGCTGAAAAGAGGAACGAGCGGGGGCAAGCCCCCTTCCTTACTTGTTCATTATCTTTAAGCGTCTCTAGTTTTCTTAAGGGCGCCAACAATTCAGCCAATTTCGGGACCTGCAATTCCAACAATGAGCGGCGACGTTTTTGGGCCGGGGCGACCGGCACGCATTCGAATCAGGTCGCGTTCTTTGACGAAACCACGATCGGATAACACCCTGGAGCCGGCACTGCATTCTTTGTTGAAATCGATGTACACACGGCGGTCGTGTAATTGACTCAGCACCTGATCGAGCAACGTCTCCGCCTGTTGCGGATCCTTCGCAACTACCGGCCCCACGTAATCTGCACGCGTGCCATTTCTCGCCAATGCGTAGCCACTCAACTCGTCATCCGCATCTCTCATCAGAACCGGCGGAACAGAGCCTCCTTTCATCAGCGCTTCGATCAACTTCGATCGATCCGCGTTGAAGGCGATCCGGTCCAACGCCAGTAACTCGCTTGACGAAGCGCCACCGAAACTCTCAGCACTTTGCAGGTTTCCCGTTCCACTCCATCGCTCGATCAAAGACTCAACCTGAAAACCAAATTTTTCGTAGACCGGTTGGCCCAATGCCGTGGCGTCCAGTTTTACTGTGGCGGCTTTCCCGTTCAGATAATCAAGCGCGACATTCATCAGCTTCGCCGCGATTCCCTGACGACGATGTTGCGGATCGACGAGCACCATTCCAATCCAGGCAAGCTCGTCGCCGTATGTCGTTGTCGTCGTCGTCCCTACCAGACGGCCATCCTTGATCGCGCCGAAACAACCGTTTGGCTCCAACATTAGTAACCGCCGCCAGTCGTCTTCCGTCTGGTTCCAGCCGGCCGCTTCTTTTAGTCGCATCGCGGCAGCGATATCCGATTCAAACAACAAGCGAATCTCTACCTGCATCACTCAACTCAGTGCCGGCGCGTGCTCGGCCCAAATATTGTTCGCAGGCGCCATACAAAATTCAGCCATCTGCTTTACGTTCCATGCAACGGGCCAATCGAACAGGCGACGCAAATGCAAGAGCCAGGCAAGCAATCCCTCTTCGGGATGAAAGTAGAGTTCGTGTAATGCGCGCGCTGTTTTGCCGCCGGTCTTCATCGCGTATTCACCGCTCGGCAACTGAAAGAAGGTGTGAATCTGAAAACTGCTCGCGCCGCGCAACAGGTATTCCGCGGCTATACGTCCGGAGACAATGTTGCCGGTGGCGCTGATCGGTAAACGGCAAACCGGAATTGCTCCCTGTCTTTCAAGTGAGCGCAACTGCGCGAGCACGTTCAGATTTCGCGCACTGAGATCCGGACCACCATACGCGATGCCGCGCACGCCATCGAACTCACGTTCGGGATCGAACAGTCTATTCGCGTAGACGAGAAAATCAGGAACGCCGTCACCCGAACACTTCTCGTTGATTGCTCGCAACATCTCCAATTGAAACGCATCATCGAGAATCGCGTTGAAAACTTTTAGCCCGATTTTGACCCGGGCCGGGGCAGCACCTTGCCTGATCAACGACGTCACGCACGTCAGCCATTCAATTATCATTTCGGCCTGTGCGGCGCGATCGTCAGCGGCCAACGTGGGACTGAAGTCCTTTTCAATCAACATCGGCGCATCCGGATGATGGCGCTGCCAGACGTCGATCAGACATCGCGTCGTATATTCGTATTCACCTGTCTTCCACACACCTTCCGTTGCGCCGGGTAGGTGGTACTTGCATGAAGGCACGACCAGCACCGAAGCATCGCGCGCGAGCGTTAATGCCTCGTCAAAGAATTCGAGATATTTCGCGAACGTGTCGTACCAGCCTCGTCCTTTCCACGACACGGTCCAACCTGGCGTGTTGTCTTTACCGACAATTCGTTCGACAACCATCCGGGTTTCTTCGATGGCCCATTCGCTCATCGACTGGGCGCCGGCAGCATCTTCGGCAATGATCGACTTCAGGACGACGAAACCGAGCTGCTCTTCACAATCGCGACGCACTTGCGACAGGTTCAAAGAGAGTTGACCTGAAGCTTTGCCGAAAGGATTTTTGATCCGGTGTTCGCCGTATTCGCTACTGAGATCAAGTTGATACTGTTGGCGGACATAGTTCTCCAGGTCTTCCGGTAAGCCGGTTCGAAACCGCTCATAGTCACGGACCAAAGACGCGTGGTCCTGAGAATCGATTTCCGGATGTCTGCTAAGAAAAAACATTATTCAACTTGCACGTTCAGACTATTAAGTACGTTGGTGATGTTCTCGAGCTCACGGTGCGTCAATGCTGGCCCCCATGGATCGTTTGCCGCGTCTTCAGGAATCACTCCAAGCTTCGACAGCGCAAACAGAATGCGGCCGATGTAGCCTTCCATTGGCTCGATGAAGAGCACTTCGGCAAGCTGGTCGACGAGGTCAGACAATTCCAGAAATCTCTCGGCGTGGCCTGCAAAATGGGATTTGATTAAGTCAGCCTGCAGGTCGCAACAGACTGCGCCCATTCCAATCAGTGCTGCGTGTGCGCCTCGACTCAAGCTGTAACCGAGAAACCGATCTTCGCCGGTGATAAGCAACTTGTCGGGATGTCGAGACTTAACGAGACGCGCGACGTCCTGGTAGGTCATTACGCTGTCGAGCGTCGCCATTTTGATGCCGATCACATTCGGCAATGAGAGCAGCTCATCCAGCACTGTCGCGGTGTAGCTGACGCCGCCGGCTGCTTCATAGAGATAGAACAAGATCAACGGCAACCCGATACTCGAAAGACGCTCGTGATGTTTGATTATCAGCGAGTCTCTTTGCTCGTGGTCCTTCAGCCAGAAAGGTGGGTAGACGAGCAGCGCATCGGCGCCATAATCGGCCGCCGCTGACGCCATCGCTAGAGTTGCCGCAGTTGCCCCGTCCGGATTTGATTGAACGCTCCGAACACCTGAGCCGGCAATCAGCGGTTTATCGGGAACACCTCTTCGCCATCCTTGCAACACGCGTCGCGCGGTTTCATCGTCAAGCAGCAATCCTCTTCCCGTATGCGCCCACACAGCTATGCCCGCGGCGGGTTGTGAGCTCACGAACGAAACGTAAGCTTCATGCGCTCGCTCGTGAAAACGGCGTTCACGATCGAACATTACGGGCGTCGCCGGAATCAGACCGCCCGTGAGCTTTGCCTTGAGTTCGTCCGGACTGTACTTCATCTCAACATCCGCTCATTCTTCTCTGTGCCACAGAGAACATCGAGACTTATCCCATGTGCGGCACTGACAACAGACTGTTCTGAATTAACGTCAGAGCGCCTTTCAGACTGGGCCGAACTTCAAATGCCGACGGTCTAATCATCGCCACGCTATGTGAGCGAGGCGCTAACAGGTTGCGTTTCGTTTCCGCCGCAACGATCGGCTCGATCAAGCCCCAGACTTTTGTGATCTCACCTCCGATAACAACAACTTCCGGATCCAAACCGTTAATCAACCCCGTGATTCCGATACCCAGATAACGCGCCGTTTCACACACCGCCTCTGTTGCCGCAGCATCACCGGTATCAACAAGCTCGACTAGTTTCCGCATCGTCGAAACTCGTTTTCCGTTTGGGCCGCGCAGATCTGCGTAGCGCTTCAGCGTGGCCTTGTCTGACGCGTATAGGTCCCAACAACCTCTCTGACCGCAACGGCAATCGGCACCATTCAGATCTATGGGAATGTGGCCGAATTGACCGGCTGTATTGTTGCCCCCGCGATAAAGACCGCCATCAATAACAACACCGCACGCCAAACCAGTGCTCACACCGACGTAAAGCAGATTGCGAACATGCGCGTATTGCGCTTTGCCGTGCCAGATCTCTGCGAGTGCGGAACAGCGAGCCGAGTTGTCGATGATTACGGGAAGCGACGTTGCTTTTTCGAGCAGGTTCACCACCGGCACGTCACGCCAGGGCAGGACCACTGAGAGCAGAAATTTTCCACTCTGATTATCCACCAATCCCGGCAAGCTGACGCCGATGCCGGGGAACTCGATGAAGGAGTCGTGCTTCATGCGAAGCTTTCGGATCTCCTTACCAAGCTTGCTCAAAAACGAAGGCGCCGCTGAGCCCGTTTCGAAACTGACACGTGCGACGATGCGATTGTTGAAATCGCTGAGCGCAAGAATCGTCTCATCCGCGCGAATGTCTACTCCAAAGAGGCCGAAACGTTTTGCATTAAGCCGCAATGGTGTCGGAGGCTTGCCACCGATTGGAGTCGTTCTTCCGGAGCCTTCTTCGATGATGCAGGCATCCTTGAGTAGTTCACCTGTGATTGTGGAAATAGTCGCTTTGTTCAGGCCACTAATCTTCGCGATTTCCGCACGCGAGATTGGTTGCCGATCCGAAAGGATGCTAAGCAGAATGCGGCGGTTCACGAGCCGTAACATGTCGTGACCCGCCGCAGTAACGTCAGCAAGATTGGGCTTACGTGTAAAGTTGTGACGCGAAGCACTGCTCATGATGTCGCCGCTTAAGAAAGCTGCCGAAGGCGTTCGCATTAATAACGCCGAAGGCGTTGGCTAACCCCAGCCCAGGGTTGGAGCCCAGCGACAACCCTGGGATTACATCAACTAACTTCGTTCGAACCCTGAAGGGGTTCGCCTCGTGAGGAACCCTTTCAGGGTTAAATCTCGTTTTCTAAGCAACCCAGGGTTCTCGCAAGGCTCGAACCCTGGGCTGAAATTAGCCAACGCCTTCGGCGTATTCACTCAATGCCTTCGGCGTATTTAGAACGTGAGCCGCAGTTTCGCACGAATCGAGCGGCGATTATCAATTCCCTCCTGCGTGAAGCTGAAGTTGTTGCGCCCGAAATTGTCGTTGGTATTTACGTTCGTGATCACCGGCTGACCTGACGAGTTCAAGCCAATGTCAAAGTCACCGAGATTCCCGAACTGTGTATCGAGTGGTGAAAGTAACGGATGGTTGAAGACGTTATTGAAGTCCACTCCCACCTCGAGTTTTGTGGTCTCACTGAATCTGAAGAACTTGCGAACACCCAGATTCACGCCCCACGTGCCTGGTCCAACAAGCGAGTTGCGCTTGGCCACCGCCGGATTATCAAAAACATCGGCGCCTGTAGTCGGAAGCGCAAAAGCGGCAGGGTTAAAGAACTGGTCGCCAGTCACACCCGCATACGGATCGCCAACCACACGAGGACGAAAACTTGGACCACTGAAATCGCCAACCGCGTCAACGAAGCCGCTGGCGATGTTACCCGGGAACACTGGATCGCAGTTATTACAGGTCCAAAACGGTGTAAACCCGGTACCACTCTTGGCAAACATGTTCCAGGTCACCTGGAAGCCACCGGCGACAGCGTCCGCCCATTTGGAAATAGAATTGCCAAACTGGCGTCCTTTCCCAAAAGGAATGTCGTACGCGCCATACGAGACGAAGCGATGACGCGAAACAAACGAGTCGCGTGAAAGATCCGTGTCTGTGTTGAACTGGTTGTAGAGCGCGCCACCGAGACTCGAATTACCGATGTCGAGTCCGCTCGACTTCTGATCGAGCAAAGTGTATGAGAAGTTGAACGTCAGCCCACGTGCAAACCGGCGATTAACTTCGACTTGAAACGCATGCGAGTGACCTCGACCCACATTCCCATAGCTTGCCAGGAAGGAGCCGAGCCCGTCGGGAAACGGTCGTCGCGCTTCATCCTCTGCTGACTCAACGCAGTTGCCGAGGTCATCCGTGATCACACCCGGAGTCGTATCGTAACAGGGATTTCCCTCACCGTCGGTGACGCCGAAAGGAGTGTTGTTCGGCGCCAGTTCGTTCAGATCGAAGCCGGCGATTAGACCATGGGCGCGTGAGCCGATATACGACACGCGAACTCCCAGATCGTTCATAAACTCCTGTTCGAATGTCGCATTGAACTGTTCAATTCGCGGCGCTTGCAGATTAAACGGAATGGCGTTGGCGGCGATTCCCTGAACTGACGCCAGCACGGCGTTATTGAATGGCGTTAAGCCGCGCCCGAAGTTGCCACCAGCAGGATTAATACCGAGTGGCAGGCCTACTCTTTGATTTGTTCTGACGCTCTGATTGAACGTATTAGTCGCAATGGCATCGCGCATTCCCTGAGCAGCCGAAGTAGGATAGACGATTCCATAACCGCCTCGGATCACGCTCTTCTCGGTTAATCGGAAGGCCGCACCGAGTCTCGGTGCGAAGTTGTTTCTGTCGGTGCGAACCAGACCACGACCAACACCTGCTTCGTCAGCCGTCACTGTTCCATAGGTGATAAAGAATGGGTGGATGAGCGCTTTGACGGCTTCAGTGGGAACAACAAATCGACCCTTTCGGCCGCCGTTGCCCGTTCCATCGGGATCGAAGTTCACCATCAGATCATTCTTGTCGGCAAATGGAGTAATGAGTTCGTAACGCAAACCGAGATTGAGTGTGAGGCGCGGATGCACTTTGAAATCGTCCTGGAAAAACAAACCCGACTCGCTGTTGGAAACATCAAGAGCCGGACGAGCATTGCGGACGAACAGCGCAGAGTTGTTTGCCGTCGAAGGCATTCCGAGCAGGAACGTGGCGAAGCCGTTAAAGTTGGCGCCCCACGACAACGTGCCGCGCGGGTTGTTTCGGTTTAGAGCGAAGCCATCAACAGCCTGATTGCGCACGAAGTCGCCGCCCGCCTTGATGGAATGTTTACCTTTCGACCACGTCACGGTATCGCCAAAAGTCGCGAGCTTCTGGTCCAAGGGTCGATCAGTGTTGCGACCACCATTCGGAATACCAGAGAACGGTGCGAACGTAAACGCAACCTGACCTGGAGTATCAACGAGGCTGGCTCCGACTACAGAACCGTAAGCGGCGATTTCCTGTTCGTTGAAACCAACGCTGGACAAAAACTCGCCAGTCGTCATGTTGGCGCGACGATACAGGTATTGGTAATTGATCCCGCCGCGTGCCTCGTTTACGACAGTGTTTGAAAAGAGACGCGTGTACGAGAGCGACACGGTGTGGTTTTTCTGGTGTTGCGAAAGTAAGCCAAAGGCAGGCAAAGGACTCGCTACCAGGCCACGATTACCTGAGCGAACCTGGAAGTTATAAACCGCATAGAACTTATCCCTGGCGGAAAAGTCGTGGTCCACACGCAAAGTAGCAAGGTCGCGCGTAAGCAAGCCACCAAAGCTTTGCGCAAAATCTGCGAGACGACCGGTCGTGTTTTGACCGCTGGCGTTTGCGTTCAACAACGGCGCCGCCGGATTAGCGTGCGGGTAATAGGCGTTGAGCAGATTGAGAGCTATCGGATTCAACAGACGCGTGGGGATACTGACAAAGCGACGTGTCGTGCCCACGAGAATTGTATTGTTTGCCAGTTCCTGTGCCGTGAGTAAGGGAATAACTGAAGCCGGAACCGCGGGCTTGCTAGTGTTGACGATCTGAGTAAAGTTGCCGGCCAGAACGAGGGAACTGGGTATGTTGTTGGACCTGACTCGGACGGGCGCAAAATCCCAACGGCGCTCATACGACATGAGGAAGAATGTTCTTTCCCGGCTGAATGGAACCGGTCCACTGAAGGATCCGCCCACTTCATTCAAGTTGAAGTATGGCTTCACGTAGTTAGGCACTGCGCTCGTCGGCAAAAAGTTAGCCTCATCGATCTTGTCCTGAATCGACCGTGCTGCGAGCGCAGAGTTCTTGTTGTTGTAGAAGAGCGACCCGTGGTAATCAGCCCCACCTCGCTTGGTCTCAATGCGGATGTTGGCGACGCCCGAGTACTCGGCCGTGAAATTCTTCGATAGGACGATCAGCTCGCCGACGGTTTCGAGTGACGGCTGGCTCGACGTGGGTTCGCCGAAGATTCCTCCATTCGTTCGTTGGCCGTCGAGCGAAAAGGTCGCGCCGTAGCTCTGTGCGCCGAGGAATTTGAATGTGCCATCGCCACCCGGCCCCTGCGTGATGTCCGGATTCAGATAGAGAAACTCCAGAATTTCACGACTGTCGCGCGGCACTTCCTGAAGCTGCTGGTTATTCAACGTGCCGGCAATGACCGGTTGATCGCGCTGAATCAATCCCGCCTCACCACCGGATACAGTAACAGTCTCATTCTGAGTACCGACCTCGGCCTTAATGTCGGCGCGAACGGTTTCCGCGCCGCTAAGAACGGTCTCGACGACCGTCTTTTTGAAGCCGGTTGCGATGACCATCACCTCATATGTACCTGGCTTTAGTGCGGCAGCTTCATAGTTTCCCTCGCCGTTAGTGGTCAGGTCTCGTGAGAGGCCGGTCGACTTGTCAGTGATTTTGACTGACGCGTTAGGGATAACGGCGCCATTGGCGTCGGTAACAGTGCCTCGAATCGTTCCGAGGTTTGTGCCTTGCGAAAGAGCCGTACTCATAAAACACAAAAGAGCTCCGGTCACCAAAACACTCGTCATGACTGTGCGTACGATTTTCATTGTCTCGACTCCTTAATGAAACTGAGCGTATCCGGTTCAGTAAAGATGAACTCCAAAATTCCGGGAGGTTTGTTCACGTTTCAAACGAACCTTGCACTTCCGCGACCGAGCTGGGGCGGTGGCTGCGGGTTAGTTCGTAACTAAAACTAACCTATTGCTTTTCAACGCTTTCCGTTTTCTAAACTCGCCTGAGTTGTTAATTGTATTGGACTCGACTTAGTCCGTGTTCGAAAATTTCTGTCGCGCTTATAACATTCAGTCTCGATCCTTTGCAAGGAGAAAGTTGGTGGTTTGTTAGACAGGATTTGCAGGATGTTTCAGGATTTTCAGAAAGAATCCTGTTAATCCTGAAACATCCTGCAAATCCTGTCTAACCGAGCTTCGTCACGGTATCACCGGGAGAATTAATATCGAACTGTGGTCGCGATCGTGATAGATCGTTTGCTGGGCCTTCAGCGATCGCGACGTGCCGGTTATATCTTCACCCGTATTCATATTCCGGTTGAACCTCGGGAAGTTGCTGCTCGAAATGTACAACCGGATGCGATGCCCCGCCTTGAACACATTCGCTGTCGCCCACAGATCAATCGTGTACTTATAGATTTGACCGGGAGTGAGTGCCGAAGCCTCCTTCATACTCTCACGGTAACGCGCTCTGACGATTCCATCCGTAAGAAATCGCGCATAACCACTCTCATCCACATCAACCAGCAACGCAGTAAAATCCGTATCCACTGCAGAGGTCGACGCATACAGCTCAACCGAAATGTACCCCGTAACCTCGGTATCTTTTGTCAGCGGCGGTGTCGAAAACACTAAAACATCCGAGCGCGTTTCGTTTGCTCGTTGATCTGCAGGACCGGGTGGAAGCGCTTGGCCGCAACACAAGCGACCACCGATGGTCGGCACAGGATTCTGCGGGTCATAAGTGAACTGATCTTTTTTCTCCGCTTCCGGCGGTGTGACGCTCAGCAATCCATCGCCACTGATGCCGTTGGCGCCTTTGCTGGAGTGAAGGTAAAACTTTGTGTAGCGCGTACGCGCGAGTGGAAACTCCTGCTCATCGCGCCAAACGTTATCGCCCATAATGAACAGTCGAACCGGTGCACCGCTTGCAAACTCGTTCTTGACTCCCTTGAGCGAGTAATCAAACCATTTCAAGGTAGTGTTGGTGTTATCCAACACGGCAGCCTTGCCAAATACCACGTCACCAATCTTCCCTGCCGGCGAGGTCGAAGCATGAGCCCATGGACCAACCAGCAATCGTTGCCCGGCGCGAGCTTCCGCCGTCCCTGCTTGCTGACGTAACCCGTTGTAGTTTTTGATTGAGCCTTTCAGAAACAGATCGTGCCAACCACCGGCATGCAGACCCATGACGGTCATTTGGGAGTAATGATCAGAGAGGCGCCATTGCGCCCAGTATGCGTCGTCGCGTTCATGTGACAACCAGTCACGAAAATACGGCGCAAGCTCAGACGTCTGCGGCGTCTTTAGAAGAGGATAGTCCTGGAGCGGGAGTGTGTTTACCCATTCCTTCGGCGCCTGTGCTCTATCTGCGTAGCGACGTAACGTGTCGATCGCGAGACCTGAGGTCCAGGAACTACTGAACCATTGCATCAAAGCACCATTTTGATAAGTCCAGCCGTCGTAATACTCAGACGCCGTCACGTAGGGGAAGATTGAAACAAGATGCGGAGGCGCGGCCATCGCGGCGAGCATTTGCGTTGCTCCCACATACGAGCCGCCGAACATCCCCACCTTTCCGTTAGACTGGTCCAACTTTGCGGCCCATTCAACGGTGTCGAAGCCGTCAGCGCTCTCATTGCGAAACGGATAAAACTCTCCACCGGACGCAAAGCGACCACGCGTGTCCTGCAACACGACGATATACCCATGCGCCGCCAGCTCGTTTGCCATGCGCGGATCGCCGGTTCGGTTGTAAGGCGTGCGTGACAGGAGAACCGGAAACTTCTCGTCGCTCACCGGGCTGTAGATATCCGCCACGAGCGAAACACCGTCTCGCATCTTTACGCTGACCGCGGGCTGAATCCGGACTCGGTAGAGTGTTTGAGAACTTACACTCGCCGCAGTGAAACTCAGACACAGAATGGTAAGCAGAATTACGAGAATCGGCTGCTTTCTTTGGAGAGTAATCATTTGGCTCCTTCGCCCCGGTGTTGTGCAAAATAGATCAACTGGCTGGTGAATTGGAACGCCCAATTAAAAGCACGCGCCGGGCGGTTCATGTCAAGCCTCACTGCCAAATCCAGGAAGTGCTCGACGCGCTTCCGGTAGATTTCCCGGCGTCGCGCATCGTTGGTAAAAAACAATCCCAGCGCGAACGTGTATGCCATCTCGGTATTGTGCATCTCCATGTCTGGTCCAATCTCGCCAGGCGACGCTTTCGGGTCGTTCGCTGCAAAACAGTTAATGACGTAATACGCCTTCGAACCATCAGGCACGATTCCCTGTCGATCAAGAAAGTCGCACCACTTCACGACGATCTCACCGATCCGGTGGTCGCTTGTAAGCGTCCAGTAATGAAAGAGCGGATCTAGCAGCAACGCCATCATCCACGCCGATGTCGCGCCCGGGAATGTTGCTTCGTTTGGATCATAAAGCTCCCAGTTTTGCCGCAACGATCCATCGGGCGGCCGTCCATCGGGTGGTTGTTGCTGGTGTTTGTAGTAGGCATCGACACACTCGCGTGCTTTGGTCCAATATTTCCGTTCGCCAGTCAGCTCCCAACCATGCAGAATGCCGAGTAGTCCGTAACCCTGGTGCCGCAGTGTCCAAAAGTTTCGGCCACGTTCCGGATCAACTCCGAGCGGAACAGCCTTGATGAGGTCAGGACGATAAACCGGATCTTGATGATTGAAGCAATACTCAGCCATAAGCTTTCCACAAGCGAGGGCACGTTCGTCGCCCGTCAGAAGATAGTGGAGGTGCATTGCTCGCGGATAAACATACTTCAGATCGGCCCCTTTCAATGTGAAGATCCCCGCGTCAGGGCCATCTAATTTTGTATGTTGACGAAGAAAGTTGGCCGCATGATATGCGGCGTCAAGATATTTGCTCTCTCCTGTGCGAACATACATTTTGTAGTAACAGGTCGTTCTGTCAAACAGCCATTCGTGATAGACGTTGCTATCAAGGTACTTCAGCGATCCGGGAAAATTCTTTTCGACGAACCTATCGTAACTCGCGTAAATACCGGATTGAGTGGCGGGAATCTGAGGACCGGCCACGCCTGAAGCGGATAGCCAATCGGCAGGCAAAACCGCCAGAACACGAGGGCCTTTCAAGCCGTCAGCATCAATCAGTGTTTGTGAGACCGGCACGAAATTCGATCTAACACTATGTGAGTTCCTATTGAAGATGACTGTAACCCGGTGCGTCTTCCGGCTCGAGAAATCAGCCTTGAACTGGACTAACAACGATCTAATCGAACCTTCTCGCCCGCCGATCCGCCACGGTTCGAGCGAACGAACAGCAACCGGAATTTCAGTTCCGCTTTCATCGATAACTTTGACTTTGCCTGGGTCGTTTAGAAAACCGAATGGCAGCGGCAACCCGAAACTTACGGTTTCGTTTCCCAGATCCTGGGCGCGGCCCTCGAGCGTCACCGTGACGCGATCGGTCACGGTCCAATGCGCATGACGCGAAAGCGGAACGGCCATGAGTGACATCAGGCCGGTTTTCAGGAATAGTCTGCGCGAGTTGCCGGTCATAGCTGGAGACCTAACACGCGAGCGGCGTTTTCGTAATAGACCTTCTTCAGAATCTGTTCCGGCAACCCGATGCCGTAAATGCGCCAGCGTCCCTGCGGCGGAATGGGCGCGGGCGCGTAGTCGAAATACTCATCTTCCGTCTCGAGAAAACGGTAGTAGATTTCATACAACTCGTTACCGAAGATCTGCTGCGGTGTTTCAACTCCGTGCGGCGTCGCATCGGTAGCAAACAAGATGCGGTCCTGATACTTGTCAAAAAACTTGCGCGTCATGCGCGGCTGCCGGCCAAGCTCGCCGATACGAGCGGCGATATCCACGTACATGTTTGGATAACGATCGAGACACTCTGAGACATATGGCAGATTTTCCGAATTTGCCGTGTGCAGGGCGACGAAGTTCGTGCGCGGGTGCCTTTGCATCACACGATTCCGTGCTTCCTGAAGTTCCGCATTACTGGGATAGTCTTTGCCATGAAAAGACCAATCCGGGTGCGCGCTCAGTTCTTCATAACGTTCGTTAAAGCGATCGGTCGGCAGGAAAAACGCTTCCGGATCCGAGACGTGAATTGCAACCGGCATATTCAGAGCTCCTGCCGCTTCCCACATCTCATCGAATCTCCTGTCATCGACTTTGACGAGGGGACCGGTGGTGACGTTTTCGCGCAGGTAAAGACCAAGCGTTTTTAGAACCTTTAGCCCACGTGCGCCCGTTTTCTTCGCGGCTTCGATTTGTTCGGCCTGAAAGCGCGAGTAATTGGGCAGCGTGATCTTTCCGTACCACGGCTCGGTAAAAACGATGAACCGATCGGGATACGGTTGCTGCCAATGGCGCACAGTTTCTTCGAGCAAAGGGCCATAGCCGCCGGTGAGATTGACCATGATGCGCACGTTCTTCGCATCCATGACCTTGAGAATCTCGGCGGGTGTAGCCAAATGGTTGACGATATCTCGCTGGCCTTTGCGGTCGGCCCATGACAGATGGCTGTGAAAATCGATATTAGGAAAGCGTGAACGAGGAACGTGCGTTTCCGGCACGTGGAGCATGCTCTTCGGCTGATAATCCTTCAGCGCGAGCGGCTGCTCCTGTTTCGCGTTCGGTTGCGTCGACTGAGCGTGAACACTGTCGAACAGTTGCGAACCGACCGCACCAAAGCCTGCGGTAGCCATCGTCTTAAGCCATTCTCTTCGTCGTAGAGCCATGCGTTCTCTCCCAAGGGTCTAGTCTGAACTTCTTCTCTGTGCAACCTCTGTGTTCTCTGTGACTCTGTGTTTGTAGAAACTCGCGATACAACAACCACAGAGTCACAGAGGTTGCACAGAGAAACCCAAATTAAGCCACCGCCAAAATTAAGTTTTGCAAACTCTCTTATTTGAAGGTATTGTTTGTAAGCAACCCGAACAAACCCTTCGCTTTCGTCAGGGGAGTCAAAAAGTCAATCAACATTCGGGGTACGCGGGTTTATAGCACCCGCATACTAACCTGGCAAAGTATTTTTTTGAGTACGCTCCAGTCGTGACGCGATTTCAATGCTAATGAATCTGTCTGACATCAGATCCGTTCTGTCCCGCCTGCTCACTCTCGGTGATTCCGAACTTGACCAAACGGCAGCGCGCCTGACACGGCTCCTCAACTTGTTTTTGGAACATTATGGCGACAGCCCCGTGTCGCTACTTCGCGCGCCTGCTCGAATCGGTCTGCTAGGCGAACATATCGATTACGTCTCGTACCTTCCCACGGCCTCGCTGACCTTCGGGAGCCGTGAGCGTGACGCATTTATGTTGTACAGAAAAGCGGCGGAGAAAGTCGTCAGCGGAGTCTCCTCATCGGCGCGATATGAAGCTTCATCATTTTCTCTCAATACACGTCTGCCTCAGTTTGCCGGTGACGTTAAAGCTGAATGGCTTGCGTTCTTGTTCGCTAACGGCACGCCGAAACCTCATTGGCAAAACTACGTCGAAGCTTCAGTTACATTCGCGCTCGGAAAATTCGGCAGAAAAAGTCACGACGGGTTCGACTTTGCACTCGATTCGAACATCCCGGCAGGCGGAGGCGCTTCGTCGTCATCGGCTTTGGTCGTACTCAGTGGAGCAGCGATCAGGAATGTGAACGATTTTCGCTGGACTCCAGCAGAACTGGCAAGTGACTCGGCCATGGCTGAATGGTTTATCGGAACGCGCGGCGGCTCGATGGATCACATAACAATCTGTTTGGCCCAACCTGCCAGCGCGGTTCTGATCAACTACGCGAGCGAACAAACGAGGAATGTCGGCCTTCCCGACGAGCCTTTCCAGTGGATCACATTCTTCACCAAGCCTGCCGATAAAGGCCGCGAAGTTATGATCGAGTACAACGAGCGCGCGGCAGTTTCACGCCTGCTCATTCCGGCAGTAATCGATAGCTGGGAAACAATTGCGCCGGACCGGCATAAGCAATGGCGTGAGACGTTCGACCTTCTGGCCGCTGGGTCGCTTGACGCAGTTAGTTCAGCGGAAACGCACCTGGGATCCCTACCGGAGACGATTTCGATCGAGACGATTAGAACTAACTATCCGGCTGTTTTCGCGGCATTGGAGCAGTCGTTCCCTGCCCTGCTGGCCGAAGAGTCGCGCTGGCCTCTCAAGCTTCGAGTTCGCGCGCTGCATCACTTAGGCGAAGTCAGACGCGTTGCGCTTGCCACCCAAACACTGGAGTCACTCCAAAATGTGAACGATTCTCCCGGCATATTCGCAGCAATGCAGTCGATTGGAAAACTTCTCGATGAATCACACGCGAGTTTACGAGACCTTTACGAAGTCAGCATTCCGGACGTCGACGAGTTGGTTGAGATCATTCGTGATAACGCAGACGTGCTCGGCACTCGTTTAATGGGTGGCGGTTTTGGCGGAAACGTTCTTGCACTAACCACGCGAGAGCACACACAGAGTCTTATCCAAAAAGTACAGGAACAGTATTACGCTCCTCGCGATCGCCATGGCGTTCGCGAGGGATCGGTGATGGTGTCAACCCCGGGTCCCGGGTTGGCCCAGGTCGATTCAAACTATCTTTTGCGTGAAGCGCTAGCCAGGATCAACTCAATCGGACCGAGCGCCGCGCCTTATACAACCAATCTAATCGATGCGTCGAATCTGTCGCCCGACCCGCAACAGATCTGGCCAGTAATCGTCGCCGCTGGAAAAGGCACACGCGCAGCGGAAACCGGTCTGAAGGTCCCGAAACCCGTGGCGCTTGTTAACGACGAACCGGCAATTGTTCACGTCGTCCGTAACATTCGCACAGGGCTCGGTAAGACTCGGCCGCCAGTAGTAATTGTTTCGCCGGAGACTGAGCCTGTAATTCGCGAAGCACTTCATGGTGAGGACGTAATCTTTGTCACGCAGAGTGAGCCCTACGGAACCGGCAATGCGGTGCTGCAAGCCCATTCGATTCTGGACCACTTCGAGGGCACCACTGTGGTTGTCTGGGGTACACAACCAGTTATTCGGCCCAAAACATTTACGCGCATAGCAAAGCTGGCTGAACTCTTTCCGGCGTATGACATGGTGCTGCCGACGGTGTTTGTCGAAAATCCCTACGCGCCGATCCGCCGGAATGAATCAGGCGAAATCGAATCGGCGAAAGAAACTCATCTGGAGAACGCGAAACCCGTCGCGTTTGGTGAATCGAATATCAGCCTGTTCCTGGTAAAGAACCAACCCCTATTCGAAGTTTTGGTCGACTTGCACCGTCGTTATTGGAACGACTCGAGTCAGCGTTACGAGCGCAGTCGCGGCGAGTTGGGATTTCCAAATGAAGTGATTAGCGAGCTCTCGAAGCGAAGATTTGGTGTATTTGCGAGTCCTTTTGCGGACCGGCGGGAAGAACAAGGCATCAAGCGATTCGAAGACGTGGAGCGCTGCGAGAGACTCATCGCTGAACTCGAAGAAGTAGACAGAGAACAAACCGTGAAATCGCGCGCGCAATAAGATTCCATGGCAACCACTGCAGACACTGCAAACACTTCCGCCAGGCCAATCTCAAACCTTCGATGGTGGATTGGCGGGCTACTGTTTGCCTCGACAGTGATCAATTACATCGACCGGCAAACACTCTCAGTCCTCGCACCGTATCTCAAGCAACAATACCAGTGGAACAATCAAAACTTTGCAATGGTCGTGATCGCGTTTCGAGTGGCTTATTCAGTGGGCCAGACCGTGTCCGGTCGCTTGATTGATCGCATCGGCACGCGCAAAGGGCTCACGATCACCGTCATCTGGTATTCGATCGCCGCCATGCTGACGTCGCTCGCCGGCGGTTTACGTAGCTTTGCCTTCTTCCGCTTCCTCCTCGGCGCCGGTGAATCGGCAAACTGGCCGGCCGCAACCAAAGCCGTCGCGGAGTGGTTTCCTAAAAGAGAACGTGGCTGGGCAGTGGCGCTTTTCGACAGTGGTTCTTCGATTGGTGGCGCAGTCGCTCCTCTACTTGTAATCGGTTTGTATAAATACTTCGGTGGCTGGCGACCGGCCTTCATAATTACAGGCACGCTTGGATTTTTGTGGCTGATCGCCTGGCGATTCCTGTATTACCCTCCGGAATCGCATCCGCGAATCGGTGCTGCTGAACGCGAGATGATCCTGCGGGATCGAATCGAGATAGACCAGAAGGATGAACAGCGGACAGAACAAGCGAGATGGCGAGATCTGCTTAGACTGCCGCAGACGTGGGCGATAATAGCGGCTCGCACCATGACGGATCCGGTATGGTTTTTCATAACAGACTGGTTTGCGATTTATCTCGTCAGCAAAGGAATTAACCCTGAACAGGGATTGCTCGCGTTTTGGATTCCGTTTGTGGCTGCCGACCTCGGAAATTTCTTTGGTGGCGGCGTTTCGAGTTGGCTAATTCGACGCGGCTGGCCCGTTATCAGAGCGCGCAAGGCAGTGGTTGTATTTGGTGGGTTGGGTATGACTCTCCTGATTCCTACTATCTTTACTTCAAGTCTGTTTGCGCTTGCAGGACTCTTCGCGGTGTCCACGTTTGCATATGCAGCCTTCTCTACGATGGCTCTTGTGCTTCCGTCGGATCTTTATCGAAGCGAATCCGTGGCAACTGTCAGTGGCATGAGTGGAACCGGCGCGGGGCTGGGCACGATCGTTTCGACATTTCTCATCGGCTACGTTTCAGATCATTATTCTTTCGAACCGATACTGATCGCGGCGAGCTTTATCCCATTTTGGGGAATGATATTGGTCCTTGTATTGATCCGCCCGGCAAGAGTTGCCGCCTGAAAGACTCAATCATGCGCAGACGTACTTTCATCAAAGCAGGAGCCGCGCTTACGGTGGCGAGTGCTCTGCCACACGCGGAAGCGCAGGAGGTTCCGACACACAACTGGGAGAACTACGATTTTGGTCCTGGACCACAGGTAACTGATCGTCTGAACCAGGGGCCATTCGGAATCGAACAGGACGCCGGCTGGTACACGGTTCTCGTAACTTCTCAATCCAGCAAGCCTGTGAAGAATTACGGTGTCGGTTTGATGGGTTATACGTGGGAAGAGGGCGGGCCTTCAATCGCCGCGCGTGCCGGCACTGAAACCCTCGAACAACACGTCGAGAAAATGGCGTCGCTTCCCTTTGTCGATGTTTTGTACGTTCGTTGTGATTGGCGCGACGTCCAGGCGGCTCCCGGCAAACTCAACCTGCATCCGGTTTTCAAACTAACTCTCGATGCCGCCAAACGTCATAACCTGCGTGTGGCCTTCCGTATTCAGATGTCGAACACGGAAGGCCAACCACAACGCCTTGCCTTACCGGACTTTCTGCAAAAACAAGTTCCCCTCGTGAAGATCGGGAAGACCTACGGCGCTAAAGACGACTTTGTAGAACCTCGTTACGACCACCCGAAATTTCAAAGCGCATTCAAAGAGCTGAACGAACTGCTGGTCCATGAGTTCGATAACAATCCGTTGATGGAATTCGTCGATCTCATGATGTACGGTTTCTGGGGAGAAGGTCACACAAGCAATCTTCCGAATCCGTTTCCGGATTACTTGACGGCAGTTAAAACGTGGCTCGATATGACAAGACTGCAGCTCGATCTCTGGAAGAAGGTGCCGCTGGCGGTAAACACGCAGCCTGACATCAGTAACGTGGGTAATCGAGAAGTCCAGGACCTATGCGTGCGATCCGGTTGCTGGCTGCGCTCTGACAGCATTGTGATCGAAGAGCCGATTCAGATTGAGGAGCTCGCGAACCGGCCGCCCTGGCTCGCGACCATAATGGAGGATGGTTACTACCGGCAATATAAAGTCGATCCAAATTATCTGCCGGTCGATGAAGCAGGAATCAACGTACTTGAGAAGTGGATGCTTCACGCGGTGGATCTCGGCGCTAACTATTGGTCTCTTTGGACCGAATCTGACAATCTGCGTCGCTACTACGAACGTTATCCGAATGGTTTTGACATGTTGCAGCGACGACTCGGTTATCGAGTACGGCCATCATGGATCTGGCAGCGCAAACGATACGGTACAGACGAAATAATCGTGGCCATCTCGAATGATGGCGTGGCGGGAGTTCCGGGAGTGTTGCGATTACACCTGGAAAGCGAGGACGGAAGCATTCACCTTGCCGGAGCGCTGGATCCCGGCCACCCACACGCAGGCAAGATCAGGCAAGCATCTTTTCTCTTGCCGAAGAATAGCGACGGAAAGAAGCTAAAGATTCGAGCAGAAATCGAAACCAAAGGAGTGCGACGTCCTGTTAATTGGTCTGCAGCGCAACCAACAAACACAGATGGTTCGATAAGCTTTCAGTTGTTACGCCGTGATGACCCCAAATGGCGGAAAGGCGTTTGATACTGTTCAGATGAGCTACTCAATCGGCATAGATCTTGGCGGCACAAACATTAAGATCGTAGTGGTCTCTGCAGACGGCGATGTGCTTGATTATCTAACTTGTGATACGGCCGACTCAGAAGGTTCCTGGGCACAGACGATCAAAACCAACCTGCTCCAAATCCAAAGCAGTCGCGGCGCGACTCCTTGCCACATTGGCCTCGCGGCCCCCGGTCTTGCGGCAAAAAATGGCAGCTCGATTGCGTACATGCAGGGGCGTTTGGCGGGACTCCAGGGCTTCATGTGGGAAGAATTCCTGGAGTCGGCGGCTTCGGTTGTTGTGCTCAACGACGCGCATGCGGCGTTACTTGGTGAAGTTTGGCAAGGTGCGGCCAGGGGTTATCGAAATGTGATTCTGTTAACGCTGGGAACAGGTGTGGGCGGTGCGGTGCTCGTTGACGGTCGACTCATTAAAGGGCAGATCGGACGTGCGGGACATCTGGGTCATACATCGGTCAATTCCGATGGCGCTCCGGATATTGTGAACACTCCCGGCAGTCTCGAGCAGATGATCGGTAACTACAATCTCTCTGAGCGTTCAGGAGGACGATTCACTTCCACGCGCAAGCTGGTCGAAGCACACCTCGCCGGCGACGACGAGGCGACAACAATCTGGCTTCGTTCGATCCATCATCTGGCCGCGGCGATCGCTTCATTCATCAATGCTTTCGATCCCGAGGTAGTCATTATCGGCGGAGGCATAGCACAGGCAGGCGATGCTTTATTTGAACCACTGCGACTAGACCTCGATCGATTCGAATGGAGACCGATGGGCCATCAGGTTCCGGTCATCGCTGCCGCACTGGGCGAAAAGGCCGGCGCAATCGGTGCGGCACACCAAGCGCTGCTCAATGACATCCTGTAAATTCTGTTTCATGTTGTTCATCCTGTCACCTTTTGGACAGGATTTGCAGGATGAAACAGGATTTACAGGACGTCCATCCATCTTTCGTTTACTTTCATTCGAAACTGCCGAAAAAGTGCTACGATGTAGCATCAAATGCTCAATCTCGAACGCAGAACCAAAATCCTCGAACTCCTGGAGAAGCACGGCCAGGTCGCGGTGCCGGATCTAAGCAGGCGATTCAAGACCTCGGAGGTCACGATCCGGAACGACCTGAAGGCCCTGCATGATCGTGGTCTGATTCGGCGAGCTCACGGCGGTGCGGTTAAAGTCGCCACCGTCAGCATGGATCCTTCGCTCAAGATCAAGGCGGAACTTCATGCCGACGAGAAACGGAGAATCGGTGCCGCTGCCGCCGAGATGATCAACGACGGAGACTCAATCATTCTCGATTCCGGCACAACCACGCAGCAGATTGCCAGGCAGATCAAGCACAAGAAAGATCTAAAAGTAATAACAAACGGCCTGAACATCGCCATGGAACTCTTCGGCGCCAAGGACATTCAACTGATCTTTCTCGGCGGCGTCATCCGCCAGAACTCCCTCTCCGCGGTTGGACATTTTGCGGAAGACATATTGGCCCAGTTATCAGCGGATAAAGTTTTTCTGGCAGTCGATGCGTGCGATTTGGATTTTGGTTTGAGCACGCCAAATGTTGAAGAGTCACAAGTCAATCAAGTGATGGCGCGCATCGCACGGGAAAAGATTCTCGTCGCCGACTCGAGTAAGTTTGGGAAAAGGAGTCTTTCCCGGATCATTCCGCTTTCGGATATCGACGTGATTGTCACCGACCGGGGACTGCCGTCAGACATTCAAAACGACCTGCGCGCACGTGAACTCAAACTCGTGCTGGTTTAGTCAAACTCAGCCTTGTCTCAAACAGGCAGGGCAATAAGCCACGGATAACACGGAAAGAAATCCGGATTTTCTTCCCTGTTATCCGTGGCTTATTGCCCTGCCTATCTCCAAGCATGATCAATAAATCGTGACATGCGAGACGACGCGGGTGATGGCGCCGCGAGGGCTCGGCTCATCAGGTCGCAAACCCTCACGAAGTGACGCAAACAAGCCTAACAACTGACCCACCAGCACGAATAAAGGCGGCAGGTACAGGTCTGAAATTGATTCGGAAAGCTGCAACCCCAGCGTGTTAGTAAAGGGGTTTTCGACCTCAGCAGGTGCAACAATCAAGAATTTTCCAGTCAATTCTTTACCCTGAATCTCCTTGAGCAAATCCAGCTCGAAGGCTCTGCGTCTGGAGTCGCCCGACAGAAACGCGACGACGAGCGTATCGCCATCAAGTGCTGACAATGGCCCATGTCTTAAACCCAGAAACGACTCGGCAAAACCAATCACGCGACCACCCGTGAGCTCCAACACCTTCAGTGCCGAC
>Ga0111539_10002165_pt1 | contig 26287 bp, 25 predicted proteins | sample RhiMethybrSRZTD1_FD_79667 | JGI IMG/M metagenome (GOLD analysis project Ga0111539, IMG submission 79667) | Populus rhizosphere microbial communities from Tennessee, USA - Rhizosphere MetaG P. TD hybrid SRZTD1 (version 2) (version 2) | ecosystem: Host-associated > Plants > Roots > Rhizosphere >...
CTGGCCGTGAGCCTGAGATAGCCAGCGGAGGTTTTTGATGCGCATCAGTCCCCACGACATCCGCCAGCAGCAGTTCACGGTCCGGATGTTCCGCGGCGCCGACTCCCAGGAGGTGAGCGCCTTCCTGGAAGACGTGGCCGACGACTACGAGACGCTCCTCAAGGAGAACCAGCTGCTGAAGGAGCAGCTGGCCGCCCACGAGGATCGCCAGCGTGGTGTGGTCGAGCGCGAGCGCAGTCTTCAAGACACGCTCGTGACCAGCCAGCGCCTGGTCGAGGAGATGAAGATGGCGGCCAAGCGCGAGGCAGATCTGATCGTGCGCGAGGCCGAGCTGCGCGGCGACAAGGCGGTGGAGGCGGCGCGCAGCGAAGAGGCCAAGCTGCGCGTGGAGATCCAGGCGCTGCGGCGACTGCGGCGGCAGGCGGCGGAGGAAGTGGCCTCCACGCTCGACCGCTACCAGCGGCTGCTCCACGCCGAGGCCGAGGACGATCCGGGCGAGCCGTCCTGACGAATGCTCGGTGAAGGAGGATTTGCTGCGCGTGCGCATCCAGCCCCGGGCGGGCCGTAACGAGATCGTCGGCTGGCGCGCCGACGGCACGCTCAGCGTCCGGGTCGCCGCGCCGCCGGTTGCCGGTCGGGCGAACGAGGCCCTGGCGGCGCTGCTGGCCACCTCCCTTCGCCTGCGTCCCTCGGCCGTGACCATCGCGCACGGAACCCGCGGGCGCGACAAGCTCGTGCGCGTCGCCGGCCTGACGCCCACCCAGATCCGCGAACGGCTCGACGCTTCGTCCACGGGCTCTGAGGCGTGACGGCCCCCATCTCGCCCGTTCGCTGGGAGCACGATCGCCTGATCCTGCTCGATCAGCGTCTGCTGCCCGGGCAGGAGCTCGAGCGGGCCTACGCGCGCTGGGAGGACGTGGCCGACGCGATTCGCACGCTGGTGGTCCGCGGCGCGCCCGCGATCGGCGTGGCCGCCGCGTACGGCATCGCCCTGGCCGCGCGCAGCAGTCGCGCCACCGATCCCGATGCGCTGCTGGGCGATCTGGAGGTCGCGCTCAAGGGGTTGGCCGGCACGCGCCCCACCGCGGTCAATCTCTTCTGGGCGCTCGACCGGGTGCGCCGCGTGGCCGAGGCCGCGCGCGATCAACCGGTCGCCGAGGTCCGCCAGCGGCTGCTGAACGAGGCGCACGCCATCCTGGAGGAAGACCTCGCCGCCAACCGGGCGCTCGGCGATCACGGCGCCACGCTGGTGCCGCCGCGAGCGCGCATCCTCACGCATTGCAACGCGGGCGCGCTGGCCACCGCCGGCTACGGCACGGCGCTCGGCATCGTGCGCTCGGCACACGCCCAGGGCAAGGTCACGCTGCTGTGGGTGGACGAGACGCGGCCGGTGATGCAGGGCTCGCGACTCACCGCGTGGGAGTGCGTACGCGACGGCATCCCGCACCGGTTGATCGCCGACGTGGCGGCCGCCTCGGTGATGGCGCGCGGGCAGGTCGATCTGGTGGTCACCGGCGCCGACCGTATCGCCGCCAACGGCGACACCGCCAACAAGATCGGCACGTATGCGCTGGCGGTGCTGGCGCGTCACCACCGAGTGCCCTTCTACGTCGCCGCGCCGTTCTCGACCATCGATCCGGCGTTGCCGTCGGGGACCCAGATTCCCATCGAGGAGCGTGACGCCCTCGAGGTTCGGCGCGTGGGTGCGCAGGTGACCGCGCCGGAGGCCTCGCCCGTCTTCAACCCCGCATTCGACGTCACGCCGGCCGAGCTGATCTCGGCGATCGTGACCGAGCGCGGCGTCTTCCGCCCGCCGTATCAGTTCTCCGGCGGGAGTCTGAGCACGCTGCCCACGGTCCCGAGGGCCTGAGGGGACTAGCGCTTCCAGTTTTTCGGATGAGTAGCCTCGCGCGGCGCTTTCACGACGAGACCACCCACACGCCCTACTCGGTGCGCACGAGCGGCCACACGCTCGATTGGGACGTGAAGCCCTTCCCATTCAAGGTCTACACCGAGGTCCCGGCGCTGCCGCTCTCGCGCGAGGTCGCTGTGCTGCCGCGACCGACGCTGCAGGTGCTCGCGAGCGAGTCCGCGCCCGCGCCGCGGCTCACGCTGGAGGCCCTGACCGCGCTGCTCTACTACTCGGCGGGCGTGACGCGGAAGAAGACGTACCCGGGCGGCGGCGAGGTGCTCTTCCGCGCGGCGGCGTCGACCGGAGCGCTGTACCAGACCGAGCTCTACGTGGCGGCGGGGGACGTCGATGGGTTGGAGCCCGGGCTCTATCACTTCTGTCCGGGTGACTTCACGCTGCGGCGGCTGCGCAGCGGCGACGTCCGGGCGGCGCTGGCCGCCGCGGCCGCCGAGCCGGCGCTGGCGCGACGGGCGGCGACCCTCGTGGCCAGCGCGATCTTCTGGCGCAACACGTGGAAGTACCAGGCGCGCGGATACCGCCACCTCTTCTGGGACTCCGGCACGATGCTGGCCAATACGCTGGCGGTCGGGGATGCGCTCGGCCTGACCCCGCGCGTGCTCACGGGCTTCGTCGATGCCGAGGTCAATCACTGCCTCGGCCTGGATCCCATGGGCGAGGCGGCGCTGGAGCTGGTGGTGATCAGACCCGAGGGGCCGGCCGCGTCGCCGCCCGGCCCGCTGCCGGCGCTGGCGCACGAGGTGATGCCGCTGTCGAGCGCCGAGGTCGATTATCCGCTCCTGCGCGAGATGCACGCGGCCTCCAGCCTCGCCAGCGCTGACGACGTCATCGCCTGGCGGCGGGCGACCGCACCCCCACCCCGCGCGCCTCAGGGGCCGCTCGTCCCGTTGCCCGCGCCGGCGCGTGAGAGCCGATCGCTCGGAGAGACGATCCAGCGTCGTGGCTCGACCCGCCGCTTCGCGCACGAGCCGCTGTCGGCTGAGGAGCTCGCGACCGCGCTGTGGGCCGCCGCTCGGCCGTGGCCGGCCGACGTGCCGAGCGGCCTCGTCGATATCTACCTCATCGTCAACGCCGTGGACGGCGTGGCGCCCGGCGCCTACGCGTTCTGGCCCGGCCACGGTCTCGAGCTCATCCGGGCGGGCTCGCTCCGCAACGAGGCGGCGTATCTGACGCTCGAGCAGGCGCTGGGCGGCGACGCGGCAGCGACCTTCTTCTTCATGGCGCCGCTCGACGCGATCGGCAAGGCGTGGGGCGACCGCGGGTATCGCCTGGCCAACCTCGATGCCGGGGTGGCCGGCGGCCGCGCGTACCTGGCAGCCTACGCCTTGGGCTTCGGCGCCAGTGGGCTCACGTTCTACGACACCGAGGTCGTGCGGTTCTTCTCGCCGCACGCGGCCGGGCGCGACGCGATCTTCGTCACCGCGCTCGGCCGCTCGGCTCGCGCGCGCGACGGCGTGCTAGTATCCAACTCAATCCAACCGCCGACCAGGAGGCTGTGAGCCGATGAAGAAGTACCAGCTGATGGCGCCGGGACCGACGCCCGTACCGAGCGAAGTGCTGCTGGCGATGGCCCAGCCGATCCTTCACCACCGCACGCCCGAGTACGAGGCGCTCTTCATCGAGGTGCTGGCCGGGCTCAAGCGCCTGGTGCAGACCTCCCTGGACGTCATCCCGCTGGCGTGCTCCGGCACCGGCGCCATGGAAGCGGCGGTCGTCAACACGCTCTCTGCCGGCGACACGGTCGTGGTCGTCAGCGCCGGCAAGTTCGGCGAGCGCTGGCTCGACCTGTGTCGCGCCTTCGGAATCAACGTGGTCGAGGTGAAGGCGCCGTACGGCGAGACCGTCTCGCCCGAGCGCGTGGCGGAGGCGCTGAAGACCACGCCCGGCATCAAGGCCGTGCTGGTCCAGCACAGCGAGACCTCCACCGGCGTGCTCCACGACGTGCGTGGCTACGCCGCCGTCACGCGCGGTACCGACGCCATCCTGGTGGTCGACGCGGTCTCGAGCCTCGGCATCGCCGATCTTCCGATGGACGCGTGGGGCGTGGACGTCGTGGTGGCCGGCTCGCAGAAAGGGCTGATGCTCCCGCCCGGGCTCGGCTTCTGCGCGCTGAGCGAGAAGGCGTGGGTCAAGAACAAGACGGCCAAGCTGCCGCGCTACTACCTGGATCTCGCGGAGGAGCGCAAGACGCTCGCCAGGAACGAGGCGCACTTCACCCCGGCCGTCTCCATCGTCGTCGGCCTGCGCACGGTCATCCAGATGCTCGAGCGCGAGGGGCTGGCCAACGTCTTCAAGCGCCACGATCGGCTGGCGCGGGCCACGCGGGCCGGCGTGGAAGCGCTCGGCCTGGGTCTCTTCTGCAAGGCCACGCCGAGCCCGGCGGTGACCGCGGTCATGGCGCCGGCCGGCGTGAACACCGAGCAAATCGTCAAGGCGTACTCGCAGAGCCACAACATCACGATCGCCGGCGGGCAGGGCGAGATGAAGGGCGGCGTCTTCCGCCTGGGCCACATGGGCTACGCCGCCGAGTTCGACGTGATCGCCTCGCTCTCGGCGCTCGAGCAGGTGCTGGCCGAGATCGGGCAGCCGGTGGACTTCGGCGCCGGCGTGCGCGGCGCGCAGAAGGTCTTCGCCGAGAAGTCATGAAGCGCGTTCTCGTCACCGACGGCCTCGACTCGGTCGGTGTCGACGCCCTGCGCAAGCACGGGCTCGAGGTGGACGTGGTCGGCAGCCTGGACGAGCGTGCGCTCGCCGCCCGCCTCGGGGAGTACGAAGGGCTGATCGTCCGCAGCGCGACGAAGGTCACCCGGGCCACGCTGGAGAACGCCGGTCGGCTGGAGGTGATCGGCCGCGCCGGCGCCGGAGTCGACACGATCGACGTCGACGCCGCCACCGAGCGCGGCGTCATCGTGATGAACACCCCGGGCGGTAACACCACCGCCGTCGCCGAGCACACCCTTGCGCTGCTGCTCACCATGGCGCGCCACGTGGCGGTGGCCGACGCCACGATGAAGGCGGGTCGCTGGGAGAAGAAGCGTCTGCAGGGGGTGGAGCTGTTCGGCAAGACGCTCGGCGTGCTGGGCCTGGGCCGGATCGGCGGTGAGGTCGCCCGGCGCGCGCTGGGCTTCCGCATGCAGGTGATCGCCTTCGATCCCTATCTCACCCGCGAGGCGGCCGAGCGCCTGGGCGTGGAGAGCGTGGAGCTCGACGATCTGCTGGCGCGCAGCGACTTCATCACCATCCACACGCCGCTCACGGGCGACACGCGACACCTGCTGGGCGACGCCGAGCTGGCGCGGGTCAAGCCGGGCGTGCGGCTCATCAACTGCGCGCGCGGCGGCATCATCGAGGAGCGGGCGCTGGTCCGCGCGCTGGAGAGCGGTCGCGTGGCCGGCGCGGCGCTCGACGTCTTCGAGCAGGAGCCGCCGCCGGCCGATCATCCGCTGCTGCGCTTCGAGCAGGTGGTGGTCACGCCGCACCTGGGTGCGGCCACCGACGAGGCCCAGACCGCGGTCGCGCTGGCCATCGCCGATCAGGTGGCCGATGCGCTGGTCCGCAACGTGGTGGCCAACGCCGTCAACCTGCCGGCGATGGACGCCGAGACCCTGAAGGAGCAGGCGCCGTACGGCACGCTCGCCGTGGCCATGGGCCGCTTTTTGGCCCAGATGGCCGAGGGCCGGATGGCGGAGGCGCGCCTGGTCTACGCCGGTGACGTCGCCACGCGGCCGACCGCCGGGCTCACGCTCGCGTTCCTGCGTGGCCTGCTCGGCGCGATCCTCGCGGATCACGTCACCGACGTGAACGCGATGCTGATCGCCAAGAGCCGCGGTCTGCGCGTGACCGAGACCGCGACCACGGAGAGCGCGGACTACGCCAGCCTGCTCACCGCCGAGCTGCGTACGGATCGCGGCGTGACGTCGGTGGCGGGGACGCTCTTCCACCGGCGCGAGCCACGCTTCGTGGCCATCGACGGCTTCTCGCTCGAAGCCGTTCCGCACGGCTGGATGCTGGTCTTCGCCAACCAGGACGTCCCGGGCGTGGTGGGCCGCATCGGCACGCTCTGCGGCCGCCACGGCATCAACATCGCCGGCATGCAGCTCGGCCGCGAACGCCGCGGCGGCCGCGCCGTCTCCATCCTCAACCTCGATGACCCCATGTCCCCGGCCGCGCTGGAAGAAATCCGCACCATGCCCGACATCGTCTCCGCCCGTTTAGTCCACCTCTAGCTCACCGTGGCGGCCGCGCCAGCGCCTCCTCGCAGGCTTTGACCACAGCCTCGACCCGTCGCTCGGGAAACGGATGGCGCGACAGTCATCGACCCCAGCGGCTCCGGTCTTTGGCGATGTCCTCGAACAGGTCGGCGGTCGCGAGGCAGCCAACATTGTTGCCCCGCCACACCACGACCATGAGGTTTGCCGCCGCGCGGTCCGCCTCAGCCTCCTCGTCAGGTGAGAACTGTTCACGAGAGGCATGCAGGACGGACTGGCGTCCGGTGTCGGTACGGCCGCCCCGGATTGTCGTCGCCCGGCCCGAGCCCGTCGCATGCTTGCTCTGCAGATGACCGAGCTCGTGAGCGAGGAGCGTCTGGAGCGCGCGTGGCGTCAACCCGTTGAGCGCACCTGTCGTCATGAGAACACCGACCTGGCACCCGGCGTCCGAGCCGGTGACCATGGTGGCGAAGAAGGCGTCGCTGTCCAGCACACTGGCGGTGATACGGCAATTGGCGGCACCCGGTCCGTAGGCGGCGCTCAGGAGCGGTGCGAGCGGCGCGCCCAAACGTTGTCGCTCGTCAGGCTTGAGGTCGCGGATGTCAGGGTCGCAGCCGAGCGAGACGAACGCCCCCAGTGCGAGGGCCGCGAGCTTGACGGAGCAAGCGTGGCGAATGACGGCCTCCTGGGGGCTGCGTACGGGCCGGGCGAGCATACCCGATGGACATGGACCAATGCGATAGAATGATCGGGTTGTGAAACCGATCAGGCTCTTCGCCATACGCCACGGTGAAACGGAGTACGCCCGTGAGCGGCGGTATGCCGGCGCGCGCGACGTGCCGCTCTCACCGCGGGGGCTCCGCCAGTGCGAGGCGGTGGGCCGCTCGCTCGCCGGCGCCTTCGTCGGGGCGGTCTACGCCAGCCCGCTGCAGCGCGCCCGGGCCTCGGCAGAGCCGATCGCCGCGCCTCACAAGCTGGCCGTCCGCCTGGAGCCGGCCTTCCGCGAGATGGACTTCGGGGCCTGGGCCGGGCTGACCCGGGCCGAGATCGCGGTGCGCTTTCCCGAGGAGTCCGAGGCGTGGTCCGCGGACCCCCGCCGTGTCCGGCCGGGCGGGGGCGAGACGGTCGACGAGGTCGCCGCGCGGGTGGCCAGCGGCCTGGCTGAACTGCTGGCCGAGCACGAAGGCGCGACGGTGGTCCTCGTCTCTCACGCGATCGTGACGCGCCTGATCGTGCTGGCCGCGCTGGGGCTCGGCACCGACCGACTGCGTTCGGTCGACGCCTCCCCGGCCGGCATCACCGAGATCGAGTATCTGGACGGCTGGGCCACCGTGCACCGCATGAACACGCTCGCGCACCTGGAGGCCCTGGAAGGCGAGCCCGGGCTGGATCCGCCGGCACCCCTGGCATCCGGTGAGCGACGTCCGTGAAGACGCCGACCCAGCTGCCGCGCGGTGCCCGCATCTATCTGCCGGACGAGGCCGCTCGCAAGCGTCACGTCGAGGAGCGGCTGTTCGACGTCTTCCGGCGCTGGGGCTATCGCGAGATCGTCACGCCCACGTTCGAGTTTGCCGAGGTGCTGGCCGTCGGCACCGACGTCGCCGTGCAGGACAGCATGTTCACGCTGGTGGACCGCGAGACCGGCCGCGTGCTGGCGCTTCGGGCCGACATCACGCCCCAGATCGCGCGGATCGTGGCCACCCGGCTGCGCGATGAGCCCAAGCCGGTGCGGCTGGCCTACGTCACCAACATCTTCCGCTACGACGAGCCGCGCGTGTCGCACTACCGCGAGTTCTACCAGGCGGGCGTCGAGCTGATCGGACTCTCGAAGCCGGAGGCGGAGGTCGAGGTCATCGCCATGGCCATCGAGGGGCTGCGCGCGCTCGGCCTCGAGCGCTTCCAGCTCGACCTCAGCCATCCGGACTTCTTCCGGGGCCTGCTGGAGGAGGTCAAGACCGATCCCGCGCACCAGCACGAGCTGCGGCAGGCGCTGGCCCGCAAGGACGTGGGCACGCTCGAGCGCGTGGTGGGCGAGCTGGCCCCGCCCGCTCACGTGGGCGATGCGCTGTGCGCGCTGCCGACGCTGTTCGGCCACGAGGCCGTCCTGGAGCGAGCGGCCGCGCTCGCGCGCAACGAACGCTCGGCGCGCGCCGTCGCCAACCTGGCCGAGGTGTACCGGCTGCTGACGATCTACGGTCTGGCCGACGCGGTCCTGCTCGACCTGGGCGAGGTGCGCGGCTTCGACTACTATTCCGGGACGTACTTCGAGGCGTACGTGGGGGGCTTCGGCGCATCGGTGGCGGGGGGCGGACGCTACGACCATATGCTGGGACGGTTCGGCTACGAGTGCCCGGCGGTCGGGTTTGCCTTCGACGTCGCGCGTATGCTGGCGGTCATGGAGGCGCAGGCCGTCGCCGTGCCGCTGGCCGGGCCGGACTTCTTCATCATCGACTTCACGCCCGAGAAGACCGTGGCGCTCTCGCTGGCGCGCCGGCTGCGTGACCGCGGCGCCTCGGTCGCGCGTGACATCATCAGCCGCGGACTCGAGGAGTCGATCGCCTACGCCCGGACCCAGCGGGTGAGCCACGTGCTGGTCGTCGGCAGCCCGCGCACCCGGGCCGGCGAGATGCTGGCGCTCGACCTGACCACCGGCGCCGAGCGCGCGCTGCCGGTGGCCGACGTGCTGGAGCGTCCCGCGCAGTATTTTCGAGAAGCCGCAGGAGGAGGCAGTCATGCCTAACATCGTGGTGGTCGGCACGCAGTGGGGGGACGAGGGCAAGGGCAAGGTGGTGGACGTCATCACCCCGCACGTCAACGTGGTGGTGCGCTACCAGGGCGGCAACAACGCCGGCCATACGGTCGTCGTCGGCCGCGAGAAGTACGTCCTGCACTCGATCCCGTCGGGCATCCTGCACCCGCACTGCCGTTGCGTGATCGGCTGCGGCGTCGTGGTGGATCCCGCATCGCTCATCCAGGAGATGGAGGCGCTCGTCCAGCGCGGCGTGACGCTCGACGGCAGCCTGTTCATCTCGAAGAACGCGCACCTGATCATGCCGTATCACCCGGCGCTGGACCGCGCCTCCGAGGCCAAGCTGGGCTCTCGCCGTATCGGCACCACGGGCAAGGGCGTGGGCCCCGCCTACGTGGACAAGGCGGCCCGCGTCGGCATCCGCATGGCCGATCTGCTCGACGAGCGCCTGTTCCGCGAGAAGCTGGAGATCAACCTCGCCCAGAAGAATCGGATCCTGCGCGAGATCTACGACGCGCAGAGCTTCAACATCGAGGAGATCCTCAATCCCTATCTGCGCTTCGCCGGCTGGCTGGCGCCCTACATCACCGACACGGCGCTGCTGCTGCACCGCTGGATCGAGAGCGGCTACTCCGTGCTGTTCGAAGGCGCTCAGGCCACGATGCTCGACATCGACCACGGGACGTACCCGTACATCACGTCGTCATCGACGACGGCCGGCGGCGCCTCCACCGGCACCGGCGTGCCCCCGACGAAGATCCACGGCGTCCTCGGCGTGGCCAAGGCCTACTCGACGCGCGTCGGCGCCGGACCGTTCCCGACCGAGATGACGGGCGAGCTGGCCGAGACGATCCGGGCCCGGGGCAACGAGTACGGCGCGACCACCGGCCGGCCGCGACGCTGCGGCTGGTTCGACGCGGTGGTGCTGCGCTACGCGGTGCGCATCAACGGCCTGGACACCGTCGCGCTGACCAAGCTCGACGTCCTCGACAAGTGCGAGACGGTCCGCGTGTGCACCGGCTACCGCTATCGGGGCGATCTCATCACCGAGTTCCCGGAGGAGCAGCTGGCCCTGGCCGCGCTGGAGCCCGTGTACGAGGACATCGAGGGCTGGATGTCGCCGACCACCGGCGCCAAGAACGAGGCCGATCTGCCGGCCAAGGCGCGACGCTATCTCGAGCGGCTCGAGGAGCTCATCGGCGTGTCGTTCTGCCTGGTGTCCACCGGCCCGCAGCGCGCCGAGACGATACTGTGCGAGGACTCGCCGCTGCTCCGGTGGTATCCCACGGTTCGCTCGAGCATCGTGTAGCTCGTGACCTCGGGCACGCATCCAGCTGGCGAGACGGCGGCTGACGGACCGGCCCGCGGCCGTCTCGTCGCGGCGCTGGCTGCGGCGCTGGTGGGTCACGACGCGCCGGAGCTGCGGCTCGTGCGGCGCTGGCTCGACGGCTGGGGCGGGCTCGGCCTGGTGGTGGCCGGCATGGCCCGACAGGACTACGACCTGGAGCTGCGCGGTTTCCCGCGCGGCTGGCGTGCGACGTTCTATCCCTCCGGCCTGGCGCATTCGATCGTGGCCGGCACCGGCTGGGCGTCGTCACCCTGGCGGGCGACCCAGTGGGCGGCGTGGAGTGCCCTGGTCCGCGAGGCGCCGCGTGTCGCTTAGGGCGGCGCTCATGAAGCGAATTCTGCTGATCGACGACGAGCCCCTGCTGCTCGAGATCCTTCGCGAGCACTTCGAGGGACGCTACGAGATCGACACCGCGTTGTCGGGCGCCTCCGCCATCGAACGTTTCGTGCGCCAGCGGCCGGACGTCGTGTTCCTCGACGTCAACATGCCAGGCGGCAGCGGGCTCGCGGTGCTAAAGCTCCTGCGCCAGACGGATCCGAAGATCCCGGTGGTGGTGGTCACCGCCACCACCGAGAACAAGATCGCCGCGGAGTGCATCGCCGAGGGCGCCTTCGGCTACGTCCCCAAGCCGTTCAACCTGACATACATGGACCACATGGCCGCGGTGGCGATCGAGCAGGCGGGGCAGCGCCGCCGCTAGACGCCCGAGGCCAGGCGCGCGACCATCGACGAGAACTCCTTCACGTTGATGGGCTTTTGCAGATGCGCGTTGAAGCCTTCGGCCAGCGCGCGGGTGCGGGAATGCTGGCTCGGGTCACCGGTGATCGCCAGGGCCGGGATCCGGCCGCCGTGCTCGGTCGACAGCTCGCGAACCGAGCGGATGAGCCAGTAGCCGTCGTGCTCGGGCATCATGATGTCGCTCACCAGCACGTCGGGCACCTCGATCTGGATTGCGGCCAGGGCGAGCCGTGCGGACGGGGCAACGGTCACCCGCGCGCCCGACACCTCGAGCACGTCGCGGAACAGCTGCCGCGGCCCGGCATCGTCGTCGACCACGAGCACGTGAAGTCCACTGAGCGGTCCCCGAGGGCGCCCGAACGCAGACTCGGGACTTCCGGTTGTCATGCCCGCCACCATGGTTCCTCCTTCGGTACGTATGGCTCTTTCCGAAGGACGGACCGAGTCGGCCGCCCTCTTCTTCGGTAACCCGGCTATCAGGGCTTGTCGCCCTCACCCGTGGCTTTGCGTCCCAGCCTCACGACTGGTTTGCCTTTTTCGGAAGAGTCGACCATCTCTATGGCAAGCTGCACGCCAGGCTCGTAAGTGGCTGATATTTAGTAGATTTATCAGCATTTATGACCGCCGGACAAGGCTAGGATCTGACCGCGTTGGCCAGAAACCGACCAGGGCCCAGGGCGCCGCCTCAGCCGCCGGGGCATACTATTCACCGTGACTGCCAGCGTGCTCCTGCTCACGTTTCTTGTCTGGCTCGCGACCGCAGAGGCTGCGGTCGGACTCAGCGAGATCGCCGGCAAGGACGGCGACGGCCCCGTCACCGTTTACTATCCGTCCAGCAGCGAGCCTCAGGCGCTCAAGCGCGGGCCGTTCACCTTCCAGATGGCTTGGCAGGGGGCGCCCGCGCGCGGCAACGGGCGGCTCATCGTCATGTCGCACGGCTCGGGTGGCTCGCCGTGGTTGCACTCGAACCTGGCTCGCACTCTGGTGGATGTCGGCTTCGTCGTGGCGATGCTCGAGCACCGGGGCGACAACGTCAAGGACCACAGCACTCCGGGGCCTGAGAGCTGGCGCCGGCGACCGGCCGAAGTGTCACGCGCGATCGACGCGGTTGGACAGGATCCACATTTCAAGCCGCTATTGGCGCTGGACAAGGTCGGTGTATACGGCATGTCGGCGGGCGGTCACACGGCGTTGAGCTTGGCGGGCGGCCGGTGGTCCCCGGCGCGCTTCAGGCAGCACTGCGAGGCTCACATCGCGGACGACTTCTACTCCTGCGTTGGTCTCGCGGTCCGGCGTCAACACAACCTCCTCGATGGGGCCACACGGACGATGGCGCTGTGGGTGATTCGCTTCAAATTCAGCGATGCGACGTGGCAGACCTACGCCGACCCGCGCGTCGCCGCCGTCGTCGCTGCGGTGCCATATGCTGCCGACTTCGACATGAATTCGCTCACGGCCCCCCGCGTGCCTCTGGGACTGGTGACGGCTCGGCTCGATGCGTGGCTCGTGCCTCGCTTTCACGGCGACGCGGTGCTCCGGGCGTGCGCGGCCTGCGAAACGGTCGCCGACATCCGCGATGGCGGTCATGGGGCGCTGCTGTCGTCTCTGCCGCCCGGTCTCACCGGTCTGGTTGGAGAGTTGTTGAACGATCCGCCCGGCTTCAATCGGGCCGCGCTGCCCGAGGTCGACCGCAAGATCGCCGCCTTTTTCTCCAGGCGCCTGCTTCCGTAGCGGGGCTCCACGTCGCCTTGCGGGGTCTGACTCGTCGGCAGGCCCGCCTCAGCGACCTCCCGGCATCCCGCGAATGACGAGATCGTCGAATGCGGTGATCGAGTCCGCTTTCGTCCACAAGCCGACCTTACCGACCGTGAACCTTGTGTCCCGGTGATCCAGATGCATGGTGCCGTCGAGCCAGGCCTGCATGTGGTCGCCGACGGCCGCCAGGCGCAGCGTGTGCCACTGGCCGAGCGTCGGAGGCTTCACTTTCGCCGTGGCGATCTGGCGACGCCCTCGGTCGTAGGAGTAGAGCCGGAAATTGTCCTCGAGGGCGTTCGCACGGACGACGTAGTACCGGTTGTCCGTGAACCGGAAGACGATGCCCGCCGACGCGTCCTCCTTTCCGGAGATCGGCTTGAATTTCATCGAGACGTCGACATCGGAGTATGGCCCTGGGGGCGCCAGGATCACGTTGAACTCGTTCTTCATGGCGCGCTGCACGAGGACCCGTCTTCCGCTGGGAGCATCGGCCATGTCCTCGACGGCCCACTGCCCCGTCACGGTAGTCCAGGCCTCGATCCCTTTGGCCTCGAAGTCGAGCGTGTGCGCGGAGGCATTGTTTGGCAAGTTGAGCTCCTTGGTCTCCCCGAAGGAGATGGTGTGGCTCGTCAGGCCATACGCGCCGAGCGTCGCCAGAGCCGCCCTCACGACCGCGCGTCGGGATAGCGCCGAGCCCCTCGCTCGGGTCCTCGACATCTCGCTCATGGCTTGCTGTTGGTGAGATCGAGGGCGGCTTTTTAGCCCCTGAGCGAGCCTGGCCGGGTCGTCGTTCGCCCAGAAGTGCATGTAGAACAGTCGCGGAGTATCCATGAGGCCGTGGTTGTGGATCGCTGTGACCTCGATGCCGGACTGCCGCAGGGCGCGGGCCACGGCGTTCACTTCCTTGTCGATGAGGACGAAGTCGCCCGTGATCGCCGCCTTGCCCTCGCTCGTCGGCTGGAAGTTCAGCACGGTGACCACTCCCATCGCGGGGAGGAGCGGCACGCCCATCTCCGTGATGCTCTCCGCGCGCGGGACCGTGACCTGAAAGACTCCGCCTCCGGCATCACGGCCCGACCGTCCCAGCGCCTGCTCGATCACCTTGGTGTCCAGAGCGGGGCCGGTCGTGGCCGGTGGAGCCGACGCCGGGGCGCCGAGTGGCGTCGCGCTGCCGGCGAGCGCCTGCCGCAAACTCCGGGCGAGCTGTACGGCCTCGCCGTGCCCGGCGTAGTGCATGTACATCACGTGAGGTGACATCTCGTTGAGGTGGTTGTGCACGGCGGTGACCTCGAGGCCGTTGGCCAGAAGCCCCGACATGACGGATGGGATCTCCTGGTCCAGGAGGACAAGATCGCCCATCACCATGGCGTGGTCGCCGATCTGCTTGAACGCAGCATAGGAGCCGAGCGCAAAGCCGGCCTTGACCGGCACGCCCTTGACGGCAATCTGAAGATCCGTGCGCGGCATGCCGATGCGGTAGACGTCACCGGGCATCAGCTGCCCGGTTTTGCCCAGCGCCTGTTCGACGGCCTTCCACTCCGGTTCCGCGGCTGGGGCCGGTGCGGCCGAGACGAGCGCGCCGAGGACGGCGGCCACGATGATGGTGCGGGTGAGGCTGATGGTTTGCATGGCGAGTGTATCCCTTCTACCTCGACGACCGAGCGCGGGGCCGAGGGCCAGTCGTTAAGCCCGATCCCGGTATACCGCTGCGCGATGGCTTCCCGGCAGGAACGCGCAGACGATGTTGCGTGTCGCATCGAACGAGAGCGTGTGGGCGCCGAGCTCTGTCGCGATCGTCTCCTGCCGTCGGAGTGGCTTCGTGTCGAACACCTCGATGACGCCCGGGTCACCGATCGCGACGTAGAGACGGTTCCGTGTCGCATTGAAGAAGACCACATCCGGCACTCCGGCGATGGCCTCCCGCGCGAGGACCTTGCCGCTGTCCGCGTCTACTTCCAGCAGGACCGCCGCATCGCAGGCACAGAACAGGCGGCGATGCGTGACATCGATGTCGAGCCCATGCGGCCCGGCGCAGGGGATGTCGACCACGCGGCGAACGGCCAGATCGTGCGAGCTGATCACGACGATCTGCGGAGGATCGGCGATGTTGACGTGAAAGGCGTCGCTGACCGGATCATAGACGGCCCACCGGGTGCGTCCGGCGACCGGCAGGTCCGCGATTCGCCGCCGCCCTCGCACATCGACGATGGACACGGTGAACGAGCCCGGGATGTCGGGATCCCCGACGTGGGCCACGAGCAGTCGGCCGCGCTTCGGATCGTACGCCAGGCCGTTGGGGCGAACGCCGACGGCCACCTTGTCGACGACCGGGTGGTCTCCCGGCGTGAAAACGCCGATCGTGTCCTCGCCTCGATTCGACGTGAAGACCAGGCCTGGCGTCTCCACCACGAGGGCGCCCGCCACCGCCGGGAGTCCCGGGATGGAGTCGACGTACTTCTGTCCCTCGATGTCGATGACGTCGATCGCGTCGTTCGCGGTGTGGGCGACATAGATCCTGCCGCTGGACTCATGAACAGCGGCATGATCGAAGCCGCCACTCTTGGCATGGGCGGGGAGCTCGATGAAGCCGGCCTGCTGCAACGGCATGTCAGTGGCCTCCCGCCAGTTCCTTGATCAGGCGCTCGACGTGATCGACGATGCGTCCCCGCGCCGTCTCGTAGCCGTCACTCACGGCCGGAACGTCCCACTGGTCGATCCGTTGGCCTTTGGCTGGCGTGACGTCGCAGCCGAAGCTCACGATGCGTGTGGCCGTGTTCAGGTCGTGAAGCGTCACGGGACGAGGCCGCCCGGGCGAGGGGGTGAGCCCGTCCGCGGCCAGCCCTTTGACTGCCCCGGGGGCCAGCTCTGGATCCGGCTCGGTCCCGGCCGCCACCGCGGTCATCGACAGACCTCGGGCCACGGCGAGGCGACGGAAGTGGGCGGCGGCCACCACGCTCTTGGCCGCTCCATGCAGACACACGAACAGCACGCGCGATTGCACCGGAACCGTGGATGCTTGCTGCCGTGAGTACTCGTAGAGCGCGTCGTACATCGGGAACTGGCGCGCCATGTTGTCGAAGTCGTCGCGACTGATCGCCTGAAACCCCGTGGCCGCAGCGTAGAGCCCGGAAGACTCCGGGGTGAGGCCACGATCGTCGGTGTCGGCGCCCCGAACGATGGCCGCGAGGGTCGTCAGTCCCGGGTGCGTCAGCTCGTAGCGGGCGATGAACGCGTCGAAGGAGCACTCCGGGCCGTGGTGGCCCAGCTCGACGTCGGGGATGTCGTAGGGGATGGCGCCGTGTCGCTTGCTCGCGGCCAGGACCTCGCGGGCCGGGACGAAGAGAAACTCCGGCGCCGGATCGATGAAGCGAGTGATCAGCCAGGGGCAGGCGATGCGGTCGACGCGCGCGCGTTCACGAGTGATCCATTTCATGTTGTTCTCCTATCTCAGGGCGAAGATGATGAGGCCGGCCGTAGCGCCGGCTGCGATGAGCAGGGGCTCGGGAACCTTGAACCGCCAGGCGACCGCCAGCGCCGTGGCGCCGATCACGAGTGTCGGCACGTCGTAGATCGCGCGCCGGGCCAGCACGAAGCAGGCCCCGGCGATCGTGCCGGACGCCGCCGCCGTGACGCCGGCGACGAAGCCTTTGACCTTCGGATTGCCGCTGATGCGATCGAACCAGGGAAACGGGATGACCACGAACAGGTAGACGGGCAAGAAGACGCCGATCGCTGCGGCCAGCGCGCCCGGGAACGCCGCGACCAGATAGCCGATGAAGGCGACGGTAATGACGATGGGGCCGGGGGTCAGCATCGCGACGGCGACGGCATCCAGGAACTGCTGGTCGTTGAGCCAGCCGTACTCCTGCACGACGCCGCCATACATGAACGGCACGATCGCCAGGCCGCTGCCGAAGACGAACGCGCCGGCCTTGATGAAGAACCACACGATCTGGGCGAGGAGCTCGGGTGAGGCCGCCACCATGAGACACGCCGGGGCCGATCGTTTCAGCCAGGCCGGCGGCGCCTGGGCGACCATGGCCGTCACCCCGCACAGCAGGAACAGCCAGAGGATCTCGGATTCGGTCCAGGCGGTGACGACGGCCATGAGTACGAAGATCACCCACTGCAGCCGGTCCTTCGCCATCGTCAGCTTGGCGAGCTTGTACGCGGCGATCGTGATGATGCCGATCACCGTGGCGCCCACGCCGTAGAAGGCCGCCTGCATCAACGACAGTCCTCCGTAGCGCACGTAGAGCCAGCTGATCGCCACGGTCATGAAGAACGACGGCAGGATGAAGGCGAGCGAGACGAGCGTGGCGCCCCGCACGCGCGAATGCACATAGCCCAGGCAGATGGCCAGCTGAGCGGCGAGCGGACCCGGCGCAAGCTGGGCGAGGGCCAGCGACTTCATGTACTCGTCCTTGCTGAACCACTTCCGCTGCTCGACGAGGTCGCGCTGCATGTACCCGATCAGCGCCACCGGGCCGCCGAACCCCAGGCTCCCGAGGTAGAGGAAGTACTTCAGCAGCTCGGCCATCGTCGGGCGCGTCATAGCGCACCGACGCGGTCGCGCAGAATGCCGAAGACGCTGCCGCCCAGCATGGCCTTCAAGGGTGCGACCCGCCACCGGATCAGCGTGGCGAGCGTCACGACCAGGGCGGCGATCGCCAGCGGGTCGGGAGCGGCGTGGGGTGTCATGCGCACGAGCGCCACGGCCATGACGCCAATCACACCGGGGACGATGCCTTGCATGACCGCTCGCGCCCAGGTGAGGGTCCTGATGCGATCGAACACCGGCAGCAGCACGAGCATCAGGACGAACGAGGGCAGAAAGATTGCCGCGGCCGCCACGACGGCACCGGTGATGCCGAGCACCTTGTAGCCGACATACGCGGCCAGCATGAGTACCGGCCCCGGCGTCAGCTGGCCCAGAGCGAGACCGTCGACGAACTCTCGAGGCGTCAGCCAGTGCAGATGATTGACGACGTGCTCTTCCAGCAGCGCGATCATCGTCAACCCGCCTCCGAAGGTGACCGCGCCGATGGCCGCGAAGAGGCTCGCGATACGCCCGAGCGTCGGCTCCGCCTCCGGGGACACCGACGAGCCGAGCGGTGACCACGTCGCCAACGATAGAAGGGCGAGGACGATGGCGATTCCGGCGAGCACGAGCGTTCCGAGGCGCTTGTCGTGGAAGAGAAAAAGGCCCACGCCGCCGGCCAGCAGGAGGATCGCCGCTGCGCCGAGCGGACCGAGGAGGGCGGCGACCGCGGCACCGAGCGCGATGAGTCCGTGGGACCACGACCGCAGTGCCGACCGACCGAGGCGGACGAGCGCGGCGAAGAAGATAGCCAGCACCATAGGTCCGAGACCATACAGAGCCCCGCGCAGGATCGGGCTCACGCCGATCGCGGCGTAAGCGATCGTGAGCGCCAGCATGACGAGGAAGGCCGGAGCCGCGAAGCACAGCCCCGCCAGCAGGCCGCCCCACCAGCCGCCCCGCACATACCCGAGGAAGATGCCGAGCTGCGTGGCCGTCGCGCCGGGCAGGACGTTGACCAGCGCCATGCCTTCCAGGAAGCGCGGCTGGGACGTCCACTGCCGCCGTTCCTGAAACTCCGCTTGCATGATGCCCATGATGGCGGGGCCTCCGTAGGCGGTCGCTCCGACCTTGAGAAAGCCGCTCGCGATCTCCTTCCAGGTATTGCCGAGCGGCTCAGCCATCGAGCTTCACCTCCGTGCCGCGCCCGGCGACGCAGGCCTTCTCGTACACCGCGATCGCCGCCGCGACGTCCTGCAGCGCGGTCCCGGAGCTGTCGAAGATCGTGATCTCCTCCCGACGTGTCCGACCGGGCCGGCGCCCCGCGACGACGTCGCCGAGCTCGGCGTGGACCTGCTCACGCGTCATCAAGCCGGCCGCCAGCACGTGATGGAGCTCGCCGATCTCGGCACACTGGTCGAGGACATCGACCACCACGGTGCAGGCCGCCATCAGGGAGGGGTCGATCTCCTGCTTGGCGGGATTGTCGGCTCCCACGGCGGCGAGGAACGTGCCGGGGGCAACGTCGGCCGCCGTGACGAAGGCGCGCCGGGCCGGCGTGCAGGTCACGCACACGTCGCTCGCCTGGAAGGCGGCGCGGAGATCCTGACAGGCTTCGACCGGCAGGCCGAGGGTGGCGCTGGCCGTGGCGGCCATGGCCTCGGCGCGGGCCTGGTCGATGTCGAGTACCCAGGCGCGCTGCAATGGCAGGACGGCCGCGATGGCCGCGAGCTGGATCTCGCCCTGGACGCCGCAGCCAACGATCGTGGCTGTTCGCGCATCGGGGCGGGCGAGGAGCCTGGCCGCCACCGCTGTCGCGGCGCCCGTGCGCAACGCCGTCACGCTTCCCGAATCCATTATCGCGAGCGGTTGGCCGGTACTGGCATCGGCCAGCACGACCGTGCCCTGAATCGTGGGAAGCCCGAAGCGCCGCGGGTTGTCCGGGAAGTTGGCGTTCGTCTTGGCGGCGAAGTAGCTCCGTTCGCCGACGAGGCCGGCCGCCTTGATGTGAAACCCGCCGTCGGCCGCGTGGACCGCCAGCACACCCGGCCCCAGGCTGTGCCCCTGGGCGTGGAGCAGGAAGGCGCGCTCGACCGCGTCGATGCAGTCACGAAGCGTGAGGAGATCCAGCACGTCGCGTCGTGAAAGGACGAGGGTGGTAGAGGTCGAATGGCTGGCAACCATCTCAGGCCCTCTTCGTCGTCGTCGCGTACAGCCCCTCGAATAGCGTGAAGCCGTTCGCCAGCACCTGATGGTCGTCGGCCGACGCGGCGAGGAGCGCACGGATCGCGACGTCGATGCCGCGCGCTTCCTCGTGCGGGTACTTGCCGTCCCGGAGGTCCGCCTCGTGGACGACCTCGGCCAGCCGGGTCAGGCGGCGATCACGCAGGCGGGCGCGCTTGACCAGCGTCTCGAAGGTGCAGTCCTCTCCCTGATGGCTCAGCTCCACCCCGGGGGCGTCGAACGGGATGGCGTCTTTCGGGAACTCCGCCGGCGGCGCGAACAGGAAGACCGCCTCGGCATCGATGAAGCGCTTGATCAGCCACGCCGAGGCGATCCGGTCGATGTGCGGACGCGGGCGGGTGACCCAGCGACGGCCGCGAAGCTTGGTCAGATCGAGCGTCGGCGGCTCCTGGGGACGAGCCGACTCCGGGCGTCGGGTGCGCATGGCAATGGCCTCCTCGACACGCCTGACCTCGGCGCCGCCGGGGGCGTCGAAGAAGTCGATGTCACGAATCCGTTGGTGGTCCTTGGAGATGCGAGCCAGCTCCTCCTCGGCGCGGAGCAGGGTCGTCTTCGGTTTCTTGTCGAGCTTCTGGAGCACCTTGCGGTACCGCGCCGCGAGCTGGCGATAATCTCGGTCGCGCGGCTCGTGGAAGAGCCGGAGCACCTCGCCGGGGCTGAGGTTCTCGATCTGCTGGACGCGGATCAGCGTCGCGTCTCCCCCGTCCCGCTGGATCTCCTGCGCGAGCCACTGGAAGTCTTCGTACCGCTCGGGCGTGTCGGGCAGCAGATAGGCGGAGCGCTTGAGGGCCACCGCGCCCAGCGACCGCAGCCGCCGCCACACCCGGACGCGAAGGCTCGACGGGGTCGGCGGCAGCCCGATCAGGAGGAGGAGTAGTAGCTGTTGCTGGCTCATGTCGCGATGAAACACTAGTTTCATGATACTGTCAAGGACGTGATCACGGTCCGCGGCCTCGAGCGCAACATCGTGGCCGTCTCCGGCGCGGTGTTCCTGCTCGCGCTCGGCGAGAATCTGTGGAAGCGCTTCATCCCGAAGTATCTCGAAGCGCTCGGCGCCCCGCTCACCGCCATTGGCTTGTTCGGCACGTGTCAGGACTTTCTCGACGGTATCTATCAATACCCGGGGGGATGGATCGGCGACCGCTACGGGCGTCGGCGCGCGCTCACGTTCTTCGTCGTGCTGGCCATGATCGGCTATGGCCTCTACTGGTGGGCGCCCAGGTGGCCGTTCGTCTTCGCCGGGCTCGTCTTCGCCATGGCGTGGTCCAGCATGGCGGGCCCCACGCTGTTCGCCGTGATCGGAGACGCGCTCCCCCGGGAGCGTCGGGCGCTTGGATTCACCGTGCAGTCGATCCTGAGACGCATCCCGATCGCCGTCGCCCCGACGCTCGGCGGCCTGGCGATCGCCGCCTACGGCGTGCTCGGCGGCGTTCACCTCGGTCTCGCGCTCACCATCGCCCTCGCCGCGGTCACCGTCGCGGCGGTCGGGCGGATCGACATCCCGGTGATCCGCGACGAGACCCGCGTGAACATCGCGGCTGTCTGGCGGTCGTTGCCCGCGCCGCTCCGCTGGCTCCTCGCCTCGGACATTCTCGTCCGGACGTGCGAAGGTCTCGTCGACGTCTTCTTGATCCTGTACGCCATCAACGTCGTGGGGATCGGTGCTCCCGCCTATGGCGTCCTCATCGGGGTGCAGGCGACCACCGCGATCGTCAGCTATCTGCCGGCCGCCCGACTGGCCGATCGGGTCGGCCGGCGGCCTTTCGTGATCGCCACGTTCGTGGCCTTCGCGGCGTTCCCGCTCGCGGTCGTGCTGGCCCACGACTTCACGACGCTGGTCGGCGCCTTCATCGTCGGTGGCCTGCGCGAGGTCGGCGAGCCGGCCCGCAAGGCGATGATCGTCGACCTCGTGCGACCGTCGCTCCGTGCTCGCTCGGTCGGTCTCTACTACCTCATCCGGAGCCTGACGGTGGCGCCGGCCGCCTTCATCGGCGGCCTTCTGTGGAAGGTGGCGCCGGCGCTTCCGTTCTGGCTGGCCGGGCTGGTCGGGGTCGCCGGCGTGGTCGTGTTTGCCGCGACGGTTGAGGAGCGCGATGCGAGCTGACCGAGTGCTGACGGGAGTCATTGACGTAAAATGAAACTAAGGTTACACATGGCAACACTATGGACCCGAAGGAGACTCAGTGATGCGATATCCGCTGACCCCCATCCCCACCCGTCCCTGGCTGCTCAACGGTCTGTCGCTGCGGCTCATTGAAAGTCACTACGAGAACCAGTACGGAGGCGCACTTCGAAGGTTGAACGCCATCACGGAACAGCTGGACTCGCTCGACTTCGACAAGACGCCGCCTTATGTCGTGAACAGCCTCAAGCGAGAACAGCTCATCGCGCTCAACTCGACGCTGCTCCACGAGCTGTACTTCGCCAGCATGGCGTTCGGCGACGGAAGGCCGACCGAGACGATCGCCCAGGTACTCGCCCGCGACTTCGGATCGGTGGACCGCTGGCGCAGTGAGTTCGTGGCCATGGCGAAGGGCCTGGCCGGTGGCTCAGGCTGGGTGCTGCTCGTGTATGTTCCACGGGACCGGCGGCTCATCAACCAGTACGCGGCGGATCACGGCCAGACCACGGCGGGGGGCATCCCCATCCTGGCGCTGGACATGTACGAGCACGCCTACCACATCGACTTCGGGGCCAACGCGACGGCCTACATCGATGCGTTCCAGCGGAACATCGACTGGCCTTCGATGCAGGTACGCTTCGAGGACGCGTCGAGGGGTGGAGCCACCTCGCCCGCTCGTGCAGAAGGAGTTCGGGGATCTGCCGGCGGTGGGAGTCGAGGAAGTGAAGGCGATGCTGGACTCGGGCCAGCCCGTTCAGATCATCGATGCTCGGCCCCGGTCGTACATCTCGCGCCAGGGGGACATCATGGACGGTGCCGTCTGGCGTGACCCGGAGAGGATCAACCAATGGATCGGGGAGCTGTCGAAATCGGACCCGGTGGTGGTGTTCTGCGCGTACGGATTTCACGTCGGATGCAAGACGGCAATCGTCCTGCGCGAAGCCGGATTCGACGCCAAGTACATGAAGGGGGGCCACTCGGCATGGAAGGCGATCGGTGGGCCGATCAAGCTGCACACGTAGTGCCCGCCGTATAGGACCTGCTGACGTGCCGTGCCCGCGGTGCCGGGCCGAGAATCGCGAGGGTCGCCGCTTCTGTGGCGAGTGTGGCCTGTCGCTCGACTCGACGTGTGCGGCGTGCGGCTTCCTGAACGAAGGCCGCGAGAAGTTCTGCGGCGGCTGCGGCCGATTCCTGACGTCGCTCGCAGCCGCCGCCGGGCCGAAGTTCCAATCGACGCAGGCCTACACGCCGAAGTACCTGGCCGAGAAGATCATCGGCTCGAGAAGCGCCCTGGAAGGTGAGCGCAAGCAGGTGACCGTCCTCTTTGCCGACCTGAAGGGCTCGATGGAGCTGCTGGCCGATCGCGATCCCGAGGAAGCGCGGAGTCTCCTCGATCCGGTCCTCGAGCGCATGATGGAAGCGGTCCATCGCTACGAGGGGACCGTGAACCAGGTGATGGGTGACGGGATCATGGCGCTGTTCGGCGCGCCCGTCGCCCACGAGGACCACGCGGTGCGAGCCTGCTACGCCGCCTTGCGCATGCAGGAGCTGGTGAAGAGCTACGCGGATCGGACGTTCCGTACGCACGGCATCGCGGTCCGCATCCGGGTGGGGTTGAACTCCGGAGAGGTCGTGGTCCGCTCCATCCGCTCGGATCTCCGGATGGACTACACGGCCGTCGGCCAGACCACGCACCTGGCCGCGCGCATGGAGCATCTCGCCCCACCCGGCGCCATCTGGATCACGGCCCCGACCCTCCGTCTGGCCGAGACCTTCGTCCAGGTCCAGCCGATCGGACCCGTACCGGTGCAGGGCCTCGATACGGCCGTCGAAGTCTTCGAGGTGCTGTCGGCGGGCCAGGTGAGGACCCGGTTTCAAGCCGCTGCCCAGCGGGGTCTGAGCCGCTTTGTCGGGCGGGATGCGGAGCTGGCGCAGCTCCACGCGTCACTCGATGCGGCGGGGCACGGCCGCGGCGAGGTCGTGGCCGTCGTGGGTGAGCCGGGGGTGGGTAAGTCCCGCATGTTCCACGAGCTGATCAGCTCGCATCGCGCACGCCCATTTCGGACGCTGCAGGCCAGCGCGGTCTCCTACGGCCGGTCCACCAGCTATCTCCCCGTCGTGGACCTTCTGAAGTCGTATTTCCGGATCGACGAGCGTGACGACGTCCGCTCGATTCGCGCCAAGGCGACTGGACATCTGCTCACGCTCGACGAGGGACTCAGGGATCTGCTCCCGCCGCTCCTCTGGCTGCTCGATGCCCTTCCCGAGGACGATGGCCTTCGAGACCTCGAGCCGGCCCAGCGCCGGCTCCTCACGCTCGATGCGCTGAAGCGGCTGTTCCTCCGCGAGAGCCGGGTTCAGCCTCTCGTGGTGGTGCTGGAGGATCTCCACTGGATCGACGCGGAGTCACAGGCCCTGCTCGACCGCCTGGTGGAGTGTGTGTCCACGGCGTCGGTGCTGCTCCTCGTCAACTATCGGCCCGAGTACCAGCACGACTGGCTCGGAAAGCCGCACTGTCGCGAGCTCAGGATCGATCCGCTGCCACCGGCCAGCGCCGAGACGCTGCTGCAGAATCTCGTCGGTGACCGGGCTGAGCTGGACGCGCTCAAGCGGCTGCTGATCGAACGGACGGAGGGCAACCCGTTCTTCCTCGAGGAAAGCGTCCGGACCCTGGTCGAGACCGGGGCCCTCGCCGGCGAGCGCGGGGCATACGGCCTGATCAAGGATCCCGGGGCGATCCAGATCCCGGCCACCGTGCAGGCGCTTCTCGCCGGACGTATCGACCGGCTTGCACCCGAGGAGAAACGTCTGCTCCAGGCTGCCTCGGTGATCGGCAAGAGCGTGCCGTTTGGCCTGCTCCGCGCCATCGTGGAAGACGGCGAGGGGGATCTCGACCGTGGGCTGGCGCAGCTCACGGCGGCCGAATTCCTCTACGAGGCGCGCCTCTATCCCGAGCTGGAGTACACCTTCAAGCATGCGCTGACTCACGAGGTCGCCTACGCGAGCCTCGTGATGGAGCGACGGCGAGCGCTCCACCTGCGCATCGTGGAAGCGCTGGAGCGACAGCAGGCCGACCAGCCAAGCGAGGAGGTCGAGCATCTCGCGCGCCACGCGCTGGGAGCGGAGGCGTGGGACAAGGCCGCGCGCTACCTTCGCCAGGCGGGCCGCCGTGCGATCGCGCGGTCCTCGTACGCGGCCGCGACCGAGCTGCTCCGCGAGGCGCTTCGAGCGCTCGAGCGGCTCCCCGACACGCGCGACAGCCTCGCGCAAGCGATCGACGCTCGACTGGAGCTGCGTGTCGCGCTCGTCCCACTCGGGCGATACCACGACGCGCTGGCCGTCATGCGCGAGGCCGAAGGTCTGGCCACCCGGCTCGCCGATCGGGCGCGCCTGGGGCGAGTTCTGGCCGACATCTGCGCGCGCCTCCGAAACGTCACCGGCGAGCACCTTCAGGCCATCGAGGTCGGGCAGCGGGCTCTGGCCATCGCCGCCGAGGATGGCGACCGGGCCCTCGAGCTCGAGGCCCAGTACCGCACCGGCCAGGCGTACTTCGCGATCGGCGACTATGCTCGGGCGCTCGACTTGCTGTCCCGGTGCGCGGCCGGCGCCGACGAGGGCCGCCGCGAGCTGTCCCCGCTCTTCGCGTCATGGGCTCACACGTGGCTCGCGCTGACGCTCTCGAGCCTGGGCCGATTCGCCGAGGCGAGGTCCCATGCCGAACAGGGACTCCGGATCGCCGAAGGCGCCGACCATCCCTTCACACTGGCCGAGGCCCTGACCGGGCTCGGGAGCGTCTTTCTCGCGCAGGGGAACGTGAGTCCAGCGATCGAAGCCCTCGAGCGTGCGCGCGTCATCGCGCGGAAGTGGAGCCTCCAACCCTGGGCGCTCGTCGCCCGGCTCGGACATGCCTTCGCCCTCGCCGGGCGGCCCGTCGAGGCCCGCGACCTGCTCGAGGACGTCGCGCGCTCGGCGACCACGATGAGCTCGATGGGCGTGGGGCGGGCGATGCAGCTCGCGTGGCTCGGCGAAGCACACCTGCGGGAGGGCCGTCTCGACGCGGCGCGCGACCTCGCCCAGGAGGCCAATTCTCTCGCGGTGCGGTCCCAGGAGCGCGGTCACGAGGCGTGGAGTCTTCACTTGCTCGGCGCGATCGTCTCGCGTGGCGACTCCGTACATCGTGACGAAGCGGAGGCGTACTACCGCGCGGCCTTGGCGTTGGCCGGTGAGCTTGGCATGCGTCCACTCGCCGCGCACTGCCATTTCGATCTCGGCAGGCTCTTGGGAGAGACCGGTCACGCGGATCACGCGAAAGAGCATCTGGTGACCGCGGCCAGGCTCTATCGGGAGATGGACATGGACGTCTGGCGAGACAACGCGGACGCGGAGATTCAGCGCCTGGCTTGAGAGCCGCCTCGCGGCCACAATTTCGGGCACAATAGCGACTCCGGAGATTGCTCCTGGGGCGTAACTACGCGAGAATCCTGGCGCGAGCCGTTAGCTCAGTTGGCAGAGCACCTGACTTTTAATCAGGGGGTCCTCGGTTCGATCCCGAGACGGCTCACCAATACAAGTCAAGCTTCACAGTAGTTTAGCGATCGCATCGACGGGATAGGGTGGGCGAGGGGGTTCTGGCAGACCTACTGGCAGACTAAA